>UOFR01000084.1_pt1 | contig 90871 bp, 84 predicted proteins | sample 1988501 | NCBI WGS metagenome assembly UOFR01 (sample SAMEA4712194, study PRJEB27164) | hydrothermal vent metagenome | biome: marine basaltic hydrothermal vent biome; feature: marine hydrothermal vent; material: mineral | place: Pacific Ocean | collected 2011-06-14/2011-07-23 | depth 1689 m | reverse complement strand
AGCGGCAATATTAATAATCGTTCGACGTTTTTATTACGCAGGTTTTCGAGTGCGTTGGCGATACTGGGATTACCATAACGCATCGCGAGTTCAACATGCACCGGGCCAGGTAATGACTGATTTACCAGGCTCTGTAATTTTTTGCTAATGGCCTGCGATATCACCATCAAAGGTGAGCCTTGTGGCGTCCAGACTTTGGCATAGGCCCTGGCGACATGGCCGGGTCGAATTCGTAAGATAACGCCATGCAGTACCATTCGCCATAACAGGCGCGGGAATTCGACCACTCTTGGATCGGCTAAAAACTCGGCCAGATACCGCCGTACGGCGCTGGCCGTAGCGGCCTCAGGGGTGCCTAAATTAACCAGCAATACGCCGGTGGAGGGTGCTTGATCGTGGGCGAATTTAGCTTTGCTGGTGTATTTCATTTTGATAGTGTGCGTGTATTATTATTGTTTAAATATTATGGTTGATGTCAATTTCGGCCTGTGCTCTGATTCTACATATTAGCAAGTATGCTAGATATAGTGTACTGAATAAACCATATCGGTTTGAAGGAGTAACCTCTATGCGCGCGGCCTTTCTGGATTGGGATAGCCTTAATGGCCATGAACTGGATAACCGCCGCCTGAATGCATTGCCGGTGAAGCGGCCGTCTTTTGCTAATTTTAAGTTACACATTTCTACCTTCTTGCTTTCTATTAACGGGTACATCCGTTTTTTTGATCGCGGTAAGCCGGAACCAGGCTTAGATACGTTCGATACATCCAGCAAAAATAATCCAGACGCAAATACCCAGCTTAAAGATGAAGAACAGCAAGCAGGTGAAGCGGGAGGAATTTTTTGCGCGAACTGTCATACTTTATTAACGCATGCGAAGTACGCTATTGCCGTTGCAGGACAGTATCAGCACGTCTTTACTAATCCGAATAGTATAAGCTTTAAGATCAGAACCTATCAACAGGTGGAATGCAATGCTGAAACCACAGCCGTAGATGAGTTTAGCTGGTTTAGTGGGTATGCCTGGCGAATTATCTCATGTCCTCAATGCTCGCAACATATAGGCTGGTCTTACCATAAGCAGCACAGCCCTGATTTTTATGGGCTAATAGCCGATAAATTAATAGATTTACATAAATAGTTTAACTCTGTGATTACGTTCACAGATATGTGAACTATATTTTGTTGTTGTAGCGCACTGGAAAAACAATAACGATTTGGTGCAATTTAATCTGGTCCGGCCGTGTATCGGGCTGACAGTTCAGGAGAATGACATAACATGAAACCAACACTATATATAACAGGCTTTTTTATCTCGACGCTATCTATTTCTACACTGGTATTTGCCGCCGATCAGGCTGCACCTGGCGCAAAAACCATGCCGATGAACGAGAGCAGTACTGAATCGATGCCGATGAACGAGAGCAGTGCTGAATCGATGCCGATGGATAAATCTGGTGCACAGCATATGGACATGGCAACGGATGCACAACCTGCCGCGGCCACAGACACAACTGAGCAGGCCGGTTTTTCACGTGGTAGCGTGGTGCGCTCAATCTTTACTTCGGCTATTCAGGACAGAGAGCCGATCGACAAGCTGAACAATGCTGCGAGCGATACCGACCAGGTATTTTACTTTACCGAGCTGCGTGACATGTCGGGGCAAACCGCCACGCATCGTTGGGAGCATGATGGCAAGGTTATCGCAGAAGTAAAATTTGATGTGCGCGGCCCACGCTGGCGTGTATGGTCAAGCAAAAGTTTTGTGCCAACCACGGCCGGTGACTGGAAGGTCTCGGTGGTAAACGGTGCGGGTGAAACGATTTCTGAAGAGTTGATCAGCCTGTCTCAGATCCCTGATCAAAATAACGCCGCACAAATGCCGATGAACGATTCTATGGAGTCGAAGGATTCTATGGGAATGGGATCATCAATGAACACAACAGGCGAACCCGCAGAAACTGAATCGGGTATGAATCATGATTCATCTAAAATGCCAATGGGATCTGAATAAAATCCCTGGCATTTATTGCCCGCAACAATAAAAACGCCGCCCTTGAGTTACTCAAGGGCGGCGTTTTTTATGAGCGAGCTATTTTATCGCGTCAGCCGTTTGTATTTAATCCGCGTCGGCTGGTCGGCCTCATCACCGAGACGGCGCTTGCGATCGACTTCGTAGTCGGCGTAGTTACCTTCAAACCAGACCACCTGGCTGTCGCCTTCAAACGCTAATATATGCGTCGCAGTTCGATCTAAAAACCAGCGATCATGTGAAATCACGACCGCGCAGCCGGGAAAGGCGAGCAGGGCATCTTCCAGTGAGCGCAGGGTTTCCACGTCAAGGTCGTTAGTCGGTTCATCGAGTAACAACACATTACCACCGCTCTTTAGTAGCTTGGCCAGGTGCACCCGGTTGCGTTCTCCGCCGGATAGATCGCCAACGCGTTTCTGTTGATCGGTACCCTTAAAATTAAAGCGCCCAACGTAGGCGCGCGATTGCACTTCATATTTGCCGACGGTAATAATGTCCTGCTCATCAGCGATCTCCTGCCAGACGGTTTTGTTATCGTCCAGTGCATCACGCGATTGATCGACATAGGCAAGCTGCACGGTCTCGCCGAGTTTAAGCTCGCCGTCATCCGGCTGTTCATCGCCGATGATCATTCTAAACAGGGTGGTTTTACCCGCACCATTGGGGCCGATAATACCGACGATGCCACCGGGTGGCAGACTGAAGTTTAAATCTTCGTATAGTAGTTGATCACCGAAACTCTTTTTAACGCCAGTGGCCTGTATCACCACATCACCTAAACGCGGGCCGGGGGGGATGTATAATTCTTTCGTCTCATTACGTTTTTGAAAATCTGCTGAGCTGAGTTCATCAAAGCGGGCCAGCCGTGCCTTGCTTTTGGCATGGCGGCCTTTCGGGTTACTGCGCACCCATTCCAGTTCTTCTTTCATCGCCTTGCTTCTTGCCGAGGCCTGTTTTTCTTCGTTCTCAAGTCGGTTTTCTTTTTGTTCTAACCACGAAGAATAATTGCCTTCCCAGGGAATGCCTTCGCCGCGATCGAGTTCCAGGATCCAGCCGGCGACGTTATCCAGAAAATAGCGATCATGCGTTACCGCAACCACGGTACCGGGATAATCGTGTAAAAATCGTTCCAGCCAGGCGACCGATTCGGCGTCAAGATGATTGGTCGGTTCATCAAGCAATAACATGTCGGGGCTTGATAATAATAATTTACACAGTGCTACCCGACGGCGTTCACCACCCGATAGCGTGCTGACATCGGCATCCCATGGTGGCAGTCGCAGGGCATCGGCGGCGATTTCGAGGGTGCGATCCATATTGTGACCGTCCGACGCCTGTAACAGGTTTTCGAGTTTGGCTTGTTCCGCGGCCAGCGCATCAAAATCAGCATCCGCTTCCGCATAGGCGGCATACACTTCATCTAGCCGTGTCTGAGCTTCTTTAACTGCACCCAGTGCTTCTTCGACATTACCCCGCACATCCTTGCTTTCATCGAGTTGCGGTTCCTGCGATAAATAACCAATTTTAATACCGGGCTGGGGACGCGCTTCACCTTCTATCTCGGCATCGATCCCGGCCATGATGCGCAGCAGAGTTGATTTACCGGAACCGTTTAAACCGAGTACGCCAATCTTGGCACCGGGGAAAAAGGACAGCGAGATGTCTTTGAGAATGAAACGTTTTGGGGGAACAATCTTGCTCACCCGATTCATGGTGAAGATGTATTGGGCCATATTATGATTTGATTACGCTATTTATAAAGAGAAGACATTGTACGTGAAAAAATGGGGGTCAGATACGAATTAATTAGTTTCCATTTTGGAAGAAAATTAATTCGTATCTGCCTCCAACTTTTTATATATGTAATTTATATACAACACCGAAAGGGTATTTGCTAGTCTGAGGATGAGGCTGTTGTAATAGCTGCGGTTTTAATGAGCGGTTTATAACCCTGCCATAATTAAGGTGTGGATTTTTTTTATCTTAATATGTAGGCATAATAGCAACTTTGATGTAATATTAGAAAATACTAATATAGATAAAAGGGATGGAATATGCACGTGAGCTCATATCAAAAGTTACTGGCCGTATTGTTAGTCTGTATTAGTCCAGCTCCATACGTGTTCGCGGCTGAACCCGCCAGCGAAGCGGCACGATCCAACGAAGCAGAAGGTTCCAATCCTGCTGTCGCGGTGGTCAAGCAAATTAAAACGCCAAGGATTCGCGTCGTCGATGCGACCATTGAAGCGGTGCAACAAGCGACCGTCTCGGCTCAAATACGAGGACGAATTACCGAAATCAGTGTTGATGTTGATGACTATGTCGAAAAAGGCACGGTCATACTTCGAATCCGTGACAAAGAACAACGTGCTGCGGTCGATGTAGCGAAGGCCCGATTTGACGAAGCGGATGCAGAATATTTAAGAAAAAAAGAAGTTTATGTCAAAGGTCTGGTCGCAAAATCAGCGCTGGATAAGGCAGAAGCAAGCTATCGTGCCGCCAAAGCAACACTTGCACAGGCCAATGAATCGCTTGAGCACACACAAGTGCGAGCTCCCTACAGTGGTATTGTGGTCAAGCGCCATGTTGAAGTCGGTGAGACTGCACGTATTGGCCAAAAATTAATGACCGGTTTGTCACTGGAAAAACTTCGCGCCATTGTTGAGTTACCACAATCACTTATTCACAACGTACGCAAACATAAACAGACCTGGGTATGGGTTGGTAAGAATCTGGATCGTCGTATTAAGGCTGAAAGTTTGACGGTCAGTCCGTTTGCCGATCCGGTTAGTCATACTTTTCTGGTACGAATTAATCTGCCCACAGGGGAACACAGTGTTTACCCAGGCATGCATACCAAGGTGGCTTTCCTGACGGGCGAAAAACTAAGTATCGTTATTCCCGCAGCCGCTGTGGTTAAGCGCAGTGAAGTGACCGGTGTATACGTGATAAAGGACAAGCAAATCTCTTTTCGTTATATACGCCTGGGTGGAATCGTTGCGGGACAACAGCAGGAAATATTATCAGGCCTGTCGGTTGGCGAAACCGTTTTATTAGATCCCGATGGTGCGGTGATGGCGATCAAGTCACAAGAAAAGTCAGAGAAGGAATAAGACGTGGCTGATCGATTAAGCATTTCCGGAAGAATCGCAAAATCATTTTTAACCTCTGAAATCACGCCGTTACTGGCGCTGGTTGGTTTTTTACTTGGTGTATTTGCCGTAATCGTTACGCCAAGAGAAGAAGAACCACAGATTAATGTCACCTTTGCCAATATTTTTATTGCCTATCCGGGTGCATCCGCAAAAGAAGTGGAAGAGATCGTCAGCACCCCGGCGGAACAAATCATTTCTGAGTTGCAGGGTTTAGAACATGTTTATTCTGTTTCGTATCCTGGGTTATCGGTACTTACCGCGCAATTCAAGGTCGGCGAGGATCGCACCCAGGCGATCGTGCGTTTGTATAATGCCGTTTACTCAAAGCAGGACTGGATCCCCAAAAATGTTGGTGTATCTCAACCCATTATCAAGCCCAAAGGTATCGATGATGTACCCATCGTTAGTCTAACACTGTGGTCTGAAAACAAGGCGCTCGCTGGCCACGAACTAACCAGAGTTGCGCATGCGATTGAAGCTGAACTAAAACGTGTGCCGGGTACGCGTGATATTTATACCCTGGGCGGGCCAGAAAACGTCGTACATGTGTTGTTTGATCCTGCCGCACTGGCATCCTATAACTTAAACCTTTCAGATTTACGTAGTGCCTTGGTGTTAAGTAATGCGACCGAACCCCTGGGAAACATGCTTGATCAGGAGCTGGAAATTTCAGTACAGGCCGGCCAGTTTTTAGTCTCTGAAGATGAAGTTAAAGATTTAATAATTGGTATTCATCAAAATAAACCGGTTTATTTACAGGATGTGGCAACGGTTCGCTATGGCCCGGACCAGGCAGAGAAGTATGTCTGGCATAGCATCGGTAATAAAAATGCTGATCAAACTGAATATAAAACCTATCCGGCCGTAACCATTGCCATTGCCAAACAGCCGGGTACCAACGCTGTCTCAATAGCAGATAATATTATTAAGCACGTTGAACATCTTAAAGGGGTTTATATTCCCAGCGATGTCAATGTAAGTATTACTCGTAACTATGGCGAGACGGCAGATGCAAAAGCAAAAAAACTGATTCAAAAATTAATATTTGCGACCATATCAGTGGTATTACTGGTTTTATTTGCTTTAGGTGTACGCGAGGCGTTCATTGTTGGTGTTGCGGTTGTCATTACTCTGGCCATCACTTTATTTGCATCCTGGGTATGGGGTTTCACCCTGAACCGAGTTTCATTATTTGCTCTCATTTTCTCAATCGGTATCCTGGTGGATGATGCCATCGTGGTGGTGGAAAATATCCATCGACATATTCAACTGGGCGCTCGTAACTTGATAGATGCTATCCCAAAGGCGGTAGACGAGGTAGGCGGGCCGACCATACTGGCAACGTTTACCGTAATAGCTGCGTTACTGCCGATGGCGTTTGTGAGTGGCCTGATGGGTCCATACATGAGCCCCATACCAATTAATGCCAGTATGGGTATGCTCATTTCTTTAATCGTGGCGTTTGTGATTACCCCCTGGCTAGCCAATAAGATGATTAAAGTCGATATCGGTGCTCATCATAACGAATCGAATGATGCCGGTAAATTGTACGGTGTGTTTAAACGTTACGTTGGCCCATTGTTAATAGGCGAGCAGGGCAGGAAGAAGCGTCGTCTGTTATTTGTCGGTATTATGGTTTTAATTATTCTGTCAGTCAGTCTGGCTGCGTTCAAACTGGTGGTGATGAAAATGCTGCCGTTTGATAATAAATCTGAATTTCAGGTTATTGTCGATATGCCAGAAGGTACGCCGTTGGAACAAACGGCCAGAGTCACGAATGAACTGGGTCGTTATCTGGTTAGCGTACCTGAAGTGATCGATTATCAGGCTTATGTGGGAACTGCGGCGCCCATTAATTTCAATGGGCTGGTTCGCCAGTATTATTTGCGGTCGGAATCTAATATGGCGGATCTCCAGGTCAACCTGACGCCTAAATCTGATCGCGATCGAAAAAGTCATGAGATAGCTTTGTCTGTTCGAGAACCCTTGCAGACGATAGCAAAAAAATATAATGCGAATGTAAAAATTGTTGAAGTTCCACCTGGCCCGCCGGTGATGTCGCCGTTGGTGGCGGAAGTCTATGGGCTGAACTATCCGCAACAAATTGAAACCGCAAAACGAATCCGCCAAAGCCTTGCCAACAATGATGCCGTGGTAGATCTGGACGATTCGATCGTTGCGCCCACACCAAAATGGATTATCAAGGTTGATCAACGTAAAGCGGCGTTGTGGGGTGTATCGCAGAAATCGGTTGTATCCGCTATCGCGACGGCCTTAAACGGAGAGGATGTCAGTTATTTACATCCCGGTAATGTTAAATTTCCGTTACCAATCAGGGTTGAGTTGGCCGATGAAAATAAAACCGACATAAACAACCTGTTACAAATTCATGTGCGTGGTCGCGATGGACAAAACATTGCTCTGTCTGACCTGGTTAAAGTCACCAAATCAACTCGCGAACAGGCTATTTTCCATAAAGACTTATTACCGGTCGTTTTTGTAACTGCGGATGCCGCCGGTGACACGGACAGTCCGTTGTATGGCATGTTTGAAGTGGCGATTGATCTTGCCAGTTCAGATCAGAATAAGGTTGAGCAATATTTTATCAGTCAGCCGGAGAATCCTTATCAGTCCAGCGTCAAGTGGGATGGTGAATGGCAGGTGACCTATGAAACGTTCCGCGACATGGGGATTGCTTATGCGGTCGGCCTGTTAATGATTTACTTATTAGTTGTGGCTCAGTTTCGTTCCTATTTCGTACCCATTATTATTATGGCGCCTATCCCTTTAACCATTATCGGCGTGATGCCGGGGCATGCCATCATGGGTTTCCTGGCGGATGCACAATACACGGCCACGTCGATGATCGGCATGATCGCTCTGGCAGGGATTATCGTGCGCAATTCGATCTTACTGGTTGATTTCATTAATCAACAGATTTCAGCCGGTATTGCCCTGGAAGAAGCCGTTATCCGGGCCGGCGCGGTGCGTGCCAAGCCGATTATCCTGACTGGCCTGGCGGCCATGTTGGGCGCTTTTTTCATTCTGGATGATCCTATTTTTAATGGCCTGGCAATCTCGCTGATTTCTGGAATACTGGTGTCGACCTTGCTTACCCTGGTGATTATTCCGGTCTGGTACTATGCCTACCAACTGAAACGTGGCCAGGCAAAAGGCTAATAAATCGCCGATATTCGGGTGTATACAATCAGTTGTATTTGCCTTTGTGCTGATAATTGATACTATCCAGTCCTAAGTTTTGCGAATGACCGCATAGAATCAAATTATTTAGCATTTAAGAATATAATACGAAAGGTATCCCCATGTCTGATAGGCGCTTGCAGGTTTTTCATACAGTAGCTCGGCTCTTGAGTTTTACCAAGGCGGCCGAAGAGCTCCATATGACTCAACCTGCAGTGACCTTTCAGGTGCGTCAGTTAGAAGAGCAGTTCAATACCCGCCTGTTTGATCGCACACATAATCGAATCAGCCTGACCGATGCGGGTAGTAGAGTGTTTACGTATGCGGCGCAGATTTTTCAGCTTTATGGTGAAATGGACAATGCCGTGCGCGAGTTGACCGGGGACATCAGTGGTGTCCTGATTCTGGGAGCCAGCACTACGATCGCCGAATATATGTTGCCGGTTTTACTGGGTGATTTTAAATCGAAACACCCTGAAGTCACGATTCGCTTAAAAGTGGCCAATACTGATGGTATTGTTTCACAGGTTGAAAATAACGAAATTGATTTAGGTGTCGTCGAGGCCCCGGTCAACAATAAGAATCTAATGGTCGAGGAGTGTCGTACCGACCACCTGGTTATGATTGTGCCGCCCGGTCATGAACTCGCGAACGAAGAAAGTATTCCCATCGCAAAAATCATCGAATATCCCTTTATCTGTCGTGAAGAAGGTTCCGGAACGCGCGAAGTGATGATTGAAAGCATGCAGGCGGCGGGAATTAACCCATCCGATATGAATATTGCGATGGAGCTAGGTAGTCTGGAAGCGATAAAAGGCGCGGTTGAATCGGGTATGGGCGTCTCGATCCTGTCGAAAGCCACTTTACTGAAAGAATTAAAGCTGGGAACGTTGGTCGCAATTAATACCGATCCACCCATCCACCGTCCCTTCTCATTTGTACACCAAAAACAAAAGTTCAAGGCCCGTGCAATGGATGAGCTATTGAGTTTTGCGCGCAGTTATTGTGAGTCGCATCAGGATGGCTAAGATATATTTTTTAAAATACGTCAAAACACTCTAAACTTAATTATATAAACCCCCGGCTCATAAGGCAGCACTTTGACGGATCAACAACAGGCTTTACTTAACTATTATCAGGATCTGTCCGTACAAGACCAGTACAGTCTTTTGCGCTATGCTGAATTCCTCTCGACCGGGGTAGTTAGTAATGAGTCGGTTGCCGGCGATTTTGTTAAAGACAGTAGCACTTCCAGTCAAGATGAACGGCCTTCCTCCCGGCAGGTCGTTGCTAAACCAGAAAAAATAGAACGGCCTGAAGATGAGACCGTGGTCGCCGCTTTAAAACGAATGTCCGCCACTTATCCAATGTTAGAAAAAAACAAACTGCTAAATAAAGCATCCGAGCTGGTTGCACAACATATAATGTTTGGCAAACCGGCGGTGGTCGTTATTAAAGATATCGAGGCGATGTTTGCCGAGGCCTATGACAAGTTTGTTGAAGATTTTGGTCGTGACAAATGATTGATATTCTGAAAGCCTGGTATAACCGTTATTTTTCCGATCCGCAGGCCGTGTTATTACTGGTGTTGCTGGTTATTGGTTTCACGGTTATTTTAACACTTGGCAATATGCTGGCCCCGGTCCTGGCTGCGCTGGTGATCGCTTATTTGCTAGAAGCGATCGTACAAAAAATGAAGCAATTTGGATCGCGCCGAAGTTATGCGGTCATTTTAGTCTGGTTGGTGTTTGTGGCCTTTTTGATTTTCCTGGTGTTCGGAATGTTACCGTTACTTTCAAATCAATTGGCACAATTTATTCCTGAAGTTTCAGTTTACTGGGCAAAGGCCGAGGCATATCTGCTTACCTTGCCAGAAAAATATGATTTTATTAGTGCCGGGCAAGTTGAGGCCCTGAGTAATGATCTTGAGAAACTCATGGGGACGGCCGGTAAAAATGTTTTAACCAGTGTGTCGTTAGCCTCGATTACGTCGGGTGCTATTACAATTATAGTTTATCTAATCCTGTTGCCGTTAATGGTGTTTTTTTTTCTCAAGGATAAAAGACAAATCTTGAACTGGTTTGGCGGCTTCCTGCCCAAGGATCGTACGCTTGCGACTGAAGTATGGGCTGAGATGGATAAGCAGCTCGGTAATTATATTCGCGGCAAGGTCTGGGAAATATTAATTGTCGGCGTCGTAACCTATATTGTGTTTTCTATATTTGGTTTGAGGTATGCTTTCCTGTTAAGCGTTCTGGTTGGCTTGTCGGTGATAATTCCCTATATTGGTGCTACGGTTGTAACTATTCCGGTTGCGGTCGTTGCCTTTTTTCAGTGGGGCTTAACCCCCGAGTTTTACTGGCTGACGATTGCCTATTTGGTTATTCAGGCGCTTGATGGAAATCTGTTAGTGCCCTGGTTGTTTGGCAATGTTGTGAATGTCCATCCTATTGCGATTATTATTAGCATCCTGCTATTCGGTGGTCTATGGGGTTTTTGGGGCGTGTTCTTTGCTATTCCACTTGCTACTCTGGTCAATGCATTATTAAATGCCTGGCCACGTACAGCTGACGATACAACAGACGAAGCGACAACCACCTAAAAGCTGTTCCGAAAGGGTGTCCACCTGCCTTATTTTGACTACATAGTGTCCCGTTCCTACGTGAGTTTATACGGCGATTTACATTGTTAAAAACGGAGACTTTTTCAAAACCTGTATTTTGTTTGCAAATTTCACTTCGCTTATAAAATTTCTGAAGCGTAATCTGCCAGGCGCGAACGTTCCCCACGTATCAAGGTTACATGTCCACTGTGTGACCAGTTCTTAAAGCGATCAACAACATAGGTTAAACCTGAGGTAGTTTCTGACAGGTAGGGTGTGTCGATCTGGGCAATATTACCCAGGCAGACGATTTTAGTTCCGGGCCCGGCCCGGGTTACCAGGGTCTTTAATTGTTTAGAAGTCAGGTTTTGTGCCTCATCAATAATGACAAAGCGATTTAAGAAGGTACGCCCGCGCATAAAATTAACCGAGCGGATTTTAATACGCTGGCTAACAAGATCATTAGTTGCGGCGCGACCCCAATCACCGCCTTCTGAAGGTTCAGTTAATACTTCGAGGTTATCCATTAACGCTCCCATCCACGGGGTCATTTTCTCTTCTTCTGTTCCGGGTAGAAAACCAATATCTTCGCCAACAGGAATGGTAACTCGAGTCATTATGATTTCGCGATAACGTTTTTGATCCAGGGTTTGCTCTAACCCTGCAGCAAGGGTTAATAAAGTTTTACCCGTACCCGCCATGCCCAGTAGAGATACAAAATCGATTTCAGGATCCATTAATAAGTTCAGTGCCAGATTTTGTTCGCGATTGCGCGCATTGATTCCCCAGACTGAATTTGATTCATTACGAAAGTCACGTACAGTTTCTATGGTCGCATTGTCGTCTTCAATATTACGTACAATCGCCTCAAACCCGTCGTTCTCGTGATAAACAAATTCATTGGTATACCAGGATTTTACTTCCGGGCCGCTAATACGATAAAACGAGCGGCCAGATTCCATCCATGAGTCCATTTCTTTACCGTGATTGTCCCAGAAACTGGCATCAATGGCTTTACTGCCTGTATGCAATAAATTAACGTCATCGAGGACTTGATCATTGGTATAGTCTTCAGCGTGGAGGCCAACGATGCTGGCTTTAATACGCAGATTAATATCTTTAGAGACCAGTGTAATAGTGGTATCTGGGTATTCATTACTTAATGCAAGCGCGGTTCCAAGAATATTATTATCGGCTTTGTCACCTGGTAACGAATCAGGTAATTCATGTTTGAAATGTTTAGTTTGAAAAAATAAGCGCCCACTACCGGTTTCAGTATCAACCAGGTCTATATTATGTATATTTAGCGGCAGACCGTTCTTGATATCATCGGCAGAATTATTCGAGAGAAGGTCATCTAAAAAACGGCTGGATTGGCGAGCGTTGCGGGCGACTTCAGAGGTGCCTTTTTTATTGTTGTCCAGTTCTTCCAGTACGATCATCGGTAAAAATATGTCATGTTCCTGAAAGCGAAACAGTGAGCTCGGATCGTGCATTAATATATTCGTATCAAGTACAAATAAACGTTTACCTTCGACCTGTTTTGCATTCATAAAATAGTTTTTCTTCCTTTAGGTTCGAGTTTATTTAGCTTTATTTAATGTCTTTACCGCCGCGAGGACATCGTCAACGTGACCAGCTACTTTTACTTTACGCCATTCATTACGCAGCTTTCCATTTGTATCGATTAGAAAAGTACTTCGCTCGATACCACGAACCTTTTTACCATACATGTTTTTCATTTTGATAACGTCAAACTGAGTACATAATGATTCATCTTCATCGGACAGAAGATCGAATTTATATTTTTGCATGTCTTTAAATTTTTCATGTGAGCGAATCGTATCACGGGAAATGCCAAGAATAATGGTGTTCTGTCGTTTGAATTTGGCCAGACTGGCCTGAAAGTCGAGACCTTCCTGAGTACAACCGGGAGTGCTGTCTTTAGGATAGAAGTACAATATGACGTTCTGTCCCTTTAGCGATGTTAATGTTATGTTCTGCTCACCGGTTGCTGCGAGTTTAAAATTTTTTACTTTTTTATTCAGTTCAACTTTACTCATTTATCTCAACTATTTTTACAGTTTAAAAACAATAGTTTTTAGTTAAATTTTTATCGGTTCCAGGATGGCGTCCAGGTTCAGCTCGTCACAAAATTCCATGAATTGTTCACGTAAGCCTGAGATATGGGTGGCAGCTGGTATCTCGACCGTCATGCTCAGGGCAAACATCGGTGAACCCGTATGCGCTGCACGGTGAGATGTGGTGTACATGTCATGAATATTGATTTGTCGCTGTGAAAAAAAGCCGGTAATCTTCTGGACGATTCCGGGATGATCAAGCGAGACCACTTCAATATTATAGGGGATTTCTTCCTGCTTAAGTTCACGTCCCTCGGTGCGCCGGCAGTTGATAATCAAGCCGAGTTTATCCTGAATGTGGTTCAGCTGATCTTCCAGTTTGGCAATATTATTCCAGGCACCGGATACCATCATTATCAGTGCAAACTCACCGCCGAGAATACTCATGCGACTGTCTTCGATATTACAGCCCGAATTGACGATATTGTCAGAGAGCTCGGCGACCAGACCGGATCGATCCTGTCCTAATGCCGAGATAACAAGGTAGTTACTCATAAGCTAACTATCGTCGATTTTTTTACAGTTGTACAGCACGAAGTTGCTCAGCGGCCAATTCTGGACTGATGGTGTTCACAAAAAGTCCAGAGCCAAGTTCAAAGCCGTTTGGAATACTTGTGCGCGGGCAGATCTCAAGATGCCAGTGATAACTTTGGCCGCAGTTCTGGAATTCATCGCCCTGGGGAACACTATGCAAAAAGAAATTATATTGTGCTCCGCCGATGACGGCTTCAAGTCTGGCCATGGTTCGTTGTAGTACCTTAGCAAAATCGTCGAGATCTGCTTTGCTGGTGGTCATGAAATCGCTTGAATGCTGTAATGGCAAGATGTGGATCTCCCATTCATAGCGGCTGGCGAAAGGTTTTATGGCTATGAATTTTTCGCCGCGCTCTACTACATATTGACCAACGTCAATCCGGCGTACTATCTCGCCAGAGCTACGATCATAGATTTTAGCTTCGAAAGTGAGTGCTTCGTCAATAAGAGAGCAAAAGATGCATTGATGATGGCGTTCGAAGTACTGGCGCGAATTTTGTACTTCGTCGAACACATTCTGTGGTACTACCGGAGTTGCAATGATCTGACTGTGGGTATGAGCCATGCTGGCGCCGGCAGCAGGGCCAAAATTCTTGAAAACCAATACATATTTTAAACGATCATCAAGTTGATAGAGCTGTTGCATGCGCTGTTGGTAAACATGAAACAGGTTCGAGATATGTTCGACCTCCATTTCATGAATCGATATACCATGTTGGGGATTATCGATGATAACCTCATGGCGACCATAGCCATCGATGGCTTGCTGCAGACCATAAACAAAGCCTGGTTGGCTACTATCATCGCCCAGTACAGGATAGAGGTTTTCGACGATACGTATTTGCCAGTCGGCAGCATCTTCTTTTGGGTAAACATCGATTTCGGGAGGGGTCTGATCTTCATTACCACGACAAAATGGGCAGGTTTCAACGTGTTTTCGAGTATCTCTCGGTGCCGGTTCTTCGGCTTTGCGCGGTCGCATGTTGCGGGCCGTGGCAACCAGGACAGATTCACTGGGGACGATGGGATTGATACGTATTTCGCGGATGGCCCTGGCTTCGGGATTGGTATCGGCGCTGGTTTCATCAGACATGAGCATTCCTCTGCTTTTTCTCTGTATTTATTAGTGCCAAGATACTGAAAAAATGGATATTTTCATAACTTATCCTGTCTATAGACCCATAGAATCGCTTGTTCAGCAAAGCGCTTGTTTTCAACCCGATGGGTCGATAACATGGCGGTTTTTATCCGGTTAGTAACCATATAGTAAATAGGGGAAGGTATGTTTCGTGGCAGTATGGTCGCGTTGGTCACGCCGATGACCGACGATGGGGCCATCGATGAAAAGGCGCTTGAATCGCTGATTGAGTTCCATATTGAAAATGGAACGGATGCGATCGTGGCCGTGGGTACGACCGGTGAATCGGCAACGCTCGATGAAGAAGAGCACTGCTACGTCATTCGCCGCACGGTAAAAACGGTCAATGGCCGAATTCCTGTGATCGCTGGAACGGGCTCAAATTCGACCCAGGAAGCCATTGATTTGACTCGATGTGCCAAAGAGGCCGGTGCGGATGCCTGTCTGCTGGTGACACCCTATTACAATAAACCCACCCAACACGGCCTGTATTTGCACCACAAAGCCATTGCTCAGGCTGTGGATATTCCTCAGATACTATATAATGTGCCTGGTCGTACCGCGGTTGACATGATCCCGGAAACGGTCATTCGGCTGGCGGAGATCGAAAATATTATTGGCATCAAGGAAGCGACGGGCGAAATTCAACGCTGTCGCGATATTCTGGCGGCACTACCAGATAACTTTGATATATATAGTGGCGATGATGCCACGGCGATGGAATTAATGTTGGCGGGCGCGCATGGGGTTATCTCAGTTACCACCAACGTCGCTCCGAAAGCGATGCGCGACATGTGTGAAGCGGCACTCGCTGGAGAAAAAGCGAAAGCCAGTGCAATCAATGAGAGTTTAATGGCATTACATACTGATTTATTTGTTGAAGCCAACCCTATTCCGGTTAAATGGGCATTGTTTGATATGGGACACATTGGTAATGGAATACGCTTACCGTTAACTATCCTATCATCCACCTACCATGACACGGTACGCGCGGCGCTTAAACAAGCGAACGTAGCGGTTTAATTTTTGTAGCAGCTTAAGTTTTTTAGAGAGTATTTATGAGTTTTCGACTAGTTTTTATTTTATTGGTATGCACTTTAGCGGCATGCAGTTCTATCACACGTGATTACAAGGGAGTGTATGAAGAATCAAAAGATCTGAGTGATCTGGATGTGCCGCCCGGTCTTGATCGGCCGGATACGGGTTCTGAATACCTTCCCGAATTGACGCAAAATATTAAGACCTATTCAGGTTATGAAGAAAGTATAAAAGGAAAACCGGCGTCTCGCCTTGAGCGTGAATACCAGGGGATGAATTTTGTTCGCAATGGTAGTTTATTTTGGTTAGAGGTCTCAGCGCCAGGAGCCGAAGTATGGAGTGATCTGCGCCAGTTTTTTCTACGGCTTGGCTTTGAGTTTAAGCAGGAAATTCCACAGATTGGTTATTTAGAGACGAACTGGCGTGAGAACGGAAACGAAGCACCAACGGGTTTTCTTTCCTCATTGTTCAATAGTGTATTCGCTTCGAGTGAACTCATGGATAAATATCGGATTCGACTGGAATGGGATGCAGAGAAAAAAGCATCACGCGTATTTATCAATCATCAGGGTATGCGCGAGATAATTGAAGGTGAAGATGACAATATATCAATTGTAACTACGAAATGGGTTCCCAGAGCGGCTGATCCTGAATTAGAAGTCGAATTGCTGATGCGTTTTATGGCCTTCCGAGGTTTAAGCGAGGTTCTGGCTGAAGAAAATATTGCCTCGACTAAAATGAAGAGAGTCGCTGAAGTTAAAATCGTTGATGATAAATCAACATTTATAATCAATGAGCCCTTCGCTCGAGGCTGGCGTCATGTTGGTATCGCGCTGGACCGGCTGGGTTATCTGATCGAAGATAAAAACCGTTCAGCCGGGGTATATTATATAAGCTTGCCTGAGACCTTTGTTTTACAAAAAGAAGGTGGTCTGTTTGGGGGTATTTTTACCAGCGGCACCGAGGCACCAACGCATTTCAAGTATTTAATTATTCTCGAAGATTTAGGCGAAACGACTACGGTAAAACTTAAATCCAATGGTGAAGTAATGGATGATTTTTCTCGTGTTGAAAAGAAAATATATGACGATTTACAGAAAAGCATTCTGTAAACGATAAGGAGAGGCGTTTTGCAATTTGCTTCGTTAGGCAGTGGCAGTCGAGGTAACGCAACGTTAATCCGTTACCAGTCAACGACCCTGTTAGTCGATTGTGGATTTTCACTAAAGGAGACAGAGCAACGCCTAGCCAGAGTTGGTTTACTGGCTGAGCAAATCGACGGTATATTTGTTACCCATGAACATGGTGATCACATTCGCGGGGTCGGTGCGTTTGCACGAAGACACAAGACGCCGGTATGGATGACACATGGTACGGAACGCTCGGCTGAAATGGGCACTATTCCGAACGGATTTGAATTAATTATTGGTGAGGCGGTACAGGTTGGTGAAATTGAAGTATTACCTTACTCTGTGCCCCATGATGCGGCCGAACCCTGTCAGTTTTTGTTTTCGAATGGAAAACATAAACTGGGTTTACTAACCGATGCCGGCATGATTACGCCGCATATCATACAAACGTTGTCGGGTATTGATGCCATTTTGTTAGAATGCAATCATGATATTGATATGCTGCTTGATGGTGAGTACCCGCCCTATTTAAAAGAACGCGTGGCCAGTGATTATGGACATTTGAATAATCACCAGGCGGCTGATTTATTAGTCAAGATGGATACGACCAGATTAGAAAAAATAGTAGTATTACATATAAGCGATAAAAATAATGATCCTATCCTGGCCAGGCAGGCGTTGGCTGAAGCAGTGGATTGGGATTCAGATGATATTTGTGTTGCCCACCAGTCTGATGGTTTAGACTGGATGAGCCTGAACTAGCAGGTTAAGAAGATAAAATGAAAAAAGTAAAAGAACTATTTACAGGTAAAGCGAAAACGGTATATACCACGGACGATAAAGATAAACTGATTTTATTGTTTCGTAATGACACTTCGGCCTTCGACGGTGAAAAAATAGAGCAGTTTGATCGTAAAGGCATGGTTAATAATCATTTTACCGCCTTTATTATGGACAAGTTAGCGGCGGCCGGTATACCAACACATCATGAAAAAATCATCAATGATCAGGAGTCATTGGTAAAATGTCTGGACATGCTTCCCATTGAATGTGTGGTGCGTAACATTGCCACTGGCAGTCTGGTCAAACGCCTCGGCGTTGAAGATGGGCTTGAGTTAAATCCAGCTACTTTTGAATTCTTTTTGAAGAACGATGAACTGCATGATCCGATGATCAATGATTACCATATTATTTCGTTTAACTGGGCTACCCAGGATGAGATCGAAAAAATGAAAGAACTGACCTTCGAGGTGAATACCATCTTGAAAAAGCTATTCATGGACGCCGGGATGTTATTAGTCGACTACAAACTGGAATTTGGTCGTTTTAATGGTGAGCTCCTTCTCGGTGACGAATTTACCCCGGATGGCTGTCGACTCTGGGACATGGATACCCGCAAAAAGCTGGACAAAGATCGCTTCCGTCAGGGCCTGGGTGGGGTGGTTGAGGCCTATGAAGAGGTGGCACACCGACTTGGCGTAGAGATAAAATAGAACTGAATTAGCGCCAATATGGCCCTAAATACTGAATAAAACTGCCTATTTTCTTGAAAATGGGCGGTTTTTGTTTTTATTCTCCAAACTCATAATTCGTTACTCTCAAAGTTTAAGTTCATGTAATTTGCGCCGATAATTTCCGTACTATGTAAATTATCGTTAAATTATCCTGACATAAAATCATGCTTTGTACGACATGTCAGGTTACAGAGCAGGTAACTATGAATATTGTGTCTAAAATATTTTCACTATTATCTTATCTAAGCATTCGCACCAAGATATTGATTTCGGCTGGACTCTTGCTCGCTATGTTAGCCGTGGTTGCGGTGACGGCGTTGTATAGTTTGAACAAGACTCAGAGCGATGTGAGCGATGTAGTCAATGTTCGCCAGCCGGTGACGATTGCATCATTGCGTTTAGCAAATGCACTGGGAAGAGCCAATTCGTCATTGGGTTTTTATTTGACCAGTGGCGAAAAGACACACAAGAATAGTTATCTTGAAGCATTAGAGAATTTGACCACAAGCATTGCTGAAATTAAAGAAATGCCGGCGGTAATGAACGATGAAAAGACAAAGGCATTAGTGTCTAGTATTGAATCGAAGGTGAACCAATATAAAGAATATCAAAATAAAATGGTTGAGCTGGGATCTGACAGTATAAAAAATCAACCGGGCATCGATTTTTCAGCATCCAAAATGGAACCAATTGCCTCTGAGATACAACAATATCTTACCCAGATGCTTACTTCGGAAGAGGCCGAGGAAGAAGCTAGCATAGAGCGTAAGCTGCTTTTATATACTATTTCTGAGCTCCGCCAGAAATGGATGAATATCTTAATCAATAATCGCGCCTTTATCGCATTCCGAGGCAAAGCCAACCTGCAAAATATTGAGCTTTTTCAAGGTGGTTTTGTTAACACACTTAATAAATTATCAACCGACGAATCAGAAATATTAACCTTTGAACAGCAAGAGGCGGTTGAATCTATATTAAAATTACAGGTTGAATATTTTAAGTTACAAAAATCCCTGGTTGAATTACACGGCGGAGAGAAATGGCGAACCGACGCGTATTTAGTTCGTAGCGAAATCGGACCCTTAGTTACCCGCATCAAGAGTGAGCTGGATCAACTGGTTGAGACACAAACGTTATCAACAAAGATGATCAGCGACGAATTGCTGGAAAACGTCAGTAATACCCAGAATGCTGTTTTAATCTTGTTAGTGATATCAATAATATTCGGTCTTGCTGTCAGTTGGGCTATGGCGGTTATGATTACCCGGCCATTGAACTCAGCGGTTTCGGCATTGAATGATATTGCCGATGGTGAGGGTGATTTAACCCAGCGACTGGAAGTTACTGGGCGCGATGAAATTGCGCAGTTATCAACTAGTTTCAACAAGTTTATCGAAAAAGTTCAAACGATTATTAGCCAGGTAGCCGGTTCGACCTCGCAACTGGCGGCGGCCGCAGAAGAAATGTCGGCGGTAGTGATGACCACCAAAGATGGTATTCAGACTCAACGCAGCGAAACGGATTTAGTCGCGACCGCGATGAACGAGATGGTGGCGACCGTGCAGGAAGTTGCCTCGAATGCGAATAATGCCGCGGGTCAGGCTGAAAATGCTAATACCGAGGCCATGAATGGCAAGCAAACCATCTCCAAAACAATCAGTTCAATTGAAGCGCTTGCCAGTGAAGTCAACAAGGCATCCGGGGTAATTGATGGACTTGAAAAAGACAGTGATGATATTGGTACTGTATTGGATGTTATTCAGGGTATTGCCGAACAAACTAACCTATTAGCCTTAAATGCCGCGATCGAAGCGGCACGAGCAGGTGAACAGGGTCGGGGTTTCGCCGTCGTTGCCGACGAAGTGAGAAACCTTGCCAGTCGAACCGCACATTCTACCCAGGAGATTCAGGGTATGATCGAACGTCTGCAAAAAGGGGCCAGCGATGCGGTGGCGGTGATGCAAAGTGGTACCAGCCAGGCTGAGGCCAGTGTTGCTCAGGCTGCTGATGCCGACAAGGCATTGGCCGCGATTACCACTGCGGTGGCGGACATTTCGTCGATGAACTCGCAAATTGCGCATGCGGCGAGTCAGCAGGGTACGGCAGCGGAAGAGATTAATGTTAATGTAAACAATATCTCTCAGGTCGCCGAACACAGCGCACAGGCTACTGAAGATCTGGCCAATGCAAGTGATGAGCTGGCAAAACTGGCCGTCGATTTACAGTCTATTGTTGCTCAGTTCAAGATCTTATAACCTGATTACTGTTATCTTCTTCACACATATTTGATTATTTTTGAGCTGTGATGCAATTAACACTTGCAACATGGTCTGTCTGTGCGCAATCATTGCGTTATTAATATCACAATCAACAACAATCACGAGTAATAGATCACTGTATGGCATCACGTTCCTATACCTCAGAAGACATTGAAGTCCTCACCGGTCTTGAGCCGGTTCGTAAACGCCCTGGGATGTATACCCAGACCGAACGCCCAAATCATTTAGCTCAGGAAGTGATCGATAACAGCGTCGATGAAGCGGTAGCGGGCCATGCCAGCCAGATTGATGTAAATCTATATAAAGATGGGTCGTTAGAAGTGCTGGATGATGGCCGCGGCATGCCAACCGATAAACATCCACGTGAAAAGATTCCCGGCGTCGAAGTTATTCTTACTCGTCTGCACGCCGGTGGCAAATTCTCGAACAAAAATTATAAATTTTCCGGTGGTCTGCACGGGGTGGGTGTCTCGGTGGTTAATGCGCTGTCAAAACACTTGGAAATCTGGATCAAGCGTGGTGGCAAAGAATACAACATGGCCTTTGCCAACGGCAAAAAGGCCTCCAAGCTGGAAGTTATCGGTAAGGTTGCTCCGCGTGATACCGGCACCACTATTCGTTTCTGGCCAGATAAAAAATATTTTGACTCGATAAAATTTTCGGTTTCACGTTTAAAACATATTTTGCGTGCCAAGGCGGTGTTATGTCCCGGGTTAACGGTAAACTTCTGGGATGAAGCCAGTGGAGAAGAGACACAATGGTTTTATGAAGATGGTTTAACAGATTATTTGACCTCGTCACTTGAGGGTTGTGAGTTTATTCCACAAGAGGCCTTTGTCGGTAATATTGAAGGTAACGATGAAACCGTCAATTGGGCGTTGTGCTGGGTTCCTGATTGTGAAAAGAGCATAAACGAGAGCTATGTAAACCTGGTGCCGACAACAGCGGGCGGTACCCACGTTAATGGTTTACGCACCGGCTTAACCGAGGCGGTAAGAGAATTTTGCGAGTTTCGTAATCTGACCCCACGTGGTGTCAAAATTGCACCTGAAGATGTCTGGGATAAGGTCAGTTATGTTTTATCGGTTAAATTGCTGGATCCCCAGTTTTCTGGTCAGACCAAGGAAAAACTGACCTCACGTGAATGTGCGATGTTTGTTTCGGGTGTGGTAAAAGATAATTTTGCGCTATGGTTAAATAAACATGTCGAACTTGGCGAACAGATTGCTGAGCTTGCCATTAGCAGTGCGCAAAGTCGTATTCGTGCCGGCAAAAAAGTTGTACGTAAAAAAATCACCCAGGGACCGGCGCTGCCGGGCAAGTTAGCCGATTGTTCATCGCAGGATCTGGATCGAACTGAATTGTTCCTGGTCGAAGGCGATTCAGCGGGAGGATCGGCCAAACAGGGGCGGGATCGTGAGTTTCAGGCGATCATGCCGTTGCGCGGTAAGATCTTAAATACCTGGGAAGTAGATTCAGCCGAGGTGCTGGGTTCCAAAGAAGTACATGATATTTCAGTGGCCATCGGTGTTGATCCTGGGGTGAATAATATTTCACGATTGCGGTATGGCAAAATTATTATCCTTGCCGATGCCGATTCGGATGGCGCGCACATCGCGACATTGTTAACCGCTTTGTTCCTGAGACACTACAGTGAGCTGGTGTCAGTCGGTCATATCTATGTTGCCATGCCGCCTTTGTTCCGAGTGGATGTGGGTAAAGAGATGTTTTATGCCCACGATGAAGCGGAAAAACAGGGCATTCTGGATCGCATCGCTGCCGAGAAAAAACGTGGCAAGATTGCGGTGACTCGATTTAAAGGCCTGGGTGAAATGAACCCGCTGCAGTTACGCGAAACCACGATGGACCCAGATACCCGTCGTCTTGCGCGTCTGTCAATAGAACCCGGAGACGGAACCCATTCGTTGATGGACATGCTGTTGGCGAAAAAGCGCGCCGCGGATCGAAAAGCCTGGCTGGAAAAAAGCGGTGATCTGGCCAATGTTTAATTTTAATAATAATGATATAGCCTGACTATGAGCAAGAAAGACAATATAGACGACAACGTAGATATTTTGCCGCTGAAAACCTTTGCCGAGCAGGCGTATCTTGATTATTCGATGTATGTAATCCTGGATCGAGCCCTGCCGAATATAGGTGACGGTCTCAAGCCCGTGCAGCGCCGGATCGTCTATGCCATGTCTGAACTTGGCCTACGTGCCGGTACCAAATTCAAAAAATCAGCCCGTACCGTCGGTGATGTACTCGGTAAATTCCATCCGCACGGTGACAGTGCCTGTTACGAAGCGATGGTATTAATGGCGCAACCATTTTCCTATCGCTACACCCTGCTCGAAGGTCAGGGCAACTGGGGTTCACCTGACGATCCCAAATCATTTGCCGCGATGCGTTACACCGAATCGCGTTTATCCGCCTATGCTAACTTGTTGCTGAGTGAACTGGGGCAGGGCACGGTGGACTGGTTACCCAACTTTGATGGCAGCCTGGATGAACCGAGACAGTTACCGGCACGAGTTCCGAATATATTATTAAACGGTACCACGGGTATTGCAGTTGGCATGGCCACCGATATTCCGCCGCACAATTTGCGCGAAGTGGGCAATGCCTGCATTCATTTATTGAAAACGCCCAAGGCCACTCTGAGCGATTTGATGAAGTTTGTTAAAGGCCCGGATTATCCAACCGATGCCGAAATTATCACACCACGTAAAGAAATCAAGGCGATGTATAACAAGGGCACGGGTTCAATCCGCATGCGTGCGATATATGAAAAAGAAAAAGGCGATATCATCATTACCGCCTTACCGCACCAGACCTCGCCAGCGAAAATTTTAGAGCAAATTGCCGCGCAGATGACCGCGAAAAAGTTACCAATGGTGATTGATTTACGTGACGAGTCTGATCACGAAAATCCTACCCGTCTGGTTATCGTGCCGAAGTCAAAGCAGGTAGATATCGATGAGTTAATGACTCATCTATTTGCGGTAACGGATATGGAACGTACCTATCGCGTCAATATGAACGTGATTGGCCTCGATGGTAGACCTGGCGTTAAGAATCTGCGCGATATGTTGGTCGAATGGATAGAATTTCGTTTAACCACTGTTACTCGTCGACTCGAATATCGTCTGACCAAGGTCAAAGAACGTTTACACCTCCTGGATGCATCGCTGATTGTCTTTTTGAATCTAGATAAGGTCATCAAGATTATTCGCAAGGAAGATCATCCTAAAAAAGCGTTAATGAAGGCCTTTAAACTGAGCGAGATGCAGGCCGACTACATACTTGAAACACGCTTGCGCCAGCTTGCCCGTCTTGAAGAAATGAAAATCAAAGCGGAGCAAAAAGAGCTACGTAAGGAACGTAAGGAACTTGAAGGCACATTAGGATCAAAAGCGAAACTAAAAAACCTGGTACGTGATGAATTAAAAGCCGATATTGAAGAGTTTGGTGATGCACGTCGTTCACCTCTTGTGTCGCGCGATGCTGCGCAGGCGATGGACGAGACTGATTTGATCAGCTCGGAGCCAGTGACCATTGTGTTATCAGAAAAAGGGTTTGTGCGATCTGCACGGGGCCATGAAGTTGATCCCGTTAGCATGAATTATAAAGCCGGCGATCAATATCTGGATTCGGCGATGACCATCTCCAATCAACTGGCTATTTTTATAGATTCAACTGGCCGTACCTATGCTGTTCAATGTCATACCCTGCCATCGGCTCGTGGTCTGGGTGAGCCTCTGGCGAGTCGTTTAAATCCACCACCGGGTTCAAGATTCTGCGGCGTGATCACGGGCGAAGCCGATAGTCTGGTCTTATTAACCACCGACGCGGGTTATGGTTTTGTTACCACCATTGAAGACATGACTACTCGTAACAAGAAGGGTAAGGTACTGATGAAGGTGCCGGCGGGTGCATCTGTGTTACCCCCTGTGAACGTGCCGAGCATGGAAGACTACTGGATTGTGATGGTGACCAGTGCCGGGAATATGTTGATACATCATATAGATGAAATTCCGATCATGCCGAAAGGTAAGGGCATAAAGATCATTAATATTTCTGCTGCCAAATTGAAAAGTCGTGACGAGATTGCGACGGCGGTTACGGTGATCAATGATCAGGACAGTATTCAGATTACTTCCGGTAATCGTACGAAAATTCTCAGCCAGGATGACATGGCAAGCTATGAAGGCGAACGCGCCCAGCGTGGGCATAAGTTACCTCAAGGCTTACGAGCAGTGGAACGGTTAATACCGATTCATGAGGAAGAAGAGTCATAAAAAATAATTGAGGAAAAATGTGTCACTGGCCCCAATTATTTCATCACGTAGGAGCGGACTCAGACCGCGATTTCTTTTATTTTGTACTAGTCCTGTTTGCCGGCGGCGAGATGGTTGTTTTTTGATCTTTTAACTGTTCGAGTTTATCAATTACCTTTTGCGCCCGTTCTATATGACTCAATAAATATTCATTATTCGGATCGAGTTCACGTATATCATTCCAGATAGCCAGTGCCTGTTTTATCTCACCTTGACTATAGAGTTTTCGACCCATTTCAACTCGGGTTGTTACGTTATCTTTGATGCGAACGTTTAATTCCTGTTTGAAGGCGCGCACCAGGGCATGCTTTTTATCTAGCATAGGAATTTTTCGATATATTTTTAACGACTGTTTGAGATCACCTGATTGCATCGTGGATTTTGCTTTGTTTAATAGATTACGTGCTTTTTTGGATAACACCAGCGTTTCACGTTTTTCAACCTTAAACAATTCACGTTGAATATCACTTATTGATGATCTTAAGGCCTCGCTGGGTTTAAGTTCCTCGGCTAACAGGAAGCATTGTTCGGCTAATTCGAGATCACCGATATTCATGCCTTCGATACCACAGACGACGAGTTGTTGATAAACCTGCTCAGTTTCCTGTTTATGTCTTTGCAGCGCTTTTTTCCCAGCCTTTTCATCGGGCATGGTGGCGGACAGTTCTTTTTGAACATCTTTGTTTTTAACTAACCATTCAGCTTTGTTGATGTACAATTGGTAATAAAGGCTTTTTAAATATTGTGCGCGTTTTTTTATGAACTCGCGATGGGTGGTTTGTAATTTTTTACTATCAGGTAATTTGGCAAGACTGTAATTTAATGATTTTTCAGCAGTCTGCCAGTCTTTGGCTTCGATGTGAGCGTTAATTTCCCTAAGTTTTATCTTTTCGAAGTTCTGTGCTTTTTTTTCAATTTTTATTTTACGTTTCTGTAATTTTTTATATTGGGGATGGCTTTTACGCACATAAGAAATGGTATCGAGTGCTTTTGAGTAATCGTGTTGCTTGACCCATTGATCAATTTGCTGGTCAAGATCCTTGTCGAAGGAGTTGATTATTGCGCAGCCGGGCAGAAGCAAGGCGTTTAACAAGACAAAGAAAAAGAGAAAGGACTTCATTATGCGACATTCTGGGTGGATAACATATCATCAAGTTGTTGATTAATTACCTGACTGTATTCAGCTTTAACATCGGTTACTACGTAGGTGGTGACAGGATCGGCAATACCACGCAGGCGAATAGATTTATGGCGATGCGCCAGTACCAGCCATTGCACATCGGGGTCTTTTACAAAGAAGTCAGTGACGATGACCTGGCCACGTTCGGCTACGGAGTGCAGGCGGGCAGCCAGGTTGACCGATTCACCTACCACGGTGTACTGCATGCGATCTTCTGATCCCATGTTTCCTGCCAGCACCTCACCACTGTTTAAACCAATTCGGAAATGGATTGCTTCTTTGCCCTGCTGGATGCGTTCCATATTTAAACGATCGACCATACGCTGAATCATGATCGCACACAGCACAGCATTAAATTTATGATCTTTATCTTCTTCCGGGGCACCAAATACGATCATTGCGCAATCGCCTATGTATTTATCGACGGTACCATGATAGAGCTTGCTGGCCATATTGATATAACGGAAATAATCATTAAGTAATAAAGCAACTTCTTCCGCGGGCAGGCGTGTCGACATAGAGGTGAAGCCAACGATATCAGCAAATAGCGTAGTGGCCTGTACACGTTTACCGCCAAGCGAAACGCCGTCCAGATTTTCCATGATTTGCTTGGCAACCTTGGGCGATACGAATCGAGAAAAAGCGCTTTCGACCTGATTTTTTTCAAGTAAACCATTTGCCATAGTATTGAAGGCGTTGATCAGGTAACCGAACTCATCATTGCGATGTTCGGGTAACCGGTATGCATAATCACCAGAATGGATCGCTCGGCTGGCGTCCATTAGATCATAAATTGGCTGCGATAATTTTTTACCGGCAAAAAAGGCGGTGATGATTCCGAGTATGATCATGAAAACGGTGGCACCGGTAATTGCCCGAATGGTTTCATGTAATGATTGTGATAGCGAAGATTTGCTATAGGTTATTAAGGCGTGTCCAACGATCAGATCCTGGTATTCAATCGGAGTTAAAAATGATATGACCTCAAGTGAATTAATTTCCTCATCATTATCCGTCCATTCAATTGAATAATGCTTGTTATCGATCTTGGTTGATAACTTATACATTTTATTAATGTCATGAACCGGTAGACGCCCGGAATGGCCCAGCACCTTGCCATCATGTGAATAGATGACTGAACCAAGCACATTTTCGTTTTTACCCAGGTTACTAACCAGCACCATCAGACTTAAAATATCGTCAGACAGAACGAGCTCTTTTGAGGACTCGGCAAGGTGATCCACCATGGTTTGACCGAATTCATTAATCTGTGAGCGTAGTAAATTTGACTGATTAGAGATGATCATCAGGCCTAGCAGGCTCATGCCGGAGGCAATTAATACCGTCAATATAATGGCGAGTTTGTAAGCAATTGGCACCTGTTTCGGGCCTAAACGCCCTATAGTCTCCCTTACCCGTCCAAAAAATGTAGGCGCCGCAACGGCTACAACGCGGTCACCAGCGCGCCGCTCGTTCTTAAGGGGGGGTATCGGCTGTTCCTGTGGGTGTTCTGGGGACATTTCGGGCCTTTTGGTTAAAAAATGAAAATGCTATTGAATAGCAAAGCAATAATTGATCCTGATGGGTTTCAGCTGGGTATAATATCATGCCGAGTTGGCCGATATTAACTACTTCTTAAATGTAGTTATCGTGTATTTTGAGACAAATAACGAGTAGCTCTGAGTAAAACATGACCTCGGTCACAGTGCCGTGAGAGCAAGATCAAAATTATTTAAATAGTGGGATTAGACTGTGAACCAGACCTACAAGCTGCTCGTCTTATTTGCCGGTATTTTCACCATTTATATCCATGTATTATTGATTATAGCGTTTATTTCCGAGTCACTGGTGCCGACAGGCCTGTATATTCTGTTGTTTATGACGCTCAGCGGTATTGCGTTTAGTTTTAGACTGGACTGGGTTAGTCAGTTGTATTCACAGGATCAATCGATCCGTATTCAATGGCTATCGGTGATGAATCAGCAACTCTCAATTCGCGCTAACATTATGCAACCCGAAATTTGTATCTTGAATACGGTCGGAATAAATGCCTTTGCGCTCGATAGTATCTTTGGTCGAGGTTATGTCCTGTTGCATGGACAAATATTTACTTCACTAACTCAAGATGAAGTTGAAGCCGTACTGGCGCATGAGATTAGTCATATTGCCAAAGGACATGCGAGCATTTTAACCTTTGTCCAGGGCATGACCGTAGTGTTTACCCTCCCTGTTGCTTTTATTTTGAGTGTCGCGACAGGGATCTTTACCGGATTCGCTCACTTTCGACGTCGCCTTATTAAATTGAACAGCCTGATCTTATTTTTGAGTTTTCCATTCACGAGCTTACTGGTGATGTTCGTGACTCGTCAGTGGGAATATGAGGCTGATCGACATGCGGCCGAGATGATTGGGCGGCAACAATATTTGCAGGTTTTGCGATGCCTGCATGGGAGTTTTTTTCAGCACCCAAACTTACTTTCTCGTTCTGCCTGGCTATCTAGTCACGCGGGCAATGATACAAACGTCCTAAATAAGTGGCTGAAACGTCCGGTCAGCGGTTTATCTCATCCAAGTTTGGCTCAACGAATCAATGCCTTGCAGGAAATTGGCCCGTAGCGACAATTTCACTTAGAATGCGCCGCTTAAATTGATTTCAGGAGCAGGCATGTCATTAATTCGTCCATTGCGTGGTTTACGACCTAAAGCTGAGTTTGCAACCGATGTGGTTGCTCCCCCCTACGATGTTCTGAATACCGAAGAAGCACGCCAGCGTGCAGCGGGTCGGCCACACAGTTTTTTGCATATATCCAAGCCTGAAATAGATTTGCCGGAGGGTACGAATCCGTTTGATGCCAGTGTTTATCAAAAGGGTGCGGATAACCTGTCTAAATTAGTAAACGAAAAAATCTTAATTCGAGAAGATAAACCAGTTTATTATGCGTATCGTCTCGATATGAACGGGCATAAGCAGGTCGGATTAGTGGCAGTGGCCTCGGTAAAGGATTATGACTCCAATCGAATTCGCAAACATGAATATACCCGACCAGAAAAAGAAGATGATCGGGTTAATCAAATAGACGCATTAAATGCGCAAACCGGTCCAGTGTTTTTAACCTATCGCCAGGATAATGCCGTCGATGACATTGTAAATAAGGTGATGGGTGAAACGCCCTTATATGATTTAACCGCCGATGATGGCGTGCAGCATACCATCTGGGTGATCGATGATGAAAAAGATATTGCTGAACTAACTGCGATATTTGATGCGATGAATTGCCTGTACATTGCTGATGGCCATCACCGTTCGGCGGCGGCGTCACGGGTTGCCGCATTACGTAACAAAGGTAAAAAGGCGAACGGTGATCAGAATCACGATTATTTTCTGACTGTGATTTTCCCGGATAATCAAATGATGATCCTGGATTACAATCGTGTAATTAAAGATCTTAATGGATTATCGAAGGATGAATTTCTCAGGCAATGTGCCGAAAATTTTGAAGTACAGGCATCAGATCAGGAAGTAAAACCTGAAAAGCCCAATGTATTCGGTATGTACCTGGATAATCAATGGTACCGGTTGGTTATAAAAGATAATCTGATTCCACAAGATGATCCGGTGCGCAGACTGGATGTAAGTTTGTTACAAAATAATTTAATCACCCCGATTCTGGCTATTGATGATCCACGTCGTGATAAACGCATCGATTTTGTTGGTGGCATTCGTGGTCTGGGAGAACTTGAGAAACGGGTTAATAGTGGTGAAATGCAAGTGGCGTTTGCACTGCATGCAACCCAGTTATCTGATCTAATGGCGGTGGCGGATGCCGAAGAGGTGATGCCACCCAAGTCGACCTGGTTTGAGCCTAAATTAGCCGATGGGCTAATTTCTCACGTACTGGATTAAACGCCTTCTTCGAAATCGAAGTTCATTTTGTTGTTCGGATGTTGCAGGAAGTAACCCTGGATGAAATCAACCGCACATTGCCATAATACCGCTAGTGAATTGGCGTCTTCGACGAACGCGGCGATAGTTTGAATGTTTTTCGCATTGGCATATTCGGCGATGCTTTTTACTTTGTCCTGATTTTCGACACTCTGCGCAAGGCCGTGAATCAGTTTCATGTGAACTTTAATGTAATTAACTTTTAAATGCTTGAGTGACTGGTAGGTATTCTGTTCCATACCAAAATTTTCCAGGGTGGTACGGCAATGTAGCTCATTTAGACCACTGACCACGGTCTTGGCCTGTTTGAGGAAATTTAATGCTGTCTCTTCGCTGATTTCAAACACCAGGCTATCCGCGTCCAGCTTAAGCGTATTTATCCTGTCGCGTAACCAGGATAGAAATTCCGGGTCGGTCAATGAAGAGCTGGACAATTTTATAAATAAACGCGTCTTTTTTCCTTCTTTTTGAAGTTTGGATAGTACCAGGAATGAATTGACCATTACCCAGCGATCAACAAAATTCATTAAGCTTGCCTGTTCGGCGGCAGGAATGAATTCCGATGGAGGAACCTCATTTCCTGCTTCGTCATTCAGTCTAAGTAAGACTTCATAGTGCGCGCCGGGTTCACCATGCAAACTAACGATTGGCTGGAATAGTAAATGAAATTTATTTTCTTTCAGGGCCGTTTTTATTCGACTGCTCCAGACATCAGCCTGTTCGTGCTCGGCCATATCTTCGATAGCCGGGTTATATATATGAAAATTATTTCCACCTTCTTTATGCGCTATAAAACTCCCTTTTTCTGCGCGGGCGACACAATCCTGACTATTGGACGTTGTTTCGTTTAGCAGGGTTATGCCGATGCTAGCGGTCGATTGCACCGTCTTACCGCCTATGTCAGCAAAATGCTCGGCGATAATCTTGCAGGTGGCCCGCGAAATTTTTTCAATCTGTTTGGCATCAGTATTTTGTGCCAGCAGGATAAACACCGGGCCCTCAAAACGTGCCAGCATACCAAAATTGGCGAGTTTGTCTTTTAACAGTATGGCTACGTCGGTGAGCATATGATCACTTGCACTGATGCCATGCTCAGTTCGTACGTCCTGATATTTATCCAGTGATATATATATCACTGCTCCTTTGGCCTGATCTTCTACGGCACGGGTGATAAATTGATCGAGGTGATCCATAAAAAAGTTTCGGTTGTATAGTCCGGTTAGCAGGTCAAGCTGGCTCATGGCGCTGAGTTTTTGTTCCAGCTCTTTGCTATTGGTATTATCTCGGATAATAATCTGGGTACAGGATTCGCTCTCGTAACTGGCGGGCGAAAATTCCATTTTAATTTTAAATTTTTCGTTATTGGTTTTCTGGCCATGCACCGTTAGCTGGCTGTCCATCGACTCACCTTTTGCATAACCGCGTAAAAATTCTTTGAGGTGGACATGATCATCACTGCTGACCATATCCATGATCGGCATGCCCATCACGTCATCAATGTCTTCATAAGCGAACATTTTCAAATAGGCTTTATTCGCATAGATGTGCATGCCGTCGTGTACATATGCGATGGCATCGCGAGAACTATCGATAAGGGCTTTCGCGCGTTTTTCTGTTTCACGCAACATAAGCTCGCAACGTCGATGAGTTCGACGTTCATGAAGATCGGCAACCTCACGTTTTACGATATGTTTTAATCGTTCAGTTTGATCTTCGCCGCAGACATCACGAGCACCGGCTTTTAACGTGTCAATTGCGATAGATTCTTTACCGGGCAGGGTGATAACCACTAGCGGAATATCTCGACCGAACCGGGATAAGACTTCGACTGCCTGTTTGGCTGTAAAATGAGGCATTTTGAGTTTGCAGAGGATGATATCAATGGGATTTTCTTCCAGTGCTGTGACCATATCTTCATCGTCTTCAACACGGATGTCGCGCACAATATGACCCGCATTACGCAATGCGTTAATCAGAACCTCGGCCTCTTCTGAGGCATCGAAAACGGTCAGCAATCTTAATATATTATCTGTGCTCAAAAAATCATCCTGTTGCGCATGCCCTTTTTATTTTTAACACCCATACGGAAGCGAGGCAGAACGTAGCGTATTTTAATCGGTATTGGCAAGCATTGCCCCAATTATATTGCTGTATAAACTATCGGCAATTTTTTTGCTTAACTTGAGTTACAAGGGACAGGAAATTGTGAAAAGGAACCATTAAATAGAGTTCCATACGCCTGAAAAATCGTGATTATCATCGTCCTCTTCATTGTCGGCTCCGCCATGTACAATCGCACCTTGTTCTTCCATGATCTCAAACTGAAACTGGGCAAAAAGCCCTGTGTTTTGTACTTGCTTACTGAGCTTAACCAGGATTTCTTTGCCCAATATATTGATGACTAATTTATGACCAATACGATAGGGGACAGCCGTAGTTATCAGCGAGGTGGGTTGGTTTACCGCCGGTAATTCTGGCAGCATCAACGTCCGTTGATAATCATGCCTGGCATTACTCACGACACGTAAGCCAATGGCGGCGGCATCCGGAGTCAGCATTTCGATACCGAGCATCAGGCCAGTGGTTGTATCGCACTTCATCCAGCGAATAACACCCACTCCCCATTTCCAGGCCGTATTGGCGATCTGGCGACGCACACCGACGAGTTCTCCAACCTGGGCACGGCTTCGAGTTTCGCTAATGGTTTTTACACAGTAGCCGCGGGCGCTTTCATTGAGAATAAGCCAGGTTTCAGCCTGTTGTTTTTTTACGGGTGCAGGCGTTTGCGTTTCCTGTCCGTCGTTGAGTTTATCTTCTTTGTATTTTTCTTCGAGGCTTTCCAGTGCAGCGTCTTTACCCTGGAAGTAGATCATCTCCCATACATCCGGCTGCGCATCTGCTTCGGAGTGGCTTATGTTATTGGATTTGTATTGTGCGGTTTGATCAAAGATATCATGCTCGGGTGGCGTATCAGGGTTAATCGCGTACGCATTATCTTTTTTGCTGCCTGAAATAATGACCTGATGTGTCGCCGTCAAGCCCAGAGTAATGTGAACAGATTCTTCAATATCATTTCGCGGATAGTTACGCTTTGGGATCACACACCAGGCAATTAAAAGTCGTTTCATTAAATCCTGTGACAGATCCGGACGATTGATATCAATGCTGGTAATGGTGGTTTCCCCGGTTTTAAAACCATGCTTAAGATCCTTACGAATGGCCTTGGTCAACGAGGTACTGTCCAGTACTCGTAAAAAATCCGATTCTTCTACATTATTGGTAATTGAGTAGGCTCGAGGAGGATCATCCGAGGCCAGATTGACGCCAAACAATGAATTTGTTCGGGTAATGTTTTCTGTCGTGCTGAGTTTGCTCTTGTGGGTCCATCGTTCTAAAACGGTGTAGACCTTGCCGGCTTCACCATGGCGTAATTTATACGGAGACGTTAATGCCGTTAACAGAATGCGCATGTATTCGGAGTTGATATTGGTTTTTACGTTATGCACATTCTGGTTATCAATGGTAGTAATGTTTAATAATTTTTGCTGTTCGGCGGCCAGGTAGAGCTTGTGTATTTGTGACCAGACGTTTTTGGGGTATGGCGTATAAGTTTGGTAACTGGTGAGCAATACACGCCCCAGTGCGGAGAGACAGCGCTGGATCATATTGGCAAGTACTTTGGTATCTGAAAAAAACAGGCTGTGATTAAGGTAACCCTCGATGGAAATCATGTAACCAATAGCCATGGCATGATGAATCTCACGCGTGGCCGAGACAATTTTTAAATTTTTGCTGGGTAAGGGGGCATTGACCCCGACAAAATGGCGTTTCATCGCATCGGTTACATATAAAACCGTCTCACGTGCCGCATCCAGAAAGTACAGGCGGTTTTGATAGGGGTAGCGATATCGATTGATTTCAACCAGCAACTCAAACACACGCCGTGCGGTCTCACCAATGTTGGCGCGCGGCAGACTGTCCAGCCAGGCATCAATCTGTTTGGGACGTAGGTCAAAATTGTCCTTACTCGGTTTTTCGAGCTCGGGTATGTCCAGACCGAGTGATTTAGACACGTTTGCTCAGCCTTGTTGGGTTATCCAAAATTATCCTTCCTAATAGTATCGATATGTCTACATTCTAACCGAGAAACCATATATATCTAAATATATAGGGGGGTTTTGGCGGCCTGGCCAGCTATTTCCTGAACATATCGAGGTACCAGGTAGCCGGGTAATTTAGCTCGCATTTGCTCAATCAGGTGATGCCCGGTGCTAATCGGGACCTCAAAATGGGCGGCACCAGTGACTTTATCCAGTTGATGCAGGTAATAGGGCAATATGCCGCATTCCAGCAATTTATGACTGAGCTCGATCAGACAGTTAGTACTGTCATTCACACCTTTGAGCAGCACAGACTGGTTTAACAGGGTGATATTGCGCCCTTGCAGGCATTTAATGGCCTGACGAAATTCCTCATTGATCTCTCTGGGGTGGTTTATGTGGACCACCATCACCACGCTGAGACGGCTGGCGTTAAGCCAGTCTAGCTCGCCCGCCAGTAGCCGCTGCGGCAGTACGACCGGCAGACGGGTATGAATTCGCAGTGTTTTCAGGTGTGGAATGGCGGCTAACTGCTTGATGAGCATAGCCAGTCGGTTATCACTGATACTGAGCGGGTCTCCGCCGCTGAGGATGATCTCGTGGACGTCGGTATGCTGGTTCAAATAGGCCAAAGTGGCGGGCAGCTGGGTGCCGAGTGGGTTGGCTTGCTGATAGGGGAAATACTGGCGGAAGCAATACCGACAGTGGATGCCACAGGCCGCAGTGCTAACCAGCAAAACGCGCCCCTGATATTTGTGCAGCAGACCGGGACTGGCCATGGCCTCCGTGTCGCCAACCGGGTCGATTTGTCCCCAGTTTGACGGAGTTTCAATTGATTGTGTTTCGTTGTTCAACGTTTCTTCAGCGGCAAGCGGTAAGACCTGGCGCAACAAGGGATCGTTGGGATTGCCGGCCTCCATTCGGGCCAGAAAACTTTGCGTGACGCGTAATGGGAAGCGGCGTGCTGACCGGATGGCCGGCTCCAGCAAAGAACTGGGCAGGTTTAACAGGCAAAGTAGCTCGTCAGGATCACGTATGGCCCGGGCTAATTCGCTCTGCCAGCTCTCAGAAGGCTGCAATGATGGGGCAATTTTCGTTATCATAGGCACAAAAGCAACTATTTCTTTAAAGCACGATGGTATTAACTGGGAAGGTATTACATGGCAAGCTATAGCACAAATGAATTTCGTGGCGGTCTCAAACTGATGATCGACGGCGACCCCTGCAGCATAATCGAAAATGAATTCGTCAAGCCGGGCAAAGGGCAGGCGTTCAGCCGGGTCAAACTGCGTAATTTAAAGACCGGTCGTGTGCTGGAGAAGACCTATAAATCTGGTGAATCGGTTGAAGCGGCGGATGTGATGGATACTGATATGCAATATCTTTATAACGATGGCGATGCCTGGCATTTCATGCATCCGGATACCTTCGAGCAGGTCGGCGCGGATAAGTCGGCGGTTGGCGACGTGGCACAATGGTTAAAAGAGCAGGACATGTGTGTGGTGACTTTATGGAACGATGTCCCCATTGCCATTACCCCGCCAAATCATGTGACCCTGACCATCACCGAAACCGATCCTGGTCTACGTGGCGATACCGCCAGCGGTGGCACCAAGCCGGCCACCTGTGAGACCGGCGCCGTGATTAAAGTACCGCTGTTTCTTGAAGAAGGCGATGTCATCAAGATTGACACGCGCACCGGTGAATATCAGGGTCGAGCGAAAGATTGATCAAATTTAAAAGCTGAGGCTAGCCGTCAGAGTGTGTTCTTCTCCAGCTAATCCGAACTGGCAACCGAGTGCCGATATCGATACCCTGATAAGTCGGGCTCGATTGTTAGCGCGTACCCGCAGCTTCTTTGCTGCTAAATCGGTTTTAGAAGTGGACACGCCGATCCTGAGTCAGGCGGGTAGTACCGAAATTCATCTTCAACACTTTTATGCGGTAGAGTCTGGTTCGGATGCATCTTATTTATTAAATACCTCGGCTGAGTTAGCTATGAAACGGTTATTGGCGGCTGGTTCGGGGGATATCTATCAAATCAGCAAGGTGTTTCGAGCGTTTGAACGGGGTGCATGCCATCAACCCGAGTTCACCATGCTGGAATGGTATCGGCTGGGTTTCGATCTGAATGCAATGATGGACGAAGTGGAATCGTTGCTGATGGAACTGGCCGGGGGCCGTCTGACTCAGGTCCGAGTGATCAAAACCTACTTTCAGGTATTCGCGGATGTTGTGCAACTGGATCCTTTGCAGGCTTCTATCGAGCAACTGCAAAAATGTTTTAAGCAACACAGCTCATCAGAAGCGCCGCAATTAGCTAGCCGGCAGGCCTGGCTGGATCTGATCATGAGCAGTGTTATCGAACCGAGCTTTAATCCAGAGCAACTTACTTTTGTAACGCATTATCCGGCTGAACAGGCTTCACTGGCGCGCCTTAATAAAACGAACTCTAAAGTGGCTGAACGCTTTGAAGTCTTTGCCGGTGGACTGGAGCTGGCGAATGGTTTTCATGAGCTTTGTGATGCCAATGAACAACGCCAACGCATGCAAGCTGAGAATAAAGTTCGACAGCAACATAACCAGGCAGAGTTAAAACTCGACGAACGTTTTTTAGCGGCATTGGAGCATGGATTACCCGACTGCAGTGGCGTGGCGATTGGTTTTGATCGGGTGTGTATGTGGGCTTCTGGAAAACAAAAAATTGATGAGGTAATGAGTTTTACAATTGAAACCTGCTAGGGTTACTTAAAACAATTCAACGTCATCATCGTCTTGCGCATTTTCTTTTTTATGTTGTATGGCGAGTTCAAGCGCTTGCTCGACACTGCGGCCCTCTAATATAAATTCAAACATAATGCGTTCCGATTCGACAGTGTATTTTGACTTTATTTTTTCCTGTAAACCTTTCCACTCATAAGGATTGTACAGTTTGGCTGGATCTGAAACCAGCGTGCCCAACACGTTCAGATTTTTCGAGACATGTGATAAACGCTGGCTGAGTTTGTCATAGAATTGAAAGGCGATGATGGCCTGTTGCATTTCATTGGTCACTGACCGGCAATGGTTGATGATGGTTTTTTTCTCTGCTGAGTCAGGCAATTGTTCGGCCGCGAGATTGGCGGTGTGAATATTATCCGCCATTGATGTAAATGAATCGGCCAGGCTTGTTACCGATTCCTCGCCTTCGCCGAGCGTACCGGAGATCTGGGCGATGGCTAAATTGAGCATCATCACGGTTTCGCGAACCTGACTCCAGTCAAGATCGGGTTTGTCGGCACTGGATGGGCTAGCTGAGGGTTCAGACACGTGTTACTTCCTTGATTTATAAGCATATGAGATAACGGCTATCGTTATGAGCTAAATAACGACCCGACGCGGAAAAATCTTTAATCACGGGTATAGAAGTCCGGCAGTATATTGGCGGCCTGGTTCTAAATTCGAATCGTCAATAACGGTAATCTGGATACCCGTGTTGTCGAATTGCAAGCACATCCGTTCGATGGCGGATATAGATCGGGTAAATCTTTTTATATCCAACCGTGACACCTCAGACCTTGAAGTGAGCAACCATGTCTTGCAGCTCATTACCTAATCGAGCTAGTTCGTCACTGGCTGTTGCTGTTTGTTTCGCTCCATCGGAGGCCTCTCCCGCTGCCTGGGTAATGTTGATAATGTTACGGTTGATCTCTTCAGCCGTCGCATTTTGTTCTTCCGCTGCACCAGCGATCTGGATGCTCATATCATGAATGCGTTCTACTGCCGTTGAGATTGTGGTTAGTGATGTACCCGCCGCAGTTGCCTGCTCGACTACCGACTGGGCCTCTTCGACGCTCTTGCCCATCACTTCGACCGCTTTGCGCGAACCAGTCTGAAGCTTTTCGATAACCTGATTGATCTCTGTAGTGGATTCCTGTGTGCGGCCTGCTAGCGTGCGCACCTCATCTGCCACGACGGCAAAACCTCGTCCCTGTTCACCCGCGCGAGCGGCTTCGATGGCAGCGTTCAGAGCCAGCAAGTTGGTCTGTTCGGCCACGCCCTTGATCACATCCAGTACGGCATTAATATTTTCGCTGTCCTGTTCCAGCTCATGGATGACATTGGCGGCGCTTTCTATCTGTGTGGAAAGTTGCTGAATGGCTCCTACCGTTTGTTCCACAATGTGACGACCTTCTGCTGTTTCGCTGTTGGCATCCTCAGCAGACTGAGCGGTATTGGAGATATTCTGACTCACTTCCTGGACCGTGGCGCTCATCTCGTTCATTGCTGTGGCGACCTGCTCAGTTTGCGATTGCTGTTCATAAAGATTCTGGCTGGTTAGCTTTGTCGTAGCAGAGAGTTCTTCAGAGGCCGCACCTAATTGCGCCGTCGAGCCCGTCACCTTCTGTACCATTTCTCGTAGACTGTTGTTCATGTCATTGATGGTCGTCGCTAATTGTGCGAGCTCATCATGGCCTGATTCATTTAGATCATTGCCCGTAAGATCACCGTCGGCAATCGATTGGGCGCGCTTCATCACGCTTTGCAGTGGTATGGTGATCATGCGGCTAATATAAATGGCAATGATGATACCGATCCCCAATGCGATCAAAGTACCTATGATCATCGTGATCTCCATTGATTTGGTTTCGCTATCCAGGAATGCGACATCGTTGGCCTGTAGCCGATCCTGTGATTTACGCATCTGCTTAAGAATGTTCATAATGGCAACAGCCTTGGGGGCGGCCTTAGTGCCTAACCAGTAGTTGGCCTGATTCCAGTCTTTAGCTGCGCGCAGCTCAAACATTTTGTCTGGTAAGGATGCAAACTCAGCGCGTTTGGATGTGTAAATGTTCCATGTCCTGGTTTGGCTGGGAGTAAATAGATCCGACATGCGTGAGATCTGATCAAAGCGGGCTACATTCACTTTCCACTTGGCGTGGAAGTTGTCTGCAAACTTGCTATCACCTGAGAGCAGGTAGGCACGTATATTAGCCAGGCCAATAGCAAACGATCCACGGCTATCGGCCAGCAGTTTCAATAATTCTTTTCGCTCCGGGCTGGCAGGCTGGTTAACCTCTTCATCTATTGTGGCTGAAATGGATGCAAGAATCTTTCCGGCCCGGGGTGCCGCCTCATCCAGTAGCATCGCAATAGCGGGGATGTTGTTATGTGCATGAGCGATGTCTTCCACTTCTTGTTGGGCAATGCGGAACTCTTCTATATAGCCCTTCATCTCGTTCAGAAGTTCAACATTCCTGGGAACGGTCCAGCCTTTGGAAAATGCATCCAGTTCGGTTGCTGCCTGATCGATAAGATCCCAGCCGGCCTGACGCTCTGCCTTGAATTTTTTGGCCGCCACAGGGTTTTTACCCAGAATCATATAACCGCGCAGGCCGGCCAGAGAGAGATGGATGCCATCGGTAAGGTGCATGCCAGCCTGTACCGTTGGTACGCGCAAGTCAATCACACGATGTTCAACTTCGGAAACACTTCGCATCTTGACAAAGTTGATGATCGATACGGCTGTGGTGATCGTCAGTACGACACCAAAGCCTATGAGTAATTTGGCTCGAACCATCAGCTTTAAGGATTTAATCGGATTGGGGACGTTCATTTGCGTGCTCCAGTTGTCATTTTTTCTTAGCGAATAACCACATATATTTCGACGGTTTTTAGTACAAAACTCTGAAATATTTAGGAATTAGCGGTACAAAATTAAAAAACTTTATGCAAAGGTGGATACGATATCCAATGATATATTAAGGGGCATGGCGGCTGGATATATCCGCGCCGAACGCAGGATGGCTAATCAGGCTAAAATTTCGATTGTTTCACTCGGAATCGTGCAGCAAGCTCGATTAATGCCAGTAAAATAATGTCGATGAATTCACGTATGGTCTCAGTCTGGATTCAGGCCTTTACTATTTAATAGTGGAATACTAAAAAATTGATAAGTGAAACGCGTGGTTAATAACTGTATTTTTGATACCAGTTATCGAGCTGGGAGCGCATGCGTTCGGTGAGTGAGACATCCCAGAATACCTGTTTACAACTGGGGCAATAAGCATTGTCTTCAGAGGTCTTATCGCTAGTGATATTGAGCTCGGTATTGCAGACCGTACACCGAGTGAATGGCCGAAAATGCCAGTTAATGGTTAGATAGGCCCCGAGTTCCTCAACACAGTCCTCCAGATTATCACTTTCAATCAACAACACAATACCGCGGGCACGACGCATTTCGTCAATTTCAGGAGAGGAGGTAAGCAGAAATCGGCCGTTGTCGATGGCCTGTCGTAACAGGTAATAATTGGCCGCAACCGGTCCATCATTCAGGGCGATTTCAGCCCGCATAGACTCATCAACAAACTGGCTGTTATATCCTGCGGTTCTTAACCAGCGTCCAAGCCGATGCAAGCTGCTATCAACGAGAAATTTTGGCTCTGCCAGGGTCATGAGCAGGTGATCCGCTGTTTGTTGTTATGGTTCGCGAATAACGCCGGTGACGATGCCCAGAATTTGCACATCCTGATTTTTCAGGATAATGGGTTGCATTTCAGGGTTGGCAGGCTGGAGACGGATGCCATCATGCTCAACATAGAATTTTTTCAGGGTGACCTGTTCATCATTGATCATGGCTACTACAGTTTGACCATTTTCGGCATGCTCACGTTTTTCGATCACGATGATATCGCCTTCCTGGATATTATCATCGATCATGGAATGGCCACGAACACGCAGGGCATAGGTGTTTTTACGCACCATATTGGCAGGGACACGCACGGATTCCTGCTGTTCGCAGAGGTCGACAGGCTCCCCAGCCTGCACGAAACCAAGTAGCGGTATCTCGGTCAGCATGTCAGCCATCGGCACCAGAGATTCGAGGTTCTGGGACTCAAGATCGGAAGACCATACTGGTCTTTTTTCTTTGGGGATCAATAAGCTAACATTGGACATTGAGAAACCTCTTTAAGTTTTTAAAACATTAGCTGATTAATATGGTATTTGCAAGAAAATTAGCCAATCTGGCGGATGTCAGAGCTGTCGTATGTACGGATAAGTCCGAGACTCAGGAAAATATACTGGCAACATACCGGAAATGAAACGGAATTTATCAACCGGGGACTATTCAGCACCGTATAAATAAAAAATTAGGTATAATCATCCGCTTATGAATATTGAATCTAAGAGTAAAATCCCGTTACTGGTCTTTTTTGTCGTGGTGCTGTTGTCGATCGCCGCGGCCGTCTGGTTTGTTGTTATTAAGCCCAACCAGGGTTTACCCAAATCCATTGAGAAGACCTATATCCCCGAAGGTCGACCAGTTGTCGGTATCCGCATGGTCGATCAGAATAACCAGCCCTTCAGCGAGGAACAATTCAAAGGCAAGTGGAGTTTTTTGTTTTTTGGTTTTGTAAACTGCCCGGATGTGTGCCCAACCACGCTGTTAGTGATGAAGTCGGTCTGGGCAAAATTGCCGGAAGCGGCAAAACAATCACCAGAACCCCAATTGATATTTGTTTCGGTTGATCCTGATCGTGATACACCAGCCATATTGAAAGACTATGTACAATATTATCATCCAGATTTTATTGGTATAACGGGTGAGCATAAATATCTTGATATTCTTACCGTGCAAGTTGGTGCACTGTATGGTTATGAAGATGGTGAATCCGATGACAATAACGATTATTCTGTCAATCACAGTGCGCAGATCATCCTGATAGATCCGCAGGGTTACTTTCGAGGTGTCTTTTCACCTCCATTCAAGGTCGATGACATGGTAAATACCTTTATCGCGATTCGCGACTATCACCCGGGTTAAGCTAATGAAGAAATTATGGATTACTGTTTTGTTGGCATTTAGTTTCCATGTATCTGCCGATGACATACTCAGCGTATCTAACGCCTGGATACCTGAGGCGCCTCCAGTGGCAAAAGTCATGGCCGGATACCTGCAGATAAAAAATAAGTCGGACCGCGAGATTATTCTGCAATCGATTAGCGCAAAAGATTTTGAACGCGTTGAGATGCATAAAACGATCACGAAAGAGGGTATATCCAGAATGGTAAAACAGGCTTCCATCAGAATATCCGCGAAAGGATCGGTATTGTTTCAACGTGGAGGTTTGCATTTAATGTTAGTGGGCCCGAAACGAAAACTAAAACAGGGCGATACCGTTAAAATTACTTTAAAAACCGCTAATGCTAATACCGAAATAAATTTAATCGTCAAAGAGGCCAGCCTGGACGATCACTCAGCGCATCACTAACCTCATTTATACTATAAAGTAGAAAGCCACTCTCTCAAGTCAATGGCTGCGGCCGCCGTGACTACTACCTCTGCTGTGACCACCTCCGCCGCTGTAGCTGCTATGACCGGCACTGCTACCGTGCCCGGCACTGCTACCGTGCCCGGCACTGCTACCGTGCCCGGCACTGCTACCGTGCCCGGCACTGCTACCGTGCCCGGCACTGTTACCGTGCCCGGCACTGTTACCGTGCCCGGCACTGTTACCGTGCCCGGCACTGCTACCGTGCCCGCCACTGCTACCGTGCCTGGCGGCACTGTTACCGTGCCCGCCACTGTTACCGTGCCCGCCACTGCTACCGTGCCCGCCACTGCTACGGTGCCCGCCACTGCTACCATGCCCGCCACGATAAGCTGAATGTGACACACCCGTGTGGCGGGCATAATGTCCGGCTTTAGCGTGGACTCCGTACCAGCGGTGAGGATAATATCCATACCCGTGCGAATATGAATGCCCAAAATAGTACGGGGAATAATAATAATATGGGTAGGCGGCTACGGTGATCACTGTTGGATAGATTGGGTAAGTCACGTACCTGGTCTTTGAGACTGTACTGGAATCATCTTCAGTCGATGTGGTATCAGATTGAGTGGTGGCCTGGGAAACCAGATGACGAATGACTTCTTCGCTAATGCCCGCCAACAACAGTTTATCGATGGTATCAGCATCTAAATCAAAAGCTAACTCGCGATTTTCTAAAAACAACAACAAGGTCTGTTCAGAGACACCACGTTGATTGAGCAGCAGGATGTCATCCAGGCTAACCTGTAGATGGCTGGCGTTGGCGCCAGTCCAGATGATTAATGCAATTATACCGGTAAGGAGTCTGTATTTCATCACGGCTTGGCCTGAGAATAATCATCGCTGACCACAAAATCATGAGGCACCGTGGTTGCCAGTTGTTGCAGGTGGTGTTGTGTTTGAGTCGATAATAACCGGGTCGCATCCAGTAGACGAGCGCTGGCGATAGCGGACGGTTTTATCCATTGCTGATACAGATCCGAGAGGGCCTCTCCTTCATGAACATCTGCAAGGTGAATCGGCTTTACATTGTTAACCACGATCGACCAGTAGTCGGATAATAAACGGCTCCAGTAAGCGGCCAACAGGGTAGGGGTGACGGTTCGACCACTGCGCAACTGATAGGCATAGGCATCGCCAGTTGATATGTTCAAAATGTAAATTGGCCGGGATGTATTTTGTCCGTAAAACATAACGACCCTGGTTCCATTCAGAACATCTGGCTGGAAAGTGCCTTTACCGGCGAGTGCGGCTAGCTCTAATTGTGTAACCGCGGCAACGGCTCGTTTCTTTATCGAGGAGAAGCCGCCTTTATGTCTTAACACAAACAGGTTAGCCCCTGCCAGATGGATTGCTTGATGATGATGATGACCTGATCCTGATTCCTGATACGCTTTAACATTAAAACCTCCGCCGGCAATGAGGACTTTAGTGTCAGCTGGAGCCGGATGAGCAGTTTTGGTGGCAATCGTGCTACCCGGTACTTGTGCTAAAGGAGATGGTGGGGAATGCTCCGCTGATTGTTCGGGCACGGCTTTCAGCATTGTCTGGATAACCGTTTCACTGACACCCAACTCCAGCAGGCGTGGAATATCGTCTGCTTTTAATTCAAATGCAGAGTTAGTCACCTCGATTAAGGTGATAATGTCTTTATCCGGGTAGTTTTTAGTGCTGAGCTGAATAACGTCATAAACGGTTAAGGATAATACCTGGCTGGACACGAACAGCATAAAAACGGTTACAGTGATTCGCAATTGCAGATATTTGCTCATAGTTTTTCTCATAATTCAATGCTTTCATATTGCCATCGACGAGTATAGTAAATAGTCTATCCTGTTGTATTTATTACCTTTATGTTTAACTTTGTTACAAAGAGAGCATCCAGCCCAATCCTTTCATGCCAGCATATGAAATATAGACGCTTTTTCATGCAAATAATTCAATCTTGAGGTTAATTATTTATTCTTATTTTGCTCTACGGACGAAGAAATTTGCACAAAACAGTCGCTAAGACATGATCAATTCGAAATCGATATCTTGTAACAGGTGGTCTTTTTATGTTTTGTTGAATGGCTATGGTAATTAACACTATAATAAACCCGCCTGGACAATCACCCCGCGTGTAATCACTGCTACCCATTAATGACAGACGAAAATAAAACAGCCAGCTTTGCTGATTATCGATTTGCCTTGCCGCAATATATTATTCCGCATCACTTGATATCGCGCCTTACTCTTATGGTGACACGGATTAAAATAAAATGGTTTAAGAATCTAATTATCAACTGGGTGATTAAGCGCTACAACGTGAATATCAGTGAAGCTGTTGATGAAGACATTGATGTTTATGAAAACTTTAACCAGTTTTTTACCCGGCCCTTAAAGCCGTCGGTTCGATCCATCGCCGAGGGTGATAATATCCTGTGTTGCCCAGTCGACGGAGCAGTCAGCCAGGCTGGCGATATAAAAAACGATACCATCTTTCAGGCCAAAGGTTTTGATTATTCGGCGAAAACGTTATTGGGCGGTTATGCTGATATTGCTGAACCGTTCAAACAGGGAAAATTTGCTACGCTATATTTGTCCCCTCGTGATTATCATCGAATTCACATGCCAGTGACTGGAACACTAAAACACATGGTGTATGTACCGGGACGCCTGTTTAGTGTTAACCCGTCAACTGCGCGCGTGATCCCCAATGTGTTTGCTCGTAACGAACGTGTTATTGCCATTTTTGATACGCAGTTTGGTGCCATGGCGATGGTATTAGTCGGTGCACTTAATGTAGCCTGTATAGAAACGGTCTGGCAGGGTGTGGTGACCCCGCCGCATAAACAACCCATTCATCGTTGGGTCTATGATCAAGAGCAGGAAATAGTGTTAAACAAGGGTGACGAGATGGGACGTTTTAACATGGGCTCAACCGTAGTCTGTCTATTTGAAAATATGGATTTAAAAATAGATTCATCCTTCTCACCGATGGCACCGATAAAAATGGGGCAGGCGTTTTTATCGGTGTGATAGTAGCAATTTCTATTTTCAGTAAAGCAATCTAAATTATTTAAACATTAATTCAACATTAAATTAAGATTTGGCCAACCTGCTATGAATAAAATTCAATTAGACATCCCCATTATCCTGCCTGAAGTAGTCGAGGAAAAAGATCTCTGTATTAAACGTATTACCGATATGCTCGGTGATAAATATGGAATTGATTCGGTTCATATTACCGACAGTCATCCTGCTCAACTATGCATTCATTACGATCCTGATTTAGTCTCGCTCAAGCTGGTACAAAATATTGCCAGGCAATGTGGAGCTGAAATCACACACCGCTATAAACATATGTTAGTCGAAGTGCAGGGCATAAGACATCAACGCCATGCCGCGAGTATTGAAACGTCTTTACGTGGCGTAACTGGCATCGTCGAGGCATCGGCTTCAGCCTCTGGTGTGATTCGTCTTGAATGGGATTCGCAATATATCTCTGAAAAACAGATTCGTTCTGCGCTGCAAAATATTGGGTTAACGATCCAGGGTGATAAGCAGGAACATGATCACGCGGCAGACGAAGCCCGCGGTCATACCCATAACGAAACTCACAACGAAACATCGGCACACGATCATCAGCATGGTGGCATGCTGGGTGAAAATACCGAACTCTATTTTGCCATCGGTAGTGGGGTGTTCTGGTTTAGTGGTTTAATTCTATCGTTCATCGATAGCATTCCAACTGGTTTACCACTTACATTATATATTGGTGCATTTTTACTGGGCGGATATTTCACCCTATTAGAAGCGGTTGTCACCATCCGTCAGGGAAAGTTTGAAATTGATTTCTTAATGCTGGTGGCCGCGGCGGGGGCGGCAGCCCTGGGTAAATGGGAAGAGGGGGCGTTGTTATTATTTCTTTTTAGCATTGGCCATGCGCTTGAAAGCTATGCGATGGGACGTGCCAGGAAATCGATTGCCGCCTTGTCTGAATTGGCTCCGGCTACCGCCATGGTGCGGCGCGATAAAAAAACTATCGAGATTGCCATCGCCGAGCTGGTTATCGGCGATATCATCATCGTTAAACCCAATACGAAAATTGCAGCCGATGGGGTTGTCGTAGTCGGTAACAGTGCGGTAAATCAGGCGCCGATCACTGGCGAGAGTGTCCCGGTTGATAAACTGGCGGTGGACGACGCCCAATCGATATTTGATCTTGCTACCTTGCCTGCTGAGCACAGGGTGTTTGCCGGGACAATAAATGGTAGCAACGTATTAGAAATAAAAGTACTCAAACTCGCCAAAGACAGCACCTTGTCACGACTGGTTGAGTTAGTAAAAGAAGCCGAAACGCAAAAATCGCCGACGCAACAACTGACTGATAAATTTGAGCGTTTTTTTGTTCCCTCCGTATTGCTGCTGGTGGCTAGCTTACTGTTTGCCTTTTTAGTTCTTGACGAAACGTTTGCCGAGAGTTTTTATCGAGCTATGGCTGTACTGGTAGCGGCATCACCCTGTGCATTGGCTATTTCAACGCCCAGTGCGGTACTCGCGGGCGTCGCACGAGCGGCACGCCAGGGTGTACTGGTTAAAGGTGGGCGGCCACTGGAAGATCTTGGTAGCTTAACCGCCGTGGCATTTGATAAAACCGGCACGCTTACGGAAGGCCGTCCACAACTCACCCGCGTAATTGCTTTTGCTGATACCAGCCAACAGGAATTATTAATGTCGGCCATTGCGGTAGAAGAGCTGAGTGATCATCCGCTGGCCGCTGCAATTGTTAGTGGTGCCAAAGCGTTAGTGGGTGAGGTCGAGATTCCGCCAGCGCAAAATATTGCGGCATTGATGGCTCGCGGTGTAAAGGCCGATGTCAATGGTGAAACTGTGCATATCGGTAACCGTCGTTTGTTTAAGGAACTCACTGGTGAGATTCCTGCTGAGATTCTTGAGCAAATGAGACGGCTTGAAGTTGACGGTCACACCGCCATGATCGTACACAAGGGTGATCGATACCTGGGCATGATCGCGGTGATGGATGTTGCCCGGCAGGAAGCCAAACCGACTCTGGCCAAACTGAAGAAACTTGGTATCCGCCGTATGATCATGTTGACCGGTGATAATCAGCAAGTTGCCGATGCAGTGGCAAATACCATTGGCATCACCGATCCAATGGGTAACCTGTTGCCTGAAGACAAGGTCAACGCGATAGAAAAACTCAGGGCCGAAGAAGGTAAGGTCGCGATGGTCGGCGATGGAGTGAATGATGCGCCGGCGATGGCAAAAAGTACGGTCGGTATCGCCATGGGTGCGGCAGGATCAGATGTCGCACTGGAAACGGCTGATATTGCCCTGATGGCCGACAAGCTGGATAACCTGCCGTTTGCGATTGGCTTAAGTCGTCAGGCAAAACGAATTATTAAACAAAATCTCTGGACCAGTCTTGGAATTGTCGCCATTCTAATCCCGGCCACCATCATGGGCTGGGCCAACATCGGTGTAGCCGTGGTGATACATGAAGGCTCGACATTATTAGTGGTGGGCAATGCATTAAGGCTATTGGCGTATAAGGCTAAATAAATTTTAATGCATACTTGAATTGAGCTACTATTTAGCGATCATACTAGATTAGTGCGAAATATTGTGCCGGATACCGATCCTTATAAATCACCTGAAACTATTATCGAAGTCAACCCAGATAAAGTTGTACACAATGACCTTGACGAAGATAAACTCAACGGCTTGCGTGGCTGGTTATTACTGGTTGGGTTCGGGATTGTCGTTTCTCCCTTTCGAATGATTGCCCAGCTTTATCCTCTTTATACAGAGATTATATCTAATGGTTCCTGGGCGTTATTAACAAGTCCAGGCAGTGAAGATTATAATCCTGCCTATGCACCACTCATCATCGGCGAAATGATTATTAATGTTACGCTGATTCTTTGTTGGCTCTACATTGCTTTTTTGTTTTTCTCCAGGAGGAGGGCATTACCTAAATGGTATATCGGTATTATGGCCTTCACGCTTATATTTATGATTGGCGATTCGCTATATTTGATTGCCTTTTTCCCTGGTGTATCGATAAATGATCCGGAAACGATAAAGGATATCATTCGGTCAATAGTTGCGGCAGCGATCTGGATTCCCTATATGCTGGTTTCAAGGCGGGTAAAAGCGACCTTCGTTAGATAGATTGAGGTTGGTTAAATAAAATTTACGGCTTGATATCTTGTGCTATTGAATCTAATACTGGGTCATGGTTATTACCGTGAAGTTAAACCGGAGAACCATTCTATCAGCTGTTCAACAATGGTTCTCCAGTATGTCCACCTGGATAACTAGACCGGTATTGTTTCTTTATCCAGAGCTGGATAATCCGTATAACCTTTTTCATCTCCTCCGTAAAAAGTGGCCTGATCAGGTTTATTTAAATCGTAGCCATGGCTAAAGCGTTCCACCAGATCTGGATTAGCAATAAATAATTGTCCGAAGGCGATCAGATCAGCGTTACCCGTGTTAAGAGATTTTTCTGCGCTTGTTTGCGTGTAGCCATTATTCGCCATGTAAAATCCGGTAAACGATTTTCGTAATTCAACATAATCGACATGACGTTCGGCGTTTAACATATCGCCTTCGAGCACATGCAGATAGGCCAGGTCATGTTTGTTTAACATGCCAACAACGGTATTGAAGGTAATCTGTGGTTGCGAGTCGCGGATATCATTAAACTGATTCTCTGGTGATAGACGTACGCCGATTCTGCTTGCAGGCCAGACTTCTTTTACCGCCGTCAATACTTCGTCTAACAGGCGCATGCGATTCTCTATAGCGCCGCCATAGTCATCGGTACGGTGATTGCTGCTGTCACGCAAGAATTCATCTAATAAATATCCATTGGCGGCGTGTATTTCGATGCCATCAAAGCCTGCGGCCCTGGCATTTTTTGCAGCAGTAACGTAATCCGCGATGATGCCAGGGAGCTCTTCGGTCTCCAATGCACGTGGGGTGACGAAGGCTTGCATACCATCATAGGTCATTGCCTCACCTGTGGGCTGTATCGCCGATGGTGCAACGGGCAGGGCATTATCCGGCTGCAATGATGGGTGGGAGATTCGGCCCACATGCCAGAGTTGAATAAACATTAAACCGCCTTTGTCATGCACGGCCTGGGTGATGGGTTTCCAGCCAGCGACCTGCTCCTCGCTGTGTATTCCCGGTGTACCGGGGTAGCCCACCGCCGTGGGCGAGATCTGACTGGCTTCGGTAATAATCAGTCCTGCGCTGGCGCGTTGGGAGTAATAAATTTTATTGAGCTCCTGAGGGACATTGCCTTCACCTGCGCGATTGCGGGTGAGCGGGGCCATGACCATGCGGTTTTTTAATTTCAGATCGCCAATCTCAAGTGGTTCAAGTAAAGGTGAATCAGCTAGTGGGTTAGTCGGCATAACAAGCTCCATCTGGTTTAGTTGTTGATTAACGGGGTAGTGCTGGGTTCAGTATAGGAAGTAGATTGTCTTCCAAATAGGCTGAAAATAAGCTATATATGTTTCCATAATGGAACCAATAGGCACAGTATATGGATAAAGCGAGCAGGCTGGTGCTATTTGCCGATGTGATTGATAGCGGCAGTTTTAGCAGCGCGGCCAAAAATCGCAGCGTAAATCGTTCTCTGGTGAGTAAACAGATTGCCAACCTCGAAGAAGAACTGGGGGTTCGCTTGTTGCACCGCACCACGCGCAGTCTGAGTTTGACCGATGCCGGGCATGCCGTGTTTGAACACGCACGTTCGTTACGCCATCAGCTGCTTGAGACGGATGCGTTGGTCGATTCAATACGCGAAGGGGTTAGTGGTGAATTGCGGATATCGAGCACCACTCATTTTGGTCGCCTGCATGTCATGCCGGTTATCAAGTCACTGGTAGAAGAATACCCTTCGCTTAACATCGATCTGCGCCTGGAAGATCGTTATGTCGATATCGTGGGTGAACGGTTTGATGTGGCGGTGCGTGTGACTGATCCGGTTGATTCATCACTGGTGGCGAGAAAACTTACCGATAACCCGTTGATCATGGTGGCTTCGCCCGCTTATTTACAACAACATGGCATACCAACAAGTATTGAGGAACTGAATAATCATCGTTTTGTGGTGTATGCGGGCCAGAATGGGCCACTTTCAACCTGGGCCTATCATCAGGGTTCCGAGATTATAAATTTTGATATGAACGTAAAGATTAAAGCCAACGATGGTTATGCATTGCTAAAAACAGCTTTGGACGGGTTAGCGATTGCACTCTTACCAAGATTTGTAAGTTGTACCGATTTGAATGCAGGCAAGCTGGTTCAAGTCATACCAGAGATAAAGCTGGAAACCTTTTCACCTATTTATGTGATGTATCCAAGTCGACGTCATGTCCCGAAAAAGACTCGCCTGTTCATTGATTACATGGTGAACTACGTTCGTCAGCAGAAGTTCTATATTTCTTAACGAAGATATTAAAAACAAAAATCATTTTTATTAATCATCTATTAAAGACAAATATATAACAGGCTAAAGAGCCGAGGGTATGATCGACTCTTTAGCTAGAGATTAAAAATATTTTCATGTGCTTTTGGTTGTTTCATTGCGGTAGCTAACCAATTCAGCTATCGGTTAGAAAATTAAATTTAATACCGTAAGTGAAACCACTAAAAACAGAATGGTCATAATGCCGCCTGCTTTCATATAATCCGCGACACGATAGCCGCCCGGGCCCATGATTAAGGCGTTAACCTGATGAGTTGGCAATAAGAACGAGTTCGAGGTGGCAATGCCGACGGTCAGCGCAAAAACAGCGGGATTAGCGCCAACTCCCAGAGCGATATTAACGGCCAGTGGAACTAACAATACGGTCGCACCGACATTCGACATCACCAGGGTAAAGAAGGTGGCCAGGACAGCGACGGCGAGCTGTATCACCCAGATCGGCATGTCACCGACGACCGACAGGGTTTGTTGTGCTATCCACGCGGCAGTACCGGTTTTTTCGACGGCGATACCTAATGGGATTAACGAGGCCAGCAGAAAGACCGTTTTCCAGCTAACTGCCTGATAGGCCTCATCGATCTTAAGTACACCACTCAAGACCATACCGATAGCACCGAACAACAGGGCCACGGACAGTTTTAGATCTGAAAATAAAACCAGCCCCAGGGTTACCACAAAAAATACCAGGGCGTGTACCACTTTTTGAGGACGTAATTCTTCGTGCGGGTATTCTGTGGTGACGACAACAAAGTCACGATCTTTTTCAAGTTGTACCAGATTTGCCCAGGTGGTGTGGACAACCAGTACATCACCGGGTTGAAATATTTCAGTTCGAACATGCCCGCCGGATTCGTTATTGATGACCTCACTGCCACGATGGATGGCGAGCAATGAAAGGCCATAGGTTTTACGTAAAAAGATGTCGCGAGCGGATTTACCAATCAGACCTGAGCCAGGCGGGATGACCAGTTCAGCAATACCGGATTTAACTTGTGACAGTGAATCGGAAAATACATCAAGACGGTCTTTTATCTTGAGCTTGTTGCGTTCGCCAATCGATTCTATGTGCCGGGCTGCGCTCAGAATGCCAAATATTGTTCCGGGGGCGATGGCGGTAGATCGGTTTACGGAACCAAGGCCTCGCGTTTCGCCCGTGCTTATGGCGACAACGCGTAATGGGTTAGTGGACTCGAACTCGTCAACACTCATGTTGATGATATTGCTGTCGGCATGTACCACGACTTCGTATAAGTCAATGTTACCCAGACCATAGGTATCTTTAAAATACTGCATGGTATTACCTCCATCGGTCTGGGTATTTTTATTGGCAGGTAAAATAAATCGACCGGCAATAATAAAATATAAAATACCGGTGGTGATTAAGGCCAGACCAATTGGGGCAACTGAGAATAATGAAAAGGTTTCCATTTTTTCAACGCCGCTGGGTAGATGTTCGTTTGAGGTAAGAATCAGATCATTCAGCAGAATCAACGGGCTTGAACCGACCATGGTCAGGGTGCCGCCGAGGATGGCACAAAACCCCATGGGCATTAATAATCTCGACATCGGTAAGCCTGTGCGGGAAGAGATACGACTGACCACCGGCAGGAATAATGCGGCGGCACCAACGTTCTGCATAAAACTGGAGATCACGGCTACGGTACCGGAGATAAGCGGGATGATGCGTTTTTCGGTAGAACCGCCAAAGCGCATGATCATGGCCGCAACCTGGCCCATGATGCCGGTTTTATCCAGACCGGCACCGATGATCATCACCGCGATGATCGACATTACTGCATTACTGGCGAAGCCATTAAATAATAAATTATTGTCTATTAGCCCGGCTTCCAGGCCCATCCAGGGCGCGACCAGACTGGTTAAGCCTAAAATAACCATTATGCTGATCGCTGCGATATCAACTTCAACGATCTCGAAGGCAAATAAATAGATTGTCAGCAATAAGATGGCGCAGATCCAGGCAATTTCTCTTGAGGGGGCGACGGAGGCAATAAAAAGCCCAACTAGAATAAATATGGCTAAAGCTATAAGCTTTTTAGGGTTGAGAGTAACAGTGTTGTTCATTAAAAGCGGACTCCGTCAGTAATAGGGACAAGGCGCAAAAAGCGCAACATTTTAGCAAAATCTAATATATCTATACAATTGTTATGTTTATTATTTTTCGATTAATCTACGGTTTCAGGCCATGAATAACAGTGAATACGGATAAGGTATTTTATTACAGGTATAAATTAATTCGTGAAACTGAATATGTCGCTAAACGTATCGCGGTGATGAACGATAATAGTAGGACAACAAAGAAATCAATGGAATGGTTATTGAAAGGATGTAATTCGTGGGTATAAAGTCATATTTCGTTATCCCTGTTTTTATTGTATTGCTATTTACCTCAATACAGATTCTCGCGCGAGAAACGGTGCTGGATTTGAGGGTAGGTTATAGTCAGGATTTCCTGCAGTGGAGTATTGCCAGTACGCCAAGTGGTACCGTAACGCCAAATATCCTGTCTGAATTGACCTGGAAAAATTTAGAAATAATTCAAACCTATGCTGGGGTTGAAACCTACCTGGATTATGAGCAACGCCTCGCCTTTATCGGCCATGTTAGTTATGGCTCAATATACAGGGGGGACAATCAGGATTCAGATTATAATGGAGATAATCGTACCGCTGAATTTTCTCGATCTAATAATTCCAGCAATGAAGGTTCGACATCGAGTTTTAGTCTGGCGCTGGGCTATGATATTTTTTCCCATTCTAAATTTTTACTAATACCTATGTTTGGTTATGCCGAAAACAGGCAGAATTTAAAAATGACGAATGGCTTTCAAACCATACCGGCTACAGGCGCCTTTGCGGGATTGAATTCGTCTTATGATGCCAAATGGTCAGGACCTTGGCTGGGTTTTAAACTGGGTAATCGTGGGGATATTCGTTTTTACCTGGATTATCGTGCTCATTTTGTTGAGTACGTTGGTCTAGCAGACTGGAATTTACGTACCGATTTTCAACATCCGGTGTCGTTTCGTCATGAAGCCGATGGTTTTGGACAAACCTTGCAATTGGGGATAGTGTTTTCTGTCAGTGAGAGCGTTGCACTTGGTATGAATTATACTTATCAGGATTGGCAAACGGATCCTGGAGTGGATACGGTTTTTTTTGCTAATGGATCAGTGGCTACTACCCGGTTAAATGAAGTCGTCTGGGTGTCAGACATCTATAATTTCACGATTGAAGTTATGTTTTAGCTTAATGCAGCATAACGCGAAATCCTGATTCTAATTTGCACACGTTGATCTGAACTAAACGGTTAGCGATCTGTTTAAAAATTGGGTTTTAAATCGGTGTGATACGGGTGCATGTTCCCATGTAAAGTTTTTATAGATTCAGAATAACGAACTGTCTCAAAAATTATTTTTTTATTAAGGAAAAATACATTACTGAGTAAGCGAAAACTTTTTCATTGGTCAATGTCAGATAAATTCTATATGCAATGCAGTTCACATCGATAGTGTTAGATAGATCACAAAGGCAACATTACATAGAAAAGGTTATTAAAGGCATTTTTGTGCGCCAAATTTAATTATAAATGGTGATTATTATATTTTTTTAACGTTTTAAATTTTCTTTTTATGCTTTATTCGTAGACTTGTGAGTGACTTCACATGATGAGTGTTTTAACTGTGAACTGCTTTTAAAAAACAGGTTTAGTTTTTTTATAAACTTGTCGTAACTATTATTACGTTAAAGTTTGGAAGAGTTAATACGATGAAGCCTTATTTAAAGCACTTGTTGTTTGTCACATTCCTGTTCACGTTAATCGGTTGTGGAGGTGGTACGACTACGACTGAAGCCAATGATTCTGCGCAGCAAGATAGTGGTTCTACACCTGATCCAGCACCGGTACCAGCACCAGCACCAGCACCAGCACCAGCACCAGCACCGGTACCAGCACCAGCACCAGCACCAGCACCAGCACCAGCACCGGCACCGGCACCGGCACCAACTTTTGGTTCGGTGACATTGAACTGGCAAGCACCAACAACGAATACTGATGGTTCTAACTTAACTGACCTGGCGGGTTATTATATTTATTATGGAAAGGTCGATGGTGTTTGGACGAATATCATAGATATTCAGAACGCGACTTCATTGACATATACGATCGCGCAAATAGAGACAGGCGACTACTTTTTTACAATTTCGGCTTATTCACAAACTGGAGTAGAAAGTACCAGGGTTGCATCAGTACCGGCTACGGTCAATTAATCGATAGGGGTATTGGGATCATTGCCCCAGTCCGACCACGAACCGGGGTAACCTTGTACGTTATCAAATCCAAGCGAGTTTAATACGATACAGGTATGGGCTGAGCGATGATGACTTTGGCAATGACAGATAATGTTTTTGTCAGCCGTTATCCCGAGCTCGGCCAGGTCATGTTTAATTTGTTCACTGTCTTTCAACTTTAAATTATTATTATTATCCATTGCATTGGTCCATTCATAATGAACTGCACCAGGGATATGGCCACCCCGGGCTGCAAAGATTTTGATGCCATTAAATTCAGGCGCACTTCTCGCGTCAAGGATAATGGTATTGTCATCCTTTAATTTCTCTTGAATTGAATTTTTATCAGCAATCAGTTTTTTGTTGTAATTTATTTCGCGAGCCTGAGCTAAGGGCTGCGGAAACCGAATTTGTTGTTCCAGTTCTAGTCCTTCCGCCGACCAGGCGTGTATTCCCCCATTTACCAGCGATAGTCTTTGATGGCCAGTCGTTTGTAGGGTCCATAAAAAACGACAGGCTCGTCCACCACCTTCATCATCGTAGGCGATGACGTGGGTGTCCGTATCAATGCCGTAGGCAGTCAGAATTCGTGCGAGTTGACCGATATCCGGCAACAACCCCATGCGTGGCGTTTGGCTAGTTACTATCCAGTTGTAATCGAGATAAACCGCGCCCTGTACATGGTTTTGTATATAAGTATCGGCCTGACAGAGATCAACGAGAAGGATATTATCCTCTGAGATCATGCTGTTAACAACTGCTGGTTCCAGGATGAGTGATGTGGTGTTGGGCATAGATTTAACTCTGACTTAACAAGTTGCTGGGCGTAAAGTATACTCTCGCGCTCGGATATACGGCTAGTAAAATTCACAAAAAGGTATTTTTGACATGACAGCGAAATCATTTATTCCACCACAACGAACCCTCATGGGACCCGGTCCATCGGATGTTAGCAAGCGAGTTTTAGATGCACTGGCGCGCCCTACCATTGGCCATCTTGATCCTGCGTTCGTCGGCATGATGGATGAGATGAAAGGATTACTGCAATATGCCTTTCAAACTAAAAATGAGTTAACCATGCCCGTCTCAGCACCTGGTTCGGCAGGCATGGAGACCTGTTTTATGAATTTACTGGAACCCGGCGACAAAGCGATTGTTTGTCAAAATGGCGTGTTTGGTGGGCGCATGAAAGAAAATGTAGAACGTTGTGGTGCCACTGCCGTCATGGTCGAAGATGAATGGGGTAAGGTAGTTGATCCCAATAAAGTTGAAGCGGCATTAAAAGCCAACCCGGACGCAAAAGTTTTGGCTTTTGTTCATGCCGAGACGTCAACCGGAGCCCAGTCCGATGCCAAAACCCTGGTTGAATTAGCACATAAACACGATTGTTTAACGATTGTTGATGCCGTGACTTCACTCGCAGGTTCGCCATTGAAAGTGGATGAATGGAATATTGATGCAATTTATTCAGGTACGCAGAAATGCCTGTCGGCTCCTCCCGGTTTGTCTCCGGTCAGTTTTAGTGCACGTGCAGCTGAGACTATTAAGCAACGTAAAACTAAAGTGCAAAGCTGGTTCCTGGATTTGAATCTAGTGATGGGCTATTGGGGAGGCGGTGCGAAACGTGCTTATCACCATACCGCACCCATTAATAATCTCTATGGCTTGCATGAATCGTTGGTGATGTTGCAGGAAGAGGGCATTGAGAATGCCTGGGCGCGTCATCAGAAAAATCACCTGGCCTTACGCGCTGGACTGGAAGCGATGGGTATTAATTTTGTTGTTGCGGAAAAAGATCGTCTGCCACAACTTAATGCGGTTACGATTCCTGAAGGTGCGGATGACGCAGCGGTTCGTTCTCGCTTGTTAAATGAATATAACCTGGAGATCGGTGCGGGTTTAGGTGTGTTGGCGGGCAAGGTTTGGCGTATTGGTTTGATGGGCAGCAGTAGCTCAACCGAGAATATAGAATTATGTCTGAATGCGCTTGATACCGTGTTAACGGATATGGGTGCGAAGATTAATTCAGGCGTTGCGGTTGGCGCAGCGAAAGCGGCAGCTTAACGTCGAGCATAAAATCAAACCTGGCTTAAATATAATTCTGGAATTTAAGTAAGTATAACGGTGCTGATAAATTATTTATTGTGATTTGTCAGCACCGAGTTGTTTGGCAAGGTACACCCAGGTTGAAATTACTGAATCAGGATTCAGCGATATAGAATTTATACCCTGTTCAACCAGCCATAAGGCCAGGTCAGGATGATCAGATGGTCCCTGACCGCAAATGCCGATGTATTTATTTTGTTTCTTACAGGCCTGAATCGCCATCGCTAATAGCTTTTTAACTGCTGGGTTGCGTTCATCAAAGGCATCGGCTACTAATGCACTGTCACGATCCAGTGCGAGGGTGAGTTGAGTTAAATCATTCGAGCCGATCGAAAAACCATCAAAATAATTTAAAAAATCGTCTGCAAGTAAGGCGTTTGATGGTATTTCACACATCATAATAATTCGTAAGTCATGTTCACCTCGTTTTAAACCATTTTGATCGAGTAGATGGATAACCTGCTGGGCTTCATCCAGAGTTCGAACAAAGGGCACCATGATTTCAATATTTTCCAGCCCCATAATATTACGGGCGCGTTTAATGGCTTCGCATTCCAGTTCAAAGCATTTTTTAAACTGTTTGCTGATATACCGCGATGCACCGCGAAATCCTAGCATGGGATTTTCTTCATCAACCTCAAAAAGTTGGCCACCGATTAAATTGGCATACTCGTTGGATTTAAAATCAGACAATCGTACAATAACTGGAGCAGGCGCAAATGCGGCGGCGATGGTCGCGATGCCCTCGGTAAGTTTTTCGACATAATATTCAGTGGGGTCTTCGTAACCGGCTATTAGCGGTTCTATAGTCTTTTTAACTGCTGAGTCTAATTCGTTATAATTTAATAATGCCAGCGGGTGTATGCCGATATTGCGATTAATAATAAATTCGAGCCGTGCTAAACCGACGCCGTCATTGGGTATTGCCTGAAAGCTGAAGGCACGATCAGGGCTGGCTACGTTCATCATTATTTTGATCGGCAGTTCAGGCATGCTTCGCAGGTTGATTTTATTTATTTGAAATTCCAGCTCACCTTCATAGACGAGCCCAGTGTCGCCTTTTGCACACACGACAGTGACGGCCTGAGTATCTTTTAAAATCTTTGTTGCATTACCGGTACCGACTATGGCGGGTATTCCCAGCTCGCGTGCAATTATGGCGGCATGGCAGGTGCGTCCACCCCGATTGGTGATAATAGCGGCGGCCTTTTTCATGATGGGTTCCCAGTCCGGGTCGGTCATGTCGGTGACCAGTACATCGCCTGCGGATACTCGATTGATTTCAGTTACATCGTTTATAATTTTTGCTTTACCCGCACCGATACGTTGTCCGATACTCCGGCCAGTAATCAATACTTCACTTTCCTGTTTTAATTCGTATCGAATTAATTCCTGTTTGCTGGTTTGACTGCTAACCGTTTCAGGTCGGGCCTGCACGATATATAATTTTCCATCATTGCCGTCTTTTGCCCATTCGATATCCATTGCCCGGCCATAGTGCTTTTCTATTGTTATCGCGAGATTGGCCAATTCATGTACTTCATCATCAGTGATAGAAAACTTTTTTTGCAATGCGGCCTCAACCTCCTGAGTCAGGGTAGCGCCCTGATGATGGTGTGATTCGCCATAAACCATGCGAATGCCTTTATCGCCTAAACTGCGACGAATGATGGCCGGTCGTTGTAGTTCCAGGCCAGGTTTGTAGACATAAAACTCGTCCGGGTTCACTGCACCCTGTACCACGGTTTCACCAAGACCATAGGCAGAAGTAATAAACACAACTTTTTCAAAGCCGGATTCTGTATCAATAGAAAACATGACACCGCTACTGGCTAAATCGCTGCGTACCATTTTCTGGATTCCGGCCGACAGTGAAACCAGTTTATGCTCAAAACCCTGATGTACCCGGTAGGCGATCGCGCGATCATTGAATAATGAACTAAAGACTTCTTTAATGGCGAGTAAAATATTGTCGAGGCCTTTTATATTTAGATAGGTCTCTTGTTGACCGGCAAACGAGGCATCGGGCAGATCTTCTGCGGTGGCCGAGGAGCGCACCGCGAAAGTTGATTCTTTGCCATAACGTTCGGTTAATGTTTGATAAGCTTCAGCGATACAGGTGACGAACTCATCACTAAAATCCTGTGCCATAATGGCCTGTCGGATTGACGCCCCGCACTGAGACAGGGCCGTCATGTTGCTCACATCGAGTTGATCTAACTGCCTATGAATTTGTACGTCGAGGCCATTGGATTTAATAAAGGCTTGATAAGCGTTTGCGGTGGTGGCAAAGCCACCAGGTACAAGTACCCCTCGTGAGGCCAGACCCTGGATCATCTCACCTAGTGATGCATTTTTACCACCCACGATCGCAACATCGTCCATTCCGAGTGTTTCAAACCAACGTATCATGTTAACCGGTTCCAGTTTTTAGATGTGAACATAGAATTTCCGTTTATATTGGCAAGATAAATTGCGCCTACTATTATTATAGGGGGAGTTTGACAAAAATATGAAGCGACAGGTTTATTTTGTTTCGGATAGAACGGGGATCACTATTGAGGCCCTGGGTCATAGCCTGCTGTCTCAATTTAAGGATCTGAAATTTGAATTTACGACATTACGTTATGTCGATTCACTCAACAAAATAGAAAATCTTTGCCAAACGATTGATGGTTATGAAGGTGAAGAGCGCCCGCTGATTTTTAGTACCCTGGTGGATGGTCAACTCAGGGCCAAACTAGGCCGGGTTAATGCGCATGTATTCGACCTGATGGGCGAGTTTTTAACGCCACTGGAGGAGATTCTCAATACCCAGGCCAGCCTGGCGCTGGGTCATACTCATGGTCCAGGTTCTGATAAACATTATGCACACCGAATGGATGCGGTAAATTATGCGCTATTAAATGACGATGGATTAACCACCCGACACCTGGATCGGGCGGATATTATACTAATTGGTCCATCACGCTCAGGTAAGACCCCTACGTGTCTGTATCTGGCCATGCAATATGGTGTGTATGCGGCCAATTATCCCCTGGTGGAAGAAGATTTTGAGTTAATGCGTTTACCGGGTGTGCTTGCGAAACGACGCGATCAACTTTTTGGCCTGAGCATCACCGCCGAGCGGTTACAGCAAATCCGCGAGGTTCGGCGCCCGGACAGTGAGTATGCGTCTATTAAACAGTGTCAGTATGAGGTTAACCAGATAGGTATTCTTTACCGGGAAAATCGGATTTCAACCTGTGATGTCACGCAACGCTCTGTCGAGGAGATTGCTACCCGAATTTTGCCTCATCTTCATCTACTTTAAGCCGTCGATAAGTCTCCAGGGTCATCTTTGCACCCAGAAGACCTTGAAAGACTCCCTGATTGACCCTATTTAAGCTCAAATTCTATTATATTAATAAGTATTAAGGAGACCCACCCATGAGTGTGGACACCCAGAAAGAGACCTTGAGTTTCCAGACCGAGGTAAAGCAGTTACTGCACCTCATGATCCATTCCCTATATTCGAACAAAGAGATATTTCTTCGTGAACTGATATCAAATGCCTCCGATGCCTGCGACAAATTAAGCTTCGAAGCTCTGTCTGATGACAAGCTGTATGAAGACGATTCTGAATTAAAAATTCGCGTTGAATATGACAAAGACAAAAACACCATTAGCTTGACCGATAATGGTATCGGTATGAGTCGTGACGAAGTGACCGAGAACATTGGCACCATCGCGAATTCGGGTACCAGAAAATTCCTTGATAGCTTAACCGGTGATCAGGCCAAAGACTCCAACATGATTGGTCAGTTTGGCGTTGGCTTTTATTCTTCTTTTATTGTCGCGGATAAAGTCACGTTGGAAACACGTCGCGCAGGTTCCGCAAAAGATGAAGCGGTACGCTGGGAATCAAGCGGTGAAGGCGAATACAATATTGAAAATATTGAACGTGAACAACGTGGAACAACGGTTACCTTGCACCTGCGTGAAGATGAAAAAGAATTTGTCGAGCCATTTAGACTTCGAAGTGTATTAACCAAATATTCCGATCATATTTCCTTACCTATCGAAATGCCAAAGCAGGACGATAAAGGTGAAGATACGGATGAATTTGAAATGATCAACAAGGCTTCGGCTTTGTGGACTCGTCAAAAATCTGAAATTACAGATGATGAATATAAAGAATTCTATAAACACGTCTCTCATGATTTTGAAGACCCGATAAGCTGGATACATAATCATGTTGAGGGTACCCAGTCTTATACGACTCTATTTTATCTACCGAAACGCGCACCATTTGATCTGTTTGAACGGGATCAACGGCATGGTATTAAGCTCTATGTGAAGCGTGTCTTTATCATGGACGATGCTGAGCAATTGATGCCGAACTATTTACGTTTCATACGCGGCGTGGTGGATTCAGCAGATTTACCCTTAAACGTCTCGCGTGAGATCCTGCAACGTAATAAACACATTGATTCGATTCGTAACGGCGGTGTGAAGCGTATTCTCGGTGTACTTGAGAAAATGGCCAAGGATGATGAGGAACAATATGCAATGTTCTGGTCTGAGTTTGGTCGCGTTATTAAAGAAGGACCGGCGGAAGATTTTGCCAACAAGGAAAAGATTGCCAAGTTGATGCGATTCAGTTCGACGAGTAATGACAGTGATATTCAGAACGTATCTCTTGATGAGTATATTGCCAGAATGAAACCCGACCAGGATAAAATTTATTTTATAACCGGTGAGTCGTATAACGCGATCAGAAATTCACCTCATTTAGAGTTATTCAAGAAGAAAGATATTGAAGTTTTATTGATGCACGATCGTGTTGATGAATGGATGATGTCGTACCTTGACGAATACAGTGAGAAGAAATTTGCTTCGATTGCCAAGGGTGAAGTTGATCTGGGCGAGCTGGAAGATAAAGAAGATAAGGAAAAAGCTGAAGCGGCCAGTAAAGATTACAAAGACCTGTTAGCTAAAATGAAGGAAACCTTAGGCGAGACGGTTAAAGAAGTACGTATATCGAACCGTTTAACCGATTCCCCTTCTTGCTTGGTAGTCGAAGAACAAGATATGGCGGTAAGTATGCAAAAGATTCTTAAACAGGCCGGGCATAGCCTGCCAGATGTGCATCCTATTTTGGAGATTAATCCTGAGCACATGCTGGTGCAGCAGTTGAAGGAAAAAATCGATGATGAGAGTTTTGGTGACTGGGCACATCTTTTATTTGATCAGGCGATGTTAAGTGAAGGTGGTCAACTTGACGATCCAGTTGGTTTTGTCAAGCGTATGAATGGTTTGTTAGCTTCATCAAACTAAGCCATCAATTAATGAGGTGGCCTGAGATAACCATGAACTGAGATTTAAATGGTTTAGGCCACCTTTTTGATGTTTCTGCTTTACGTGTAAACTGAAATCAATATATCATTGACGTCATGGAGAAGACGTTGCAAAGCTTAACTGAGTTACTTTTTAATTGGGCACCTGATATTGGTATTGCAATCGGTATCCTGCTAGCCTTTTATATTCTTAGCCGAGCCATCACCAAAATTATTAATTCTAGCCAGTCGCGATTCGATCTGGATCCTGGCCTGGTATCACTGGTGCGTAGGACAAATCGAATTACTTTATTCGTGCTCGCTGTGCTAACTGCGCTAGGGACGCTCGGTGTCAATATTTCTGCGATGGTTGCGGGCTTGGGATTAACCGGTTTTGCGCTAGGTTTTGCCTTAAAAGATACGATTTCAAATTTATTATCCGGGGTATTGATCCTGCTTTATCGCCCATTTCAAATCGGTAGTGTTATTAAAGTTGGTAGTTTTGAGGGTGAGGTAGTGGGAATCGACTTGCGATATACCGTATTAAACTCCGGCGAGAAAAAAATTCTGATACCTAACTCAAAGCTTTTTACTGATCCTATTATCGTATTAAATGGTGATGCAGTTAATGGTTTAACAGATCCTGACAATAAAGATTAGTTAGGTGAATTTCTGTCCTGAGTGTGGCGCTGAAATAAAAAAGAAAATTATTGATGGTATCGACCGATTTTATTGTGATCAACCGAAGTGCAATTTTATCAGCTGGGATAATCCTGTTCCGGTGGTAGCGGCTATTGTAGAATATGAAAACAAGATATTATTAGCACAGAATGCTTCATGGCGAAATGGTCGATACTCATTTATTACCGGGTATTTAGAAAGATGCGAACACCCTGAGATGGCCGCAATTCGCGAGGTTAAAGAAGAATTAGGGTTGGATGCTGAGGTAAAAAACTTTGTTGGACATTTTAATTTCGTTGATAAAAATCAAATTATAATTGTTTACTCAGTAACGGCGGAGGGAACAATCAATTTAAACTCAGAACTCTGTGATTTCAGGTTATTTGATGAACAGGAAATTTTAGAATATTTGTTTACTTATCCTGCGTTTGCTCAATCGATCATCAAAAAATATTTAGCTATATAGTACTGTGGGAATCTATTAATATTTCCTGCAAATTTAGTAGAAACTAAGAGAATTAAAATAAATGGATTGGAAAGTAGTCGCCGCGTCGGTAACAGGTATTTCACATAGGGCACGTGGAATTCCTTGTCAGGATGCTTTTTACTGGCTCAACCAGGGCGGTGTATTTATTGCCATCGTTAGTGATGGTGCTGGTACTGCGGCGGAAAGTGAATTTGGTGCGCAACATGGTTCTAAAACGATATGTGAAGAAGTTTTAATTCAGTTTGCTAGCAACCAGGAACACCCTGATCGAGAAGAACTGGAATTCTGGATTCGTACTGCAATCAAAACGGCACGCAATACCTTACCTGGTGTGATCTGCGATGAAGACAGAGTTCGTTATCATGCTACCATTGTCGGTGTTGTTATTACCGAAGAAATCGGCTTGTTTTTTCATATTGGTGATGGCCTGGCAATGGCAGAGAGTGATGAGCTATGGCAAGACGCCATTGTATCAAAACCTGAAAACGGATCATCTGAGTTGAAGACATATTTTTATACCGAGCCGCATTGGTTTAAGCATATAAGATTTACCGAATTTTCACCTGCGACAGAAGCTATTGCGCTAATGAGTGATGGGGCTATGGATTTTGTCGTTAATCAAAAAACATTTAAAGTAGATCCAGACTTTATTCTTTCGGTAGATAAGTCTTTGCGAGAAAACGATACAGAAAAGGGCAGTTCAGAATTAAAAGCAAAGTTAAACCGTCCCGAGACGCATGCAATTACTACTGACGATAAAACACTTCTTCTGGCTCGGTGCTCACTCGAGGAATAAGTATGGGCTGGGTGTTTCTAATAATTATTTCTATCGTAATCTGGCTCTGGTGGAACGGTCTCGGAGCAAAAGAAATAGCACACAAAGAAAGTAAACGATTGTGTCAACAGCACGATGTTTTACTATTAGACGATACGGTGGCATTACGACGTATGAGACTGAGTCGACATCGTACCGGCAAGATTGGCCTTTACCGACGATTTATATTTGAGTTTACCAGTGATGGTGGTGAGCGTTATTATGGTCATATAGATATGTTGGGGGAAGAAGTATTGCAAACACATATGGATACCTATCGAATCTAATGCGTGGCTGGTATTGCGTCAATTCTTTTAATTTTATATTGATGCCATAATCGATAAAAACGTCTAATCTCTTTTGTTATTAATTTACTTTCGCCAAATTTCATCATTCGACTGTGTAAATTATTGCAATAATGTTTAGCATAATTGTTAGCTGATTCGTATCGTTGTTTTTGCTCTAAAGTCAGATCCGGGCTAAAAGAAATTTTATCAAATAATAATTCACATAAATTAGCGGGTAGTACACCATTAGATTGAGCTGCAAGTACGGATGCGCACAGTATGTATTTATCTACTTCAGCCTGTAATTCCAGTTCCAGTTGTGAAACGGTACGGTTATGTGTTGCGCTCCAGATAAGATAGACAAAATGGCTGACGCCTTCAGCAACTAAACAAAATGCGTTAAGGTTGTTTTGATTGAGGTTATTAAAGGGGTTGTTTTCAGTGAGTTCAACAATCGTTGATTCATCAAGATAAAGGCTTAAATCCAGACCATTAGCCGTTTCTAATATAAATAACGATTCCTTATTATTATGAACATTGGTAACGGACCTATGTGCGTCATATCGCTCAACATCATGAAATACAAATTGATTGATGTCGTAATCGATTTGTATGTCGTAGATATTCTCCAGGTATCGTTGAAGTAAAAAGAGGTTTATAAGGTTGCGCCTTTGTGACCCAAATTATGCTGGGGTTCGTTTATAAGTATAATCACTAATTTTAGACACGCAGGGTCAATTAGCCTGATTAGTTTGAAAATGTGAAATACCTGATGTTGTATACAACTACAGCCGTGTTAAAACCTGCTTTAGAGTCTGAGATTGTTAATTTTTGTTATGAATTATGTGGTTGGAAGGTTTTTACGAGATAGGCGGTCGGTTTTTATAGATATTTGGGGGGGTAAATATAATTACATTTTTTAATCAATGGGTTAGAATATCACTATAATACTGGTAATTAGGTATACTTAAGTTTAACGGGTGTTACGACAACTCCTTACGCGTATGCAGGACTTTGCAGATGTATAGTCAACAAACACAGGCAGGCGAGAATTCGATGATGCATGAACGACGCACACGCCGTCGAATCACTTTTAAGCGCCCCATTCGAATCACTACTTCGTCTGGTGATAAAGTGTCGTTGATGTGTGTTGATTTTTCGATGGAAGGTATCGGCTTCTTATCGACCGCCCCTCGTGATATTGGCGATATCCTGCATGTCTCCCTGAATATAGGTAACAACGGCCGCACTCATATTCTGGATGCGCTCGGTGAGGTAGTGCATCGCCGCTACATAGACAAAAAGTTTTACGTTGGCATGCGTTTCTATAAAGAAACGTAACATATTTCAACTTTTCTCTCTAAATACATTAACCGTCGCGAGGCGGTTTTTTTATTACTGCTAAGCTATTATATTTGCTGCGATAATAAGGCCAATCATTATGCCGATAATGACCAGCACTGTATAACCGACACGAATACCTATTTGTTTATCCTCTGCGTGCATTAGCCGTCTCCTGTCTGTCATCAAATTCGGATAACTCTAGCGAAACTTGATATAGAGGTTATTGATCTAGATCAAGTTGAGACGGACTAAAGACTAATAGTTATATGAGCTAAAATAACCACGTTTCAGGCTGGTAACAAGATGTTCTTCGAAATTTGAGTTTATGGTTTGCACCTGGCCTAAATATTGGTTCTTTTGTATAGCGATTAAAAATTCGAAAAGAGCCTGTTCAACCACATCAATGTGTGAGTCGAAACCATTGCGCCAGATTACCAGGAAACATGGATCGCTATCTAGCTCAATACTGTCCTGATCGTCATTTGCTTCGATTTGATTGGCCGACCAGATCAAATTGACAGGGTAGAGCGAAGTCAACAACGTCATCGAGGGTGTCAGTGTCAGCTGTAGTGATTCAAGTTGTGAATCGGTAAAGCCGAGCAATGGAGTAAAGTCCTGTGATGTAATATCGTCTGCCTGATACGCGTAGTGCCAGGCCCATTCTAGCCGGATGACGTCGGCTAAATATATGAGCTCGCGGACAGGTTTAAATTGCTCCGCAAATTCTGCAAATGATTTTCCATAGTGATTGATATCATAAGACTGACAGGGTGTTTGTTTTATATAGCGCAGGCTCATGGCCTCGAAGAATTCGTCACCCAGTAATCGTTTGCATACAGGGTAGATATCTATCATGGCCTTTAGCAGGCCGCCCTGATAGCTATTACGGTATATACTCAGTTGTTGCTGACTATTTCGAGTTTGGCCATCCAGGTGCTCATCAATTCGCGCATTGTTGCGTAGCAGGCCATCCATAAACTGTTTTTGCAATTCAAGCAGCATGTGGTTGTGCCCTGGCCATGATGAGTTCAGCCTTATTCGCTTCCTGTTGCAAGACCTGAAATTCTGGAATATTGTTATCCCATTCGATCAATGTAGGGCGGGTTCCGAAACGTTTTACAGCTTCACGATAAAGCTCCCAGACGGGTGCATGTACAGACTGGCCGTGCGTATCGAGCAGGTAATCGCCCTGATCTTCATAACCGGCCAGGTGTATTTCTTTTATCCTGGCGGCTGGCATCAAGGCCAGGTATTCTTTAGCATCAAATTTATGATTAAAGGCACTGACGTAAATATTATTGATATCCAATAATAAATGGCAGTCAGCAAGTTCACAGACATGCGCTACGAATTCGGCTTCGGACATATCCGATACACGATATTGCATATAACTTGAGACGTTTTCGATCAAAATTTCGGTGTTTAGATAATCTTGCGTCTGTTTGATCCGGTCTGCAACATGATGTGCCGCTTCTTCTGTGTAGGGCATAGGAAGCAGATCATGTACGTATTCATTTTGAAACCCAGTCCAGCAAAGGTGATCGGATACCAGTGCAGGTTGATAGGTTTGTATCGATTTTTTTAACAGCTTAAGATAGGTTTTGTTTAACGGGTCGCAGGAGCCGAGCGACATACCGACACTATGAAAGGTTAATGGGTAGAGTTCGCTAAAGTCTCGTAGATGCTGCTGGATTTGCCCGCCATGTCCCAGGTAGTTATCGATTAGTACCTCAAACCAGGGGATAGCGGGTTGCTCGCGTTTTACGTATTCAAAGTGTTCAGCACGCAACCCGATCCCAACACCTGAGATCGAGTTGCGTGCGATCACGTTTTCTGACTTCTGGTTAACCAATCTTAGCTGGCTTTTTTCTTTAAGGTAGAACCGGTGATCTTTTCACAAGTACCTTTTGGCAGGTAGATCCATTCTTCTGCATCGTTGTCTTTAGCTGCTTGTCCCGCACAATTGTGTTTACTGGTTCCACATGAATTCATACCTTTTTTGACAATACCTGCACATTTTTCGTGACCTTCCCAGGTTGGCTTGGCCGCCTGGGCTTGTGCAGCGAGTCCTATGCCAAGTGCTATTGCACTGGCCATAGCCAGATGTTTTGATAATTTTGTTTGCATAATGTTGTCCTCCAATAGAACAGGGGTTAAATTTAAAATATGACTGAGTTACCTCTTGCAGTATTATTAAGTCGAATTCTGGTAACGCAGTTATTAGAGAAGACCGAGCCAGTTGTTAAAAGCTTACTGAAAAATATAATTATTTTTGTCAGCATTTCCCGGAAATTGAGGTCTATTTAGCTATGAGCGGAATGAGCAGAGCAGAATCGACATTTGAAGCGCTGGTAAACGCCTATTCGACCGATCTGTACCGCTATGCCTATTGGTTATGTAAAGAGCCGCAGTTGGCCGAAGATCTGGTGCAGGAAACCTTTATGCGGGCCTGGAAGGCGCTCGACAAGCTGGATAAACCGGAATCGGCCAGGGCCTGGTTATTTACCATATTACGTCGTGAATTGTCGCGTCATCTGGGTAAACAAAAGATGGATCTGGTGGCCCTGGAGAGTGTGGTCGAGGCTGACCCTAATCTTTTTCATGATAGCAGCCAGGGAAAGGTAGAAGCATGGGTTCTTCGCCAGGCCTTGAAGAAAATTGAGCCACAGTATCTTGAGCCATTATTATTGCAGGTCATCGGTGGTTATCGTTGCGATGAAATTGGTGAAATGATGGCGGTCAAAAAAGGCGCGATAATGACTCGAGTGAGTCGTGCGCGTCAGCAATTACGTGAACTGCTATTAAATGAACCACCCACCAAAATGAGACTGGTTAAATGAATTGTCTGGATGTTCGACGTTTATTACTTGCGGAACCAAAATCGCATGATCAAGCGATGCGCCAGCATATTGCGTGCTGTACTGAATGTAGTCATTTTGCAGAAGCTCTCGGTTCTTTTGAAGCCGATCTAAGTCACGCAAGCAAAATCGAGGTTCCTGAAGGCCTGGTTTCGCGTATCTTGCTACGGCAGCGTTTAGCAACTGAACAAAACAGGCGTAAGCGTATCGGAATGGCGACGGCCGCGGTTTTTCTGCTTGGTTTTATCGGAGTATTTAGTGGTCTTTTGTCTAATGGGCTGGGCTATTTTGGTTCAGGTAGTCTTGAGCAGGTTGTGTTACAGCACGTCAATGATGAACTTCATCACCTGGAAGATCATAAGAATCTTTCTATCCAGCAGCTGAACTCAGTACTGGAGGAACACGGCAATAAAATTCAGGCTTTACCGGGTCGCATTATTAATTATGCAGGGGCCTGTCCTATTGGTAAAAACCAGGGTGCACATGTGATTGTGGACAGTGCTTCAGGACCGGTGACGATATTGTTTATGCCCGGAGAATTTGTGGGGCAACGATCACATGTTAATGATGAGCGTTTTCATGGTGTTATCATTCCCATCGAGCAGGGCAGCATGGCTATTGTTGGCGAAGATCCTCAACAAATTGAACAACTTGAACGTGAATTAACGGTTCAAATTATCAATTTGAGTTAATTATTTTCCCTCCAGAATGGCCTTACGGGGGACGACATTTCACATTTTTATGTCCTTATCTTAAGTTTTGGGTTTCTAACGCCGACATATCACGATGACTACTTGTCATCTTAATCAGACTCAAAATAAACAAATAATATAGATGGATGCAAAATTAATTAATCCGGTACTGGAGACTATGGTAAGCGTGCTGTCGACGATGGCCAATGTGAAACCAAACCTGGGTAAGCCAAAAATAAAGACGGATGAAGTTGCATTAGGTGATGTAACCGGCATTATGAGCATGGTCTCGCCAAAGGTGAGGGCGTCATTGGCGATCTCGTTTAGCAAGTCGATTATTATTGATCTCGTGCAACGAATGCTGGGCGAAGAGATTACCGAAGTGGACGATACGGCCAGGGATATGGCGGGTGAGATGACGAACATGGTGGTTGGTGGGGCAAAAAATCTTTATGCCGAGCAGGGCTATGATTTCGATATGTCATCACCGAAACTGTTGCTTGGTAAGGAACACACAATCCATCATGAATTTAGCGGTCAAACGATCATGTTGCCCTTTAGTGCCGATGCCGGTGAGTTTTACATTGAGATCTGTTTTGAAGAATAACAGTCAGTTCCTCCACTAATGTTGTTACCTTATTTTATTGCATTTTTGTAGACTATCTTTCCAGTTTTGACTGGGCGTGATTTTATTCATGCAGATGTTGCGACCTAGCTCATTTTCATACCAGCCTTGATGGTATTGATGCGGTTCCACTTCATATCCCCACCATTGACCATCAGCATCCTGAGCAAGCCAGCTGACCCAGCGGGGTAATTTCTGCCCTGATATATTCAGACGGGTTAAGTCCATGTGTTCGTCGGGGTTTTTAATATTCATTTTGTGGCTTGAATTTACGAAAAGGTGATCTTATCTAATTCTGATATAATTCCCTACTCATTTGGGTAGATGTAGCGAAACCATTTAGAAAACTCGAGGCGTATTATGACCATACAGGCAGACATTGAACAAAAACTGGCAAACCATATCCATGCAAAACATCTCGAGGTGGTTAATGAGAGTAATAATCATAACGTGCCGGTGGGTTCAGAGTCTCATTTCAAGGTTGTAATTGTTTCCGAAGATTTTGCTGATAAAAAACTATTGCAACGGCACCGGATGATCAATGAGGTTTTAGCCGAAGAGCTGCAGGGAAAGATTCATGCCCTGGCAATGCATACCTATACTGAAGCGGAGTGGCAGGAACAAAATGGTGGTGCGCCGATGTCGCCTCCCTGTTTAGGTGGTTCAGCGAAATAATATCAAGTTGATTCTTTCAGGCTAAGCATGAGTTCAAGCCGGGCTTCGCATTGAGTGTCCTGTTTGACTGCATCCGATTGTTGTTCGACGAATTCTTTGGCTAGATCGATTAAATGTTGTTGCTGCACTGGGTCAAAAAGCTCCATGACCTGCGGTATCGAATCAGCCTGTTCAGACAGAATACTGGGGATCATCTCTGATTCATGAACGATTTCATCACCTCGTAACAGGACGCCAACAAATGGGTTTTGTAATAACTCAAAAAAGACATCACGTGCGGTGAGCTCATCCTGGATTTTTTTCAGTGCTATGGGATCATGCTCCGCCCCCTTTAGAATTCCCGCCATGCACACGGATAAAAGTTTTTGCAGCGCTTCCTGGTGTTGGCCAAGATCTCCGGCCAGGCTGGTAGATTGCACATACAGGCGTTCCAGTTTTTCTTTCAGGTTTAACAGGACATCACTTTCAACCGATTCCGATAATTCAACTGCGTCCTGTACGGTGTCTTGAAAGGCCTCAAAGAAAGCGCGCAGATCCTGCTGGTCTTTTTCGCGGGCCTGTTCGACTGCCTGGGTGAGATCTACTTTGTGGCCTGACAATGGTTGATCCGGCTCAGGAAACAATGGATTATGGTATTTTCGTTGTAAATGCCGTTCATAAGCCCCGGGTAGTGCACTAAACTTTATAGATGGTGTCATAAATTTTATACTTTTCGTAATTATTGAGAGTTCGTTATGGATATGGTCAACCTTAAACAGCCGGAATTATACATTAATCGAGAGCTTAGCCTGATTGAATTTAGTCAGCGGGTGCTCGATCTGGCCGAAGATGAGACGATTCCACTGCTCGAGCGTTTGCAATACCTGTGTATTTCATCCACAAACCTTGACGAGTTTTTTGAAATTCGTGTGTCCGGCCTGATTCAAATGGTGGAGCTAGGTTCCGTACAGATGGGTCCGGACAATATCAAGCCCAGCGAAGTGCTTAGTTTAATCAACGAACGGGCACACCAATTGGTGAAAGACCAATATCGAGTTTTGAACGATTCAATGTTGCCGCTCATTGAGGCAGAAGGCATCAAAACCATCCGACGCGATCAATGGGCACCAGAACAGGAAGCCTGGTTAAGTGACTACTTTGATCGTGAGCTGAGCCCGGTATTAAGTCCATTGGGTCTGGATCCATCACACCCGTTTCCACGAATATTAAATAAGAGCCTGAACTTTATCGTTTCGTTAACGGGCAAAGACGCGTTTGGGCGTAACAGTGGTCTGGCCATTGTGCAGGCTCCACGAGCGCTTCCACGTTTGATTCAACTACCAAAAAATCTGGCAGCGACCGGCCCATACGATTTCGTATTTCTGTCATCAGTTATTCATGCCTTTGCTGATCGATTATTTTATGGCATGAAGGTTAAAGGCTGCTACCAGTTTCGAGTAACGCGTAATAGTGACATGTTTGTGGATGAAGAGGAGATCGATGATTTATTGCGCGCGGTTGAGGGTGAATTATTTTCACGCCATTATGGTGATGCGGTGCGTTTGGAAGTTGCACATAACTGCCCGGATGAGCTGGTCAGCTATTTACAGGCTCGCTTTGAACTGGCTGAACAACAAATCTATAAAGTAAATGGCCCCGTTAATCTAAATCGAGTCTCTGCGATTGCCGATCTGGTCGATCGACCGGAATTGAAATTCCCGGGTTTTACGCCAAGCATTCCGTCTGGTTTAAAGAGCAGCAAGAATGTTTTTGATGCGATTAAAAAACGCGATATTTTATTGCATCACCCGTTTGAATCCTTTGTGCCGGTGATTGAATTTGTGCGCAGTGCTGCGATCGATCCGGACGTGTTGGCGATTAAACAAACGCTGTATCGAACCGGGCCAAAATCGGCAATGGTCGACGGTCTGGTTAATGCCGCACGCAAAGGAAAGGAAGTTACCGTCGTCATCGAATTACGAGCACGGTTTGATGAAGAGGCCAACGTAGCGCTGGCAACCCGGTTGCAAGAGGCCGGTGTGCATGTGGTGTATGGAATCGTTGGTTATAAGACCCATGCCAAGATGTTGCTGGTTATTCGGCGTGAGAAAAAGAAACTTGCCCACTATGTGCACCTTGGAACTGGTAATTACCATCCACGTACAGCGCGTTTATATACGGACTACGGATTGTTCACCAGTGATCCGCATATAGCCGACGATGTACATAATGTTTTTTTACAGTTGACCAGTATGGGTAAGGTGCCAAAATTACATAAATTATTACAATCACCCTTCAGCTTGCAGGATACCTTGCTTGAAAAAATAAATATCGAAATTAAGAATGCGATGAAGGGCAAAACAGCCAAAATACTTATCAAGGTAAATTCATTAATCGATCAAAAAATTATTCAAGCCCTGTATGAAGCATCAATGGCCGGGGTGAAGGTTGATTTGATAATAAGAGGTGTATGCGGTTTACGACCGGGTGTTAATGGAATATCAACCAATATACATGTACGTTCTATTCTGGGTCGTTTTTTAGAGCATACTCGCGTTTATTATTTTGAGAATGCTGGTAAGCCCGAGGTTTATGCCGGCAGTGCCGATCTAATGCCACGTAACTTATATCGCCGGGTTGAAGTAGCTTATCCGGTTGAGAATAAAACACTGAAAGCTCGAATCATAAGCGATCTGGATGGCTATATGAAAGATAATACCCATGCCTGGGTTTTGCGAGAAGATGGAAGTTATGATCGACTGACGCCTGGAAAGGACAAACCCTTTTCTATGCAACATGAATTACTGAGTACATTGTCTGAAGATTAATCGCTAACTTAAGACAAGCTGGTAACCGAGTTTTTCTAAAAAATCATTTTCCTGTAACAAGTCGGCATGGGTGAGGCTGTGTTTATTCAACCAGTCATCTGCAAATTCTATGACGATTATTTTTTCCAGAACTGATAGTTTAAATGGTTCAGTTAATTCGGTTCGGCTGCGGTTTAATAAGGTGGCGAGTCGGAATATAATACTCAACTTCGTGGCAAGATCTTGCCAGTACGAGGGTAATTCAAGTAATTGATCAACTGGAAACTTTCGTCGGTGCGAAAGTATGATTAGCGATAACAGTTGTTGTTCCTGACGGGAAAAACCGGCAATATCCGATTGTTCGATGATATAGGCACCATGCTTATGGTAGCCATTGTGGGCAATACTAAGTCCAATCTCGTATATTTTTGCCGCCCATTCCAACCATTGGCAATGTTCTTCAGTATTGAGGTGCCAGCTACTCGAAAGTTGTTTAAGGCAGGACTTCGCGGTAGCCTGAACTCGTGAAGCCTGGTCCTGATCAATATGGTAACGCTCAGCTAAAGCGTGGATACTTTTAGTGCGCACATCCTCGTGATGCATTCGCCCCAGTAAATCGTGAATTAATCCTTCACGCAATGCACCGTCTGCAACGCGCATAGATTTTATGTTCAGGCACTTGAATGTCACATATAAAATGATAAGCCCGCCAGTAAAGACTGGGGCACGCTCAGGATCAAGTTCCTCAAGTTTTACCTTATCTATGTGACCTGCTTCGATCAGGAGGGCAAGAAGTTTATCAAGACTTTCAGGAGTAATGCCGTTGTCAGCCCAGCCCTGAGCATGAACAATTTTACTAATTGCGCGTATTGTGCCTGAGGCTCCAACGGCATACTGCCATTGCATATGCGTTAAACGATTTATATAGGGTTCCAGTTCCTGTTCTACGGCAATTTTAGCTTTCTTGATATTTTTGTTAGTAATTTTTCCAGATTTAAAAAAACGTTGACTCATGGACACGCAGCCCATGTACAAACTCTCCAGATACAAAGGCTCAAATTGTTCACCAACGATCAATTCTGTACTACCACCACCAATGTCCATCACCAAACGACGATGTTCTTCTGTTGCAAGACTGTGGGCAACACCGAGGTAAATAATTCGAGCCTCTTCTACACCTGAAATGATTTCGATGGAATGGCCAAGACATTTTTCGGCCTTATTAATAAATTCGCCAGCATTTTTTGCACTGCGTAGCGTATTGGTGCCAACGATGCGAACGCAACTAGAAGGAATGTTAGCTAAACGTTGTCCAAATCGAGCCAGGCAGTCTAGCGCTTTTTCCTGTATATCTGGTGAAAGGAGTTTTTTTTTGTCGATTCCAGCGGCCAGACGTACCATTTCGCGTAATCGATCAATAACAACGATTTGTTCATTTTGAATACGACATACGATCATATGGAAACTATTTGATCCAAGATCGACAGCGGCAATTATCTCAGGGTCCTGATTCATTTATGATTACTAAAGTAGTAATAGATATTGAAAAATTATATATTTAGAATAGCACAGATAGATATAAAACTTGTTTAATTAATATTTTCTGCGATAAGTTCAATCCAGTGTTTTACGGGGATAGAATTACCTTGTTGTAGATGCTGCTGACATCCAATATTGGCCGTTAAAATATAATCAGGAGATTCGTTGCTAAGGTTGGCTAATTTTTGTTGTTTGAGTTGTTTCGATAGTTTCGGTTGCAAAATAGAATAGGTACCTGCCGAGCCGCAACATAAATGACTACCAGATACCGGCAATAGCTGGAAACCTAACACGGTAAGCATCTGTTCAACTTTGGTCGTCAGGCGTAAACCATGCTGTAAGGTACAGGGGGCATGGAAGGCCACCCGGGTAACTTTTGCCTGTTTGAGCTGGTTAAGCTGATTAATATCGCTATCAGAAATAATCTCACTCACGTCTTTGACCATACTGCTGATTTTTTTAGCCTTGTCAGCATACCCCGGGTCGTGTTCGAGATAATTTGCATAATCCTTCAGAGTGATGCCGCAACCACTGGCATTTGAAATAATGGCTTCGTAGCCGTCATTGATATACGGCCACCATGTATCAATGTTATGACGAAAGGTTCTTTGAGCCTGTTCATGTTTATTTAAATGGTGTGAAATGGCGCCACAGCATTCGATTTCATTCAAGGTGGTTACTTCGATACCGATGTGGTCGAATACTTTTTCTGTAGCAAGATTTATGTTTGGTTGTAAGGTGGGTTGAACGCAGCCCTGGAGCAATAAGACTTTGCGGGTATGCTTTTGAGCTTTGAATATTTCATTTTTCGGTCTGGCCAGTTCAATTCGAAATTTAGCCGGTAGAATGGGGTTAAATTTACTGCCAAGTGTGTATAAGCGTTTAAAACGAGCCGGTTTAGATAAGATCCAATGTAAAATGTTTCTTTTAAGTCGATCAATAATTGAACGTTGGGTATTATCTTCAGCTACCTTGCGCCCGATATCTAATAGCTGGGCATACTGCACACCGGAAGGACAGGTCGTCTCACAACTGCGGCAGGTCAGGCAACGATCAAGATGGCTGAGCGTTTTTCGAGTGGGCACTTCGCCTTCGAGCATTTGTTTGATTAAATAGATCCTGCCACGTGGACTATCGAGCTCGTCACCAAGCAATTGATAGGTAGGGCAGGTTGCGGTGCAAAAACCGCAATGCACACAGCTGCGTAGAATTCTGTCGGCTCGTTCGCCAGCGTAGGTGTTTAGAATTTCTTTTGGAATCCTGGTCTGCATGGCTAAAAACTTTCGTACATCGTGCCCTGGTTGAATAATCCTTTTGGATCCATGGCCAGCTTAACATTCATATTGAGTTGGTGCAGTTTCCCGCCAAGTGGTTCGAAAACAAGATCATCTTCCTGGGCGTTTTTAAAAATAGTGGCATGACCATTGTGTTCGGCTACCAACGCGCGAATTTTTTCTGGACTCTCATTACTAGACAGCCACCGTAGTGCACCGCGCCATTCATTCATTTGCTCTCCCGCTATTTCTAACGGTGGTGTTGAAGGTGATAGTGATATGCGCCAGATTCTATTGTCAGTATTGAAAAAATCGTGTTGGTGATTTTTAATATTCTGCCAAAAAGCAGTGTGTTGTTCGAGTAACTCGCCACCTAGTCGGGTTTTTGCGGCGTCAATGGCTATTTTCGTACCGGATAAACGTATGCGGAGTTGCTGGCCAGCGAAACAACTTGCACTAATGGGTAAGTTTGTTAAACAGAGTTTATTAATTCGAGATATCGAGGCGCGCTGGGTCAGTTCAAAACTGAGGGTGATTTCAGTCTCTGGTTTTGGTAGCACCTTTACGGAGGCATCCAGTATCAAGCCGAGTGTTCCCAGCGAACCGACAAATAAGCGGGAAAGATCATAACCCGCCACGTTTTTAATAACTTCACCGCCGAACTTCAGGACTTCAGCTTTACCATTTATAATTTTCATGCCCAGGGTAAAATCACGAACCGCACCGACAAACGGACGGCGAGGCCCCGATATACCTGCGGCTAAACATCCGCCAAAGGTGCTGTGTTCGCTAAAGTGGGGGGGTTCAAAAGCCAGCATTTGATTATGCTCAGCCAGGGTATTTTCGATCTCTGATAATGGTGTACCGCAACGTGCGGTCAGAACCAGTTCGGTGGGTTCATAGTTAATGATGCCACTATGATTTTTTGTATCAAGGCGTTCGCCAAATTTTTGTTGGGCATAGAAGGCCTTGCTATCACCCGCGCAAATTTGTATGTGCTGTTCATTCTCGACGAAATGAGATACCTGTGAATGCAACGAATCAGTTTGATCAGACATCTATTTAAAATCGTTCAAGTTCAGGGTGGGGCAGTTCACCATTGTGGACGTGCATGGCTCCCAGTTCGGCACAACGATGTAATGTTGGTACTGCCTTACCGGGATTAAGCAGGCGTTCAGGATCGAAGGCGGCTTTGATGTCGTGAAATTGCTGTATTTCCGCCAGGCCAAACTGAATACACATCTGGCCAATTTTTTCGATTCCTACTCCGTGTTCACCGGTGATCGTGCCACCGACTTCAACACAGAGTTCAAGTATCTTTGCACCAAACTCTTCAGTACGTTTTAACTCACCTTTAATATTCGCATCATATAAAATTAATGGATGTAGATTACCATCACCGGCATGAAACACATTGGCAACGGCCAGCTTATAGTGCTCAGACATTTCTTTAATTTTACCGAGCACGAAACCCAGTTGGGAGCGTGGAATGGTTCCGTCCATGCAATAATAATCTGGTGCCATGCGACCTACTGCTGGAAAGGCCGATTTACGTCCCTTCCAGTACTCGAGTCGTTGTTGTTCAGATTCGGATACTCTAACTTCCCTGGCGTGATGCAAGGTCATCATATCTTTGACGTTTTGTATCTGATGATTAACATCAGTGCGGTTGCCATCCAGCTCACATAATAAAATGGCTTCGGCATTGGTAGGGTAACCCACCTGGGCAAATTCTTCTGCGGCGCGAATGGCCAGATTATCCATCATTTCTAATCCCGCTGGAATGATACCGGCGGATATGATTGCGGCTACGGCTTGCCCCGCATGTTGAACATCGTCAAACACCGCCAGCAATACCTGTGCATATTCCGGGATCGGTAAAAGCTTAACAGTTACTTCGACAATAATACCTAACATGCCTTCAGAGCCATTCATTAAGGCCAGTAGATCATAACCAGGATTGTCGTAGCCATCGGTTCCAAATGTGACCAGCTCACCGGTAATGGTAACCACGGTAATTTTTTGTACATTATTGACGGTCAGGCCGTATTTTAAACAATGTACCCCGCCAGAATTTTCAGCGACGTTACCGCCAATGCTGCAGGCTATTTGCGAAGATGGATCAGGGGCGTAATATAAGCCGTATTGTTTAGCCATCTCACTGATGGCAAGATTGCGAACGCCGGGTTGCACGCGTGCGGTGTTATTAGTGGCATCGATCTCGATGATTTTATTCAGTTTGGCGAGGCCCAATAATAAGCAGTTATTTTCTGGTAAGGCACCGCCTGATAAACCGGTGCCCGCGCCGCGAGCAATAATGGGAACCCGGTGGGCTGCACATATCCGTACGATGGCCTGAATTTGGTCAATAGTGTCGGGCAAGGCGACGACCCAGGGTAATTTTCGATAGGCCGATAAACCATCGCATTCATAAGCATGCATATCTTCGGCTTCATGTAAGACGCTTTCCTTCGGCAGAACTAACTGCAAACTATGAACAAAACTTCCTTTAGAAATCGAAGGTTTTCTGGTCGATTTTTTCTGCGATGTCATCAGTTAATCATACCCAGAGTTGCTCAATAACGCCATATTTCACATTTTTAACGCTACGATATACAGGGGTATCGTTTTCGACTCTATGTGATGACGGTTGGTATGATAAGATAGCGCCAGGGGGGAAGACATGATTCGAATTACCGCAGTATTATCCTTAACAATTATAACCGCTGTTATCGGGATATATTTACCCACCTTTCCAGCGCTGGATTTTTTTGCCATCCTGTTAAGCATGATTGCGGGCCTGTATGTTGGCTTTTCATTTGCGGATGGTCGTACGGATAAAATCGTCATCGAAATTAGTTTCGCGTTTGTGGTGGGTGCGATTGCTTTATTTGGCATGTGGAAATGGCTCTGGTTAATTCCGACTGGATATCTGTTGTTAGCGATCTGGAGCGGTTGGCATCATTATTTTTATATCGGTGCGCGAGTCAAGGCCTGGTTTGCGCCGATGTGTGCTTTGTATTGCGGTTTGCTCGGGATATTCATATACGTGCGGTTTTTTGTTCTAAACTAACTCGGTTATTTAAAACAATAGATGCTAAACCAGCTAATTATAAGCTGTCCTCTCATCCGAATGCCCGGCGGATTTATTTTTACTGTCTTACCCGCAGGGTATGACATCTGCACATGACTAATATAAGAATCGATAAGTGGTTATGGGCGGCACGGTTTTATAAAACTCGTTCGCAGGCGAGTGATGCGGTTAATGGTGGCCATGTACGGGTAAACGATGTGCGCTGTAAATCATCACGCAGCGTACAATTAGAAGATAAAATTCGAATCAATAAAAGCAGTACACAGACTATTATAATAGTAAAAAAACTCTCGGTAAAACGCGGCTCGGCACCTCAGGCGCAACAAATGTACGAAGAGACCGAGCAAAGTTTGCAACAACGAGAAATGCAACAGACACAACGAAAATTAAATGTGATGGCCAACCCGCATCCGCAGGGTCGACCGGATAAACGTCAGCGTCGGCAACTTAAAAAATGGAGAGAAGCAGAATGAGTCGTCCCGTTACTCCATTATTAGCGGCGGATGCCATTATTGAATTGATAAATGTCCCCGGCAACCCCATCGTATTAATCGAACGTAAAAACGAACCCTATGGCTGGGCAATCCCTGGTGGTTTTGTGGATGTCGGTGAATCGCTTGAAGCAGCGGCGGTGCGCGAAGCCAAAGAAGAGACCTGTCTGGACGTTGAATTAACCGCCTTGCTGGGCCTCTATTCGAATCCGGCACGTGATCCGCGCGGACATACCGTGACCGCGGTCTATGTCGCGCAATCGACAGGTACGCCCGTGGCGGCGGATGATGCAAAAACACTGGATCTTTTCACCCTGGATCGTTTACCTTCGCCGCTGGCGTTTGACCACCAACTGGTGTTAGCCGATTATCAACGGTATCGCGAACAGTCTGAAGTCGCACCGTTACGAATTTAATGAATTTTTTACGAGGTAAGTATGGCCACCGTCGATCTGGATAGCAGCAATTTTGTCGATACCGTGAATAATAATGACATCGTTATTATCGATTTCTGGGCACCCTGGTGTGGACCTTGTCAATCATTTGCGCCGATCTATGATGAGTTATCCGAGCAGTATACCGATGTTATTTTTAGCAAAGTAAATACCGAAGCACATCAGGATTTAGCCGCACAATTTCAGATTCGTTCCATTCCTACTTTGTTAGTATTTCGTGAGCAGATTATTATTTACCAGGAAGCCGGTGCCTTGTCGAAAGACAGCCTGGGTAAACTGATTGAGAAGATAAAAGAACTGGATATGGATGAAGTGCGTAAATCGGTTGAAGCATCGGTTGAAGCATCGGGTGAGGATGTTGAGTAACATTAGTTTAAATTAATCGGGGTCAGAGACGTATTTTTTGCTAACAGGTTAGCTTAAGAAAAACATTGGTCAGGAAAAATACGTCTCTGACCCCAATTAATTCCATTTAACTCACAAGCCCATCAAATAAAATCACATCGACTTCTTCTCCGGCGGCGATCGAGCTGGAGTCTTTTGGAATGACCGCAAAACAATTGGCCTGACTCATGCCGCTTAATATATGTGAGGCCTGTATGCCCGATGCATCCACTATTAATTTCCCATTTTCATTGGAAACAATGCCGCGCTGGTAGTCGGTGCGGCCGGGGCGTTTTTTGATTACTGACTTAGTAACGGCTTTTACGGTGAGTGGTTGCTGGTACGCCTGTCCCATCATATGGCGCAGTGCGGGCAGGGCGAATAAATAAAACGTTGCCATCACCGAGACCGGATTCCCGGGTAGACCAAAAAATAATGCATCGTCGATTTTGCCCAGGGCTAATGGCTTGCCGGGTTTCATCGCCACGCGCCAGAAATCGACCTGGCCGATTTTATCTAAAGTAAGTTTAACGAAATCGGCCTCACCAACGGAAACACCACCGGAGGTGATCACGGCATCGGCGATAGCCGCCGCATCTTTAAAGGCTGTCTCGATGGCCTGCTCGTCATCTCGAATCACGCCCATGTCGATCATTTCAACACCCAGTCGATCAAGCATGCCGAAGATCGTATAACGATTGCTGTCATAGATCTGTCCCTGCTGCAGAGGTTCACCAACCGAACGTAATTCATCGCCGGTAGAGAAAAAGGCGACGCGTAATTTCCGTCGCACATTTACTTCCGGATAACCCAGTGACGCTAACAGACCTAACTCTGTAGCACCGATCGTCTTGCCGGTGGTTAATACCATGCTACCCTGTTTCATGTCTTCACCGGGATGGCGTACGTTTTGTCCTGCGCAGTGTCCAGCGCCAATCGTAATTTCATCGCCGTCACGTTTGACCTGTTCCTGCATGATGACGGTATCGGTGCCGTCCGCGATTTGTGCCCCGGTCATGATGCGCACGCATTGTCCAGCCTTAACCGTTCCGTCAAAGGGCTCACCGGCAAATGAGGAACCAATCACAGTTAAAGAAATATCCGTTTTTGAATTTAAATCAGCCGATTTTAAATCTGAAAAGTTAAGCGCATAACCATCCATTGCTGAATTGGCATAGGGTGGGACATTGAACGGCGAAATAATATCTTCGGCCAATACCCGGCCAAGCGCTGAACGAATCGCAACTCGCTCGATGCCCGCCACCGGTGTGGTCAGTGATGCTAATTGTTCATGAACCTGTTCCACTGTGAGTAACGAGGAGTCGTGTTCATCACAACCCGCTTTGGTCTCACTGGGGGGGGCGCTTACCGGAATGTCTTTCATATAAATACCTTGAGTAATTTAAATTTCACGCACTGGGTGAGCATTATGCCGAACTGACGGGTGACTGATCCAGTATCTCTGTCTGGATAAAATGCGCAATCAGTCCGGGACTGTTGAAATCGAGCTGGGCGATTGTTACCGAAGCGGGTAACGGCGCATCACTGGCGACCGCAATGATATTTTGATCATCCAGACACATCAGTTCATGTCTGAGACTGGGGCGAATGCATTCTATCTTGGTATAGGCCACCTGTTTAAAGCCTTCCACCAGGATCAGATCCAGTTTTTTAGTATCCAGTTGTTGAATCAATTGTTCGAGTTGGGCCTCATCCTGCCCCGGTGTTTCCACCGTCAGCGCCCAACGTTGCGAGCCAGCGACCAGCATTTGATCGGCGCCGGCCTTGCGTAACTCATAGCTGTCTTTACCGGGTACATCGATATCAAATTCGTGATGGGCATGTTTGATCATGCCGATGCGTGTGCCGCGTGCTTTTAACAATGGGATGAGTTTTTTTAACAGGGTTGTTTTGCCTGTGCCACTGTAGGCCACAAAACCCAGTAGCGGGATGTCGCATTTAATCATGTCGTGTCTCTTTAGTGCGTTCGGCCTGTTGTAACTGTTGAGGGGTATTGATATTCATAAAGGCATCCACCTGGTCAGAGAAGTCGACGCGTTGAGCCGGGATAGATTTTAAAAAACCGTGCATGGCGAGTTTCTGTTGTTTTATATGCGCCAGTAAATCGGCCGTTAAGGAAGCATGCAAAAGACAGCAGCCATTGTGCATACGTTGTCCGTCATCCGCTACATAGGCTTTGGCGTCAGATTTCTGACTGATCATGCGATCGAGGTAATCCACTGGCAGGTTCGGGATGTCACAGGGAGCAGTGAGTAACCACTCCGAGGATGTAGCTTGCAGGGCACTGTATATACCATTCATCGGGCCCAGATCACCCACCAGTACATCCTCAATTATCGGATAGCCAAATGACTGATATCGCTCAATATCAGCATTGGCGCTGATAATAATATCAGCCTCTCTGGGCAGACGATCAAGGACATGCTGCAGCATGGGCCTGCCAGCCAGCGGTAGCAGGCCCTTGTTTTGTCCATCCATGCGACGGGCCTGTCCGCCCGCGAGTATGACAATACTAATTTCGTTGATATCAAGGCTCATATCATTAACAGGTTACTCGGCAAGGGTGAATGGCATCAAGTCTGCATGGATAATACGATATTAAATGAAACAGGTGCAGGGACGCTATAAATTACAGTCGTTACGATGCGTTTCTCTATTATAAGAGGTGTTAAATGAGTTCTCCAAGTGTAAATCTTGATGCCGCGATAAACGGTCTGCAAAAGAATTTGGCCAATGCGGTGGCGACGGCCAGCCAGTTGTCACGCGATAGTGATGAAATCACCAGCGCGGCCACAGAAGCAGCCGATTCGTCATCGGGTGGCTCAGGCTCGGCGGGTGGTCCGGGTAGTATCATTGACGTAACCGCCTGAGGCCTGAATAATCAAGGGCAATCAGGCACTATGTTGCGCCAGCGCCCATTCCACGTGTTCTCGTATGAGCTCAGATTCATGATTCAGATGTTTTTGTAAGGTCTGCACCACCTGACGAGATAGTTCAGCATTATCGGTGGCCACATTACCCAACGCCACAGCAATATTTCTCATCCACTTTTCATAACCAATTCGGCGTATCGCTGAGCCCTGAAATCGTTGTTCAAACTCTTGTGCGGTCCAGCTAAATAATTCCAGCAGGCTTGTGTTATCCAGATGGTGACGGGCATTAAAATCAATCTCATTACTGGCCTGTGCAAACCGATTCCACGGACAAACCAGCTGACAATCATCGCAGCCATAGATGCGGTTACCCATCTTGCTGCGCAGCTCAATGGGGATCGGGCCCTTATGTTCGATGGTCAGGTAGGAAATACACAGACGCGCATCCAGTTCATAAGAGGCAATGATGGCCTGGGTCGGGCAGGCTTCAATACAGGACTGACAGGTGCCACAGTGATTGGAACTGATTTGTTGCTGTGTGGGTAAGGGCAGGTCGGTATAGATTTCGCCGAGAAAAAACCAGGAGCCGCCTTCTTTGTTAATGACATTGGTGTGTTTGCCAATCCAGCCCAGCCCGGCTTTTTCGGCCAGGGGTTTTTCCAGTACCGGGGCGCTGTCGACAAACACTCGAAAACCAAATTCACCGACGTGGGCTTTTATTTTGTCCGCCAGCTTTTGCAGACGCTGTCGCATTAGCTTGTGGTAGTCGCGCCCTAAGGCATAGCGGGAGACATAGCCTTTTTCCGAATCGGCGATGGTCTGCCAGGCATCGTGTGCATCTTGCGGCCAGTAATCCATACGCACGCTCAGTATTCGTACAGTGCCTGGGACTAACAGATCAGGCCGAGTGCGTTTGTTACCATGGTGTTGCATCCAGTCCATGTCACCGTGGTATCCCTGTGCCAGCCAGTTCAGGTGTTTCTGTTCAGCTGCCGACAGATCGGTGTCACTAATGCCACATTGTTGAAAGCCCAGTTTGATCGCCCAGCCCTGTATTTTGCTTGCGAGTGCCTGCATGTCATCTGGATTGTCTTTTAAATACTGCATAATTCCCGTTTGCTGAGCGTCTGGGTTATGATTCGGTTATGAATACGCTAGCACACAACTTATACCGGGCCGAACAGGTCCGCGCAATGGATCAGTATGCGATTGATCACCTGGCCATTTCAGGCACTGTATTAATGGAACGCGCCGGAGCGGCGGCGTTTGAGTTAATACAGATGCGCTGGCCTGAGGCCAAATCCGTGGTGGTTGTCTGCGGTACCGGCAACAATGGTGGTGACGGTTTCGTGGTGGCTCGTTTAGCCAAAGAAAACGGTCTCGCCGTGAAATGCATGCAGGTTGGCGACAAGGCCAATTTAAAAGGCGATGCACTGGCGGCCGCGCAACGACTGGATCTGGAGGCCATCCCGTTTAATGCAGAAGACTGTAAGTCAGCCGATCTGCTAGTCGATGCCGTATTAGGCACGGGTCTGGAAGGCAACGTCACGGGCGAGCGCTTTGATGTCATTATGAAGATGAATGAAAGTGCTAAACCGGTTCTATCGCTGGATGTGCCATCCGGTTTAAACGCGGATAGCGGTCATGTGCAGGGAATTGCGATCAAGGCGGCCGCAACGATTACCTTTATCGGCAATAAACAAGGTTTGTTTATCGGTGATGGCTGGGATTACAGTGGCGAACGGATCTTCAATCCACTCAGTGTGCCGTTGTCGCTATATGACGAGACGCAATGCGATGTTGAATTGATCAACTACCGTAAATTGAAGTCCATCTTGAAACCCCGTGCGGCGAATTCGCATAAGGGTGATTACGGCCATGTGCTGGTGGTCGGTGGTGAAGCCGGTTATACCGGTGCGGCACGTATGGCCGGTGAGGCCGCTGCCCGGGTAGGTGCGGGTTTGGTGAGTATTGCCACTCGCCCTGAACATGCCTGTAGCATAAATGGTTCTCGCCCTGAGCTGATGGTGCATGGCGTGGATGATAAAGCGACCTTTGAGGGTTTGGCTGAGAAGGCTACGGTTATTGCTATCGGTCCAGGTCTGGGGCAATCCGACTGGGCGAAAAACCTGATGAAGTATGCGATTAACTCCGGCCTGCCACTCGTGGTCGATGCCGATGCGCTTAATCTGTTGTCGGCTGAACCTCAAAAAAACGATAACTGGGTTTTAACCCCGCATGCTGGCGAAGCCGCAAGACTGCTTGGAAAATCCGTTCGAGAAGTACAAAGTGATCGTTTTGCTACGGTGAAGGCCTTGCATGACGAATTTGCTGGCACGGTGGTATTAAAAGGTACCGGCACGCTGATCAGTGCGGGAGAAATGCCGTTATTTCTGTGTATCGATGGTAATCCGGGCATGTCCAGCGGTGGCATGGGAGATGTGTTAACGGGCATTATTGCCGGTCTCCTTGCGCAAGGGCTGGATAAACTCGATGCGGCATCACTCGGAGTTTGTTTACACGCCGCCGCCGGTGATCTGGCCGCGAAGACGGGTCAGCGCGGCTTACTCGCCTCAGATTTAATGGGTTCGGTGCGACGTCTGGCGAATCCCTGAGTTGATGACAGAACGCACCTCAACACGGCTATCAGAGCTAAATTTTGACCTCGCTGATGAGCCGCAAAGTATCAAACTGGCACGCTGTTTTGCCGAGCAACGCCCCCAGCAACCGTCTCTGGTGGTGTATTTAAAAGGCGATTTAGGGGCTGGTAAAACGACCTTTTGCCGTGGGTTCATTCAGGCCTCTGGCCATGACGGTAAGGTAAAAAGCCCGACTTATACCTTGATCGAACCTTATGATCTCGACGGAATTAACATCATCCACATGGATCTATATCGACTCTCCGATGCCGAAGAGCTGGAACATCTTGGTGTGGATGAATTGATCCAGCATGCCGATGTGTGTCTTATTGAATGGCCGGAACGCGGTGCGGACAGGTTGCCGGCTGCCACGATTGCAATATCGATCAAACATTGTTCAATCGGGCGCCAGTTGCATGTTGAGTCCCACCGCGAGATAGGCATAAGCTGGTTACAGGCCGTACAATCCCACTTTTCAGCTTAATTCCCTTACATTCCTCAGATCTTAAATTAAGATCAAACTCTATCTAACTAAAAAATATAGAGATTTTGACTTGAAAAATCTCAAAAATCAGGCACAATAAATATGAAGTATCGTAAAAGGGGTGTGGTCATGCGTTTGACGTTACGCGCGAGCATAATATTGGTCTTGGTTAGCGTGGTGAGCCTGGTTCAGGCGGTTACCGTGCAGGGTGTGCGTATGTGGCCGGCACCAGATCATACTCGCCTGGTGTTTGATTTGAATTCACCTGTCCAACATTCTCTGTTTGTTCTCAAATCCCCTGATCGTCTGGTGATTGACCTTAAATACAGCAAATTCAATGGCCGCCTGCCGGTGCTGGCAAACGATGCCTTTATTAAGCATATTCGCTACGCCAAACGTGGCTCGAACGATCTGCGCGTAGTACTGGATCTAAAACGGACGATTAAACCCAAGAGTTTTGTGCTCAAACCCCATGGCGAATATGGCCACCGACTGGTGGTGGATCTGATCGATTCAACACAAAGCAAAAAACGTAAACCCATTCGTTACGACAATAAGATTCAGGGCAAACCGCGTGATGTGATCATCGCCATTGATGCTGGACATGGCGGGGATGATCCCGGAGCTGTCGGGCGACGGGGTACCAAAGAAAAAGACGTGGTATTAGCCATTGCCAAAAAGCTTAAAATCCTGATCAACCGACAACCCGGTATGAAGGCAAAAATGATTCGTACCGGTGATTATTATATTTCCCTGCGTAAACGGGTAACGAAAGCACGCGATGCCCAGGCGGATTTATTTATCTCGATTCATGCCGATGCCTTTAAAGATCGACGCGCGCATGGTTCTTCGGTGTTTGTATTGTCAGAGAACGGTGCCAGCTCGGAAGTTGCCAGTTTTCTGGCTCAATCCGAAAACAATTCCGATATGATCGGGGGTGTTAAGCTGGCAAATAAGGACGACTTACTTAAGCATGTGCTGGTTGATATGTTAAAAGATTCCACCATGGAAGAAAGTCATGATGCGGCCAGGCATATGATCAAAGGGTTGAAACGGGTCAATCGGTTACATAAAAGACACGTCGAGCAAGCAGGCTTCCGCGTGTTAAAAGCGCCCGATATCCCCTCCGTTTTAATTGAAACGGCGTTTATCTCGAATGCCAAAGAAGAGCGCAATTTGCGCAGCCGCAAGCACCAGCAAAAATTAGCCAGGGCGATCTTCAAGGGTACCCTGAGTTACTTTAAGAACAATCCACTGCCCGGCACCTTGCTGGCGCAAAAAGATCGCAAACATCGCATTGCCTCGGGCGATACCATGAGTGGGATTGCCCAGCGATACCAGGTGAGCATGGCCGACATTCGTCGTGCCAACGGTTTGAAAAGTAATAAGTTAAGAGTAGGCAGGACCTTGCGTATTCCCACTTATCTGACGAACGATTCCTGATTAAATCCGGTTTGATATCGAAGCAGCGGCCAGAGTCGAATTATTTTTTGAGATTATAATTTAAAAATTAATTCGACTCTAGTCACATTTTCGGGTAAGAATACTTTGCAGAAGTCTTCGGCATCGCAGAAAATTTCGACTAATTTATCCATGTCAGTTTATATTTGTGATCAGGGGTTCTTTATCAAAGTTTCTGATCGGTAAACTGACTTTTAGTCCATTCCTTATATTGAAGTCGGATCGATTCAACCGCCGAGATTTTTCTCTGGGGACTCATAACGGATTCCGCAATCAATGTGCTGGTATAATAACGAAGCGAAACGTTTTTGTTTCCCAGTTATTTTGCCATATTTACCAATTCTTACAATCCATTCTGAGTACCGAGCGCCATTTTAAAATGTTCGAATCGTTACAGAGAAGCGAATAGTTCCCCCGCCTTAACTGTTGGGCGACCCCGATCAGATACTTCGTCGCCGAGGCTGGGTAAAAAGCTGTTGGTAAGGGAACCAGACCAAGCGCCTTAGAACAAGACTGATTCGCGGCCAAGGCCTTAGCTTTAGCTACCGATACGACCGACGTGTTTGATATTTCATGGCACTCGAACCCGAAAAAAAACTTTGTAACAAACCGAACGTCATCCTCCTGTGATGATGTCATGTTCTAATCTTCCTTTGGGTGTGAGTATTCGCGTACACTGAAAACAATCTGTTTAAATTTATCGAATGACATGTGCGATGCGTCGATAACCAGAACATCATTTTTTTGTTCAATGTTAGTGACATAAGCGTTACCTGAATTGGGACTATTTTTGCCTCCCTCCGAAACGTAGTACGTTAATTTACCAGATCGGGTTTTAAAGACTTCGTTCCCTTCGTCCCTAAAATGCAGCGATTTCTGGAACAGGGCAAGGTGCCAGATAAATTTATCGTAATCATATTCTGGTACGTCATTTTTATCACAATGTGTTTTCATAAAGATCACGTCGACCACTTCAGCCGGTGATATTTTGTTGGTTCGAGTATCGCTGATTTTTACCAAACCGTAGGATTCAGGGATGACATGCGCGGATAAATAAATCACCGACTTGTCATTGTATGAAATAGCCAGAACGTTGTGACTCATTAAAATGATATCCTTGATACCATCGGGAACACTAACAAGGTATGGCCCAACATGTAGTTTGAACGGGTAGCCGTGTTTTATTTTTTCAGGATTGTCCCACTCTTTAACCTTGGCAATCCATTTACATCCTTTATCGAGTTCCATAGCGTACTTTAAATATTTTGCGGATTCGTCTGCGTACTTGATCGGCTCGGCGATCACGGCATTCATTCCCAGTAATGCGCCTACAAACAAACCAACTTTAATTATTCCTTTTGTCATCCTGCTATATTCCTTCATATCCATTTTATTAATACCACCATAACATGGAAGGAATAGTAGGAATTAAGCATAATTTGTTACAGTTTGTTACTTTCGTCAATTGAATATTAAGCCCGAAACGCCGACTGAGCGCCGCAACAATAGACTACCGCATCACCTCGATAAGGGCTTTGATGTAGGCGCTTTTGCAGGTCTTCTTTGGACTAAATCAACAGACCTCGAGCGATTATTTTATAAGTCGGTGCCATCAGATCGGCACGCAATTGTTCATCAGGTGGCAGCGCCATATTCAAGCCGGTGGAGGGATCGAGCATTTTGCGAAAACACCAATAAAGCTCGGCTCGTTTATTAACGTATTTCAGAATACTGGTGGCGCTCTCCAACGAATACTGCGGCATTCCTTGACCATGAACGGGCTCAACGGCGTCGCCTAGATATGGATAAAGAGAATCGAATACCGAGGCACCAATGCCATTTGCATCAATCGCCACTGGTGAGTATTCATTACCAATTAATTCCAGACTTTTGTTGCCACCTGGCCCCAGTTTTTCATCTCTGCCCCAGTTTTTCATCCTGATTTTCCATTACACTATCCACTATGCCTGCCGTACAACATAGTCCAACTATCAAGACATTACCCAGCCAGTTGGCCAATCAGAT
>UOFR01000070.1_pt1 | contig 109090 bp, 106 predicted proteins | sample 1988501 | NCBI WGS metagenome assembly UOFR01 (sample SAMEA4712194, study PRJEB27164) | hydrothermal vent metagenome | biome: marine basaltic hydrothermal vent biome; feature: marine hydrothermal vent; material: mineral | place: Pacific Ocean | collected 2011-06-14/2011-07-23 | depth 1689 m | reverse complement strand
CCTGGATTGCACTCGGTGATAGTATCTTGTCGAGCGTATATGATTTGATGTTTGCCAGCGAGGAAACACGCTTTAAACAGGCTAAGGCGAGCATTATTGATAAACTTGATTTACTTGAAGAAGGCTTGGATGCCGATCCATTCTATGCCGGCCAGCAGTTTGGCATGGTCGATGTTGCTTACGCTCCTCTATTCCGGTATTTAGTCGGAATTTCTTCGGTCTTTGATATTGATTTTTTTGCCGATACGCCCAATGTCCATGCCTGGGCAAAGGCATGCCTGGATTATCCTGCCGTGAAAGATTCTGTTGTTGATAGTTATCAGGCTGAATTTTTAGTCTACATTGATCGTCCTGATAGCGTGTTAGCGTCACTTAAACAATAGTCACTAATCAATTTATTAAATGTTATGTGAGCGTGATCACAGCGCTTTGTTTGGCTTAAGGAAGCTCTGATCAATCCATCCCTGCATTGCCAGAGCCCGCAAAGTAAAAAATGTGATTTTTACTTTGCTTACAAAATCAATCGCTTAATGCGATTGATTTTGGCAACCCATCCATGGGTTGCAGGAAACTCTGAATTAATCAGAGTTTCCTTAAATTATATGAGCCCGATCACAGATGCTTTGATCAGAGCTTATATGTCCAGGGCTGAGGCCGTCATACCAGGGTAGCCCTGTTATTAAACGATCTCTAGCATAGCCTTATTAAAGGCTTTTATTCGGCGGTCATCCTCTGACCGCCTTTTTTTTTCGCTGTTTTAATTATCGGTAGCCTCAAGTGCCTCTATTTGTTTATTCTGTTTTTCCAGTGCTTTATTCAGGTCATTGATAGTCTGTTTGGTTTTGTCCATGGCTTCCTGATGAGTTATTGGCTGGTTTGACGCGTTGCCCGGTACCATGACGCCAGACTTCATGTAATAAATGACCGCTACGCTGATAAGCAGCAATGTGAAGACCAGGCTTAAAAGTCGCATGTATTGTTCTCCTGAATTGAGGTTTACTATTCTTTACTAATAGTAGTAAATAAATTATTTACTGCGTAAGTACCGAGTTCTCTATTTTGGGGTTAGCGATCAGGGCAGTATTATTTTTGTCCTTTGCGCCACAACCAGGGGGCCTGAGGCTTTTTCTGTTTCCATAATCCGATTTTTCTATTCTGAGCAATTTTTTCTACCCCAATATATTGTTTAGATGTGCGAAGATTCGCCCAGGCAAAGCCTGACATCACCATCATGCCATTGATATTATTATACTGAGGACTGTTAAGTTCTGTCGCATAGACGGTCCCAACAATATTTCCAGCGGCCGTTCGTCTGGTGATAACCACCTTGGCCTGATAATTACGTGCGAATAATAATCTGTCGAGATGCGCTTTTGCTTCGATTCCAAATGGCTGTTTTAGTTCGGGGGCGTCGATACCAAGTAGATACACTTTATGCCGTTTTTTATTCTGATCGATGATGATAATGGTATCACCATTGGGCACGTCATCGACCCGGCCTAGCAACTCCTGCGTTCCTGCCGCAATGGAAAGTTCAAGTTGTGATATTAATAAAATTATACAGCCAAAACTAACGCTTACCTTATTCATCATAAAATTCTCGATCCTGATTATAACTTAACTCAGTAGCCTGGCTGCGGGCGCGATTTAAATATATCTGTACCTCATTGAGCCATGCATAGAGACCATGGTTGTTGTTTTGCATTATATCAATCTGGATTTTAACCGTCGCCAGGGTGTCATCGTATTGCTGTGATTGTTCCGTACGCGGCAGGCTAACCCGGAATTCTTTAAATTTTTTAGTCATGAACCTAAACTCCATTACAGGCTGGGTCCACACTCGCACGGCCTAACCATAACGTAGATTAGCCGCTATGTAATCTTCTAAACAGGGTGAGTATGGCGACTCAATCAAGATCAGAATACCGTCAGGTTGGGGTCATCAACGAAACAATCAGCCTGGTGTAAGATTTATATAGAATAAATAGACACTTATTTGGCGTGGGCGTTTTTCATCGCGATGTATTTATCGTATATTAGTTACCGTATTTTGCGCTGGCCTGATGTGCCCTGGCAAAAGAGTAATAATTGGTCAATATAGGTCGGGGGAGACATGTGGCCAGCCCATTTGTGCAGTCAAAACAAACCCCATGAAATGATCGTGACGTTTATAGCTAAGTTTTGCTGGCTTGAAACAGGCCGGAGACGGATTGAGGAGATTAAAAAGGGTATGAAAACAGTAAAAATTATATGGTTATTGGTGCTGGCTTTGGTATTCAGCACCAGTATGCAGGCTGCACCAAAATATGTTCAATCTCCAGCGCTGTCCAGTGTCGTCAATACTCCAGTTAAAAACGTGGGTGGCGGACAAACGGTGGTGCCAATGATCACCTGGGGCGCTGATATCCGCACCATCTATGCGAATGGAAACAGTGATACCACCACACCGAAGAGTATTTTTGGCAAACTGGGTTTAAATCTGAAATTACAACGCGAAGATGTGTTTAGTAAGCAGGTAAAAAACTACCTTGCCGGTAAAACGCCATATTTACGAGGCACTCTGGGCATGATCAATATGGCGGCGGAAACCTTAAATAAAGATCCACGTACCAAACCCGTCGTAATCTACCAACTAAGTGAATCAGCGGGTGGCGATGCGCTGGTGGTTAAAAGTGGCATTCGTCGTTGTACGGATTTAAAAGGCAAGACGATTGCGTTACAGGCCTATGGCCCACACGTCGATTATCTTGGCCAATTATTAAATGACTGTGGCTTATCAATGACATCGGTAAATTTACGTTGGCTAACCGATTTAACCGGGTCAGACAATACGCCAATGGCGGCAATGTATGAATCAAATGTTGATGCCGCGATGGTCATCATTCCTGATGCATTGGCGTTAACCTCAGGTGGCAATGTTGGTACAGGATCGGAAGATTCTGTAAAAGGGGCACGCATACTACTTTCTACAAAGTCTGCAAATCGCGTTATTGCCGACGTCTATGCAGTACGTGCTGACTATTTTAAATCTAACCGTGCAAAAGTCGAGAAATTTGTGAGTGGGTTATTAAAGGCCCAGGAGCAGGTAGCCAAAATCGTAAAGCAGGGTAACAGTCATCGCGAATACAAAAAGACCATTCAGACCGCCGCGAAATTATTATTAGATTCACGTGATGCGATTAGTGATACCGAAGGTCTTTATGCGGATGCCTATCATTCGAATTATCAGGACAATATTAAATTTTTTACGGATGTAAAATACCTGCGCAATTTTAAAAAGCGAAATAAAAGTATTCAAAAGACATTGATTCAGGCAAACCTGATGAATAGTTCAACTAAAATTCGTCATGCCGGCTGGGACTATAAGAGTTTGCGCAAAGGTCTGACTCAGACGGCCAAAGCTGAAACAAGTCAGTTTGATAAAGATAAGGTGGCAAAGATAGTCACCCGCAAGCAGAAACAGGGAACCTTATCCGACGGTTCATTGATCGAGTTCGAGATATTCTTCAAGCCAAATCAGAAAACGTTTCCATCGCAACTTTACCAAAAAGATTTTGCACGGGTGATTGAGCTGGCTTCGACTTATGGCGGTGCATTGATTACGATTGAAGGTCATACTGATCCACTCGGTTTTTTGCGTAAGAAAAAGGCGGGTTCGGCCGATGTTGTGTTACGCCAAATAAAACAATCAGGGCGTAATCTTAGCCTGACGCGGGCAAATTCGGTACGTGATAGTATTATTAATTTTGCAAAGAATAAAAGTATCACTCTGGACAAATCGCAATTTGCGGTAATCGGGCATGGCATTTCAAATCCAAAGTCTGGAACGTGTGGGCGTGACCCCTGTGCTCCAAAAACGGAAAAGGAATGGCGTGACAATATGCGCGTGGTTTTTCGTTTAATTCAAATTGAAGCTGAATCCGAAGTCTTTAAACCGTTATAACGGTTTCAGGGAGTCCAGAAAATGAAATATTTAAAGTATACTGGCGTATTGGCGATCTTGCTGTTGGCCAGTTGTGAAGAGGTTGCTTTTGATGCGGATCTTAAAAATGCTGAACTTAATGTTCCTGTTGCCACGGTAAGCCCAGTGTGGCCGTTTATAGATGAAAATGAGTCTAGTCGTATTAGTGCCGATTTATTACGGAAAAATATTTATATCGTATTCGATGGTTCAGGCAGCATGGCGGATCGTGATTGTTCAGGCGGTTCGCCTAAAATAAATGTCGCTCGTACCGCATTTAAAGATTTTTTAGGCAACGTACCAAAAGACGCCAACGTGGGTCTTCATATCTTTGATCGACAGGGAAACCGCGAAGTTGTGTCGTTAGGGATTAATAACCGCGATAGTTTAAGCGAGGCAATTAATAGCGTTGTGCCAAGATCAGGCACACCATTAGGTCCGGCGATCAAAAGTGCGTATCGACAAATGACGGCGCAGGCAAAAAACCAGTTAGGTTATGGTGAGTATCATCTGGTCGTGATAACGGATGGCATTGCAAATTCTGGTCAGGAGTCAGGAGCGATAGTCGAGACTATCTTGTCTGAAAGCCCGGTCATTATGCATACCATTGGATTTTGCATTGGCACACGCCACGCCCTCAACAAGCCCGGTCAGGTATTTTATAAGGCGGCAGATGATCGAGAATCACTGGTTGTCGGTTTGCAGGGTGTATTGGCTGAGTCGCCAGATTATGCCGTTGTTAATTTTCAATAAAAAAATAATACGGTAGATTATGGCGTCACATACTAAAATTGCAATGATCCTGATTTTGTTAGGAATTGCAGGTATCGTTTCCTATAAATATCTTTCCCCATATTTTGAAGAGAGTCAGCAACGAACCACATCTGATGCTGTCGGTACGAAAGGAAAGATCCGGATCGGTATTGATAACTGGATTGGATATTTTCCATTATGTTCACCTGAAATGCGAAAACGTATGCGCCAATCAGGCTATGTACTTGAGTGTGTAGATGACCAGGCTGATTATCCAGCAAGAATGAAACTATTAAAAAAAGGCAAACTTGATTTCGCCGTTGCCACGATTGATTCATATTTGTTGAACGGGCATGCGGTAAATTATCCCGGCACGATAGTGGCGGTGATAGATGAATCAAAAGGCGGTGATGCAATCGTTGCGTGGTCGAATAAGCTGAGCAGTATTGAAAAGCTAAAATCGTCAAAGGATTATAAGATTGCGGTAACACCAGCATCCCCAAGTGAATATTTGTTAAAATCAGTTTCTGTCCATTTTGATATTCCGCGAATTCGAGAGGATAAATCAATTATCGTTGCCGCCAATGGATCAGAGCATGCATTAGAAATGTTGCTTGATAAAAAGGTTTCGGCTGCAGTATTGTGGGAACCGGATGTTTCTCGTGCGATGGCCAAAAAAGGCATCAAAAAATTATTAGGGACAGAACAAACTGATAAGTTAATTGTCGATATATTAGTTGTAAACCGTGAATATGCAAATGATGATCCGGAAGCAGTAACGGTTTTGCTGAGTAATTATTTTAGAACTTTAAAATTTTATAAAAGTAATAAATCAAAATTTATCTCTGATGCGTCCAATGAAACCGGCTTGTCAAAGAAAAAAATAGCGACACTCTTTAGTGGTGTTAAATGGGTAAACCTGATTGATAATGCCCAGATATGGTTTGGGGCAACCAACAAAAAAACAGTAAATGATGAGGCGCTTATTGATACGATTGAAAGTGTCGCTAATGTGTTAGTTGATAGCGGCGATTTTACCACTACTCCAGTTCCTGCAAATGATCCATATCGATTAACAAATAGTAGTTTTATTAGCGATTTGTATAATAAATCATATGCATCTACTCAGTTTGGAACTTCTGCTAACGTAAGTACGAGTAGCAGTAATTTATCAGGGCTGGATAAAGCCTTTAATCCCTTATCTGTGCAGCAATGGGCCTCGTTGAAAGAAGTGGCGACTTTACGAGTGCGTCCAATCATTTTTCAAAGTGGAACCGATTTTTTGACCCTTGATGGTAAGGCTCAGTTAGACTTGGCGGCAGATAATTTAAAACATTATCCGAATTTTCGTATTCTGATAAAAGGACATACCAGTAAGCGTGGTGATAACAAGGCGAATAAAAAATTATCGAAAGCAAGAGCGAATGCGGTAAAAAAATATCTCGAGTCAATCTATAATATTGATGCAAACCGTGTTATGGCGACAGGTTTTGGTGGCAGTAACCCATTGCTTAGACGCGATGGCGAATCTTTTCGTGAATATAACTACAGACTATCCAGGGTAGAAATATCATTAGTAGCAGAGGATTTTTAATCTTCTGATATGAATGTATTTAAAGATATTAAGAAGGCTGATTTATCCACTAAGGCGATCGATTCAGCTATTACCAGACAAACAGTTCAGCATCCAGTCGTTTTATATCCGGCTGTAATTGGTGTGCTTGGGATTCTTTCAGGTTTATTGCTAGACGCAGGTTTAATGAGCTGGATTATTGGATTTGCGGGCATTGCGATTTCTATTCTTACATTTGGTGTAAATCGGGGTTTTCGTAAAGAAGCATTTGCCAGCGAATACGTTGAAGAATTAATAACCCAGCTTGAAAAAAAACGGAAAGACTACACTAAGCAACTAGAGAGTGTATTAAACGACGTTGGCTCTGAGGAAGGGAAAAAACAGTTTAAACGTCTGGCCGATAAATTTGTAACATTTAATACTATGCTGAAAAATAAATTGAAGCCTGGGGAGATAACCTTTTCACGTTATAATGCAATGGCCGAGCAGGTTTATCTGGGTGCATTAGATAACCTGAATGATCTTGCTAACACCATGAAAGGCATTCATTCTATTGATGAAGAGTATATAAATAAACGATTGGCAGAACTTGTTAACCCAGATGCTAGTGAACATACGTTAAAAGAGGTTGATGCCCTGAATTCACGTCTGGAGCTTTTGAAAAAACAGCGTGAAAAAATAAATATTTATTTATCACAGAATGAAGAAGCGATGACCAAAATGGATGAGGCCATTGTTGCTATTACCGATTTAAAAACTGAAGACATGCGCGCCGATATGGATCTTGAGCTGGCTATGAGTCACCTGCAGGACATCGCAAAGCGTAGTAAAGACTATAACTAAAGGGATTAAAATAGGAGAATAATCATGAGCTCGATCGAAATAATTGACGATTTAACCGCAAAACAGGTTAAGCACGAAACAGAAACCCTGGCGAGCGAAAAACTGGAAAAAATCCCTGAGCCTACTTCTATAAAAGAAGAGTTAGGCAGTGAAGTACAAAAAGCACTGGAGCTGGATCCGGAAACTGAAAAGCAGGCAAACGCGTTAGTTGAACAGTTCTTAAATATTGATCCGCAGGATGGCAATGTTACCCATGAAGCGAAACAGGCGGTTGAGACGATGGGCGCGGATGCTCAAATTGAGGCGGCTCGCACTAGTGATATGTTAAAACAAACCAATTTGCATACCTTGTCAAAACGTTCTGAAGACGGTGGCGAGATAGCGGATGATTTAATTAATTTAAAAATGCAGGTTGAGGCATTAGAGCCCCCGCATCTGGATTTTTCTCCCGGTTGGTTCGCCCGTGTGCTTGGCTACCTGCCTTTTATCGGCACACCGATAAAACGCTACATCAGTAAGTTTGAAACGGGCAGTACGGTGATTAATGCCATTAAACAATCATTGATTAATGGTGGTGAGCAACTCAAGCGCGATAACATAACACTTTATGATGATCAAAAACGTATGCGCGTATCAAATACGCGTCTGGAAAAAGCCATAAAACTGGGCATGGCCATTCAACAGAAGCTAACCGATCAACTGGCATCCATGCCAACCACCGATCCACGCCTGAGTTTTTTGAAGGATGAAATTCTGTTTCCGTTAAATCAACGCATTATGGATCTACAGCAACAACTCGCTGTAAATCAGCAAGGCATATTGGCGCTCGAAATTTTAATCAGAAATAACAAGGAACTCATTCGCGGTGTTGATCGAACCGTACGTGTTACCGTAACCGCTTTATCGATCGGTGCGACAGTGGCAATCGGATTATCGAATCAAAAAATGATCCTGGATAAAGTACAGGCAGCGGCTGAAACGGCTAATTCATTGATTGCAAAAAATGCGCAAATGTTAAAAGAACAGGGTGCGGCAATTCATAAACAGGCTACAAAACCAACCGTTGACTTGCAGGTATTGAAACAGTCATTTGCCAATATTAAATCTGCGCTCGATGATATCTCCACTTTTCGCCAGGATGCCTTACCAAAGATGGCCGGGGCGATAATTGAACTTGATAAAATGACTTCTGAACAGGAGCTGGCGATTCGCGAATTAAGCAAAGGCAATAAGGCATCAGGCCAGTTTAATATCGATATCTAAAGGAGAACGTTATGTCAGATGAAAACGACAAAGACGCTGCATTAAATGATGTAAAAGCACATTTACTCGGAGCTTATGAGGGACTGAAACAGTATTACGATGAGAACGTTGGTGAAGCGGTGGAGAAATTTTCTCATACCATCGATGATAAAGTTTCGGATTCAATGGATGATATGTGTGACACCATGATCCTGTTCTCTTCAAATTTAAAGAAGAAGATCAAGGAGCGCCGTAAGGCAGTGAATAATAAAGAGTCGTAATATTAGCGGCGAAGGCAATTTTTAACTCGTATCAGGTGCTTCCTGAAATTTAGTGTTTCCCCTGAGTGCTAAAATTTACTCAGACGGCCATCAAGACTGTTTGTTCGATTTCATTGTCAGTAACTGCCCATAATGGGCAGTTTTTCAACGGATTAATTACCCAAAAACACCAGATAGATCTCCAAAATATTAAACCTGGAAATCATGCGCGATTAAAATTACTGAGAATCTACAATTTCGAAGATTAATTGAGCGAAATTGGTCTTACAAATCCTGTACTTATAGCATTTGTTACTTAGAGTAACCTTTTCAGGTGATTCCGTGATGATCGAAGCTAGCTAGACTAATCACTGCTGGCGTAATAATTGCTCCTAAAAAGGTATGAAAAATAAGGGTTTTACACTCATTGAATTAATGATCGTGGTGGCCATCATTGGCATCCTCGCTGCGATTGCGATCCCGGCTTATACGGGTTACCTGCGCACTACTCGCATGACCATAGTCAAGGATCATGTTGATAGTGCGGTGCGTTGGGTCAAAGAAGGCTTCAAGATGGACGGTACTCGCAGAAATATGCAACTAACTTATAATTTGGCCAATGAAATGGGCGCACTTGCAGGTAATGAGAGCGAATTTCCTCGCGGGATTGCCAATATTGTCAATTCACTTAACGATAATCCTGGCGGGGGACCTAATCCCCGTGCTCGATCACCGGAACAGGGGTTAGCGGCCTTTTCGCAGGCGCCTAGTGCTAACGCAGGTCAGGTGGGCATCAACCTTGTTGGTCCATCGGGGCCCGGTGGTATGTGGGTAAGGGGGGATACCGTGACCATCACACCACCTGGGGGTTACCTTGATCTCACGGCTGCCAATAGCCCGCCAATCATAATTCGATACGAATAATGCTGTTTTAACTGGATACGTTGAATAAGAGCAGTAGGGAATTATTTTTCATAAGCACATCGAAAACCAATTGATCCATATACGGCTTCACCGCTAACGGGGTCTTTGACATTACGAAATGAGCTGCGCAGATTGGTACGGTTTTCGTCCCAGGAGCCGCCGTGTACCAATTTGCGCTTTCCGCTAGCAGGTCCCTTTAGATCGCCTTTCGCATACAACTCGGTGATGGCATCCTGGCTATACCAGTTGTGCAACCATTCACCGGCATTGCCATGCATGTCGTATAAACCGAATTGATTCGCGTCCCGGCTAGCAACTGGCCAGCTTCGGTCTTCCCCGCAACCATCCGGTTCGTTAGCGACTGAGCCCATAGTTTTACCATCATCCAGGATGGCGTGTTTACAACTAACTTCCTGTCCCCAGGGATAACGGCTGGTGCTACCGGCACGAGCGGCTTTTTCCCATTCAGCTTCATAAGGCAGTCGGCCATTTTGGGCTTGGCAATAGGCCTGCGCCTGTTCCCAGTCCAGGCAATTAACCGGGTGTTGATCGCGAGCTTTTGCGTCGTAATTACAGTATTGGTTCCGTGCATGATCTTTGGGACGCGTGCATTTTCCAGATTCGACACAGCTGCGATAGCTGGCAACTGAAACTTCATATTTATCAATTTTGAAGGTTGGCACATTCACCCTGGTACCACCGGCCGGTCCTTCATCCTTGTCGCAATCTTTATCATTCTTTGAGCAACCCATCATAAAAGAACCGCCAGCAATGGTAATTTTTTCGGCGGCAAAGGCGGCCTGTGAACCGGGCAGTAGAAAGATTAATAAACTCAGGTAACGAGCGATAAGCTTGGCCATGGTTGTGTCCTCTTTATTAGTATTCAGGTTAAAAGTGTTTCAATATTATGCAAGTATCAGACATCAATTTCGACAAAATTCAATCATGATATTAGAGTTTGATCTTCATAGTGTGTTTGTCGAGAACAATTTTAATTGTTATCTGAGACGCTCTATGGAACCAATAGTTTATTCTGTGGTACTAACACACTATTGTATTATTACCGATAAGCCGACGGCTATTAACGATGTTTCCAACTATGGTTTTTATCTTCAGGTATTGTCTATTATTGATTTTATATTTGTGTATCTTTACACACACAAAGGCAACAAATGCATCCACAATCGGAAACAGAAAATAATATCCCTGGCGCGGTCATAACCGGTGCAACAGGTTTCCTCGGCAGCTCATTGGCGGCCAGCATCCTCATGGCAGGTGGTTCCGTGGTTGCGCTTACCAGAGACGATTCGACCAGAGATGATCAGCATGGCCGAACGGTAAAAGCGATTCAGGCGGCGGCCGCCGGTTTTGAATTGCAACTGCCCGAAGGTTTTGAAGATCGCCTATTTGTTATCGAAACATCATTAGAAGATTTATCCGAACTGGGTGCCTGTCAGTCATTATTAAAAACATTCACCTTCTGGCACTGTGCAGCGGACATGCGTTATGGTTATGCCAATATAGAAGAATCGCTCAATGTTAACCTCATAAAAACATCCGAGCTTTACCAGTATTTTACAACAGTAGAAAACTGCCAACGATTTTATTATGTCTCAACGGCCTACACGGTCGGATTTAACATCAGTATTGCCGAGGAGGCGCTTCACTTAAGTCCGAAACTGATTAACGCCTATCAAACCAGTAAGTGGTCTGCAGAAATGAGTCTGGCATTATCAACGCAACAGCACATTTTACCCGTTACCCTTTTTCGACCCAGTATCATTTGTGGTCACGCCCGAAGCGGCTGGACAGGCAATCGAAAATTCGGTTTATATGGCGTTTTATCGGCCATTTCGTTTGCGACCAGACTCAAATCCCGGTCACTTACCCTTGCGATTGAAACGTTATCTCAACCCAACTACATTCCGATAGATGAAGTGATCAAGTTAGCCATGATACTTCAGTCATCGGATAAAGCTCGAACGCAGTTAGAAGTAGTCCATGCCACCGCAATGGACAGTCTCATGTCGAGTCAGGTTAGAAACATCATTAATGAATTATGGGGTATGGTGATTCAGTTCGGAGTGCCTGAAGATCGTTATTCACAACGCATTAATCGTTCCATAGAACCGAACCTGCCGTTTTTAAACCATGTGTGGGATTTTTCGCAGACTTATATTGTTGGTCAGCTTGATCAAACGTACACACCGTTCACGATGACGGAGGATATCATGCGTAATATCATCGGAAAATTTTATACTCCGGGGGAAAGTGCAGAGGGTTCCGAGGTCATTAAGTTTGGATAACTATCGGTTCATTGGCCCCCTGTACGAATTGCTTTGTAAGGGTTACGGTGGCACGGCCTTCGATCGATGTCGAGTCTCACATCTGCAAACATTAACCGCCGATGATCGCGTGTTGTTCGCGGGTGTCGGCCATGGTCGTGATGCCATTTTTGCTGCGCAACAGGGCGCCAGGGTCACAGTCGTCGAGCTATCAGCAACGATGTTAGAACGATTCAAAAAAAATGTCGCCGCATCCGGGTTAGGTGAATCGATACGCACCATTAATGGTCGCATTGAAGATGTTAGCGAGCCGGGTGCTTTTGATACAGTGGTGGCCAATTTTTTCCTAAATATTTATGATGTACAGACCATGCCCACGGTGCTTGCCCACCTAATTAATATGGTGCGACCAGGTGGCAGTATTATAGTCGGTGATTTTTCGTATCCGGGTAAGGATGGATCAGGAGCCCGGTTACTCAAAAATAGTTACTGGTTTTTAGCCAACGCGATGTTCAGGTTGCTGGCAAAAAATCCGCTGCATGCGATATACAATTATCCTGCCGTGTTTATTGAGCTGGGTCAGGGTCAGCTATCGATAAAATATACTAAAATGTTAAACATGAATTTCTTCTGGTCGATTAAAGCCAGCAAGCTACAGTGATATATTGTTAAGAAAATATGGCCATGGAAGAGTTAAACGCAGGCAATGAACCTGAACGATTCAATCACCCTGGATCGGCCGAGGCGATAATTGATTACTTTAAGCTGGAAGACCGGGAAGTATTTTTAAAAAAATTTGGTGTGCATTCCCAGTCATTTACCACCCTGCAACCCGGATTAAGCTATCTTGATATGCCATCGGTTGGTTACATGGCTTATGCGCAACACTATGGAGTTACGATTGTCCTGTCTGATCCAGTTTGTGCTGAGTCGCATTTATTGTTGATGATCCAGGCCTTCCAGCGACACTTTCCAGACGCAATCTACCTCCAGGTGAGTTCGCGCCTGATTGATATTCTTAAAAATGAACTTGGATTTTATGTCAGTAAAATGGGTATTGAATATAAAATTCCGCTTGAACAATGGGAATCTAGTGGGCGCAGTAAAAAGACAATTCGCACCGCCGTGAATCAGGCCGTGGCACAGGGCATCGATATAAAAGAAACAATCGAGCTTGATAAATTTGAAAAAATCTCAGAACAATGGCTATGTACCCGTGCCTGTAAAGTCGAGATTGAATTTTTGATTCGTCCCCTGAACATGGCTTACACTTCTGGTGTTCGGTGTTTTGTCGCCTACCAGAATAACCAGCCCGTTGGTTTTATTCTTTTTGATCCGATCTATAAAAATGAAAATGTGATCGCCTATATCCCAAATGTTTCAAGATCGTGGCAGGGATTCCAGCAGGGGCTCTGGTACGCGATGATGGATAAGGCCATCCAGACCTTCAGGCGAGAAAAAATTCAGTATATTGATCTTGGACTAACGCCATTGAGCGAACTTGATTCGGCAATTGAAGCCCATGAGTCGAAACTGCTTCGCTATTTATTGCGATTCATTTATCGATACGGTGGGTTTTTATATAACTTCAAAGGTTTAGAGTTTGCCAAGGCGCGCTACAAAGGCAGGAAAGAGATCATCTATGTAGGTCATCGCTATCGGTTTCCTGTTTGGGCCCTGATCGCGGTTTTTCGCAAGGCACGCATACTGTAATGGTTAATCCAGACAAGACGATGAATTCAGCTACTGAGATGTCAGCTACAGAGAATTTATCTACAGAAAAAAAAACAGCGAGCAAGGCCATCGTAATCGGTGGCAGTATCGCCGGTCTGATCACCGCACGAGTACTCGCGGATCATTTTGATCAGGTTTACCTGCTGGAAAAAGACAGTTATCCGACTACTGCCCCGGATTATCGAAAAGGCGTTCCACAGGCGCGACATCAACACATATTACTGGTCAAAGGACGGGAGATCTTCGAGACGTTGTTTCCCGGCTTTGATCAGGAGCTGGCAAGCATGGGCGGCAAGACGGCCGATCATACGCGTGACATGATGTTGTTTTCGACCGCGGGTTTGTTGCCGCGATTTGAATCCGGGATAGAATTGCGCATCAATAGTCGCATCAACATTGACTGGGTACTGGTAAAAAGAGTTCGGTCCATTCCTAATATAACCGTGCTGGAACAAACCGCAGTTAGCGATCTCATTAAGCAAAACAATACTATCGGCGGCGTGATGTTAGACGATGGTCGCCAACTGGATGCAGACCTGATCATCGACGCGATGGGGCGCGGAAGTAGAACACCTAAATGGTTAAAGGAAATGGGTTACGCGGCAGCAAATGAAGAAGTGATTGACGCCAAACTGGGTTATGCTTCGCGCATTTTTAAAAAACCTGAAAACGATCCCGCCGACTATCAGGCGGTGGCAATGACCCCGATACCGACTCACAATCCACGCGGCGCCGGATTGTGGGAAATCGAAAACGATCATTGGTTACTCACCCTTATTGGCACTGCGGGTAACCATCCGCCTACCGATGAAGCCGGTTATCTGGCCTTTGCAAAGGCACTGGCCGATCCGGTTGTGTTTAATACCATCTCAAGAGCCAAGCCGGTTTCAGATATCTACGCATTTCGCGGTACCGCGAATCGCTGGAAGCACTATGAAAGGTTAAATTCTTTTCCAGATGGTTACCTGGTGATCGGTGATGCCTTTTGCGCTTTCAGCCCATTTTATGGGCAGGGTATGACCTCGGCGGCGTTATCGGCCACGGAACTTGATAACGTGTTAAGAAAATATAAATCCAGCTTAAGTACGAACAAGGAAAAGTTACGACGAGATTTTTTCAGGAAGGCCGGTAAACGCTTTGCTTCACCCTGGACGTTAGCAACCGGAGAAGATCTACGTTGGCCGGACACTAGCGGAGGAACGACGGGTTTTGCTATTAAGGCCTCGCACAAATTTATGGATGCCCTGATGCCACTGAGTACCAGCAGCAAACTACTGGTCACTCATTTTTTAAAGATAACCAACATGAAGGCCTCACCGCTGCTGTTGTTTGATCCGAGGATACTGTTTCAGCTTTTTGTTTACTGGATTAAAAGAGCGGTATTCAGACATGAAACGAAAAGTTAATATATCATTCTTAACTCAGCTTGTTAGAACATAAAACCGACGCTAAAGCGGTAAATATCCAGGTTAGTCGTGCTGGTGGCATTGTTAAAATCAATCCATTGTTTGCCATAACTGCCGCTAAAGAATAAGTTATCAGCCACCTCAAACCGTAAGCCGACCACTGCGCCATAATTAAATTCTGAAGTGGTTTTGGTTAGAGTAAAGGTGTCACAAATAGAGCCCCACCACGGATCGTACCAGCATACAGTTTGTGGATCGCCGTTTGGAATATTGGTATCAATAAATGTCATTCCAACCGATGCGCCGATAAACGGCGTAAAGCGTTTAGGCGAAAAATTATAAATACTGCTTATATTAAAGCTGCTGGTATGCAGGGTACCCGATACCGTTTGTGGAGCACTATTGTATTTAACTCTGCGGTCTATTAACAGGCTATATGAATATTCAACTTGTTACCTGAGAAATAAAAATTTACAGAATCAGGCATTTAATTGCCTAACATGTTAATTGTCGATCCACTCTAGCAGACGTCTCTCCCCCCAATAATGAGCCAGGCCGGGCACCCTGCCACTAATAAAACCAACATGACCTCCATGTTCTGTTAACTCCAGGCAGACATTGTCCGGCAACTCGTCGGACCGGGGGGGAGTGTGTGAATACATGAAAGGGTCATCGCTCGAATGCAGGATTAACGTCGGCACGCGAATCCGGGGGATAAACGGGCGACTGCTGGCACGTGCGTAGTAGTCATGCACGTCTTTAAAGCCATGCAAGGGGGCGGTGATCTGATCGTCAAACTGCCAGAATGTATCGAGCGTACTGATATCGACATCCAGCGGCGACGCGATACGCGTGAATTTATTTTTATATTTGTGCCGCATGCTACTCACCAGGTGCCATTGATAAAGTCGCGAAAAACCCGTATCCATACGCTGGGCGGCATGCGCTAAACGAAAAGGAACCGACATCACGGCCGCCCGCTGTATTGGCATGGCCGCACCTTGTTCGCCCAGCCACTTGAGTAACACGTTACCACCGAGGGAAAAACCAACGGCGGCATAAACATCGATATCCATTTGATCGCGAAGAAATTTCAGAATGTGTTGTGGATCTTCGCTCTGACCACTGTGATACCACAGTGGCAGGCGATTCGGTTGATCGCTGCAACCGCGAAAATGCATCAAACAGGCCCGATAACCACGCCGGTTGAGTTCGACCATAAGACCACTCGCATAGACTGAACTGACACTGCCTTCCAATCCATGCAGGAGCAGCACCGTCTTGCCCTGCTTCGGGCCAGACCAGGCCAGGTCAATGAAATCACCATCCGGTAACTCCACCCGCTGCCAGTCAATATTCAGCCTGGGTTTGCGACGAACAAAACTGGACCAGATGGTCTGAGCATGCGCGCTGCGCAACCACCAGGCGGGTTTGAATGTACTGCGGACAATCGGCATCAGTGTTTCCCTGCAAATAAAGGCGGCTGGTCAGCGGCCCTGAACTAGCTGATGAAAAGCAGGAAAGTATACGTTTAGTTGAAGGTGATGTGGACCAATGTCTAAGTACTCAGGCATAACCCAGCCAAATGGCTGATTTATGGTTCAGATGTTAACAATTGATTTTGTTCAGGACTTAAAGTGGTGGCCGGAGGTGGAATTGAACCACCGACACGAGGATTTTCAATCCTCTGCTCTACCAACTGAGCTATCCGGCCAAACAGCGGCGTATTAAACAGGCTGCACACCTAAGAGTCAAGGTCGTTTCGCCCTTTCGGGCCCAATTTTTAGCAAAAACAATTAGTTAGCCGGTCATCGAGCTCCACTTATCTCTCATTAAGGGGTGGGAACGAAGGATTCTGGTATCTCGGCACCGCCTTCAAACAGGAATTTCTGCATCTGTTCCTCAAGAAAAGCTCGATGTTTCGGGTCAATCGGGCTGAGGCGATTTTCATTGATCAAAATAGTCTGGTGCTTCATCCACAACTGCCAGGCTTCTTTGCTGATACTGTCCAGAATGCGTTGCCCCAGCTCACCCGGGTAGGGTGCGCGGTCCAGGCCTTCAGCTTCTTTGTTCAGGTAGGCGCAGTTTACCATTTTACTCATCATTCATTCCTCGCTTGCCGTGATGGGTTCCTTCGAATCCATCGCAAGCTGATCCAGTAGTGTTTTAACGGGCGCGGGCAGGCCGCGTTCGTCAGGCTGGCGCGTGTTATACCAAAACAGCTGCTCAGAATCCATGACTCCAATTGGAGAGGCGCGGACTTTAACCGGCTGTATATCCAGATGGTAATGACTGAACGTGTGGCGTAGCGCCGTTAAAGGCTCTGTCGCCGAGACCGACAGCTGTAAGTTGTGCAAACACCAGTCGCTGATATCGTCATCGGTTTGGCATTCCGGGAAGCTCCATAGGCCGCCCCAGATGCCGCTCGGTGGACGTCTTTTCAGCAGAATATGCTCGCTGGACTTGTCGTGAATCATCAACATACAGGTCTGTTTGGTGGGTTTGGTTTTCTTTGCTTTAGGCGTTGGGAAGTCGGTTTCCTGGCCTGATGCATGTGCCTGGCAGTGCGTATTTAATGGGCAGGCCGGGCAGTCCGGTTTAGTGCGTTTGCAGAGTGTCGCCCCCAGATCCATGATCGCCTGAGTGTAGTCGACCAGATTTTCAGCCGGTGTATTTAGCTCGGCCTTGTCCCACAGGATTTGTTCAATCGGTTTATGCCCCGGCCAGCCTTCGATCGCGTAGTAGCGGGTAAGCACTCGCTTCACGTTACCGTCAAGGATGGCGTGGCGTTGGCCAAAGGCCTGCGCGAGGATGGCACCGGCGGTGGAGCGGCCAATGCCGGGCAAGGCCAGTACCTGTTCGAAGTCGGTGGGAAACTCGCCGTGGTGCTCACTTAGAATCTGTTCAGCCGCCTTATGTAGGTTACGGGCTCGCGCGTAATAACCCAGCCCGGTCCATTGATGCAGTACCGCATCGAGCGGGGCTATCGCCAGTGCCTCAATGTCCTTGAAGCTTTGCATAAAACGCGCAAAGTAGGGAATCACGGTGGTGACCTGAGTTTGTTGCAGCATGATCTCGGAAATCCACACCCGGTAGGCGCTACGGGGTTGTTGCCAGGGCAGGTTAAAACGACCGTGTGATTTATACCAGTGGAGCAGGGGTGGGGCGATGTTATTCAAATTCTTCATTGATGATGCGCTCGATGCCATTTATCGTTTTAATACCTTCTTCGAGCATTCTATCCTGCAAAATGGATGAACCTATAAAGGGTGGTAACCAGAAGTCAGGGACCAGATCGGAATGATACTTGATTCGGGTGCTGTCACCCTCATCGATTACCTGCCATAAGGTACGACCATAACTAATATCACTTAAATCGGGCAGGGTTTCTGACATGATGAAGCCATTGCCCAGTTCGGTGACGATCACGACCTGGTTGACATCCTGGCATATGATCCAGACGCAGCCATTACTCATAAACTGGACCTTGTGAATCTTGTCGTTGGATTCCAGTAACTGGCTTGAGGTGATGGTTTGATTGACCTTGTCGAGGTGATTGAAATCGATCAATACCTCGTATACCGAATCGTAATCGCCATCGATGCGCATATCGAGGTTCAAAATATAATGATTATCGACTTCGTCAACAAATGAATTAAGCAATTCACCGGCGTGCAACATTGGTGAGAGCAAAAGCAGGATTAATGCATGCCAGTTACCAGGCATACGATGTAGTGTTTATATAATTAGCGAACATCAGGGCTTGTCTTTAAATTTTTTCTTTAGCTTATCCATTTCTTCTTTAAGAAAGTCTTTAACTTCTTCCTCTTTGGCTCGTTTTTCTTTATAGAGTTTACTTTGTTTAAACTCAGCTTTCAAAACTTCTTCTAATTCATTATCAATCTCGATGCGTGACCAGGGGCCGGTAAAGTGAGTACGAATATTTTTGTTTTTTAAATCATAACGCTTGCCACCAAAATTAAAGCCAAAAGATTTTTTAGGGATGGTCGTCACGGTGTATTTAACCGTTTCATCCACCAGGCTGGTATAACCCTGACCTTTCAGGTGTACGCGACGTGAGATGGCGCTAAAGTCTTTGTTATACACAACCCCTTCTTTTATGCGTAGTGTTCCGCGCATGGTTTTGAATACGGTTACCTGTTTGTCTTCGGTCTTTTCTTTGGCAAATTCCAGTTTCTCATAGTTGTCTTTTAAAATAAGTTGTTTGACGTCCAGCGTTTTTAACTTTGCTTCGCGTACGCTGAATTGGCCATCACCACTTAAATTTTCTGTGATCGCCTTTTGAGTATCGCCGCGGCTATAAAATTGACCCTGAAAATTAAGGCGTCCGGTCAAGGTTTGTTTGCCATAAAGGTCAAGCATAATGGGGCCGATTTGAACGTTATGAAATTTATGCCGGCTGGTCAGGCTGGCCGGTTTTTGTTTGGTATTAATCTGGATATCTCCGCTATAGGTTCCGCTGTATAACTCTGCTGATGGTAAAGCGCTCACCAGACCGGAACGGGCAATCAGGCTGATCTTGACTTTGTTAAGTTCGAGCTTGTTCATCAGTAACTGGTTGATCTTGATGGTGCCCTGCATATCGGTACCGCCAAATACTGCCAGCGGTGCAAATAACCGGGCTGATTTATCGATGGCCTCAACTTTATCTTTGCCAGTAAGAATGTCATCCACGGTCGGGATGTATTCTTCTGAGCCGGGTTGGGTTTTATCCGTTTGTTGTGCCGATTTATTTTTCACGGAACGAGTTTTCGGTAACAGTTTGTCGAGGTCCAGTTTTTTCATATCAAGGCCAAGACGAATGATCGGCTTGTTAAATCGTTTAAGGGTAAAACGGCCCTCACCGTGCATATCATCTATTTTCAGAGTAAGGGGTTTAGCCGTTATTTTTTCTTCGTTGGTTTGAATATGTAATTCGGGAATCTTTAGCGATGTTTTGATAACTTTATTATTTACCGCTTTACCCGAAATGTTGATATTGAGGATAAATTTTTTAAAATTGAAATCATCAAGTTTACTGGTAATAGTTAGCGCACTGGCAAAGGCCGCGGCTGCGGCGACTTCCTGTTTTTTGCTGTGAAAATTAAACTTACCCTTAACCGGGATGGGATTGAGATTATCAATCGGACCTGCATCGATGTTTAGTTTAGACAAGGTAAGAACATCTCTACTTTTTTTGTCGTCCAGCTCAATTTTTACATTATAGAAATGTAGAGCGGAGATCTTCAGGTTGGGAATGTTAAACTCGTTTTTGTCTCCTGCTTTGGTCGGCATGCCCGCTCCATTGGCTACCTTAATAAAGCCAGGCTGATTAATCATGGCCGTTTCGCTCTCGGTTAAATCAGACCAGTTATTGCGACCCTCGGTGTCCTGTTGGAGATTAACAACAATGTCTTTAAATTCCAGAGAGCCAATTTCAGGTTGATCTGAAAATAGTGAGAGAAAGCGGATATGTATTTTAGAGTGCTTGATGGTCATAAACGGTTTCAGGATAAATCCTTCGGCGTTGCCAATGACGACTTCACCAACCTCGGCACCTAACCAGGGGAAGATCGAAAGCTTTATATCACCGGGTATCTTTAAATCGCGCCCTTGCATATACGGTTTGGCCTGGGCAATGATATCGTCTTTGTATTCATTGGGGTCAATGAGATAGGGCAGTGCAAGCGTCGTACCGATTAAAATAATCACTAAAAAAATTAGAATTCCAAATGACCATTTTAAAAATCGTTTCATCGCTTTTTCCTTTTGCGTTTATATTTGTCGCTTGATTATAAAAAAATATGTCCACACAGTTTAGTAATCAGCGATGGTAATTTCTGCTAACGGGTTCAATTATTTCGAAGATTCTAAATCTGCGATTTTCCTGATAACGCTATTTATTATCATTGAACGGAATTTTTGCTATGTACGGTAGCTATTCTTTCGTAAGCTCGATTTTAAACACTTCAGTCTAATGCTTGCGTCAGACTTGCCCGAGGCAAGCATCAGGTTATATTCGAGAATTCGTATTTCAGCGTTATAATATCGATTTTGTTCGGTAGCTGGGATCACTCCCCTGTTACGTAGCACCGATTACTTCGAATACATAGCATTAATTTCGTTTTCAAACTTGTTCATGATGACCTGGCGTTTAGTTTTCAGGGTCGGCGTTAGCAAACCATTATCAACCGTCCAGGGATCCAGGGTTAATGCCACACGACGTACTTTTGCATAACCGGGGAAATCTTTTAATGCACGGGCGATTTGGTGCAATACGGTTTTGTGTAACTTGTTATTGGTCAAGGCGCTTTGATCGAACGGGTCGAGCTGATGTTCTTTGGCCAGACCCACCCATTTTTCAGAATCCAGCACAATAACAGCACTTAAATAGGCTTTTGACTCACCGACAATGATGACGTTTTCAAAAATAGGTTCCAGTTTGATCGCGTCTTCCATATCGACCGGCGGGATTTTTTCACCATTGGACATAATCAGGATGTCTTTAATGCGACCGGTTATGTAAACCATACCGTTATCGATGCGAGCTTTGTCACCGGTTCGTAGCCAGCCATCTTCCATCATCACTTCGTTGGTGGCCTTGTGATTATTCCAGTAGCCCAGCATGATGCCCGGGCTGTTTACCTGTAGTTCGTCATTGTCACCAATACGTACCTGAATGTTATCGAATGGATGGCCGACACTTTCGGGATCGTTGCAGTCGGGTCGGTTTGCGCAAACCACCGGGCTGCTTTCGGTCATACCATATCCCTGGATGAGATTGAGCCCCATACTCAGAAAAAGCTTTGCCACGGGTTGCGGCAATGCGGCACCGCCACTGATGGCGAGTTCAAGATTCCCACCCAGTTTGGAGAGCAAGGTGTTGGCAACCTTCTTCTTTAAGAATGGCCAGAAGATATGGCTCGGCCCACGTCGGCCCATTTTTTGTTCGGCCTTGAAGTTACGCCAGCCTACGTTCACGGCACTTCGGAAGATTTTACGTTTAATGGCGGATGATTCAGCCAGTTGCCCCTGGATACGTTCATACACACGTTCAAAAATACGCGGTACCGAGACCAGCACATTGGGTTTGACCTGCAACAGGTCGTCGGCGAGGGTCTGTATCGAACGTGCATAGGTAATGTGCATGCCCCACATCATGGGTGTGTAGTAACCGCAGGTACGCTCAAAGGTGTGGGAGAGGGGTAAAAAGGACAGCAGGGTTTGATCGCTGCGCAGGCCAACCGCCTTGCCCGAGCCCTCGGCCACACTGAGAATATTTTTATGGCTTAGCATAACGCCCTTGGGCTTGCCCGTGGTGCCCGAGGTATAAACGATGGTGGCCAGGTCATTCGGATCGCCTCCGCGTTCCTTGAGGGGATTGGGCAAATGCGCCATCCAGTCACTAAGTGTCCAGACCTTGGGTGAATCATTATTTTTATGGCTTACCTCCCCCTCAACCACGATGACATGTTCAACGCCTTTTAGGGCGTCGGGTGCGGTCGAGACCAGATTTCCCCAATGTTTGGCGCTTTGAATAATCAGTAATCGGGAGCCGGAATCCTGAATAACATAGGCGACGTTGTCTGGCCGATCTTCTATATATAAAGGTACGACGATCAACCCCTGTGCCAGTGCGGACTGGTCGGCAATAACCCACTCCGGGCTATTCTTCAGGCAGATGGCAATGCGGTCACCCTTTTCGAGTGCGGTTGCGTCAAATGCCGATTGCCAGCGACTGACCAGGTTCGCCATATCCAGCCAGCTAAGATCAATCCATTTTTTTTGTTCACGATCGTAATACGTGAAGGCGGTTTGTTCTGTTGACAGGCGAACGCGTTCTCGAAACAGGCCATCTAAGGTGCCTGCATGGTCGGTAGATATGTAACTTGACGTGTCCTTTTGCATAAATCCCCCTTTCTTGGTGCACATAATGGCAAAGGCGATTGACGTCCGCAAGCCACACTCGCTAGGCTATGCACATGGAAATAATTGTAAATGGTCTAAACCAGAATGTCCCTGATGGTTATACTGCGCAACAGCTGGTTGATTCATTAGATTTGGCCGGAAAACGCGTTGCTATGGAGGTTAATGAGGAAATAGTGCCCAAAAGCGGCTATGCAAGCCATGTCTTTGCTACCGGTGACCGTATTGAGGTGGTCCATGCGGTTGGTGGTGGTTAGTTAATAATCATTTTATTATTCAAATACGTTTAAATATTTCAGGAAGGTCTATGAGTCAGAGTACAAAGGCGAGCCAGCCCCTGGTGGTGGCCGGAAAATCCTATCAGTCACGTTTATTGGTGGGCACAGGCAAATACAAAGATATGAACCAAACCGGTCTGGCGATCGAGGCCAGTGGTGCCGAGATCGTCACTTTCGCGGTGCGGCGCAGCAACATCGGGCAAAACCCCGATGAGCCCAACCTGCTTGACGTGGTATCACCGGACAAATATACCCTGCTACCCAATACCGCGGCCTGCTATACCGCCCAGGATGCAGTGCGAACCTGTAAGCTGGCGCGCGAGCTGCTCGATGGGCATGACCTGGTTAAGCTCGAAGTGTTGGGGGATGAAAAGACCCTGTTCCCGGATATCAAGCAGACGTTAATCGCGGCCGAAGAGCTGATCGCCGATGGTTTTAAGGTGATGGTCTATACCAGCGATGATTTAATTATTGCCAAAGAGCTTGAGTCGATGGGCTGTGTGGCGGTGATGCCGCTAGCGGCGCCGATTGGCTCCGGTCTGGGCATACGCAATCCGTACAACATTCGTTTTATTGTTGAAGAGTTGACGGTGCCCGTATTGGTGGATGCTGGTGTCGGCACGGCCTCGGATGCGGCGATTGCGATGGAGCTGGGTTGCGATGGCATCCTGATGAACACGGCGATTGCGGCCGCACAGGATCCGGTGCTGATGGCCTCGGCGATGAAAAAGGCGGTCGAAGCCGGACGCGAGGCGTATTTTGCCGGGCGCATGGCGAAGAAACAATACGCCAGTGCGTCGTCACCGCTGGATGGCACCTTCTTTTAATTAATAGGGGTCAGAGACGTATTTTTCCTGACCAACGTGCTTTTTAAGCTGATCTGTCAGCAAAAAATACGTCTCTGACCCCTATTAATTCATTAAAATTCTCTAATCCCGAATGACTCAATATTACCGAAAAATTCGCAGCTTTGTGCGCCGTGAAGGTCGACTGACCAAAGGACAACAACGTGCGTTAAATGAGCTTTATCCTGTTTATGGTTTAAAGCTGGATGATCATCAACAAATCGATTTTGATTTGTTATTTGCAAACGATCACCCGGTGCATATCGAGATCGGTTTTGGCAACGGCCAGGCCTTAACCCACATGGCGGCAGAACATTCGGATCAAAATTATCTTGGCATCGAGGTACACCGACCCGGTGTGGGTAATGCATTATTGCAGATAGAACAACAAGATCTTAAAAACGTCAGGGTAATCGCTGAGGATGCAGTCGAGGTGTTAAATGATCATATCCCGGGTGATAGCGTAAGTGCAGTGTATATTTTTTTCGCCGATCCCTGGCATAAGAAACGCCATCATAAACGTCGCTTAATTCAGGTTGAATTTGTCGCAACGCTTCTAACGAAATTAAAACCAGATGGCCTGCTTCATTTTGCCACCGACTGGCAAGATTATGCTGAGCATATGCTGGATGTCGTCAAACAAATTCCGACCCTGGAAAACCTTGCCGGTGAAAATAAGTTTAGCGAACGACCTGACTATCGGCCAATCACAAAATTCGAACAACGTGGCCTGCGATTAGGACATGGAGTGTGGGATTTGTTATTGCGGAAAATTTAATTAGTGGATAAATAATTATGATGCATAATTCTTATTAGATTTCGATAACTTGTTCAACTTCAATTTTCGAAGATATTTCACTATAGATGTCCACATCAACATCAGGGACGGCTATTGAAACAACTAAAGCATATCGTGCGGACTTATTGTAACGTTCAAGTGCTGTGCGTGTTCGCCACCATCCCATTGCAGGATAAACAGCAATTTGCCCACGTTCGGCCAGTTCAACTGCTTTACCACGCCACACGTCCTTATGAATAGAACCTTTATGCCGAAACTGTGAACCAAGAAGCCAATCAGGATCGGATGGAGCACTTGTTGTGCCTTCTTCTTCATCACGGGCCTGTCGATTTATTCTTTTTCTGAAGTCATCAGATGATTCAAGCGGTCTTTTAACATCAAATCTAAGCCCATGACTCTGATAACTATATTTACCGACGACAACCCGGCTTGAAGGGTTGGGCTCTATAAAATAAGACAAGGTAATCGTCATCTCGACATCGGTTTCCCCCAGTTGTTGCAATGCGCCATTTGGCCAGGGTAAGTCATGAAGGTGCATATCACGTGTAATTATTCTTCCGCTATGCTTATCAAAGGGCTGTAAGCGATCTTCAACAATGAGTGAAAGTGAGTTATCGACACTCCATAGTGCCTTATTCAGATTTGGTACACCAAAACCAACGCAACGGACTCTATGCTGGGCGCATTTTCTTTCCGTTGTACCGTGAGTAAATTGCTCTTTCATTGCCTCCGTCCACTCAGCAGAATGCACGATCAATGCTCTGACCGTTTCTGGCCATAAGTCTGGGTATTGAGCATAAATCTTCGCAGCAAAACGACCGGCTAATGCTGTCGCTGCACTTGTGGCATTAAACGTAGAGAATAAACGCTCCGTCAACAGATGATGAGTACTTAGAAGGCTTAAACTTGGAATCTCAGCGCACCCAATGTCATCTTCACCAACATTGCCGCCTTCAAATACCACTTCAGGTTTAATCGGAGCCGATTTTTGCCAGGTAACAGAGGTACTGCTGAATGGTGAAATGCCCCCCACCGGCGCCAGTGGTGCATACCCGCCACAATCGTCTTCGGTAATATTTACCTTGGTTGTATACGCCCCCACGGTCAGCGCATTCCATGACTGTCCAGGGTCATGTATATCCTGTAGAAGATTGAAGTCAGGGTAATCCGCCATTTTGGTAAGATCCCCATCCGTATTTCCCGCGGGTAAGGTAAATAGTCGAGGTGTTTGATTCTCACCTAAATAATCAACCGCCAGGCTGTCCACAGCCGCTGACCAGGCAGAGGGCCGCCCCTGATCGCGTGTATCGGTTGCCGACAGAGCCATAGAGAAGATACGGGTACGCTGTGGGTTCTGGATCTCGGGCATAGCAACGCCGTCGGTGGTCACAATACCCAGATGTTTCCCTTCGTTGTCATGCTCGTATCGCAGAACTTTTACCGATTCAAGCCGGTGATTAATCTCGACAGCAGAAGCTTTCTCCAGTGGATGCGTCAGGTCACCCCATGCAACAAGACCCGCCATACCAGTACCATGTCCATGGTCATCCGCTCCCGTCCAGTCGTCATCAAGTGTAAATTGGTCAGCGGGCTGAATAAAAGGATCAAGCAATGGGTGGCCAATATTTACACCCGTATCCAGAATACATACATAGGGAGATTGCTCCTGGTTCTGTCGCTGAACCAACCGGCCTTTTAAATCTTCGACCCATTCCTGCTGTGCTCCGGGCGTCAGCGCGTCAAAAAAGGCGGCTGTTTCTTTTGCTTTGCGCAGCTCAGAGACACTGTTTAACAGCAGGCCACTTTGAGAGAATTGTGATCGATTGCCTTTCGCCAACAGCACTGAATTTTCAGGAAACTCCAGAATCTGTTCAGCAACATCGATTTCGATAGTTTGTGCGATATTTCTGAAATCATGGATGACGGCTTGACGATTGCCACGAACAGGTAACCATACCTCCCACCAAAAAACCTCTTGAGGGTTGTCCGGTAATTGATCGGGCGTATCGGTCCAGAGTGCTTCCAGTGCGGCGGTACGGAATGCCTGTATTGCATCGACAAGTTTTCGATTATCTCTTGCCCGACCTATGCTATCTTTCTTTTCGGCTAAATAATCTTGAAGTTTTCTTTCGATAGCAGATAATTTACCTTCAGGCACAAATATCGTGGCAAATGTTTTGTCTTCACGGTGAATAACATTGAGCAATTCGATTTTCTGCCGCGCATCCGCCAGGCTTTCCACCGCAAGTTCGATCCCCGGAAAACTTTCGAATTCGACCTGAATGCCAATAGCCGATTGTAATTCATGTGCCTCGGCATCTTGGTGAAGCACGGCTTGTTGCTGCTCAACCTCATGCAACCGCCCAATAAGTTCACCGCCATGCTGCTGGCGATTGCGTTCAGGAATTTCGGCTTTGCTACCGCCGCCGCTTGATGGCGAAGTGTAAGCTTCGGGTTTGCCAGTTGAGCCTAAAAAGAAATGAGGCTTTACATCCTTGTTTTCTGCCACCACATCTCCTTATCGGTGCATTTCGTGACTCATGCCACGCCGGTCTTCAATGGCCGATAACACCATATCGATGGAAATGGTTTCATGTTCATGAATCAGCAGTTCTTTAATGGCGTCCTGTGCGGCGAGGGTGACTTCCGCACTACTCAGACCCTTTGCTTTCTCAGCAAGATCAGACCAGGAGAATTTTTTACTCGCGTACGGAACAAGTCGGCTCTTAAATAAAGTGATAATCTCTTCTTTATTCGGTAGCTGATACTTGATGACATCATCAAATCGCCTGAACAATGCGTAGTCGAGTATCTGGGCATGATTAGTGGCACATACAATCACGCTATTGGAGTCATCCTGCTCCAGCATCTGAAGAAAACTGTTTAGGATACGTCTTGCTTCACCGACATCATTCATCGTTGCGCGTTGGGTCCCCAGGGCATCAAATTCGTCAAAGAAATAAACACCACGCACTTCTCTAATAGCATCGAATACCTGGCGTAATTTTGCCGCCGATTCACCCATAAATTTCGTAATGATTGCGTCGAGCCGCACCTGAAACAAGGGGTAAGCTAACTCACCTGCGAGTACAGATGCGGTAAAGGTCTTACCTGTGCCGGGTGGTCCCACCAGTAATAGTTTGCGGCGAGGTGACAGCCCATGATTCTTGAGCTTACTCAAATAGCGTTGCTCACGAATAACACGTGAGAGTTTATCTTTGACATCATCAGACGTTATCAGATCAGCAAGCCGAACCTCTGGTGTTGTGGCATACAACAGGCCAGATGCATCCTTAAAACCCTTAGCTATCGAAACAAGATTAGTTGTTTTAGCCTCTTTTTTTGCCTTCTCGACAATATCACGCAGCTCTAAAGCCAGCTTACCATGCCCGATACGCGCCTCATGCGCCGCCACTTGTAAGGCGATAGACAAAAACCGCTCATCATCCCCGGACATATGGGACTTTAGCAATGCTTTTAATTGTTCCGAGCTAGCCATATTTATTTAGGGTTCAATATGATTCAATATATTATGGTTCTAATTAATCTAATTGTACGTTACTTTCTTGTGTTTTTCCTGCCTGATTCAGGAGCCATTCTTCTTTGGGTGATAGGGAGACATCTAATTCAGAGTTGGAATTTCGCCAGCGGTACACCTATAATTTAGTCAAGTGGATTGGGGGTACCTGGTCGGCGCTATAGCCTCGGTGAGTTACATCGGGGTTTTTCGCTTTCTGATTTTGGGTAGATTTTCATGCCCAATTTTTATAGCCTTATCCACCTGGTTTTTTGCCCATCTCAATAGAATTTTATCTTCAAGACTCCAAAGGCGCTATTTGATCCTAGCGTGCAACAATCTGGTTATTTTAGGGCTGTTTAGAGATTAGGGGCAGGGAGCCGTACTTGATTTGCGCTAATACGATTACTGAGGGTAACTAGCGACTAGATTCAGTTTAATTTCTAGTTTGGGTAATGCTGCTCAATACTGTCATGCACAACAATGTCCATGCCCTTGGCATGTACCAGTCCGCGTTCCTGCATGGTTTTTAAAACACGTCCAACCGTCTCGCGTTTACATCCGACGATGCGGGCGATCTCTTGCCTGGATATATGTAGCTGCATACCATCGGGGTGAGTCTTGGCATCGGGTTCGGTGCACAATTCAGTGAGCGTACGGGCGATGCGTCCGGAGACATCCATGAAGGCCAGACGGGTGACGCGGCGACTGGTTTGCAGTAGCCGGCGAGCGAGCTGTAAGCCAACGGCATTTAGAATATCAGCGTGTTCGATTTTGAGTTCGGTTTCAAATAACTGATACAGTTTACTGTATTCAATCTCCGCCAGCACACAGGCCGAGCGAGCACGAATATTGGCGTTGCGCTCGTTGGTGCGGTAGAACAGACCCATTTCACCAATAAAGTCACCGGTGTTCAGGTAGGCGAGAATAATTTCATTACCATCTTCATCACTATCGATAACCGAGGCTGAGCCATCAATAAGATAGTAAAGTCGATCGGCGGCACCGCCGGCGCGCATGATCAGACCTTTTTTGGGAATCTTGCGAGTATCACAGAATGACAGAAAGCGCTCAATCGCGTCCGGGTTAATAACAACAGCTTCTTCGTGGTTTTGTGGTCGATACATTGTGATATAGCTATCGGCGTGATCGACTAAGGCTTTAAGGCTTCACAATAATAATGGGGTCAGCATGAAAATTAATTGGGGTTAGAGACGTTTTTTTCTTACAAGTGAGTTAAATGATCACGTTAGACAGGATAATTTATGTCTCTGAGCCCAATTATTCAGCGGGCCATAACCAGGCGGCACCTCGAACGCCACTGGAATCGCCATGTACCGGCGGCACCAGGCGTGTGGCAACGTGATCGGAAAAGACAAATTCACTCCAGATCCCTGGAACATTTTGATAAAGACGCTGGATATTAGACAAGCCGCCCCCAAGCACAATCACATCCGGATCCAGTACATTAATGATGCTGGCAAGGGCTCGGGCCAGGCGATGTTCATAATCATGCATGGCTTGTACGGCCAATGTTTCGCCATCTTCCAGCGCCTGCAAAATTTCCTGTGTATTACTGGCCTGTCCTCCAGCCGCCCGATAATGACGGGTAAATCCGGTGCCTGAAACGAAGGTCTCGATGCAGCCGTGTTGCCCGCAGTAGCAGGACAGGCCCGGGCGTTCTTCATCGCGCGGCCAGGGTAAGGGGTTATGCCCCCATTCTCCGCCAATGGCATTGGCGCCGGTAACAATGTGTTTGTTGATGCAAATACCCCCGCCGGTGCCGGTGCCGATGATCACACCAAACACCACTTCGGCGTCTTTCGCTGCGCCATCGGTGGCCTCGGACACGGTAAAGCAGTTAGCATCATTGGTAATGCGCACCGGGCGATTTAATGTTTCGGCCAGATCAGTTTCTAATGGCTCTCCAATTAACCAGGTGGAATTGGCATTCTTAACCAGTTGCGTGTGCGGGGAGATCGCACCGGGGATGCCAACACCGACACTGCCGGATACCGCGGTTTCGGTTTCAAGGTGATCAACCACCACTTTTATAGCTTGCAAGGTTGCCGGGTAATCATCACGCGGGGTGCTGATTCGGTAACGACATAGCTCGATGCCATCGTCTGCCAATGCGATGCCCTCTATCTTGGTGCCGCCGAGGTCAATGCCAATACGCATGTTTAAAGTAACTCCGTGTCATCATGTGAATAAGCGGGTGCACAACTGCATAAAATATGCAGATCCTGATCACCGTCATTTTCAATACAATGGGTGGTACCGGCTACAATAACGATCGAATCACCCGATTTCACTGAAAATTTTTCGTGCCCCAGGGTCATGCGTCCATGGCCCTCTCGAATAAAATAAATTTCTTCGGTTTTATGATGTTTATGCAATGCGGTGGTTTGACCCGGTTGCACAATTGCTTCAGCGAGCGATTGCTGTTGGTTATGGTGTAACGATGGATGAATAAGCTCCCGAATCAATGATCCATCTTTGGTTTCATAGGCTTCAATGTCATCATAACGTGTATGCATCAGTTTTCTCTATTGTATTCGAAATAGATCGGCTTTTTAGTTTTATCGATTTTAATCATTATATAAGGCTGGGTAATCTGCATGGTACGCATGCTGCCCGGAGTGGGTCGATGAGTAGAAAAGATAATCTGGGTATATTTTTCGGTGTAAACAACCTTGTTGACTTTAATCGAATATCCACCGGTGGGTTGCTCACCAAGGAAATTGGCAACTACTACAGAGCTCTTAAAATTAATGATCGGCGTCGGGGTTTTACTGCCACCGGTATGAATGGCCCATAGTTCATTAAACTCGCCGGTGCTTTCAATAATCAGAACTTTTTGTAGGGTAAAACCACTTTGCTGGCCTTGTGAGATTACGCTGTAACTTGGTGTTTTAACCACAGTGGGCGGCGGGCTTGAACAGCTAATGACCGCGAACAACAGGCTCAAACTGATAAAAATTTTAGGATAGAAATATTTCAAACTTTAATGGCCTCTGTCACGTCGGTGTGTGAAATTTTATCGAGGCGGATAGTGTGGATTTCGCCATCATTGCTTTGCCCGATTAAAAATTCCTGCTTATCTCGTGTTTTCAGATCAAACGGCATGACTTTGCCAATGTGTTGTTGGCCTGAGTCATCTGTCCAGGTAAGTTGCAACATGAGCTTGTGCATAATAGCGAGTTCATATTCAGAATGGCGATCACAGTCGATCGGCGTGTAGCGATCTGTTTCGATTGAATTATGCTTATTAGTCATCATCTCTCCTTAGTTGCACATTGAATTCATCCGTTACCGGGTCCTGCCCAATAGAAAATAATATTGGCCGACAACATATCTGGCAGTCTTCAATATACTCATGCGAGCCGTTGTTTTGATCCTGACTTAAATCAAGCATTGTCGAAAAGTGTTCGCCACAGTAAGGGCAGGCAGCATCATAGTCAGATAGTATATTGTCAGTCTTTCTCATCGGGTAGAAATAATTCAGTCAGGTTGTTTAAATATTGTAGACCTAATTTGGTCGGTTTGATTTCTTTTAACCCCCAGTTAATGAGGTCCTTTTGTTCAGCACGTTGCAGGTTTTTTTCAACGACTGAGATGGGCAGACCACAATGCAACTGGAATAGCTCGGTATCGAAGCCATTCACTAAACGAAAGGCATTGAGCAGGAATTCAAAGCTGGTTTCGCTGGCCGTTAAAAGCTTGTTACCCGCCAGGCGTTGCGTTTGTTCGCGGGCGTTTAAATACTCACGTGGATTTTTAACCATCCAGCTGCGATAAATGTTTTGTTTGTCGTTGCGTGTGATCTTGCCATGCGCACCGGCACCGATGCCGATGTAGTCACCAAATTGCCAATAATTCAGGTTATGTGTGCATTCTTGTCCGGCCCGCGCAAAGGCGGAGATCTCATAACGAAGGTAATCATGTGAGACTAATTGCTCACGACAGGTCTGTTCGATATTTGCCAGTTGCTCATCATCTGGTAGCAGCGGGGGTTGATGATGAAACAGGGTATTGGGTTCAATCGTGAGTTGATAATGAGAAATGTGATCTGGATTTAATGCAAAGGCACATTGTAGGTCGCCAAGTGCTTCACCAGCACTCTGACCTGGCAGGCCATACATTAGGTCGATATTAATCTTTTCGTAGCCAGCCTTATGCGCAATCTCAACGGCCTTGATCGCCTCTTTCGCCGAGTGAATTCGACCAAGCTGTTTAAGGTGTTTGTTATTAAAGCTCTGCACACCAATGGATAACCTGTTTATGCCAATCGAAAAATATTCGTCAAATCGTGCCTGCTCAACGGTGCCCGGGTTAGCTTCCAGGGTAATTTCAATTGTCGGCGGGAAGTTAAGCCGAGCCCTGAGGCCTGACAGGAGATGATTCATGGCCTCGGCAGAAAATAAACTGGGCGTGCCACCACCAATAAAAATGCTCTGGATGCTGCGCCCCCACACAGAGGCCAATTGATGATCCAGGTCAGCTAATAATGCCTCGACGTAGAGCTTTTCGGGTAACGAGTCCCCAGATTCTTTGAATTGAAGTGGATTGAATTCATGCGAATTAAAATCACAATAGGGGCATTTTTTTACGCACCATGGAATGTGAATATAAAGTGATAAGGGCGGCAACGCAGAAAAATGTTGCATAGCAAAAATGTTTAGCTAAACCCCTCTCTCCGCGAGAGGGCAGGGCTGCGGGGATTCAACTGGACAACTCATTTATTATCTTCTTCGTCATTTTTTTCGAGGTCGAATTCCGCAAGACTTTTGCTGTTTGCGAAAAAATCATCAACCGAACTTGGTTTCATCATTACAAATGCGGGCGGTTTGATTAAACCAGAATAATCGGGCTGTCCAGAAAATTGTGGCTGATTAACATATGACGCCAGGTAAGCGACGCCAACTATCAGACTGGCAATGACGCCGGAAATAAATTTTGTTTTACGTTTGCGAAAGTGCGTGCTTTGGCGTAGATGACCGTAAAATAACAGGGCGGTGAAAGCCAGATCTGAAAAAACGGTTAAGACCGCCTGTAACCCATTAACCGGAAAAATGAACTCAAGGTATTCAAAACTGAGTTCGATAAAATAAAAACCTGACAATAATAATCCGACATGAATACCGTGATAGGCAAAATAAAACTTATGGGTAATTATTTTGCTGATAACAGACCAGATAAACGTCCATATGACAATAACAATTAACACGGGTAATACAGAGGCAAGTAGGAGATTAAAATGTACTTCCCGGATGGTCATAAAATACTGGTTGGCCAATAGAATTCCTGCGGTTAGCAACCAGATTAGCGGCAGGATCAAGCCATTGGTCATAATTAGATGCCATTGGCTGGGACGCCCATGATCAAAATAAGCTTCTTTCACCGAAAAATTTTCTGAACGGAAACGTAGATCAGTGTGGCCGATACGAATTCTTTGATCGTCCTGAACGGTTAGTATGTCATGACGAATAAGCGGATGGATGGTGAATACACCATTATCGCTATGTAGATCCGTTGCCATGATGTGGCCATCACCATCGACCATTAATTCAATGTGTTCTGCTGAGACATAATTATCATCGATAATAATATCATTTTTGTATGAACGCCCGATCTTGATGGGAAACTGTTTTACTTTGTGACGTTCTTTGACTTTGCCAAAACGATCCAGCACTTCAATAATTATGGGCGCTTCCATGCAAAGCTCCCCAGGTAGTGTTTGCTAAATTTAACCGCGTTTTCATAACTCACACCGGCCAGGGCCAGGGTACTAATAAGGGCCTTGTCGTTCTCATTTAAGGTGGTGAAGATAAGTATCATGTCATAGAGTCCGGGGAATTTTTTATATTCTTTAAGACAAATGGCCGTTTTTAATAGCATATCCTGTTGGGTGACATAATCAGATTTGCAATTATATTCAGTAAAGTTCTCTTTGCCACCAGAGAGGGATGCGCTGGGGTTGGAAAAATAAGTTTGAACTAAATGTGCAAAACGAAACCTGCCCATTTCAACATCTTCAAAATATTGATGATTATAGCGAATCGTGCCTGTGTTTATAGAGCCATTTAAATAGATATTATTTTTAGTTGCACAGTAGCTATTTGATTTTCGATAGGGTGCGTCATCCTGTTTTGAATCGCCCCAGCAATTTATATAACTGGCAATTTTTGCTGGCACAGTATAACTGCCTAATAATTTGGTCGGGAAAGGAGTGTTTGATAGTACGTCGAGATAACCTGCCTGATTTGATAAAAGTTGCTGTTGAATGACTTCCATAAAATCTTTTGGTGTTTTATTTTTAGCTTCTTTTGCCAGTGCGACCAGGAATTTTTGTGGAACTAAAAATCCAATTCCATTTCCAGCGGTAGCCACGTTTACGCCAATGACACTGCCATCTTCTATAACTGAAGGTCCACCACTCATTCCAGAGTTTAATGCGCCAGATAATAATATACGTTCATTCATGGTGTCTTTGGTTAGACCATTATAGGTGCCTTCGACGATGGTCATGCCCAGATCCAGCGGGTTTCCCAGGGTATAAATGCGCATGCCCTTGTTTAAAGTTTTATTACTGATTTTCAGGAAAGGCGTATCGACTGCATCGCCACTTAGCAAGGCCAGATCGTGAATCACATCAATATGAATTAAATCAGCCTCATGCGCGACGCCATCCTGTGATACGTATTCAATACGGTACTGCTCAGGTTTAAACACATGTTTGGCGATGACATGGTAATTGGTAGCAATGGTGCCGTATTGGTCGATGAAAAAACCACTGCCTATGGTTGACTTGGAGTTTGTCGATTTATCGATGATGCGAATCTGTAACAAACTATCCTGATACTGTTCGAAAACTTCTTCCGTTGTGGCAAAGCTGAATGCGCTGGTTAATGACAATAATGCCAAACACAGTAATTTTATTAATAAGTTATTAACGTTTAATAATTTAACAGTTGTCGGTGCTAGAGTTGGGTGCATTGTTTTATAGTTTTGATAGCTTGTTAAGTAAACAACTTAATGCCTGGCCTCTGTGACTAAGGGCATTCTTTTTTTCAGCAGGCAATTGCGCCGAAGTACATTTCTCGTTGGCAACATAAAAAATGGGATCATAACCAAAACCATTATCACCTTTCGGAGTGTCAATAATTTCACCCTCCCATGTGCCTTGACAGATTAAAGGAGTCGGATCGCCTGCATGCGTCATTAACACCATCAAACATTGAAAACGTGCGGTGCGTACGGGTGAATCTAAACTCTGTAGTTCAGTAAGAAGCTTTTCCAGGTTTTGAGCGTCGCTCGCGCCGACGCCAGCAAATCGGGCAGAGTAGATCCCGGGGGCACCTTTAAATGCATCGACTTCAATGCCAGAGTCATCGGCCAGTGCAGGTAGATTGCTAAGCCTGGCGGCATTACGTGCTTTTAGAATAGCATTTTCCACAAATGTCAGGCCGGTTTCTTCGATCTCGGGAATATTGAAATCAGACTGTGGCACTACCTCTATGTCGAGACCCGCGAGCAACTGACCGATTTCTCGAACTTTGCCGGGGTTATTACTGGCGAGAACTATTTTTTTAATCATGATTTAGATCTATGTTTGTAGTGCCGTTTTTTGTATTTCAATTAAATCGCGAATGGAATCATGCCCAAGCTTTAGCATATCCTGTAGCTCGGCATCGGTAAATGCTGAGCCTTCGGCGGTGCCCTGAATTTCGATAAAGCCACCTTGATCATTCATGACGATGTTCATGTCCGTTTCGCAGTTTGAATCTTCAGGGTAATCTAGATCAGAGACGGCCAGTCCCTGATAGATACCAACTGAAATCGAAGCAATATGTGATTGAATTGGGTTAGTGGTGATTAATTTTTCATTTAACAGGTATTGAATCGCATCGGCCAGGGCTACGAAGCCACCGGTGATCGATGCCGTGCGTGTGCCACCGTCGGCCTGTATGACATCACAATCAATGGTAATGGTATGTTCACCTAATTTTTCCAGATCAACGGCGGCGCGCAGTGAGCGTCCGATAAGCCGCTGGATCTCCATGGTGCGACCACCCTGCTTGCCTCTGGCCGCTTCGCGTCCCATACGACTGCCGGTAGAACGAGGCAGCATTCCGTATTCTGCCGTGACCCAGCCTTGGCCGCTGCCTTTCAAGAACCTTGGCACCCTGGTTTCGACACTGGCATTGCATAAAACTTTGGTATCACCAAACTCGATGAGTACGGAACCTTCAGCGTGTTTTGTATAATTTCGCGTAATCTTTACTGGACGAATCTCATTGGCTGCTCGTTCACTGGGGCGGGTAACACTGGGGCACATATATAAACCTTCTTGAATAATTAGTGGTCTTTATCCCATTCTATCGGCAAGCGCTGATACGCACTTTTTGCTACGTACCAACCTGGCACAAACGAATTGGATAAAATTAAAATCGTAACGCTAGGATAACGAGACTTGAGCCAGGAAGCTAGAACATATCGGTGGCAAAGAGAGCATGCTCGATGAGTTGCCGCAATCTGACTGGATTACGGTAAGAGCCTTGAGAAAGATTACATTTCGTCTTTATAGAGCTTAAAGGTTTGTTCGATCACATCAACAGCATTTTTTACCGGATCAAGCTTGGAGGCCTGGTTGACCTGTTTTTCTATTCCGTCTGAAATGGCGCGACCGACTAATTGTAACGACATAATCTGGATGGCTACGGCACTGGTGTTGTCGCTATTTGGATAGGTTTTTTCTTCGGCCTGTTGAGCGAGTAGATCCAGCGCATCTTCGATTCGCCCATCCATAATCTTTGAGCCAATTTCCATTTCTTCGAGTGGCTCCCACAGGCCATCAGAACATAACATCAGAACATCACCGGCGTGCAGGACAACGGCATTGCTCACCGTGACTTCTGGCACACCTTCACTGAGGCCAATGCAACGTGTCATGTAGTTGCGCAGTGGGTGCGATGCACGTTTATCATGGCTGATTTCACCCTTCTGGTATAATTTTTCGACATACGAGTGATCTTTGGTCCGATAGATAGGCACACTACCGCGGAACAGATATAAACGACTATCACCGACATGCGCCCACCAGGCCTGACATTGTTGGATTAGACATAATACTGCAGTCGTGCCGGGATTGACGGGTGGAACTTTGCTTTGTCCTTCGTCGATAACGGCGAAATGAGCTCGGTGCAAGGTACTGGTCAAAAACTTTTTAGGATCCTTAATGGGTAAGGTTGCGGCTTGAAACTCAGCTGCCACGGTATCAATCAGCACCTGTGCGGCTACCTCTCCACCAACACGACCGCCCAGACCATCTCCGAGTACCAGCATGACGGTATTGTCTCGTTCCAGCGCAGCGATTCGATCCTGATTAATGGCACGGTTGCCGAGACGACTGCTTTTGCCTATGACGTACTGCATTATTAAAACCTGAACAACGATTTTTTCGGTTGGACTTTTTTGCCATTCAAGGCCTCGACCAGTTTCTCGACCGATTGCGGCCGTAGCATTGGATCAACTTCCATCGCCCAGTCGACAGCCTCAAGCAGATGGGCAGAATACTTTTTCTTGAAGGCGCTGGCCGCAGGCCGTAACTCATCTTTCTCACGGCGCTCCGGTGAAGAAGGAGGTGAAATCCCTTCAATGCAGGCGCGCATGGTGGCGCCGATTGCATAGATGTCGGTCCACGGCCCAACATAACCTCCTGGATCAAGTTGTTCGATGGGCGAAAAGCCGGGGGTGATGACCTGGTTAGGCTGGAACTGGCGGGTCTGCATCATTTCATGCACCGCGCCGAAGTCGAGCAACAAGGGGTTCGCACCCTGGCGTAAATGGATGTTGCTGGGTTTGATATCGAGATGCAGCAGGCCTTTGCTGTGAATCATCTGCAGGCCGTTTAGTAAGGGTAGAAACACGGCCATCACAAACTCTTCGCTCAGATTGCCTTTATGCTTCTTAATATAAGCCTGCAGGTTAGCCCCTTCCTCATAGGTCATGACCATATAAACAGTACCGTTATCGCGGAAAAAATTGATTACATTGACGATATTGGGATGTTTTAAGGTGGTTAAGGTACTGGCCTCCTGGAAAAACAGGCGGCGACCATGGGCAAAGCGATCGGTGAGTTGTTCCGAGGCGGGGATGACCGATAAATTCTCATCCCGGGTGGCCATGCTGCTGGGCATGTATTCTTTAATAACAACACCATCACCACCACCATTTGGGGTGGCAAGATAGACAATACTAAATCCACCGCCACCAAGGACGTTCTCGATGGTAAATTCATCGACTTGCGTACCGGGAGGAAGGGCGTTTAGTGGAATGGCCATGCTTAAATTCTGGTTTGGTATCGCTGTAAGTTAATTATGTACTCATTTACGCTAGCAAGCTTATCACACTAATTCTCAATTTGGAGTGTTGTGACACCTATTTAAGTCGGCTACCCTGTCGCAAACATTAACAAAACAGTTATTAAAAGGTGCAAAATGATTAGAAGTATGACGGCATTTGCCAGGCAGGAAAGTGCTGAGGCATGGGGTGTTTTAACCCTCGAATTGCGTTCCGTGAACCACCGCTATCTGGATGTGTCGTTGCGTTTGCCCGAAGAGATCCGGGTGATCGAAACTAAGCTACGTGATGGTATTCAAAAAGGGCTTAGTCGCGGCAAAATTGATTGTACCGTGCGTTACCAGCCCCAGGAAATGAGTGCGCATGATATTCAGCTAGATGACAAGTTGATTAAAAGGCTGGCCTCAGCCAGTCAGAAAATTGAAAATCACTTTCAGCAAACCCGTCCGGTCAGTCCACTCGAAGTCATGCGTTGGCCGGGTGTATTGCAAACACCCAAAGTAGAGGCCGAGGTTTTGCATAAAGCGACCTTGAAATTATTAGACGGTGCGTTAAAAGAACTGGTACAGGGCCGTGAAGGTGAGGGCGAGAAATTAAAACAGATTATCGAACAGCGTTGCGATGCGATCAGTGACATTGTCAAACAAGTGGGGAAATTAATTCCTGAGATCAAGCAAGGTTGGCGGGATCGATTGCTGACTCGACTTGAGGAAGTTAAAGCTGAGTTAGACGAGGTTCGCCTCGAACAGGAACTGGCTTACATGGCGCAGAAGATCGACGTCGATGAAGAAATCGATCGATTGAACACACATATAGAAGAAGTGAAACGAGTATTGCAACAAACTAAACCGGTGGGTCGACGGCTTGATTTTCTTATGCAGGAACTCAATCGCGAAGCGAATACCCTCGGTTCAAAATCAACGGATGCGCGCACGGGTTCGGCTTCGGTAGATTTAAAGGTATTGATCGAACAGATACGCGAACAGGTGCAGAATATTGAGTGATACTGTCTAATTATATAATCAAATGAATTTAGTAAAATATTTAGTGATCTGTTGTGCTTTTATAGTCCTAAGTTGCACTGAAAAACAAGCTATCGATAACGTCGATGCTCAGTTGGCCGAGCAGTTTCGTATTGCAATTAATGTTAACGACATTAAAACTTTGGCAAACATGATTCAGCTTCCTTTCACAGTTAATGAGCAGCTATGGACTACCGCCACAGATGGTTATGGGTTTGTGCCAGGTGAACGCAAAATTACTCGCATCGACAAAAAAGACGAGTTGATAACATTTCTAAAAGTCTTTGTACCGGGTGTCGGAATCGAGGGGGAGCAGGCAAATTTTGTCTCGGCCAATGAGTATGACAATTTCAAGATCGAGCTTGCCGATTCTATCGACGACTGGCGAAACTTGAAGACCTATCAATTTTTACGCGGCAATGGTGACGTGGAACATATCGTTTTACTGGGCATTCAGGCACGTAGCCACAAAGTAAAAGCGATGTATTTAAATTAGCAGGACAGAGGTTGGCAAAGCCTCCATCCTGTAAATTTATTTGCCGACTAAAAAATAGTACCGACGCCCAGGCTCAGTACCCATGGGTCAATGGTCACATCCACGTTACCAACGTTGGTTGTCGCTGTGGTTTCAATATTGATATAGCGTATATCGGCATTAAAAAACCAGTCCTTGCTAATATTCATGTCGAATCCGGCCTGAGTAGCAAGCCCCCACGAATCGTCCAGACTCATGCTGGTAACGGTACCGCCAGTTGCTTTTTCGCTGAAAAAAGTGGTGTAGTTTATGCCGGCACCTACGTAAGGGCGAAATTTTTGCTTTGGCGAAAAATGATATTGCACGCTAAAAGTAGGTGGTAATTGCTTAGTTTCACCAATCTTGCCCAGTCCCGCAATTGATCCTGTGGCGGTAATATTATGTGTAAGCGGAGATGACGCGAGCAATTCAAGACCGATATTATTACGGATCATATAAGTTATATTGGCATACAGCCCCTGACTGTCGTCAACCGCAACGCCACTGCCAGCAATATTACCGACCAGACCACTGCTATCATTCGGGTTGACGCTCACCAGGCCAAATCGAGCAATCCAGTCGCCTTTATCAACGGCAAAAGATTGTGATGACAGGCCGATGATAAACAGACCCGACAAAATATGTATTAAAAACTTTGTGTTAGACATTCTTTCTACTCCTAAACAGAAACAACAAATAAGTTTGGTTACTAATCTGTTGCGCATTGAATAGGTAATCTAACGGTCTGTAACTGATGTAGATCAATAAAGCTTAAAACCTTATTAAAATTAAATAAATTAGTCGGACTAACAAATAGATTTATGCACTAAGTAGTTGCTCGCAATAGGCCGCTATATTGGTTGTCAGGAGTGCGTCGCCTTAAACGAAGATCAATGAATTAAACACCGGGTGTTAGATTATTCATTATTGAATTCAAAAAACCGGTACAGGTTGTTCACCTCGAAAGCTTTCTTAAGGGGTTCTTTGATAAAGAATTCCTTAAGATAGGTGGTTTGAAAGGCTGTTATTACTAGCGTTAGGCCGATATGGGCAATTTTAAGCCAGCGATAATGTAAATTTTGTTATAGATCTCGCTTCTTTTGCCGATATTTATTCTCAATATATAGATTAAGAATATGAAAAGGTTAAGAGGATTAATATGATTGATAATGCAGCTCCATCTGTGGGCACGGCGAGACGAAACCGGGTGACAGGATGGTTATATTTGCCGATAGTTTGTCTTGGTTTGCTTTTCTTATCAGATGTGCAAGCTGACAATCTTGAGATCACAGACGACTATCTGCAGGGCCTGTCAGATGAGATAGAAAGTCCGGATTACGTGTTACAGGCAAATCAGGAAATTTCTCAAACTAAAAAACGCGAGAATAAACGGGTTGCGCTCGATCCTAAAACAAAAAAGGCATTAACTAGCGTCGATGCATTTGAAACCATTCTTCGTACGGAGTTTCCGGCAAGTTATTCAATCTACACCAAACTAACAACCAGCACCCGGTTAAATGTTTTTACTCACTTTCGGGAAACAAAAAAGCTATCTGCTGCAAAGCGTATGATTCTGGATATGTATGCCTTGACGAAAAAAACTGCGAATCAATAAATGCCGGGCCGTAATCATATATTTATATCTTAGTTAGTAATAACAGAAAATCAAAAGGATAAATAAATGCGAAATATATTTTTAACACGTCGGGTTGCCGTGGTAACAATGTTAATGACAGTCTTCTATGCTGGCGCAGTTTGTGCTCTTGACGTTAAGATCACCCAGCAGTTGCCTCATTTTCAGATAAAACATGCGGGTCAAGATGTTGTAGTGCAGCGTGTACAGGATCAGGAGAATAAACTAATCGGTGGATTTTCGAAAACGTCTCGAAAGTGCCCGCCATTTTGTATTCAGCCGATGAAAGTTTTAGATGGAGTGAGCACGGCTGGTGAACTGGAAGTGATAGATTTTCTTCGCCATAACGTTGCAGCGGGAAGTGGAGTATTAATTGATGCGCGCACCCCATCCTGGCATGCCAGGGGAACCATACCCGGTTCGATTAATATCCCGTTCACTCTTTTTTCATTAAAAGAATCGGATACACGGCTTATTAAGGCCATGTCTAAACTGGGAGTGAAGCCGTGGGTGGTTCCACCTTCCGATGGGATGTGGGCCTACATTAAAGAAAAGACTGGCATAGAGAAACGGCCACACCCATATTGGGATTTTTCGGGAGCTAAAGATATCGTGCTCTGGTGTAACGGTATGTGGTGTGGGCAATCACCACGTGCCATAAAAGGACTAGTAAGAAACGGCTACCCAGTGGATAAGATTCACTACTATCGTGGTGGTATGCAGGGTTGGAAAATTCTTGGTTTAACAGTTGTCGTACCCTGAAGCTATATTATAAGGCCTGAGAGCCTTAAGCGGTAAGCCTGGCTAATTGCGGGGACGCAACTGATATCAACAGAGAAGGGTGCTCGCCTTTATTCAAAAATAAACAAGGCGAGCGCCAGGTATGAATTGTACGTTATTGAATCCGACCCATAACGGAAAAACTTTTGACGAACGGCGTAGCCATACGTGGGTCTTTAATCATTGCACTGTAGTCGCCCGTTTTGAATTTTATTTTTCCGGTAGTGAAAGCGATACCTAAACCGGTCATGCCCAGTTCTTTTTTGAAAAACGTATTCCACTGGTCATTGGTCGCACGCAAGTCCCAGTTTAATTGTTCATCATTATACGGACCGGCTTCAGTTACCTGGCCATTCTCAACTTTAATAAAGCCCAGAGGCTTATCTTCATTCTGGTAGCCATAGCCGATAACCGAACTGAAACCAATTTTCTCCAGAGGCTCAGTTAGCTCAGGTTCGTTATTCCATTCGGCTTTAAATTTTGTCATCCAGTCTGAATTAAATAAATCACTCATTATTATCATCCTTAAAGTTAGTTAAAAAGTGCGTACATATAGTAGGCAAAAGTACATATCAAATGCGGGCGAAGTATAACGAAAGTTTTAGAATATATTTTAAAAGGAAATGTTAACTTTTTATAAGTTGTTAACCAGTTCGATAAGCTGGTTTGAGAATGTTTATCATTAAAAATTGATTATTAGATCCTATATTTCTGGTCCACTTTAAGGTTGATAATTTGCCTAAATTATTATTGTTTTTAATAGTGTGTACATCTTAAACATGTGGATCTGGAAACTATCGCAATTTCCCTATATTATTTATGTATCTACGATATTACTAAATAGAGTTTTGATAACAATGAGTGATAAATCTCACGGTACACTATATATATTCTCCGCGCCCTCCGGGGCGGGCAAGACCAGCCTGGTGACGGCCCTGATCGAGCAAACGGATAAATTAATAGTTTCGGTGTCGCACACCACAAGGGCAAAACGTGACGGTGAGATGGATGGTACCCATTATCATTTCATCGATGTGGCAGCCTACCAGCAAATGGTCAAAGCGGATGTTTTTGTTGAGCACGCTCAGGTATTCGATAACTTTTACGGCACTTCGCAGCGGGCTCTGGAAGAAAAATTATCAGAGGGGGTGGACGTTATTCTTGAAATCGACTGGCAGGGGGCCCGCCAGGTGAGGGAACGCATGCCGGCGACCAGTGTTTTTATCCTGCCGCCTTCCAAAGCAGCCTTGCGGGAACGTTTGCAGGGTCGGGGTACGGACAGCGACGATATTATTGATCGACGTATGAACGATGCTATCAGCGAAATGCAGCACTATGGGGAATATGATTATATCGTCGTAAACGACGATTTTGATACCGCATTGGCGGAGATCAGGGCCATTGTGATCAGTTCCCGGTTACATGAATCCAGACAAAAGGCCCATTTGGCGCCCCTTTTAGCTCAATTACTGGCATGATCAAAGACTAATTAGTATACTTAACGGTTCTGGTTGGTGATTTTGGCTTGCTAACGGCATAACCCCAGCGGCTCTATGTCAGGCCAGAATCGCATATTACCTATATTATTATTTGGAGTATTGAATGGCACGCGTAACCGTGGAAGATTGTCTCGATAAAGTTGATAACCGTTTTGAATTAGTCCTGGTGTCTACCAAGCGTGCGCGTTTGCTCGCTAATGGTAAAGAGCCTCTGGTTCCTTGGGAAAATGATAAACCCACTGTGGTTGCATTGCGCGAAATTGCGGCTGGTCTTATCGACCCGAAAGCAATCGATGAGCCGGAAGTTATCGAGGATGAACTAGAAGGTGGCGTTGAGATTAGCATTGATGATATGGAATCGGTGCCTGGTATTGAAAAACAGATTCTAACTGCGGCAGGCGATGGCCAGCAGGAAGAATTGGCTCAGGCATTAGCGTCGGTTCTAAATGCAACTGCGAGCCCAGCTGAGAATTCATCTGAATCTTCTTCATCAACGGATGCGGCCCCTGAACCTGCGCCTTCACCATTTGCTGGATTTTTGGGTGGAGACAAAGAACCCGGAGCTTAGCCGATTGCCGTGCCCATCACCGATATTCGACTAGACGGAGATCTTACCGCTTTTCGTATTAGCCATCTGTGTGAAATGCTCGAAGATTATCTGGAGCCCGATCAAATCGCTGAGGTTTATCGGGCTTATCTATTTGGTGCCGAAGCGCACGACGGACAATCCCGCCAAACCGGCGAACCTTATATTTACCATCCTGTTGCCGTCGCTCGAATTCTCGCTGAGATGCGCATGGATCATAAAAGCCTGATCGCGGCTTTGTTGCATGACGTAATAGAAGATACCCCTACCGCAAAAGAACAACTCATAAAAATTTTTGACGAAGAAGTTGCTGAACTGGTTGATGGCGTTAGCAAGCTCGATGTTATGGCGTTTGAATCCAAACTTGAAGCGCAGGCGGAAAACTTCCGCAAAATGATGTTGGCCATGACCCGTGACATTCGGGTGATCCTGGTCAAGCTTGCTGATCGTCTACATAACATGCGTACCTTGAACGTGATGAGCCCGGATAAGCGTAAACGTATCGCACGTGAAACGCTCGACATCTATGCGCCGATTGCCAATCGTCTTGGCATGAATGCGATTCGTCTGGAACTTGAGGATCTATGTTTTGCCGCGGCCTACCCAATGCGTTATCGCGTACTAGACGAACGAATGCGTAAGGCGCGAGGCAATCGCAAAGAAATCGTCAGTAAGATCGAACAATCACTTAAAGGTCGGCTGAAACAGGAAGGACTGGACGATACCGTTATCGGCCGGGAGAAACATCTTTATGGAATCTACAATAAGATGCGCAGTAAGGTGTTGCCGTTCAGTGAAGTGATGGATGTCTATGCTTTTCGGATTGTCGTAGAGTCTGTTGATATGTGTTATCGAGTACTAGGTGGGGTGCATAACTTATATAAGCCGATGCCCGGACGCTTTAAGGATTATATTGCCATCCCTAAAGTGAATGGTTACCAGTCATTACACACAGTTTTATTCAGCCCCTATGGTGTACCGATAGAAGTTCAGATTCGTACGATCGATATGGACAAGGTGGCCGAGGCCGGAATTGCCGCGCACTGGTTATATAAAAGTGGCGACGAATCTGGCAATAGTGCTCAGGTTCGGGCTCGTCAGTGGTTACTGGATGTGCTGGAAATTCAGCAGCACGCGGGGAACTCGATGGAGTTCCTTGAAAATGTAAAATTTGATTTGTTTCCTGATGAAGTTTATGTGTTCTCACCCAAGGGTGACATCATGGAGTTACCACGAGGCGCGACAGCAGTTGATTTTGCTTATTCAGTTCATACCGATGTCGGTAATCAATGTGTCGCGGTCAAAATAGATAGACGTCTGATGCCGTTGCGTACTGAACTGCGCAATGGTCAGACCGTCGAAATAATCACCTCACCTGCTGCCGGTCCCAATCCGGTATGGCTTAACTTCGTGCATACGGCCAAGGCGCGTTCGAATATAAGGCACTTCCTGAAAAACTTACAGCAAGATGAGGCGATACAACTTGGTGAACGTTTGATTAATCGAAGTCTCGAAGATTTTGGTACCTCGTTAAAAGATTTACCGAAAAAGAATGTGCTGCATGTTTTAAAGTCATTTAAGTATAAAGGCATGGATTTGATGTTGGCCGATGTCGGGCTGGGTAATCGTATGCCAGTTATCATGGCCAGGATATTGGCTCAGGGTGATGACGATAAACTGGAAACTGAATTGCAGACGGACGATGCAAATAAAAAACCGCTTGCCATCAAGGGAACGGAAGGCACGGTCGTTACCTATGCAAAATGTTGCCGCCCAATACCCGGCGATGAGATCCTTGGTTTTGTAACATCGGGTCGGGGTGTCGTGATTCATACCCATCTCTGTAATAACGTGGCGGAATATCGCAACATGCCGGAAAAATGGATCGATGTAGACTGGGGTGATAATGTCGAAGGAGATTTCCCGGTTGAGTTACGAACCTTGGTAAAAAATCAACGTGGCGTGCTTGCTAAAATTGCCGCATCAATTTCGGATATGGGTGCCAATATCGAAAATGTTGATATGGCTGAGCGTGACGGCGAGCACTCTACTATTACCTTTACGATAACGGTTAAAGATCGCCATCATGTTGCGCGAATTATGCGTCACCTGCGTAGCGCCAAGTTAGTTTTGAGAATTTCAAGACTAACAAAGTAATAATTTAGAAAAATGGTTTCATAAAATATTTGGAGAGGGTTATGGCTAAAGAAATAATTAAAACCGATGCTGCGCCGCAAGCAATTGGAACTTATTCACAAGCAGTCAAAGTTGATAACACGGTTTATCTCTCGGGCCAGATACCACTTATTCCGGAAACGATGGAATTAGTTAGTGGGGATATTAATGATAATATCCGTCGTGTCTTCGAAAACCTTAAGGCCGTTGCCGAGGCGGCCGGGGGTGAGTTAAGCGATATTGTAAAATTAAATGTGTTTTTAACCGATTTAAGTCATTTTGCAACGGTTAATGAAATTATGGCTGATTACTTTTCTGAACCTTATCCTGCACGAGCTGCGATTGGTGTGGCAGCGTTACCAAAAGGGGTTGCGGTTGAGATGGATGCCGTGATGGTGATTGGGTAATTTAATATAAATATTTATTCAGTATTTGCAGTTTATGTTTAACGCTTCCAGCACTAATTTAACGCAACTAAAAGGGGTTGGTCCGCGGGTTGCAGAAAAACTAGCCCGGCTAAACATTCATTGTATTGAAGACATCCTGTTTCATTTTCCTTTTCGTTATGAAGATCGTACTCGTATTGTTCCTATTGGCAAGCTACGTGTCGGTGATCACGCGGTTATCCAGGCTACGGTTGAGCTTTCAGAAATCAAGTTTGGTCGCCGACGCATGCTGCTGACCCAGGTCAGCGACGGCACGGGCACGTTAAGCCTGCGCTTTTTTCATTTTAATGCTCAACAGAAGGCGGCATTGAGTCGCGGCGTTAAAATACAATGTTACGGTGAGGTACGAAAAGGAGCTCGCCAACTAGAAATGATTCACCCTGAATATAAATATTCGACAGAACAGGATGATCTGGCTGAGGTAGAAGAGGTGTTAACACCCATTTATCCAACCACCGAAGGCCTGCATCAATTAACCTTGCGTCAACTTTCCGAGCAGGCATTAACCTTATTGAAACAAAATAAACTCAAACTAAATGAGTTATTGCCGGCGGAGATACTGGAGAAGAATGAATTACCCGAGCTTATTCCTTCGATCGAATACATTCATCGCCCGCCACCCGATGCGCCAGTTTATGATTTGCAGGAGCATCGACACATAATGCAGGAACGTTTTGCCATAGAAGAGTTGCTGGCGCATACCAGTAGCCTGCGTTTATTGCGTAATAAAAATCGTGATCAATCGGCACGGGTACTAAACAATTCAATAAGACTCGAACCGTTGATGTTGGATAACCTGCCATTCAAATTAACCTCGGCACAATCGCGAGTGATAAATGAAGTGAAACATGATCTGCAACAAGCAGAACCGATGCAGAGATTAGTTCAAGGTGATGTAGGTTCAGGTAAAACCATGGTGGCGGTGTTTGCTGCTTTGCAGGCGGTGGAGTCTGGTTACCAGGTCGCGATTATGGCACCGACAGAAATCCTGGCCGAACAGCATTATCGAAATATGCAGGTCTGGTTTGAGAAACTCGATATCAAACTGGCCTGGTTAACCGGCAAGTTAAAAACGAAGCCAAGGCGCGAAGCGCTGGCGGCGATCGCCGATCATGAAGCACAGGTGATTGTCGGTACGCATGCCTTATTTCAGCAGGAAGTAGAATTTGCAAAACTGGGTCTGGTGGTTATTGATGAGCAACACCGTTTTGGTGTGCATCAACGTCTGGCTTTACGTGAAAAAGGTAAACAACAGGGTTTTTATCCGCACCAATTAATTATGACCGCTACGCCGATCCCACGAACCCTGGCAATGACGGTGTACGCCGATCTGGATGTGTCGATCATCGATGAACTACCACCCGGACGTAAACCAGTTGAGACCGTCGTGATACCCGATTCTCGTCGTGAAGAAATAGTCCAGCGTGTGGTCAAGGTCAGTGAACAGGGCCGACAGATTTACTGGGTCTGTAGTCTGATTGAAGAGTCAGAAGTACTGCAGTGCCAGGCGGCCGAAGACACGGCTAATCTGTTAGCCGATGCCTTACCTGATGTTCGGATTGGTCTGGTGCATGGACGGCTCAAGCCGGAACAAAAAGAACAGGTGATGAATCATTTCAAGCAACATGAACTGGATTTAATCGTGGCCACTACCGTGATTGAAGTCGGTGTGGATGTGCCTAATGCATCGTTGATGATTATTGAAAATGCAGAGCGCTTTGGACTGGCCCAACTACACCAACTGCGGGGTCGAGTTGGGCGAGGCAATCAGGACAGTGCCTGTGTGCTGATGTATCATGGCAACCTGGCGCAAAATGCTCGCCAACGACTGGCGGTGATGCGTGAGACCAACGATGGCTTTGTTATTGCGCAAAAAGATCTCGAACTGCGCGGCGCAGGCGAAGTGCTTGGCACAAGACAAACAGGGGAGATGCAGATGTTGATTGCAGATATTTTTAAACACCAGCATTTATTGCCGATCGTAAATCGCTGGACTGATACCCTGGTGGCCGAGCATCCCGAACAGACCCAATTGCTTATTCAGCGCTGGGTGGGTAATCGCGAACAATTTGCCAGCGTGTAACGATGAAAATCAGTAATCACCGAGAATCGATTTGGCGTTTTCAAGCGCAGGTATTTAATCACATGTTGTCCAACAAGATGTCTTGCTGGTTGTTTGACCCTGCGTCGTTAACGGCAAGGTTGGTTGCCGCATGCGATGGTCGGTTTAGGGTGCGAGTAATGTCACAATCCTGGGGCACGCCATTATTTAATGAACTTAAACGCCTGCGTATGCGTTCACGCGAAGTGGCCCTGATTCGCGAAGTGTTTTTGTATTGCGATGATGAACCCTGGGTATTTGCGCGTACTGTGATTCCGCGTTCAACCCTGTCTGGAAAACAAAAACATCTCGCCAACCTTGGTTCGCGCCCGCTCGGTGCGGTGTTGTTTGCCGATCCAAATATGCGTCGCGATCACTTCGAGGTGGCGTGCATGCGCCCAGGCGAATTACTGTTTAACCACGCGAACCAACTTTATGCCGACAAACCAGAGTTTACCTGGGGCCGGCGCTCAGCTTTTTACTTATCGAACAAACCACTATTGGTCAATGAGATATTCCTGCCTGCGATCGCAAAGTGTCCGACACCGAGCACAAAATACTAAGCGTTTCAAGCAACCTCAAAGCTCAAGCTATCAAGCGTCTAGGAGCTTCTATTTTTTCAGACGGTGGAATTGCGGCTGGACTTTTGAGTGCAGGGCTTTTACTCTTTCCATCTTTTGCGTGGTATCGTATGGCGACTTCAAGAATCAAAAAAGTACTGGTTGTACAGTATTCACAAACCGGACAGTTATCCCGGATCGTTTCATCAATAAGTAATCCGCTGATGGAGTCTGATGTTGTTGATGTAACAACCGTTACGATAGAACCCGAGCAAGCCTACCCTTTTCCCTGGGATTTTTTTTCGTTTTTTGATGTATTTCCCGAGTCTGTTTACCTCGACCCACCGGCGATAAAAGATATTGATATTGATGCCAATCAGGATTTTGACCTGATCATTTTCGCTTATCAGGTCTGGTTTTTGTCACCCTCCCTGCCCATTACGGCATTCATCAAAAGCGAGACCGGCAATAAATTGCTCAAGGGCAAACCCGTTATTACGGTTATCGGCTGCCGTAACATGTGGGTCATGGCCCAGCAGACGATGAAAACATTACTGCACGAGGCTGGTGCAATCTTGATAGATAATATCGTATTGGTCGATCAGGGCTCGGCACTGGCCAGTTTTGTCACCACCCCGCGCTGGTTATTTACAGGTAAGAAGGATGCGTTTTCAGGTTTTCCAGCAGCGGGTGTTTCAGCTCAGGACATCCGTCGGGCCTGTCGTTTTGGTTTTGCCATCGTTAAGGGACTCGCCTCCGATCAGGAAAAAACAGATCAGCCACTGTTAAAGGGGCTGCAAGCCGTAACGGCGGACTCCGGCCTGATCCAGTCAGAGAAAGTGGGTTATCGAAGTTTCAGAATATGGGGTAAACTACTGCGGAAAGTTGGAAAATCAGGTGCTGTTGCACGAAAACCGGTGTTGGTTATTTACCTGGTTTTCCTGATATTGATGATAGTGACGGTTGTACCGGTTAACATGTTACTAAAACGCATACTGGCTCCTTTACTGAAGAAAAAACAGACACAATTACAGAAGCAATATGAGCTACCTTCGGGATCTGGGGCAGAAAGAATGGATGAATTTGAGTGCCAGTAAATAACGCCTATATCACACGTACCGCCATTTGCCTTCCAAATAAAGCCGTTGAGAATAATGATATAGAGTCAATTCTGGGATTAGTCAATGATAAACCTTCCCGCGCCAAACGCATTATTCTCAATAGTAACGGTATCAAACAGCGATATTATGTGCTGGATGCAGAAACCGGTGAACCCGTGTTTACCAATGCGCAGTTAACCGCAGAGTCTGTTCGTAACCTGTTTTCAGATGCAGCCGATATGAACAGAATAGATTGCCTGGCGTGCGGCACTACTACGCCTGATCAGATCGCGCCAAATCACGCCGTTATGGTGCACGGTGAATTGCAGACGCCACCGTGTGAGGCGATTGCCACGGCAGGCATCTGCATGAGTGGTATAACCTCGCTGAAATACGCGGCCATGGCGATCAGGAGCGGTGAGCATCTTGCTGCGGTCGCTACCGGCTCCGAAACGGTTTCACTGAATCTGCGCGCAGAAAATTACACTAAAGAACCTCGAGACACGGTTGAACAATTACAACAGCAACCGGAAGTTGCGTTTGAAAAGGATTTTTTGCGCTGGATGTTATCCGATGGAGCCGGTGCCGTTCTAATAGAGCCTGAACCGACAAAATATGCTGAACAGCCACCACTTAAAATTGAATGGCTGGATATTATTTCTTACGCTAATGAGTTTGAGACCTGCATGTATATGGGTGCAGATAAGCAGGAAGATGGTCAACTCAAGGGCTGGAACCAATATGCTAGTGAGGGGTTGATTAACGAATCTGTGCTCACACTTAAACAGGATGTGAAATTACTCAATGAATATATAGTTCCGGTAACGTTTACTCGGGCGCTGCAACAGGTCACTGAGAAAAGAGGTGTCACTTCAGATCAGATCGATTTTTTTCTGCCGCATATCTCTTCCATGTATTTTTATGACAAGGTAAAAGATGCCATGAGCGGAATGGGTTTTGAGATAGCACAGGAAAAATGGTTTACCAACCTGTGCACGAAAGGTAATACCGGTTCCGCCTCGATCTATATCATGCTGGATGAACTGCTAAAATCAGGCAGAGTAAAAAGCGGGGATACTATGTTGTGTTTTGTGCCAGAGAGTGGACGTTTTTCAAGTTCGTTCATGTTATTAACGGCAGTATGAAAAAGAAAGACATCCCACAGCAATCTCACCATCTATACGAAGGTGAGACAAAAACCGTTTATGCCATTAACGAAGAGGGTAAACTGGAGATGGCACAAACTGCAGGCTGGGAGGTCGAAATCGATGTTTTGCAACAGGCCATTGATGAAATCGATCGCCTGTCGGCTGAATCCCTGCAGCGTGTCCGTGCCGGTGAATCTTCCCCCCTGGAGTATCATATGTATGCGCAACGAATGGATTTGCCCATGCTGGCACAGGCGGTCGGGCATTTTAAATGGCGGGTAAAGAAACATCTAAAGCCCACGGGTTTTGCAAAATTGAAGCCCGAACAATTGTCACTGTATGCCAGTGTATTGGGTATTGATGTAGAGAGCTTGCAGGAGATCCCGGGTGACAACTGATTTCATACATCGCCAGGCCGCCCATTGTGAAACCGGCGCCATATCCAGTCTGTTACAACATTATGATCTGGATGTTTCCGAACCCATGGTCTTTGGTCTGGCAAGCGGGATTGCGTTTGCCTATTTACCAATGGTCAAGATAAACGGCCTGCCACTAGTCGCTTATCGGATGCCACCCCGAATGATTATCAAATCACTCTCGCGGCGTATAAAGGGTCTGGATATCCGTTTTAATAAATTCAAAAATGAAGCCGACGGTATGGCCGCGCTGGATAAAAAGCTGGCAGAAAATACTATTGTCGGTTTACAGACATCTGTTTTTTTTCTACCCTATTTTCCGCGGGAAATGCGTTTTCATTTCAATGCACACAACTTGCTTGTCTACGCAAAAGAAAATGATGAATATAAAATTAGTGATCCCATATTTTCCCATCTTGTTCAGGCGGACAGAAAAAGTTTGACCCAGGCGCGTTTTTCGCGCGGTGCACTGGCACCGAAAGGTATGATGTATTATCCGGTTAACATACCCAAGAAAGTCGATTTTGAACGTTTGATTCCCAAAGCGATAAGATTTACCGGCAAGATGAATGGCCGCTGGAACCCGATTCCATTGGCCGGTATTCGTGGCATGAAAAGGGTTGCGAAAAAAATCGAACAGTTAAAAAACGAGGATCCGCGTCATGCTCGCCTGTTTCTCGGCCACATCGTTCGTATGCAGGAAGAGATTGGTACGGGCGGTGCCGGCTTCCGTTTCATGTATGCCGCTTTTCTTCAGGAAGCAGCGGAAAAACTCAATTGCAATGAACTAACTGATCTGTCACGTGAAATGACCGATGCTGGCGATACATGGCGAGAGTTTGCGGTACTGGCGGCCAGAACGAGCAAACAGCGCGGTGAACATGATTATGTTGATATTGCGCGCCAGCTCCAGAAGGTTGCTGACAAGGAATATGACTTATATAACCAGATGAGTGGTTTTAAAATCAGGTAACCACGGTACGTCTATGAAACCAGATAGCCAGACCGAATAAGGCCAGACCAAATAATAACAATTTGACCATCTCAGGTACGATTTCAGTAAAACTACCCTGTCTTAATATAATAGTTAAAAACCCTTCCAGCCCCCAGTTCATTGGCGAATAACGCGCGAAGTTTTGCATCACCTCCGGCATGATAAAGGTAGGGATCATTACCCCACCGATCGCGCCGAACAGCAGATTACTGATTCCGCCAATGGTGGTCGCCTGTTCGGTTGTTCTAACCAGAGTTGCAATCAATAAGGCAAAACTGATGGCGGCGATACTGACCGCAATAGACATCGGTGCCAGTAACCAGGCGTTCTCACTCAGGTGTAATGCCTGCCCACCCAGTAATGGCAGCAGATAAATGCCTACCAGAAACATTAATATCGTCTGTATGATGTTAATTAGCAGATAGGGAAGCAGTTTACCAATCAGGAAATAACTACCGGGTACCGGCATGGTTTTCAGACGTTGCAAGGTTCCCTGTTGTTTTTCTATCAGAAAGGTTGTGGATATAGGAATCACAACAAAAAACATGGAAAAGATTAGCCATGCCGGCACGGTTTGTTCTACTGAACTGGGTTGTCTGTCCTGCTGATCATACAGTTCCTTTTCTTCTATCAGCTCGTTTACAGTAGCATCGACTTTTTTTGATTTTTTATTTATTGTACCTGATATTTTTATTTCGGCCTGAAACACAACCAGCTTCAGGCTGAGCGAAGTGTAAAGCAGTTTACGGATACTCTCAGGGGTGGTGGGCGCATAATTTATCTGTAATGGTGTGACCGATTTTTGCTGTGGTAATGTTTTTTCTGTGTCAAAGCGGGTTACAAAATCATGCGGTACCAGAATGGTCGCGACCAGTTTATCGTTAATAACAATGTCCCTGGGGTCGCTAGTGGTATATTTAACCAACTGAAAACCGGCAATCGTTGCGAGTAGTTTTCCAATAGCCGTGTCTTCGTCGGCACTCTGTGCAAAGACAAGCCCGACTGAGGGTTTGTCTTTTTCCTCTTTCTGAAATGTATCCTGCAGGCTCAATGACATGATCAGGATAAAGGCAACCGGCATCACAAACAGCACCATGACGGCATGAACATCACGCCGAACCAGCAGAAATTCTTTTTTTATAATCGAATATAACATGATCAGACATCTCTTAGATGTGTTGAGGTGAGCTGGAAAAACAAGGACTCAAGAGACTGACGACCATAGCGAATACTTTCAAGCGGAAGATCATGTGCCTTGAGGATGTTCATTAACGCATAAAAATCCGCACGGGAGTCCAGCAAACCACTAATGCAGTTATCCTCGAACGTCAGGTTATGTTCATGCAGAAGGTTTTTTACATCAACAGGTAAATTATAATTATTATCCAGACTTTCAAGATTAATATAAACCATGGAATCTGAATGCAGAAGCTGATCAAGTGTGCCTGAAACCAGAATTTTGCCATGATCCATAATGGTAATGTCATCACATAGCTGTTCGATCTCATCCATGTAATGACTGGTATAGAGCACGGTTGTACCTTGTTTATTCAGATCTTTGATAGCTTGCAGGATAAAATGTCTGGATTGTGGGTCTATACCCGTTGTTGGCTCATCAAGGATCAGTAGTTCAGGTTTATTTAATAAACCGATTGCAAGATTAAGTCTTCGTTTCAATCCACCTGAAAAATGTTTAACGAACCGGTGTTGGTATTCCTCTAATCCTGTCAGATTAATGGCGTTATTGATTTGCTCTGAACGATCATTCCTGTTATCCGGGTACATATGTGAAAAAAATGAAAGATTTTCGTGCGCCGTCATTTGTTCATAAAATGCATATTCCTGTGGTACGACCGCGATATTTTGAAAAATCTCTTTTTTGTTACCAGGATAACGTCTGCCATCTATTATGACTTCTCCTGACTGGGGTGTCTGTATACCTGAAATCAATGAAATCAACGTTGTTTTACCTGCGCCATTCGGGCCCAACAAGCCAAACAGCATTCCTTTGTCGATCTGTAAATTAAAGTCCTGTATCAGGGGGGGCGAGGATGGGTAAGAAAATGTCAGGTTATTGATTGTTATCACGATTAATCTACATTGTCATTTATGATTATGTGCTTAGCCAACATATTTGTCCCTGGATTACGATAAAGGCCTTTTTTATTAAACAGTGCGGTTTTTTTCAATATGGTCTGTCAGGGCCGCCAGCGAGGAAAATATTTTTTTATTTTGCTGGTCACCGGAGCGCAACTGGAATCCGTATGTGTTTGAAACCGCAACCGCCAGTTCCAGCGCATCAATTGAATCAAGACCTAAACCCTCGTGGAACAAAGGTTCATCCACTACAATTTCTTCAGGATTAACCTCTTCAAGACACAATGTGGTCACCAGCAACTTTGCCACCTCATGTTGCTGAGCAGTAAGCTCGGCCATAATTCCTCCAGTATAGAACTACCTAACATATAGACACATCATTACAACGGAATAAAATTATATGTTTTCAAAAAGCTATTGTAACAAAAGCTGGTTATTTTCGTTAGTATTACTAAACCTGCTAACTGGCCTTCTGAAATCCGTCTACCTACAAAGTGAGGGTGACATCATGCCACACCTGTTTTAAATCTTGTCGATGTATTGCAGCAAACGCCCGTCGGGTCATCATATTGATGGCACCGTGCGGTCGGATGGTATTGTATTTCACCAGCCAGTGCCCAATGACACGCAGCGCTTCGGTCACCGAATAGAATTCCCGACGGTTTAAACATCCGACACGAAATACGCCATTAAAACTTTCACAGTGTTCGTTTTGCCATGGGCTACCTGGCTCGATACGAGGCGTTACCTTTTCCGCTCGCCTCTTCAGACTAAATATGTGCGCCTGTTTTGGACAGTAGCCTCTCAGGCCACTATTACGACGTAGCTAACGACTAATCGTAGATTTATCTACTCCGATTAGTTCGGCAACCTCAGTTTGTGTGTGATCTGCTTTCATTAACAGGTGTCTCTGGTATCGTTGTTCATGGTTCAGCTGTGTATAGCCTTTCATTAGTGCCTCGCATTCTTGCCGGAACGAAAGCACACATACAAACGCAGCTTGTCCTTTATTCCGAATCATGAATTACACTTAAAAATTGATTTCACACTTTAGAAAAAACTGATTTTAAACAAAATTATTGTTTTTCAGTCAGGTAAGAAAATAAATCACGATTCAGAATACAATCATGTGTCCGACGTTGACAGTTATATACTAACGATCCTTTGTAACAATGATAATAAAAAGTGCTGTGTCAGCACTGGTATCGCTATATAATTCTGTGATGAAAAAATTAGTCAGCAAGATCTTAACTCCTGGTATCAAAGACCGGCTTAAACAATATTATTATCTGGCTCGATTAGATCGCCCAATTGGAATCTATCTGTTGTTGTGGCCGATGTTATGGGCGTTATTCATTGCCAGTCATGGCAAGCCGGATTTACTGGTATTGTTTGTTTTTATGTCGGGCGTGGTACTGATGCGTTCAGCCGGTTGTGTGATTAATGATTTCGCGGATCGAAAGATTGATCCTCTCATCGAGCGAACCAAACTACGGCCCATCGCCAGCGGTAAAGTATCAAGCAGAGAGGCGCTCTGGTTATTTACCGGTTTGAGTCTGGTTGCTTTCATACTGGTTTTACTGACCAATAAATTTACCGTTTTATTATCCATTGTTGGCGTGTTATTAGCGGCCATCTATCCTTTTATGAAACGTTATACCAACTTGCCGCAGTTGGTACTGGGAATGGCCTTTGCGTGGAGTGTGCCCATGGCCTTTGCTGCGCAAACCGGTGAAGTTCCGCGTATTGCCTGGTTGATCTATGCGGTGACGGTAGTCTGGACGGTCATTTACGATACCATGTACGCGATGGCCGATAGAGAGGAAGACCTGAAGATTGGCGTAAAGTCGACGGCGATTTTATTCGGAGAGGCGGATCGGGTCATATTATTCGTCCTGCAGGTCCTGATGTTTTTTGGCTTATATCTACTTGGCCAGAAAACCGGGATGGCTTACCCGTATTATGTCGGTCTGGCTGTTGCTATCGGCTTCGCCGCTTACCAGCAGTACCTGATCCGTGATCGCGAACCGGCTAAATGTTTTGCCGCTTTCTTAAATAACAGCTGGTTAGGTGCGGTGATTTTTATTGGGGTCTTGCTAAGTACCTATTATGATAAAATATTTAATAATTTCAGCTAGTTAGATTCAAGTAATAAAATTTAAATTTTGTGATCTATGTTAGTTAAAATTCACCCAGATAAGCTAAAATAGTCCTACCCCAATGGAAAATTAACGTTCGAAAATCAGCACTATTTAAAGCCCTGCTGGTCTGATTAACGTTACACAATATATGGATAAACGGAGAGACATCGTTCTAAAGTCATGGGTAAGTTACAGACACAGATTGCACTAATTCTAATGAGCATGCCGATTTTGGCCTGGTCTACTGAGCATGTAGAGAAAGAAATGCCTCAGGCTCAGTTTAGTTTTCAGCATCAGTCCTTCTCCATTGGCAGTCAGGTGCAGGATGAACGTTTCAAGCGTGATGGCATGGCTAACCCTGGCAATAATCAGGCACGATCTCAATTTCAGAGTAGTGATTTGTTTGGTCGGATGAATCAGTACGATGCCACGTTTTCGTACCCCTTCCATACGAATAAAAACTTTAATTTCGATCTGGGTGTGAATCTACGCTTCATCGACGGCGATATGATTCAAAATGGTTTGGAGCAATCTCAGGTTCGCTTTAATACAGCCATGCCAATGCTTTATGCCAATGCCCTGTATTCATTACCCAATAGTGGATTATCGGCCAGCATTGGTGCTAGTCATTTTGAATACGATCAGTATTACGCTCTGGATTACAAAGCCAAGTTGAGATATCAATGGGAAGCTGGTTTTGGTCTGGAAGGTGGCTGGCAACATCAGCAGCTGACTATTGATGGACCCGATATTCAGGCTGAAATTCAAAACACAGGTCCGTTCCTCGACTTTAACTATCGTTTCTAATCTGGCAATCAGTAGAAGTTCAATTGTTACTTTTAGGGTGGGCGCGAGCCGCACACCACACCTCGACATAGTTGACTCCGTTTAGTTTTAACGTTTTGGCCAGTTCGTTTGCCGTACTGCCGGTAGTCATCACATCATCAATAATCGCGACGCCTCTATAGTTAACGGCTTGAGTGAGCTCGAATGCCCCACGCAGGTTATTTTCCCGCAGTTTCGCTGGCAAATTTGACTGTGTTTCGGTATTTCGATTGCGATGAATAGATTTGATTAACATGGGTTTCTGGTATGCCGCGGCAATGGGCCTGGCCAGCTCGAGTGCCTGATTAAAACCACGTTGTCGAAGCCGGATTGGATGTAGTGGAACCGGAAGTATGGCCTCAATACGTGAGTCAGGTCGCTGGATCTCAGCTAACAGGGCACGGGCAAAAATGGGCGCGAGTGATAATTGATGCTGGAATTTAAATGACGCCATCAATTGCCGAATCGGGCGTGCATAGCCGTAGGCCGATATGACGCGATCATATGATGGTGGCTCGGTGATACAACTTCCGCAAAGGCTGAGGTGTTCAGATTCAAGTGACACGCCGCATTGCTGACAGGCCTGGCGTACTATGGGCAGGTCATTCAGACACTCGGGACAGAAGTCACTAAGCAGATTATCAGAAGAATGGAAGCAAAGAAGGCAGTGTCTGCCGGTAACACCGGATAGAGTGTATTTTAACCAATTGTAAACCATATATATCCCTATAAGTTGACAATAGATCATTGCTCGCTAACATCCTGTCAGCGTAAAACGAACCCGGTGTTCGTCCAAATTTTCAGATTAGCGGCGACGACTAATTATCGTGGCTGTGTGGTAATGGTAACACAATGACTGAAGCCCCTGATTCAATCAACACAACAAAATTTATCTCGGCTCAGTCCGCTAGACGAAGTGCCACCTGGTTTAATTACGGTAACCTGCTGGCTATCCTGATTCCGATGCCGATCATGATATTCTGGTTCGGGGCTTCGATTGCTGTCTATACCATGCTCCGACACCACCCCAATGAACGTGTTGGCCATTACACTCAATGGGCAGCTTACCGGTTTTACGGCCTGCTGGGTCTGGTGGTGGTGGTGGCTACCTTCTATGGCACGTCAATCATGGCCTGGCTAATCACCTGGGCGGTGCTGGCGATCATTATGGTGCCATGGACCATTTATGATCTGATACTTATATATAAAGAAGAATGGCACGAGAGCGAATTTGAACAGCAGCCCGTTCTGCAACCCGAACAAGTAAAGCAAAGGAAAGACAATGACCAAACTAGCTGAAGCCAGACTCAAATCGATCCGTCACGACTGGTCCGACCAGGAGATCGAGGCGCTCTTTACCCAACCCTTTGCGGATTTAATGTTTGCCGCGCAAAACATTCATCGCCAGCATTTTGATCCGAATGAAGTTCAGGTGAGCACCCTGTTAAGTATCAAGACCGGCAAATGTTCGGAGGATTGCGCCTATTGCCCGCAGAGTGTTCGTTACGATACCGAAGTGGAAGATGAATCCCTGCTGGAACTGGATGCGGTGATCAGTGCGGCGAGACAGGCTAAACAAAATGGTGCGTCGCGTTTTTGCATGGGCGCGGCCTGGCGTCGACCCAAAGATAAAGATCTCGATAAAGTCATCGACATGGTGGTGGCGGTAAAAGAAGAAGGTCTGGAATCGTGTTTGACCCTGGGCATGTTAACCGAGGCGCAGACGCAACGTCTGAAAAACGCGGGTCTGGATTATTACAATCACAACCTTGATAGCTCGCCCGAATATTATAAAGAGGTCATTACCACTCGTACCTACGATGATCGACTTGAGACGTTGGCCCACGTGCGCAATGCTGGTATCAATGTGTGTTGTGGCGGCATCCTTGGGATGGGCGAAAGCCGAAAAGATCGGGTTGGTCTGATGCGCGAATTAACTAATCAGGCGCCTCACCCGGAATCTGTTCCGATTAATATGCTGGTCAGAGTGGAAGGCACACCGTTAGAGGCGGCCGAAGATTTTGACCCAATTGAATTTGTGCGTTGCATTGCCGTGGCTCGAATCCTGATGCCTAAGTCGCATGTGAGATTGTCGGCCGGGCGAGAAGAGATGACGGATGAGATGCAGGCACTGTGTTTTCTGGCCGGTGCGAACTCGATCTTTTATGGCGAAAAATTATTAACCACGCCTAACCCGGGTCCAAACCAGGATATGAAGTTATTTGATAGTCTGGGTATTAAGTCGGTTTAGTCGCAGATATTTTTTAAAACGCTTACTTATTAATTCGAATATTATTTTTCCATTTGCAAAATATTGAATTGACCGAATATAACCATGGACAAAAATGCGATTCAGAATTTTTTGCAGCAACAGCGATCAAATGATCTTTATCGTTCGCGATCCATCACCGATTCACCTCAGGGTGTAAATCTGGAGCTAAACGGAAAGTCATATCTGAACTTTTGCAGCAACGATTACCTCGGGCTGGCTAATCATCCCGAGGTATGTGCAGCCTTTACCAAAGGTATCAAACTGTACGGGGTGGGCAGTGGAGCCTCGCATTTAATAAATGGCCATAGTCGCGCCCATCATCAGCTGGAAGAAGAACTGGCCGAGTTTGTGCGACGTCCGCGGGCGTTATTATTTTCGACCGGTTATATGGCCAATCTTGGTGTAATCAGCGCGTTGGTTGCTAAAGGTGATGCGGTATTTGAAGATCGCCTGAATCACGCTTCTCTACTGGACGGTGGGCTATTGTCACGGGCGCGCATGCAACGCTATCAGCACAGTAATACCGATGATCTCGCAGCGAAACTTGTAAACTCAAAAGCAAAGACGAAATTAGTTTGTACCGACGGGGTATTCAGCATGGACGGTGACATCGCCCCCCTGGCTGAGCTGGTTGAACAATCTAATCAATCGAATAGCTGGTTAATGGTGGATGACGCGCACGGCCTGGGTACGGTTGGCGCGACCGGACGAGGTTGCCTGGAATTAATCAATGCGACGACTGCGGATGTCCCGATCCTGATGGGTACACTTGGTAAAGCCTTCGGTACGTTTGGTGCTTTTGTTGCCGGTGATGAGGATCTGATTGAATTTCTAATCCAGCGTGCACGCAGTTATATCTATACTACCGCGATGCCTGCTGCGGTAGCCGAGGCGACGCGTATGAGTTTGAGGTTAGTTGATCAGGAATCGTGGCGTCGTGAACAGCTAACTAAAAATATTTCGTATTTCAAACAGGGCCTGGCGCAAATACAGATCACCGATGATGTCGGAGCGAATTATAATACGGGTTCAGATACTGCAATTCAGCCGATTGTGATTGGTGACGTTCAACAGACCGTACGCTTAAGTGAAAAATTAAAACAGGCGGGCATTTTAGTCTCAGCGATTCGCCCACCAACGGTGCCTGAGAATACGGCACGGCTTCGTATTACCTTATGTGCAGAGCATAGCAAGCAACAGATCGAGCAATTGCTTGATACCTTAAGTGCGTAATTCTGCTATGGACGGGCAGGAATTAAATATCGAGATCGAAGGTAATGGGCCGCCACTGGCACTTGTTCATGGCTGGGGTATGCATGCGGGTTTATTTCAACCGATAGTCGATAAACTAAAAGATCGTTTTACCTTTTATCTAGTCGATTTGCCCGGACATGGTAATAGCACGGCTACGGCCGATCTTTCCAGACTTGATGCTATTACCAGCTTAATCGCTAAAAATTTACAACAGTTTGTAAGTGGTAAAATTAATGTATTAGGCTGGTCGCTTGGCGGCCTCATCGCGCAACGCATGGCTACCTTGTATCCTGATTTAGTATCGAAATTAATCCTCGTTTCCAGCTCAGCCTGTTTTACCAATAAACAGGGCTGGAGTGATGGAATTGATGTGGCCATGCTGGATCAATTTTCAACTGAGTTAGGAAATAACTATCAGCAGACACTGGATCGATTTCTGGCCGTGCAGTTTATGGGTTCAGCACAGCCGAAAATAAATCTTAAATTAGCTCGTGATTTGATCGCAATGAAATCAACGCCGACGACGGTTGCGTTGCAACAGGGCCTGGAATTATTAAAGCAAACCGATCTACGTATTGATCTGCCAAATATTAGCTGTCCATGTCTGGTGCTGAGTGGCGAACGAGATACGTTGATACCGACCAAAGCGGTTCGTTTTATCACCGGGCAAATACCGCAGGTGCGTAGCTACTTATTTAAAAGTGGATCACATGCTCCCTTTTTAACTCACAGTAAGGCCTTTAATGCAAACCTGGAACAGTTTTTATTATGAATGAAGAAGTCAAGATTGATAAACGCCTGGCAAGGCGCGCATTCGATCGTGCCGCGCAAAGTTATGATGAAGCCGCTATTTTGCAGCGCGAAGTCAATCTGCGTCTATTAGAACGGTTTGATGATATTAATTTTGTACCTGAATCGATATTAGATATTGGCGCCGGGACCGGCTTTGCAACCTATGCGCTGCATAAGCGTTTTCCAAAAGCAAATGTCACCGCATTGGATATTGCTGAGTCAATGTTGGCGGTGGCAAAAAGCCGGCTGTCGATTATGTCGAAATTAAAAAAGAAAATAATATTTGTAAATGCCGAGGCCGAGTGTTTGCCCTTTGCGGACAACAGCATGGATTTAATCTATTCTAATCTGACTTTACAATGGGTAAGCAGTCTTGATGCCGCGTTACAGGAATGTCGACGGGTACTTAAACCGGGTGGCATGTTGTTGTTCTCAACGTTTGGGCCCGATACCCTGAAAGAGTTGCGGCATAGCTGGCAGGCAGTCGATCAATACAGTCATGTAAATGATTTTATCGATATGCACGATGTCGGTGATGCAATGATGCGTGCGCAGTTTGCTGAGCCGGTGATGGATGTTGAGAACTTTACCCTGACCTATTCAGATGTCTATAAACTGATGCATGATCTGAAAGCTATTGGCGCACACAATGTAACGAGTCAACGTGCAAAAGGTTTGACTGGTAAGACACACTTTAAACAACTTGAACAACACTATGAGACATTTCGCCAACATGGCGTATTACCTGCAAGCTATGAGGTTGTTTACGGACATGCCTGGTTACCGGTGCAGGAACTAACGAATCATAAAACGGATGTCGGTATTCCCTTTGATAGTATTAAGCCAGGTGAATGATAATGGCGAACGGAATTTTCATTACCGGCACGGACACAGGCATTGGTAAAACTATCGCAAGCTGTGCGGTAATGCATGAATTGGCAAAACAGGGCCACAAGGTGGCCGGGATGAAACCGATTGCCAGTGGTGCCTGTTTTCAGAAGGGTCAATTGCAAAATGAAGATGCGCTAGCGTTAATCAAACATGCCAACATTTCTGTAGATTACAAACAGGTCAATCCTTATTGTTTTGAATCGGCCATCGCGCCACACATCGCAGCAAAACAGGCCCGTGTTGATATCAATATGTCGATAATCCAGCAAGCTTTCACTGAACTTGGTAAACAGGCCGACTGGGTTGTTGTCGAAGGCGTGGGTGGATGGATGGTTCCGATTAATGAACAGCAAGTGGTGGCGGATATTGCGCTTGAATTAGCGCTGCCGGTGATCCTGGTCGTCGGTTTGCGGCTCGGTTGTATTAACCATACCCTGTTAACGATGGAGTCGATGCAATCAAAAGGCGTAAATATAATGGGGTGGATCGCCAATCAGCTTGATCCAGACTTAACGGCCACAGAACAAATAATTAAAACATTACAAAATAAATTAAATAGCAGCTATCTTGGTTATCTGCCTTATTTTGATAAAGGTCTATTCGATCCAGACAAAAAGATCGATCTTAAACTAGCTAAATAAAAACCAACTGGCCTTCTCGGGTTTTTAATTTAAATACAAATACTTGGCAAAAGTTCATAAAGCGTATATGGTTGCTCGTGTTCGCTGCAGACAGAAAAAGATAAGAATATAAGCAAATAATAATATATTGCAGAGTTATATGGCCATTCTTCTTTTTTTATAGCGACCGTTAAGTACATGCTATAGAATCACGCCGTTGATTAATGTCAGTGTCGGGACGACTGCTGACAATTAGAACGGCTAACTAAATATAACAGGGTTAATGCACGAGTTAGTCTGGAGAAAAAATTTCATAATCATTCGCTGTGGTGGGACGGGGCGAGTGTTCACAAATGGATTTCATTTTTTAATTTTAACTATTATAAGTATCCCAACCAAGAGGTAGAGGTATGTCAGCAAGTAAAACAATCAAAATGCTTAGTCGCTTGCTGTGCACTGCGCTTTTACTCGGACCTGCAGTAGCATTTGCAGATTACGAGTTGAACCTGGCGCCAGGTGTCACAGAGATTAGTCAGATGCAGTACGACCTGCATATGCTGGTATTATGGATTTGCACTATCGCCGGTATCGGTGTGTTTAGTGTGATGATTTATTCCATCATCAAACATCGTAAATCAAAAGGCGCACAGGCCGCTCAGTTTCATGAGAGTACAACGGTTGAAGTTATCTGGACCGTTGTCCCCTTTGTTATTCTGGTTGCGATTGCGGTTCCGGCAACTCAGGGGCTACTAGCCCTGGAGGACAGCAGCAACCCGGATATGAATATAAAAGTCACCGCTATCCAGTGGAAGTGGGAATACGATTATATTGATGAGAAAGGGGTTCGTTTTATCAGTCAGCTTGATAATGCCAGTGAAGATGCTCGTAAGTTAGATTCTGGTAAAGACGTGACGAAAGTTGAGAACTACCTTTTAAATGTCGACAAGCCCATGGTGGTTCCGGTCAATAAACGTGTCCGTATCTTGCTAACGTCAAAAGATGTTATCCATGCCTGGTGGGTACCGGCTGTAGGTGTTAAACGTGACGCGATTCCCGGCTTTGTTAATGAAAGCTGGTTTAAAGCTACCAAAGTGGGTACCTATCGCGGTCAATGTGCCGAGCTATGCGGTAAAGACCACGGTTTTATGCCAATAGTGCTTAAAGTTGTATCTGATGCAGATTATGCGAGCTGGGTTAAAGAACAACAGGCATCAGCAGGTGCCTCAGCGGCTGAAGATACTAAGACCTTTACCATGGATGAGTTAATGGTAAGAGGTAAGGCTGTTTATGATAAATCATGTGCCGCATGTCATGGTGCAACAGGAGCGGGCATTCCGCCGATGTTCCCGGCAATGACAGGCAGCAAGATTGCTACTGGTGATAAGGCCGGGCATATCGATATAGTTGCTAACGGCAAAACCGGCACTGCGATGGCGGCCTATAAATCTCAACTTTCAAAAGCTGAGATCGCTGCGGTAATAACTTATGAACGTAACGCCTTTGGTAACAAGACTGGCGATATGGTTCAACCATCAGACATTAAATAAGGATCGGAGGTTTTAAAAATGAGTGATCATCATCCGACAGGAATAAAGCGTTGGTTATTTACTACCAACCATAAAGACATCGGTACCCTGTATCTCTGGTTCGCATTCACCATGCTATTAATCGGTGGAGCCATGGCCATGGTAATTCGTGCAGAATTATACCAGCCTGGAATGCAACTGGTTGAGCCAAACTTCTTCAACATGATGACAACCATGCATGGTCTAATCATGGTATTCGGCGCCATCATGCCCGCCATGGTCGGTTTTGCTAACTGGCAGGTACCAATGATGATTGGTGCACCGGATATGGCTTTACCGCGCATGAATAACTGGAGCTTCTGGATTCTGCCATTTGCCGCATTCATGCTGGTTGCGCCCATGTTCATGGGGGGCGACTTTATGCAGGGTCAGGGGCCGGCATTTGGCTGGACGTTCTATGCACCATTGTCTGGTCAATATAATAAGCTGGCCTTCTTTATCTTTGCCGTTCACCTGTTGGGTCTTTCATCCATTATGGGTTCTATAAATATTATTGCGACCATTTTCAACATGCGTGCGCCTGGTATGACCTTGATGAAAATGCCATTGTTTGTCTGGACCTGGTTGATTACAGCATTTTTGTTGATTGCGGTTATGCCAGTTTTGGCGGGTGTTGTTACCATGATGCTGACCGATAAATACTTCGGTACCGCATTCTTTGATGCGGCCGGTGGCGGTGATCCAGTTCTGTTCCAACATGTATTCTGGTTCTTTGGTCACCCCGAAGTGTATATCATGATCCTGCCAGCCTTCGGTATTATCTCGCAGATCATTCCGACCTTTGCTCGTAAGCCGCTGTTTGGCTATGCGTCTATGGTGTATGCAACTGCGGCAATTGCCTTTTTGTCATTCATCGTATGGGCACATCACATGTTCACTGTCGGTATGCCGGTTGCGGGAGAGTTATACTTCCTGTATGCAACCGTGATGATTGCTGTACCTACGGCGGTTAAAGTCTTTAACTGGACGGCGACCATGTGGCGAGGCTCAATGACCTTTGAAACGCCTATGTTGTGGGCGATTGGTTTTGTGTTCATGTTTACTATCGGTGGTTTCACTGGTTTGATGTTGGGAGTTGCTCCTGTTGATTTTCAATATCATGATACTTACTTCGTTGTCGCTCACTTCCATTATGTACTGGTGACCGGCTCATTGTTTGCAATTATCGCAGGTGTGTATTTCTGGATACCGAAGTGGACGGGTAATATGTACAGCGAGAAATTAGGTAAGCTACATTTCTGGTTATCGACTATTTCTGTGAATGTATTGTTCTTCCCGCAACATTTTGTTGGCCTGGAAGGAATGCCGCGACGTATCCCTGATTACAATCCAATGTTTGCTGATTGGAACATGATTTCTTCTCTTGGTGGTTTCGTGTTTGGTGCCAGCCAGTTGTTATTCCTGTACATCATTATCAAAACGATTAGAGGTGGCGAGAAGGCAACGGATAAAGTTTGGGAAGGAGCAGAAGGTCTGGAATGGTCAATTCCATCGCCTGCGCCGTATCATACTTTTGAAACAGCTCCAGAAGTTAAATAGCTAATGAAATCCACTCTCTGTTGAGAGTGGATTTTCTTTAAGACAATGACTAAAACAGCAAAACAACGTAAAGGTATTTTTATTACCGTTGCCATTGTAGCCGGGATAGCCATCGGGTTTTATTTTTTAATGTTTATTATGACTTCAGCTCGGTAGATAAATAGAATGAGTGATATTGACAATAAAAATAAACGTGTTGTTGGCGGTGCCAGTTTTGTGGTTATTGCCATGTTTGGTTTCGGTTTTGCACTGATACCACTTTACGATGTGCTTTGTGACGTGCTTGGAATTAACGGAAGTTACCAGGCGATTGAAGATGGTACGTATGATGCCGGTGCGGAATCAGAACGTGCATTAAAAAATGGTGTGGATAAGTCGAGAACGCTTACCATGCAGTTTTTAGTAACCGAGAATGATGCACTGGATCTGGATTTTCATGCATCAACCAGTAAGTTAACGTTTCATCCAGGTGAAGTAAAAGAGGTCAGTTATTATGTTAAGAACCGTAGTGACAAACCTCTGGTGATACAGGCGATACCCGATGTATCTCCAAACCTGGCCAAAAAATATTTAGCCAAGATTGAGTGTTTCTGTTTTAAACAACAGATACTTAAGCCAGGCGAAGAAAAAGAAATGCCGTTACGTTTTGTAGTTAATTCGTTAATACCCGATAACATCCCGGTTTTGACGATGACCTATCGTTATATTGACCTTAACTACAAAGCCGGACGTAAACAGGATTCTGGTTATCAGCAAATAGCAGGTCGTTGATAGCAAGGTAATTAAAATAATTTAACTTTATAATAGAATGAGAGAAGAGGGGTAAACATGTCAGACTCTAAATATTATTTGCCCGAGCCGAGTCACTGGCCTTTAGTAGGTTCAGTTGGTTTGTTTGTAACCATGTTTGGTTTTGCAAATGCATTACCAACGACAACTGATGGTGCTATTGGCAGCTTGATTCCAATGTACATCGGCTTGTTCATCATGGCCTTTATGATGTTTGGTTGGTTCGGTACCGTTATACGCGAAAGCGAAAGCGGCAAGTATAATGCTCAGGTTGATACGTCATTTCGTATGGGAATGATGTGGTTCATTTTCTCTGAGGTAATGTTCTTTGCGGCATTCTTCGGTGCATTATTTTATATGCGTCAATTATCTATTCCCTGGTTGGCCGGTGAGGGTAATAATGCGATGACTAATGCACTACTGTGGGAAAACTTTAGCGGTGGCTGGGCATCCTTTGGTAATCCTCTGGTAAATCCAGATCCGGCAGCTTATCCAACACCAAAAGATATTATTCCTGCTACGGGTCTTCCGTTAATTAACACTATCCTGCTATTGAGTTCAAGTGTGACAGTTACTTTTGCTCATCACGCATTAAAAGCGGGTCATCGTGCAAAATTGAATATCTGGTTGTTGATTACGGTTATTCTGGGTTTTGCCTTTATAGGGTTACAGGCAGAAGAATATATGCATGCCTACAATGACTTGGGACTTAAACTGACCAGTGGCAGTTATGGTACAACCTTCTTTATGTTAACTGGATTTCACGGTTTACACGTAACGATTGGTGCCATCATGTTGACCATCATGTTACTGCGTTCGCTGAAAGGCCACTTTACTGAGAAAAACCACTTTGCGTTTGAGGCCGCGGCCTGGTACTGGCATTTTGTGGATGTTGTCTGGGTTGGTTTATTTATTTTTGTTTACTGGGTATAAACACTGTAAGCAAGGATAAGGGTAGAATGTTAAAAAAGGCGCCGAGTTTGGCGCCTTTTTTTCGTGTTACATTTATCTGGTATCCAACTTTTTTTGTTCCTGTTTGTCCCCAACAATTTTATCAACCATGGCAGGGCTCATATTTGTTTTCAGATAACCTAACTGATGCCCGACAATTAGAAATATGATGAGTGCGACGGATAAGCCTACGCGAACAAATAAGGCGTTTACCATGCGGTTGGTTTGGCCTTTATCTTTAATAAAAGCGAACAATGCAGCAAATAAACTTATGACAATCAGAAGCAGCAGTACTAGAATAACGATTTTCATGATCAGCTCCAAAAAATATCAATCTTGAGTATAAACGATCTGGCTAAAAGATGCGTATCGGTAATTATAAATTTAACCCTAACTGGATTCCCTCTACTATTACGGTATTGATATTGCCAATACTGGTAGCGCTAGGTTTCTGGCAATTAAGTCGGGCTGAAGAAAAAAGATATATGCTTGAGCAGCGTAGTGAACGTCTGGCTTTGCCAGAATTTATGATTGAATCAATACCTGAAGATTTATCGGAACTCGAGCACCGAAGGCTTGTGGTTAAGGGGCACTATCTTAATCAGTATCCGATATATATTGATAATAAAGTTTACCAAGGTCAGGTGGGATATCAGATTGTTCTGCCATTACAGATATCGGATTCGGAGCAGGTGATACTAATAAATCGTGGCTGGCTTAAAGCGACCGAATCGCGTAGCCGTTTACCCGAGTTTACAAAAATTAAGACAGAGGTTTTGTTGAACGGTGTTGTAAAACTAAATTCAAAAGACGTCGCTAGCCTGGGCAGCGGTAATCGGCTTGGTAACGATTGGCCAGCACTGGTTCGCTGGATCGATCCTGTGGAGCTGGATAGAGATATCCCGGGCAATATTGCTTCATTGGTATTTTTGCAGGATCCAGTGCCAGAAGATGGGCTAAAGCGGGAATGGAAGTTTATCAATTCTCCACCGGAGAAAAATATAAGTTATGCTATGCAATGGTTTAGCCTGGCTGGCTTACTATTAATCATATATATAGTAGTGAACACGAAACGACTGAGCAAATAGGCTGATAATATGAATCAAATAGATCCAAAACAAAGGCGTTCTCGCTGGACTCTGGTTATTCTGGCTGCGGTATTTATAGCACCCATATTACTTGCGTATATTGTATATAAAAATAAATCTCTGATTCCCAGTAGTCAAAAAAATCATGGAGAGATTGTTTCACCTGCTCAACCGCTCACTGCGTTCTCACTAAAAACAAAAGAAGGTATTAGCTTTGGTCTTGAAGATTTACGACGTAAATGGTCTTATATTTATGTGATCGAAAATGAATGTAATGAAAACTGTAAATTAAACTTGCTTAAGATGCGCAATGCACGGATCGCACAAGGTGCAGAAGGACTACGAGTTAACTATTATTTAATACTCACAAAAAGATCGAATGATCAAACCTTTGACGATGAGTTTGTTAAGGCCCATCCAAAATTAATTTATCTGTATGCGAAAGATTCGGGTGCTAAACCTGTTCTCGATATTTTGAAGGGAGCTGGGCAAATTCGCGTTGAGGACATGAAACGAGTGTATATGATTGATCCACTTGGAAATTATATGATGTTCTACGAAGATGGGTTTGATTCGTTAGGTATTATGGAAGACTTAAAATTTCTTTTAAAAGCCTCGCAAATTGGCTAATGGCCGTAACTAATAGTTGAGAAAAATGGTAAACTACCTCGATGACCGAACAAGTCGACAAACCTGCAGAAACTCTAGCAAACGAGACAGCCAGTAATAGTGTGGGTTGGTCGATCGACTGGCGTGATTACTACGATCTTTGTAAACCAAAAGTTGTCGGCCTTATTATCTTTACCGCGATTGTTGGCATGCTGTTGGCCGTTCCTGGTCTTCCTGATATTGCGGCCTTTATATATGGTATTCTGGGTATAGGACTGGCTTCAGCCTCCGCTGCTGCAATCAATCAGATCGTTGATCAGAAAGTCGACGCAGATATGCAGCGCACCCAGCAACGTCCCATCCCACAGGGCAATTTATCAAATCGTCATGCGCTGATTTTTGCCTTCACTATTGGCACCATCGCGATGCTGATACTCGTGTTTCTCGTTAATATTCTTACGGCGGTATTGACGTTTCTTTCTCTGATTGGATACGCTGTAATTTATACGATGTTTCTTAAACGAGCGACGCCGCAGAATATTGTCATCGGCGGCGCGGCTGGGGCGGCCCCACCGGTACTAGGCTGGACGGCGATGACCGGTGCGATCGATCCCAACAGTCTCTGGTTATTTCTGATTATTTTTGCCTGGACGCCACCACATTTCTGGGCGCTGGCAATTCACCGGCGCGATGAATATGCCAAGGTCGATATACCCATGCTGCCGGTGACCCATGGTGTCGACTTTACCCGCCTGCATGTGTTGCTCTATACCATCATACTTATCATTGTGACCATCTTCCCTTACCTCGTTCAGATGACGGGCGAGGTTTATTTACTGGCCGTACTCGTTCTGGATGGTATATTTTTGTTTTATGTCCTAAAGTTACAGAAAAGCCTGAAGGATGGCATTGCCATGAAAACCTTTGGTTTTTCAATCATTTACCTCATGTTGCTGTTCGCAGTCCTGCTCATCGACCATTATATCCCCTATACAAACTAAATAATTTTCTTCTAACTACTTGTTTTCATTAAATTAAATAATGAATTACAGGGTATTCGTAAATTTCTGTTGATCCAGAAATACCATATAATTTATCATATAAGAATATACTTATTTACTATTTAAATTATGGCTCGCGTAGCCGATAGATAGACCAACAAATTTTGAGGCCGACCGAGTATGAGTGCAATCTCACAAAGTAATACCCAGCCGTATAATTACGACATCATTAAAAAGTTTACCGTGATGGCTATCGTCTGGGGAGTGTTAGGTATGTCCGCCGGGGTGTATATCGCGCTGGAGCTAACCTGGCCGATGTTTAACTTCGATATTCCAGCGATTACCTTTGGTCGCTTACGTCCTGTGCACACGACCCTCGTTATATTTGGTTTCGGTGGTAGCGCATTATTTGCTACATCGTATTATGTTGTGCAACGTACCTGTCAGGTGCGTCTGACGTCAGATGTCATGGCCAATATCACCTTCTGGGGTTGGCAAATTGCGATCACTCTCGCGGCGATTAGCTACATGGCCGGTTTTACTCAGGCACGCGAATATGCGGAGATGGTTTGGCCGATTGATATCTTGATCGCGGTAACCTGGATAGTTTATTTAATTTTATTTGTTTCGACTCTAGCCAAACGTACTCAACCTCATATCTATGTTGCTAACTGGTTTTTTGTCGCCTTTATCCTGGCTACCGCCATTTTACATATTTTTAATAATATGGAAGTTCCTGTTAGTGTCTTCAGTCTTAAATCCTATAGCCTGCATGCCGGTGTGCAAGATGCGATGACGCAATGGTGGTATGGCCACAATGCAGTTGGTTTCTTTTTAACAGCGGCCTTCCTTGGCATGATGTATTATTTTGTACCCAAGCAAGCTGGGCGCCCGGTATATTCATATCGTCTTTCCATCATTCACTTCTGGGCATTAATATTTTTGTACATGTGGGTGGGTGCGCATCATCTGCACTGGACCGCATTACCAGACTGGACTTCAACCCTGGCTGCAACCTTCTCGATCTTACTGTTACTTCCCTCCTGGGGAGGCATGATCAACGGCATCATGACCCTGTCGGGAGCCTGGGACAAGTTACGCACTGATCCCGTTATTCGTTTTTTAATCGTAGCGCTCTCGTTTTACGGAATGTCGACCTTCGAAGGGCCGTTAATGTCGTTGAAGAGTGTTAATGCGCTATCGCACTATACCGACTGGACCATCGGCCATGTACATTCCGGTGCGCTTGGTTGGGTAGCGATGGTGACCTTTGGATCGTTTTACCATTTGATTCCCCGTTTGTGGGAGACCAGGATGTATAGTGAAAAGTTAATCTTCCTACACTTCTGGCTGGCCACGGTTGGCATCGTTCTATATATCAGTGCTCTGTGGGTTGCCGGTATTGGCCAGGGTCTGATGTTGCGTGCATTCGATGAATATGGAAATCTTGCCTATACCTTTATCGAAACGGTTGAGTTTCTTAAACACCCTTATGCGGTAAGAACATTAGGTGGAATCTTCTTTGTCGCTGGAATAATCATTATGGCTTATAACGTCTACATGACCGTTCGCAAAGGGCGAATCGAAAAAGCGGCTCTGGAAGAAAAGCTGACCGCTAAACTAGCGAAAGTACAGGGGTAGGGTTACAAACATGAAACATGAAACAATAGAAACTCATGCCGGTATTTTGATAGTCCTGACTTTGATCGTAATTAGTATTGGAGGCCTGGTAGAAATTTTACCGTTATATTTTATCGATGACACCGTTGAAGAGGTGAAAGTCGATGGTATAGAGACCGTTCGACCTTATACGCCGCTGGAATTGCGTGGTCGAGATTTATATCAACGTGAAGGCTGTTATCTTTGTCATTCGCAAATGATTCGCCCCTTCCGTGATGAAAAATTACGTTATGGACATTATTCATTAGCTGCAGAATCTAAATATGATCACCCTTTTCAGTGGGGATCAAAAAGAACTGGGCCAGATTTAGCGCGGGTTGGTGGTAAGTATTCAAATGCATGGCACGTACAGCATTTGGTTGCTCCAAGATCAACAGTAAAAGAATCCATCATGCCGAACTACGGCTGGTTTTTAGAGAATCCGCTACAGTTTAATGATATGGCCGAGCGCATGAGTGCATTAAAAATGGTGGGTGTTCCGTATTCTGAAACCCAGGCTGAGTTTGATGAAAACGTGAAGCGGTTTGGTAAAGATACAGCGAAATTCCTTGATATTACCCAGGCGCGTGAAAACCTTATTCATCAGGCGGTAACTAAAAACTACGACGGTAATATCGCAGAAATCACTGAAATGGATGCGATCGTTGCTTACCTGCAGGTGTTGGGGACAATGGTCGACTTTAAACAATTTGATGATGGACACTTTGCTACTTTCAGGTAATTAATATGTTTGAATGGCTTAACTGGTTTACCAATATGGAAAATACAAAACCTTTCGCATTGGTTTTGTATTTTGTCTGTTTTGTTGGAATTATAGGATATGTGTTTCTCGGTAAAAAACGCAGCAAACGTTTTGAAGAGTATAAATATATCCCATTTGACGATGACAAATAATTAAAGAGTATTTTTGATGAGTAAAGAGAAGAAAAGCCAGGCAGTACAAACAACCGGACATGCCTGGGATGGAGATATACAGGAATTTAATAATCCGTTACCAACGTGGTGGGTATGGGGTTTTTATTTAACGGTTGTATTTGCGATTGTATACTGGTTTTTATATCCGGCCTGGCCAGTTGGCGACAGTTACACAAAAGGCATGGGTAATACCATCGAGTACACAACTAAGGAAGGTAAAAAAGTTGTATCGCACTGGACGACACGTGCGCTTTATCAAAAAGAACTGCAAATTGCTCGTGAAAAGCAGGCCGTACAACTTGAAAAATACTCTAAATTAACTTTTGAAGATATTAACAAAGACGATGCGGTTCGTGCGTATGCTATATCGGTCGCTAAAGTATTATTCGCGGATAACTGTGCGGCCTGTCATCAACCTGGTGGCGCTGGATTGTTAACCATGTACCCTAGCCTGGTTGATGATGACTGGATCTGGGGTAGCCAGTATAAGGAAATAGAAACCAGTATTCGTGCCGGCCGCAAGGGAACAATGCCTTCATTTTCGAAGATGCTTAATGATAAACAGATTAGTGATGTTTCTAGCTATGTATTAAGTCTGTCTTCTACTCAAAAAGATGGGGCGCGTGTTAATCCGGGAAAAGAAATATTTAACTCAAATTGTGCGGCTTGTCATACTCAACAAGGTACGGGTAACATTTTGTTAGGGTCGGCAAACCTGGCGGATAAAATCTGGACGGTTGCGGATATCACTCTAAAGATGAACGATACAGAAAAAACCAATGCCATTAAAAATGTTGTTCGTGTGGGTATCTCTCGTGAAATGCCCAGTTGGGAAAAACGATTTACCGACCTGGAAATAAAGATGTTAACGTTTTACGTTCATGAGTTAGGTAGTAAGCAGTAATCAGTATACTGATGTCTATAACCTTAATTCATATTCTGGAAAAATGTTAATTTTATATGGCAGGTTATAGTTTATGTCCGACTCTTCGTTGTACATAGATAAACGTGTCCAGGTATTTCCACGATCTGTTAAAGGTTTCTATCGAAATTTAAAGACCGCTATTCTTATTCTTGCCTATGGCGTGTATTTTCTTTTGCCGTGGATACCCTGGCATCGCGGGCAGGGCCCAAGTCAAACAATTTTGTTTGATATCCAGAATCGACGATTTTTTATATTTGATCTGACTGTCTACGCTCAGGACATTTTCTGGCTAGCCGGTTTTTTAATTATCGGCGCCTTTTTACTTTTCTATATAACCGGGATACTCGGTCGAGTATTTTGTGGATATTTCTGTTTTCAAACATTATGGACGGATGTTTTCATCGCGATTGAACGATTAGTTCAGGGAGAACGGAATAAACGTATCAAATTGGCTAATCAGAACTGGAATAGCCGTAAAATATTGCTAATAACGACAACGTGGCTGTTATGGGCCATGGTAAGTTTCTGGACGGGATTGTCATTTATTCTGTACTGGGGTGAAGCAAACCAGCTAATTGTCGAATTTTTTACAGGTCAGGCACCTTTTCCCGCCTATGCAACAACGCTGTTCATAACGGCCACGACTCTGGTGATGGCCGGTCTGGCACGTGAACAGGTATGTACTTACATGTGTCCCTACGCCCGGTTTCAGAGTGCCATGTTTGACACGGATACCATAGTAGTCTCATATGATTCGATTCGAGGTGAGCGTGAAAAGGGTCGTTTAAAACCTGATAAGAAAAATTTGCCAGAACAGTTTCGTTTTGATGAAAAGATTGGCGATTGTATTGACTGCGGATATTGTGTACAGGTATGTCCAGTTGGGATTGATATCCGTGATGGAATGCAGTATCAATGTATTACCTGCGCATTGTGTATTGATGCATGCAATAATATTATGGATGCGATTAAATACCCGCGAGGATTAATTGGCTATACCTCTGAGTCAAATATTGAAGGGAAAAAAGGTTCGATCTGGCTGAAACCTAAGAATCTTGGTTATGCCGCAATAATATTGATTGCCAGTTTGAGCCTGATGTACAGCATTTTTAATAAATCACTAATTGAAATGCATGTTAAGCAGGAACGACAACCATTATATATTTTATTATCTGATGGATACGTTCAAAATAGATATGACATAAAAGTGTTCAATAAACACAAAACCGAAATTGAGCTGGAATTAGCGATTGAGGGATTACCATCGTCACGTTTTGAAGTTAAACCGTCTAAACGGATAAAAGTAGATTCAGGTGCGAGCTTTTCCCTGAATGCTCGCGTAACAATCGATCCGAAAAATTTAGATGTAGACTATCAGGAATTTAATTTTGTGTTGAAAACACTGAATAGTGATGAAAAGATAACTGTTTCGGCTCAACATTTTTTACCAGACTAAAATTAACGGAGAAGGATTAAAAGTGAATCTTCTTATCAGTATACCTGTTGGAATCGCCATCATCATTATCGGATACGCGCTAGCACTGCGTATGTCGAACATAAACCGTTACGTGCTTGCCGGTGTATTTGCCATAATGGTAGTGGCGATCTACAGTTTTATTTCCGCCGTGAGCTGGCCTGGTGCCGATGTATACGCAATGCATCTGGCTATATATTTAGTAACACTTTATGCCATTACTATCATCTCTAGTCAGAAATCACAGTCGAAAAAAATGCATTGGGGACCAAAGGCAATATTTGTTTTCTTTGCAGTGGTTCTGATTGTAAATTCATTTTTTGTTTATTTTGCCCAGACCGGTATGAGCACCGATTTTGCAAAATGGGTTTTGCCAGAGCCCAGAAGCAAGGCATCGGTGCAATCTGTTTTTCCTGGCGTGGTAAGCCATAATTTTCGCGAAAAGGGGAATCAGTTTAATGCCTATCAGTTAGAACGATCAGGCCAGGAATCATTAGGTTGGAAAGTAAAGTTAGGCTGGCAAGATGCTGCACTAATTAATAATTCAAATACATTCAAACTAAAAATTACCCAAAGAGACGGAGTGCCACTGAAAAATGCCAGGGTAACCGCAAAATTTCTATATCCAGCTAATTTAAAATATGATCAAACTCATGTTCTAACTGAAGATAAAAATGGTCTCTATTTTGTTACTATGCAGCTGCAACAACCGGGAAACTGGGATGTCATTGTCAGTATCCAGCATGATGATGATAATTATGAAGTGCGATCTAAAACAACCGTAAAATCCAATTAGATAACCAGGTCATGACAGAACCAGAATCGACGTGTTTTCACTGTAGCCTGCCCGTACCAGGTGATATTGATTATACGGTTGAGATTGATGGCAAAAACAGACCGATGTGTTGTCCCGGTTGTCAGGCCGTCGCCCAGGCGATTATTAATAATGACCTGGTCGATTTCTATAAATACAGAACTGAATCTAACAAACAGTCATCCTCACTTATCCCTGAAGAATTAATTAACCTGGATCTCTACGACAACCCGGTAATTCAACAGAATTTTGTTCATGCTATTGATGCCGATGTTAAGCAGGCATCGCTCATTCTGGAAGGTATTGTTTGTGCAGCCTGTGTCTGGTTAAGTGAACATCATGTGGAGAAACTGCCGGGGGTTATCCGCTTTCAGGTCAATTATTCTACCCACCGTGCTCAGCTCGAATGGGACGAGCGACGGATCAAGCTAAGCCAGATTTTAAAGGCGATTAGTGACATTGGTTATCTGGCTCATCCACTGGATCCCAATCGTCAGGAACAAATATTTAAGAAAGAGCGCTCGCAGGCGATTCGTCGTATTGCCGTGGCGGGTCTGGGAGCAATGCAGGTGATGATGCTGGCGGTGGCATTATATGCTGGTGAATATGAAGGTATGGATGCCAATCTGAAACGTTTTTTACGCTGGGTAAGTCTGTTCGTCACCACGCCAGTTTTGCTCTACTCAGCTCGGCCATTTTTTGTTGCCGCTATGAGGGATCTTAAAATGCGTGGCCTGGGTATGGATGTACCCGTTGTGCTGGCAATCAGCGGCGCTTTTATAGCCTCTGCGTGGGCAACCATCTCAAATACAGGTGAAGTCTATTTTGATTCGGTAACCATGTTTACCTTCTTCTTATTGAGTGGACGTTTTTTAGAGATGTCGGCTCGTCAACGAGCGGGTCGCGCTGCGGAAGAACTGGTTAAACTTATTCCCGCCATGGCTACAAAATTAAATGAAGGTGAGCAACAGGTAGTCGCGGTTTCAGAGTTGAGCATAGGTGATACTATAATAGTTAAACCAGGAGAGAGCATTCCCACCGACAGTATTGTTGTGCGGGGAAGTTCCAGTATTGATGAGTCGTTATTAACCGGAGAGAGTATGCCGGTTGTCTATCATAAAAATGACCATGTGATTGCAGGCAGTGTGAACATCGAAAATGTACTCGAACTAAAAGTCGAGGCACTAGGTGCAGACACGGTACTGGCCTCAATACAGCGTTTGCTGGAACGTGCACAAACCGAAAAACCCAAATTAGCCGTGCTGGCCGATAAAGTGGCCAGTTATTTTGTTTTTGCGCTACTAATGGTAGCCGTATTAGTGGGCTCATACTGGTGGTGGGTAGAACCACAGCAGGCCTTCTGGATTGTTATTTCTGTTTTAGTGGTGACCTGTCCTTGTGCGCTATCGCTGGCCACACCGACTGCACTTACCGCCGCGATGGGGCAGTTAACAAAGTTAGGCATGTTAACTACTCGTGGACATGCGCTTGAAACCCTGGCAAAGGTAAGTCATGTAGTGTTTGATAAAACCGGTACGCTTACCGAAGGACGGCTAGTTTTAACTAAAACCGCAATTTTTGCGGATAAATCTAAACAGCAATGCTTGCAGCTTGCCAGTTCAATCGAACAATTTTCTGAACACCCGATTGGTAAGTGTCTGCTCCACAGTAATGCGGATTCTGAACTATTTACAGTGCAAGGTGTAGAAAATGAGCCGGGCAAGGGAATGCAGGGAGCGATCAATAACACCTTATATTTTATCGGTAATGCAGAATATATAAAAAGTTTGGCGTCATATGATCTAAACGATTCTACGTTCAAAGAGTATCAGGTGATACTTGCCGATCAAAGACAGCTTTTAGCAGGATTTAAATTTACCGATAAGATTAGAGTAAGTGCTGAAAGAACAATTCAGCAATTAAACAAGCTGAATATTAAGACAGTGATACTGAGTGGAGATCAGCAAGCCAATGTCGATCAAGTGGCCAGCCAGTTGCAGGTAACCGAGGCCTATGCTGAATTAACTCCGGATAAAAAACTTGAGGTACTCTCCGTCATGCAACGAGAAGGTGCAGTTGTTGCCATGGTTGGGGATGGTATTAATGATGCACCGGTGTTGTCGAAGGCCCAGGTATCGATAGCAATGGGGCAGGGTACCCAGATTGCCCAGGCCAGTGCGGATATGGTTTTATTGTCAGAGAATCTAGAGCATATTGTGACCAGTATTAAGGTGGGCCGGTCGACCCGTACCATTATTCGCCAGAACCTGATTTGGGCGTTAGGCTATAATTTGGTAGCGCTACCGCTTGCCGCAATGGGTTGGATTGCGCCCTGGATGGCAGCCATTGGCATGTCAGCCAGTTCGCTGATTGTGGTCTTAAATGCGTTAAGATTAACGGCGCCTGACGACCCAGCGACGAAAGCAACTAAAGTGACGGTAACTCAAGACTGATGAATATTTTATATATGTTAATACCTCTGGGGTTGGTTTTGCTTGGCGTGGCTATCTGGGCCTTTATGTGGGCTGTTCGCAGTGGTCAGTTTGACGATCTGGAAGGCCCAGCGCATCGGATTTTAATGGACGATGACGAGCCGAAACAGCCGGATAACCCCTTGCAGGATAAGGATAAGTAAATTAGAATTGGCTAATATAGTTTAGAGGTACAAATCTTATGAAAAAATTTTTCACATTCCAGAATCTGCCATTGACCATTATTGTCATTTTGATCGCACTTAGTGTGGCTTCATTGATTTCGGTTCTGGTCGCTTAAAAAACATTATTCAGGCGTGCTCGCGTCTGTATAAACGTGGTCATTTAACAGCAAAACCTCACTTATCCTCTTTGCGTTAGTTGCTAAGCTAATGCTTTTGCAACTTTTTCCGCTAATATTAAGATGAAATTGCGGAAAATGACGTATCACAGTGCTATCGGCGGATTTCCAGACGCCACCGATAAATGTGGGTCTGGGCTCCATGTCCGTAGCTGGCTAATTCTGCTTTGTCTTTTCGCTTCTTTCCTGGTTCAAGCTGAGACCGTTAGTGATGTTCGTGTGTTAATTGACGTCTCGGGTAGCATGAAGAAAAACGATCCGCATAATCTTCGTAGTCCGGCAATTAAAATGCTGGTTGGCCTTATGCCTGAGAATACTAAAAGTGGTATCTGGACTTTTGGCCGTTACGTTAACATGCAAGTCAAATTAGGTAAGGTTGATAAGACATGGAAGCAAAAGGCGATGCTTGAGGCAAACAAGATACATTCGCGTGGCTTGTTTACCAACATAGAAGAAGCTGTAAAAAAAGCCACTGCCGATTGGCAAACTCCAGATCCTCGCTATGATCGACATCTGATTTTATTGACCGATGGTGTGGTTGATATTGGTAAGGATGCGCGCCTCAATGAACAATCCAGGCGTCGATTGTTACACGACATTTTACCTCGACTCGAATCAGCCGATGCGACTGTGCATTCAATCGCCTTGTCGAAAAATACCGATGAAGAATTACTAAATGCGCTTTCGGGTTCAACAAAAGGTTCCTTTGTCCAGGTTGATAAAGCGGAAGAGCTGCAGCGCGTTTTCTTTAAGATCTTTGAAAAATCCGTTAAACCCGATACCCTACCCATCGAGGAAAATAAATTTACCGTTGATAAACACGTTAGCGATATCACTGTGTTAATTTTTCTTGCCCAGGACTCACCGGCAACAACACTAACCTTACCTGATGGTCAGGTGTGGTCAGAGAAAAAACATCCTCAGGTGGTGAAATGGCATCACGATACCGGTTATGACTTGATCACTGTTAAGGGGCCAACAGCTGGAGAATGGACATTACAGGCTAAAATTGATCCGGACAACCGGGTAATGATTGTCACTAATTTAAGAATGAAAGTTGATAAGCTGCCAAACTCGATCATGCTGGGTGATGAATTTAACGTGCGCGCGCGATTATTAGAAGAAGGTAAGATTGTTACCAATAAAAATCTGCTGGCAAAAACTAATTTTGAGATGAAACGAATTGATAAGCAGGATCATGTTCATAGTATAGAATTGCTTGATGATGGAAGCAGCCCTGATGTGATTAAATCGGATGGTGTGTATAGCGCAAAATTTGACTCACCTGAAGTAGCCGGAGATTATGAATTATCGATTCGAGCAAAAAGCCTAACATTTAAACGTGCAATTCGACACTCCTTACAAGTCTACGATAGTCCTGTAAATATAATCGTAAGCCAGATGGCCGATGATAAACCCTACGTCATCAACATAACCCCTCATGTTGGCCTGATTCGTCCTGACTCTATTTCTATGCAGGTAAGTTTGCCTGATAATACGACGGTTCCGGTTAAGCAAATCGATGATCTAGCCTGGTCTGTAGATATTCCGAACAAATATGCAAATAAAAAATTTAAACTTACCCTGGCGGGAACACGCTACTCTGATACCCCTGTTAAGATGGAATTTGAACAAGTCCTCGCAGTGACAGACAAATCCAAATCATTGGCATTAAAAATTACTCCGACAAAAAAACCGAAACCTGAAGTGGCTAAAAAAGAAGAAGCGAAAGAAGAACATCATGATGATGAATCTGAAATTAAAGAATTAGAAACAGAATATGCCGAGGCTGAAGGGTTTAACTGGGGCATTGTAATTGGTCTGGTGGTTGGTATAAATGCTTTGCTAATCGGTGGTGGTTGGTTTGCATATAGAAAATGGAAAAAACGCCAATCTCAGGCACAAGATGAAGTAACCGAAGAGCTAACAAATGATGCTGTAGCAGAAGAGCCAACAAATGATGAGGTAACAGAAGAACCAACAAATGATGTGGCAGAAGAAGAGCTAAAAAATGAGTGAATATTTTACAGGCTTATTGGTCGTCTTTTCTCAATTAGGAGTGGTTCTTGTTGTCATTGCCATTGCGGTACTAATCTTAATGGTAGTACGCAAAAATAAAGATAATTCTCTGGCAAAATTATTTGTCGGCAAACTGAAACAGAATGAAGGTGGCCGCAAAGATAAATTAATCGATGTTCTTAAAAAGGTTCACGAGATGGATGAAAACCTGGCCGATAAGACTGCAGAATCGATGTTGATGTGCGAGAAAAAAATCTATAATCGTGCGCTGAAACTTTTTCTTGGTCGTGACAGAGATAGTTTAACCAGCTTGCAAAATGATGTTGAAAATATGGCCGGTGCTTATCGAAAGTTAATTGCCTCTACCGAAAATGTGGAAGTTGTTGAGCGTGGAGGAAATCCAAAAGCTGAGGCTCAACTTCGAGCGGTGGCTAAACAGGTTACGGCTGAACGAGACAAGATTCAAAAAGATCTGGATGAAGCCATGTTGTCGATGGAAAATATGCTGAAAGAATATACCCAGATGTATTCAGGTGGTGGCGCTAAAAAAGAGGGCGTCAAACACATTGAAAATGAGTTGACTATGCTTAAACAAAAGATCGATAACAATGTTGTTGTCGTGGATGACGATCTAGATTTGGGTGAAGGCACATCTGAAGGCACGTCTGAAGGTACGTCTGAAGGTACGTCTGAAGGTACGTCTGAAGGTGCGCCTGGAGGTACATCTGAAGATATGGATGATGTTCAGGATTTATCAGCCTCTAAAGATTAGATGTAAAGAGATGGACAGCGTGCCCGCACACAATATACCACCAGCATCTGTGTTGTTTGTGATGTGTTTTCTGTCAGCGAAACCCGTTATCGCTATCAACCGATACTCAGTGATGAAAATGCAGAAAATTCTGGTTGTCTACTACAGCTCACATTTACGTATTAGCCCTGAGGCTTTGGATTATGTTTGGTGCAATGGGTTACACGATAACGATGTTCTTATCTGTATACAGATGACGAGGAATTGGCTGAGTGTATTCGCCTGTACAGCAAAACCATATGGAGGTGCGCCGGTCAGAACGAGACTTAGCCCAGCGACCTAAGGATGTGCACCTGGAAGACATCATGATTATTCGTTCTAAGGGTTCGAGGATGATCAAGCCGAAGAACATCCATTTCGATGATGAGGACTAGGCAAAGCTAATTTTAGCTAATATTACCACCGGTTAACTTTGTCATATTTTTATGATACGGGAATCACAAGAGTACCCGTAGACTATTTTATCCAACGGGGTCGGCTCGTTACGGGCTGGCCCGGTATCATCTGTCCTACAAATATTGGACATGATGCTGCCCTTTTTCCGCTGTATTTCGTCTTCCATATAGCCAAACATCGGCTACTTAACACCGCTATACCAGGATCATTATGTTTTATTTGATGACTCTTATCTCTATGTTTTTGGTGATTTTTTTGTTATTACTCTATCCAATTATAATGGCTTTGGCCGAATTGGACTGCTTAAACCTATTAGACTTTATATAGCTAAAATCGTAGACTCAAGTAAGGACAAAACATAGGATAGGATACCGTGTTAAACGCACAAGGATTGGCAAATTTCCCGGCCAATAAGGCCAAAATCACCATTGATGTTAACGGTTCACCCCACCCCGCGTTAAGCATGGAAGGCGAAGAGACCGTCTCCGAGGGCTTTCACTATGTTGTTACCCTGCTCACCGATAAATACGCGCCTCTAAATTCATTTGTCGGCGCGACTACTAAAATGGCTTTTCATGGGCAGGACGGCATTGCCCGTACTGTTATTGGGGTGGTTACCCGAATGCACGAACTAGGCTGGAAAGATGAACAGACCATGCGCATCGAACTCACTTTCGAATCCAATTTATCCCGACTCAAATACACCACCGACACCCGAATAATCCTGGGCCACAGCGTTCCCGACTTAATTAAGCAAACTTGCGAGCGCAATGGCTTATTAAAAGACCAGCTGCATTTTGATTTATCCCGCGCCTATCCAGTCAAACCCTATACCCTGCAAGCCGATGAAACTGACTGGGCGTTTATTTCACGACTTGCTGCCAACAGCGGGATCTATTTCTACTCAATAGCCAAAGACGATCAAGAGGTGATCGTGTTTACCGATCACAATGCGCACTGTCCGTATATCGCGCGAGAAGTCCTATCCTTCATTGCCCCCAGCGGTTCAAACGAAGATGTGATGGGGCAGGCGCTGGTCGGTGTGCATCATCTGGCCGCGACCGCGCGACTGGGTATTCCGCAATCTCGTGTTCATGATTACAACGAAGAGACGCCGTCCACGAATCTGTTGGCCAGCACCGCCATCGAGCCTACGACTTCGATCCATTCTACCCCACAACCGGGTGAAACGTTATTTGGCTTAGGCACCCGCAGCCTGGACGAATCGGATCAACACAGTAAACGCATTGCCGAATGTGCCCAGGTAGTGGCGCTTGATTTGACCGCGCAAAACAACGTGGTGGACATGGCCGCCGGTCATATTTGCTCGCTTGAGGCAAGCCAGTTTGATGCGCAATACAACGCCGATTACTTCATTACCACGGTGACCCACAAAGCCAGCCAGTTTGCCGGTCATAACGAAGGCGACCCTGACATCGCCTATCGCAATAAAGCCACCTGTATCAAACGCGAGACGCCGTATCGCAGCAAAACCGTACCTCATCCCGAAATGCCGATGACGATGACCGCGCGCATTGAAAGTGACGGCCCCTATGCTCATCTAGATGAACAGGGTAAATACAAACTTCGTGCCTTATTTGATTTATCCAAAACCAAACACACTCAGGCGACGATCCCGATGCGTCGCGTTTCACCTTATGGTGGTTTACCGAATGAAAGCAACGTCGGCTTTCATACCCCGCTGCACGATGGTGATGAAGTATTAATAAGTTGCCTAAACGGCGATCCGGATCGCCCCATGATCGTCGGCACCGTTCCAAATCCTGATCGCGTTTCACCGGTGACCAGTGCCAATCCGTCGGTTAACCGATTGCGCACCATGAGCGATAACGAATTGACCTTTGATGATACCAAAAACAAAGAAGCCATCACTTTACGCACCTATGAAGGATACAATATCCTACATATGGATGCTGCCGAGGTCGGGCACAAAGTTAGATTGGCCAGTGAACATGGTGCGATGAGCACCTTTGCCAAAAAAAACATCCATCGGGAAAGTGGTGACACCATGACTGAGCGGATCGGCAATGATCGGTTAGTTAAAGTCAAAAACAAACATCGCACCGAGACGCAAACAAAAGAAATTCACCATCAGGCCAAAACCGATCACCTTCACGCTGCACACAACAACTTGAATAGTGAATCGGGCCAGAACACCGAACTCAAAAGCGGGCGTCATACCATCATTGATGTCGAAGACAACGTCAACATCACTATTAAAGGCGCGAATGGGATGTTTGCTACCGTACGCAATGGCGAGGTGTTTATTCAAAGCGCCAACAAGATCGACATCAAAGGCCAGGGCGGCGGTGACATTACATTTGAACAATCTGGCGGTGGGTTTAAGATCAACAGCGGTGGTGTGGTGAGTTTTTATGGCAAGAAGGTTTTCTTTGGTGGCAGTGGTGGGGTACAGCTGAATGGTAAGGTGAATTACTCCGTACCAGGGCCGAATCCACCGGGGCCAGTGAGCACCGCCGCACCGATTCCGTTTGCGGGTATTAGCTTACTAAAAGATCCGAACGAAGCACAGGTATATAATTTAGTTTGGGACAGAGACCGAGTTCCTGTTGGGGAAAAAGCTCATGCACAATTTTCCGTAAAAAACTTTGAAGGTGGAGAGGCAGCAACAATTAAAATCTATGAGCTTGATTCTGATAATACTAAACAACATATCGATACGCTTAGTACCACCCTGGATGATGGAACGGGTCATTATTCGTTAAAGTGGATAAGAAATCTTTCAGAGGCATTAAAGGATCAGGAGCTTGATGAACAAATTGGCGAGAAATCACCACTGTCATACATTTTTGAAGTAGATATAGAGGGAACGGTCTCTGACAAAGACTCATCTGAACTCTATTTGACAAGGACATTAGAGATTGACCTGGTAAACGAAGACAATGAAATGCTAGAGGATGACGTTGAAATTATTGTTACTGATTCAGAAGGTGCAAAGCACTATGTTTATTCAAAAGAAGGAATAATCACTCTAGACAATATGTTAATGGGATATATGAATATTGAACTCCCTGAATATGACCATAGGATTGAAGATAAATGAATGCACAAACTGGAACGCAAGCTGCTTATAAGCGCAAAACATCAATTCAACTTGCATCAGGTAAACAAAAATCGAATCTAAAGCTTGCAGTGCAAACATCAAGTATAACACCCTTAGTTGATGGGCCTGAAATATTTGCCGAAATAGGTAACTCAATTATAAATGCAAAAGATTACATATATATTTCTGGCTGGATGATTCATTTAAACTTAAAAATTAATGGAAAGTCATTAAAATCTTTATTACTGAAAAAATCCAGTCAAAATGTCAAGATTAAAATACTTTGGGCAGATCTTGATCCAAATGCGGGACAGTTTAACGAAGAAGAAGCCAAGAAAAAATATGCACAAAGCATAGAATCTATTCAGGCAAATCGTCTCCTTAAGGAAGACAAAAGTAAAAATATAGAAGTTATTGTCACTGAAATGTCGGATCTTTCGTTTGATGGTAGAATATTACAGGAAATTGCGACGACGTATATGAATCGGAAGGTCCTGATTGGCTCACATCACCAAAAGTTTGTAGTGGTTGATGGTACGACTGCGATTGTGGGTGGAATTGACCTGACAGTTCATTCTGCTAAAGCTTCAAAGTGGCATGACGTTTCTGTAAGAATTTTTGGCAAGGGAGTCAGGGGAATAGAGAATAATTTTGTTACGCGTTGGAATAAAGAAAAGTTAGGAAAATACTCAGAAGTAACGCTAAACCCAAAATCCAAAGATTCTCCACGGTGCAAGACTATTCTTACATTACCTTCATGGTACTGGAGCAACACGGAAATATTAAATCAATACATAGAGCTAATAAATTCCGCAAAATCATCTATATACATTGAGAATCAGTATATTCGAGAACCAGGGATCTCAAAAGTCTTGCTAGATGCAGTTCTAAGGGGAATCAATTTAACTATAATTATCCCGACACTTCCTGAAGAAATTGTAAATGACGGAAAAAAACCTCAGTTGCATAACAAATTATCTGTATATATTCAGTATCGAATGTTGAAAACACTTACTACGCAACGAATAGAAACATTAACTGAGCCATATAAAAAATACTCTAAATTCCAAGACAAGCAAAACAATAGGCTTAAAATATTTTCTCCGTCGAAAAAAAACAAGCCCTATATACACGCTAAAATAATGGTGGTTGATGAGGAATATACCATCATTGGTTCTGCTAACCTCAATGGAAAAAGCCTTGTGGGTTCATCTGATAGTGAGCTTGGTGTGTTTATATCTAGTAAAGATTTTGCTAGAAACCTTAAAGAAAAATTAAGCGAAAAATCTAAAACTTGGAGATTGATCGCACATAATTTGGAACAAAGTGAAAAAATATCAAGATTCTCGCATTCTGATTATTCTATGGTTAATAAACTGATTAACAACAAGTATAATGGAGTGTCTAATGCTGATTGGACGGATCCTGAATACTGGGCTAACCAGGCTAAAAAGGGTGTAGCAGATGTATTTGATGGTGAGATAATGTCAGCTAAAAATCCAGATGAATTAAGGGACGCATTTGCAGATCATCGTACTTTATTGAATTACCTCTAAGCGATTGAATATGAAAAAATTCAGTTTAATAATATCATCACTTATAATTTTATTTATTGTCTTGTACATCACTTTTCCGATGATGGGGTTAGAAAAATACATTGTTGGTTTGTTTATTGAAAATAATGACAAGAGAGACAACGAAACATATCAAGAAACAACTGTGTTTGGAGTATTTTATTATAAGGTATATAGCGATCCTGGTTTAAGTGGTGTTTCGAATATTACATTCATAATTGATGTACAAGATTCTCCATCAACGAAGTTAGATATAAATAATTATAGTGAACTGTCGTGGAATCTTATTCAGTCTCCTTACTATGATGCTGAACTAAATTATGGTTTAAGGAAGGAGTTTAAATCGTTAAATAATACAAAGGTGAAAATATCTGGTGTTATCTATAACCCATGTGAATCTGGGAAAAAGTTAAGGAGCGAAACATCGCCTCCAGCTGATTGTTTGATTGGTATACCAAACTCTCATATAACTTTAAAATATAGTAACCCGTAACAGGTGACGATAATTGGATAAAGAATCCTGTAGAGAAGATGCAACTTGAGAGGAAAAGAAAACCAAGCACTTAAAAAATGCAAAAATAACGTCCACATCTATCAAGTCTAAGCCATATTGTCATTCAAAAATAATGATCGTAGATGGACGATTCTCAATCGTCGGCTCTGCTAACTTAAATAGACGAAGTCTCGATGCCGCCGTAGACAGTGAATGCAATGTCATAATTGAAAGTACTAGTTTCGCATCTCAGCTTAAAGATAAATTGGATAAAAGTAAAAGTCGATATAAGACAGAATCACATGATATTGACGGTGACGAAGTGATTACTCAATTTAATGATTTAAATTTTATTGAGAGAGACGACCAAGCAAAAGAAATTAGCAAAAACACAATTTCAAAGATTGCAATGGGTAGCATGCTAACAGAAAAAGCTCCTGACGAGCTTCGGGAACTTTATACTCAAAAGTTTGATTTTCTACTGTAATACCAGGTATTAGTATGATTAAAATATCTAAACGCTCAATAATAGTTGTAATTTTACTATTAGGATCGCTTATCTTTGCCTTAGTTTTTTATTGCAGATTATACTTAATTCAGCCTATAACTATTTCGGACGATCATTTGGAAGTAGAAAAAGCTACCGTTTATGGAACATTAAGCTTAACTGAGAAAATAGATGGTGAGCGAAGTGGAATGATTACACATGATCTGTCTGTATCAATAGATTCTATGGAAATTAATTCTCCCAATAAATCTTACGCTACTGAGATTATGGACTCATCTAAATATAAAATATTAACCTGGAAAGTCATAAAAGGAAATATATTAGATGAAGATGGAATTTACATTGAACTGAATAATTTACCAAAAAGTTTTAAAAATAGCTTTCTAAACAAAAAAATAAGTATTACAGGAAGAATCTATAAACATTGTTTTAATACATACTATTTGAATCCGCTAACAGAACCGGAGCCAAAAGGGTCTTTTGTGTGTATAGGACTTCCTGAACAATATCATATACGTTTATCAGAATATCCAAAATGATAAAATGGGTAACTCTCACTTTTGCAGGCGATATGTCAGATCAGGTCGGAACTAATACACTTTGAGATTAGATGAATTAATTAAAGTCACCATGAAATTTTCTGGTGATTTCGTTGGTTCTGAAAATAGTATTTTTCCTTCGATCCAGATAACATTATTAAAAATATAAACTTTTTTTATATTCCTCAAAAAAAATTCCACACCTAAAAAGTATGTGTATTTAAAGATCTATTTTCGGTTTTTAGATTAATTTTGTTTATTTGTAAGCCTGGTGTAAGCGTTTGCGCTAGTTCACCTAATAACTATCTAGTATTCTTTTCTCAAGATTTAAAAATTATTGAACATACTCCCTGTGAATACTAAATCATTTTTAGTTTTTTATTGGTCGCATGCAAATCATTTTAATTCAACCCTGTACTGATGATATGCTTACATTTGTCGTGCAGAGTTTAAATTTAAGAAATTGGAGGCAGTTTATGGCTCAACAATATCGTTTTGATATTTATCGGTGCTTGTTGGTAAACGGCAGAATTACACGAAATTTTGTTGTTCTTTTTTTGCTCCTGGCATTGGCGGGCTGTGATTACTTCTGGCCCAGACACAAGCAGGTTGAATTTTCCGGTTGGGTAGTTACCCAGATAGGCCAGCCAGTTTCTGATGCACAGGTTTCAGTAAATGGACAAGTGGTTAAGACAAAAAGTGATGGTAGTTATATTGTGGCGTTAAGCGCACAGGAAACCTATATTCTATCGATCACACATACGGATTATGCCGATTTTGTACATGTTACGCGTCAAGCCTTAAGTGCTAAGGTTTGGACTTTAGTCAAGGCGCAGATATTTGAGATTGACCCCACCACACCCGTCAGCATAACGGATACTCGACCAGAATTAGATCGGAAAGGGCTGGAAGGTGCAACCTTTAGTTTGCCGGCTAATGCGCTTGTTGATCCGCAGGGAAACCCTCCAACCGGGCCACTACGTGCGGCAATTGCAACGTTGGATTTAACCAATGGTGAAGGGCCGGGTGATTGGGCGGTTCGTTCGGATGATGGACGAGAAGGTTTCCTTGTTTCGTATGGGGCTGTGTATATTGAATTTACTGATCCGGTCTCGAATGTAAAGTATCAATTAAAAAATGGTGTATCAGGTCAGTTAGCCTTACCTGTGCTGCCGACGATGAGTGCGCATGTTGATAAAGCGCCATCACCACCATTCTGGTACTACGACGTAAACGATGGTTATTGGAAAAAGGCAGGACAGGCGAGTTTTGACGCCAGCACAAATTCATATACGGGAACGGTTAATCATCTATCAACTATCAATACCGACATAGCCAAGTTTGACAATGCGGCGTGCCTGGCGATTACGGTGGATGCCTCTTTGCCAACAGGTAACAAACTTCGCATTCGATACCATTCAGGCGGCACACCCTTTGGACAGGTTCCCACCTTTGTAATGAATGATGCGTTAAATGCCGCTTATCGTTTACCGGCAAATACAAACGTATTACTGGAAATGCTCAATGCCAGTGATGAAGTATTAAGTAATATGGTAGTAGAAGATCCAGTTGGCACGCCGACGGTAAATAACGTTGTGAATACAGGGACGGCTATTCCATCTGGAGATTCTTTGTGGCCACCTTCACCCTATACACCTTGTAAACCTGTCACCTTGCGTATGGCCTCACCGGAGGTAGAGATACGGATTAATGAAACAACCGCGGCGATTAGCCTTATCGATAATCCAACCGATGACTATATTACCTGGGCACCGACTTTTGCTCTGGCACGCCTGGCAACACCAATGGGTGCAGATGTGAATGTTGTTTTAACCAATGATGCGCCGAACATCGGTGGCAATATTCGTTTTGCCGCTAATCAAAGTCCGTGGCCGGTGAATACGACGGCCACCGCCGTTAACCTGGCCTTGACCTTGCCCGCCGATGGAAGCTGGGTTCAGTTTGCGATTGCAGGTGAATTTGGTACACCCAGTATTAATGACAAGGATGCCATTATTGAAGCACATCAGGACACGGCTGGTGGAACCCAGATCGGTAGCAAGGCTTTAATGGTGCGTATACGCAAAAATGCCAATAACTTAACCGTAGGCGAACGTGATCGTTTTCTTTTTGCCTGGCAGAAATTTCGTAATAACATTGCTGGAGTGAATTATATTCAGATACAGGAGATGCATCGTTTAGCTACGGCGGCTGGTGATGAGGCTCATATGCAACCGGCTTTCTTAAGCTGGCACCGGGCTTTTTTGTTATTAGTTGAACGAGAATTGCAAAAATATGAGCCTACGGTTGCCTTGCATTATTGGAACTGGGATACGGCGGCACCCAATATTTTTACGGCTGATTTTATGGGAGCTAGTACAGGTGCAGGAGGTTTTGGAATTGCCGAACCGATATTTTCATCAACAAATCCCTTGCGTGGCTGGGATACAGACTTGCCATTCAGTGGCGGAGAACTGCGTAGGAACGAGCAGGATCTTACCCGCGATCCATTGTTTGCGATGAAACCACTTGATCATGCTATTGAGCCCTCATTGATGGCACAAACTGATTATGGACCAACAACTCCTGGTTTTTTTGCGGTTAATTCTTTCAGCGATGATGTTGAGAAGGAATCACACAATACAGGGCACGGCTGGCCTTGTGCAGGTGGCCATTTAATTAATCCTAGCCGATCAGCAGCTGACCCAATATTTTTCTTATTGCATTCGCAGATTGATCGAGAGTGGGCTTACTGGCAACGTGGCCATGATCGAATGGGTGTCGAATCAGGAGGAGTCCTGACGTTCCCTGCACCGGGTCATTATGATAACAATGGTAACTGGAATTCACCGTCAAATACTGCCGATGCAGATTTTCGTCAACAAGGTTCGTTTTTAGAAGATGGACTTTGGCCATGGGATGGTACGTCCGGTGGAACACCTGGAACACCTGAATGGCGACCACCCAATCAGGCGACATCGGGTGGTACCAACGTCCCTAACAGTACGCCATTGATTCCAGGGTCATCATTCCCTGCGTCGGAGCGAGCGAATTTATGGCCGCCCATTGATGCGGTCCCTCTTAATCGACATATGATTGATTTTCACGGACGGTTTAGACCACAAGATGGTCTGGGTTTTAGTTATGACGATGTATCTTATTAGAACGGAGACGACTGATGAACAGAATTGTGATCTTAATAAACAGATTTATGTATGCGTTACTGATTTCAGCTTACATCACGATAGCCAATGCAGCGCCAACGGTAGTAGAAAATCCATCCGCATATCGTGCCGAAAAAGTTAAGGCAACAGAAATTTTTGTCGATACTAATAAGCTGAAAAGTGAACGTATTAAGGCATATCCCAGACTTGGTTATCCCGATGAGAAAACCTTTGAGAGGTTAGTGCAGATTGGCCTGGATAAAAATGAAGATGATCAAATACGTTTACTTGCCCTGCAACGTGCCCGCTACGATCTAAAATATTTCGATGCGGTGCTAAAAATATTAGACGATGTGAACGATGGTGGTGAACTTTTAAATGCGGGTTTAATTAATGACATTAGCCGCCGCACAACGTTTCGTCATTCCGCAGAGATTCGGCAACGTTTACAACATGCATTGCGCGATCGCCTGAAGGATACGCGTGCCCAGGTGCGTCTTGCGGCCTACTATGCCCTGGTGCCAACACACGATGTTGTTTCCATCAGTAATCTGGTAGAAAGTTTGCGTACAGGGAATAATATCCCGATACCAATACATAACGCGATCGAGTTACTCGATGTCGATGGTTCGGCCAAACATATTGTAACAATACGACCATACTTAAATAATCAGGATCCAAAGATTCAGGCGCAGGCCGCGCGTGCTCTGGCGATTGATGCTAAAAGCCGGAAGCAGATTATTGCGCTGGTGACTAATCTGGAATCACCACAGGTGGTGCGTGAAAATGCGATACGCGCTCTGGCCCGTGAGGACGAGGAATTTTTTAGTTATGCACTTAAGCTGTTATCTAATAAAGGAAATTCACCGGATATACGTTTAGCCACGATGAGGGCATCTATGGGACGCATAAATTACCATAAGGTTTCCAGCCAGCTACAGGTTACTTTTACCAGAGTAGTGAAAAATTTGTCAGAAGAGAAAGGTCTAAAAACACAAAAGGGTGTTGATTTAACTGCAGAGGCAAGACACTTGTTTCTGCATATGCGCAAACGAGTACCGGCGGTTAGAAAGTCTATTGGAGGATAAACATTGCTATTGGTAAAACACAGGCTGGTCAGTAAAGTTCTTACGGTATGGTTGACTCTGATCATATCCAGTATAGCGAGTGCACAGTGTCTGGAAGAAATCGATACCCTGTCCGTTGGCAAACAGTTATTGTGTCTAAAGACGATTAAATCTACCGGCAGCTTTAACACCGAGGTTAATGCAGGCTTAACACGATTTTTCAGGAAAATGGATGGCAAAACTAATCATCGTGTTGTTGCCGGAGCACTGGACTTACTTCGTGCACAGGGGCATTCAGCACAGGCGATGGCGGAAGTATTAAGCCAGTTATTACCGCATCAGGCGAAACTATATCAGCAACGGGACAAGTGGTATGTTTTACGCTTGCGTGCCTATATTTTTCTGACCTTGAGTGAAGTAGGCTATCCTGATTCGGCCGTGCCTATGTTAATTGACACTATTTCTCATTTCGATAATAGAATGAGTGCCGTTGAGCTGGGCTCGGTGATGCGGGTCGTAGCGAGTCTTGGCGCGCGCGGGCAAAAATTTTCAGATTATCTGCTGGACACAATTGGTGATACAGTAGGAGAGGAGGAATTTTCTCTATCCCGCTACGCCGTTGATTTTCCGCGAGAAGAGTCTACTACCGTACAGATTGAAGCAGTACGTGCGTTAAGAGCAATCGGTGCCAGCAATAATAAACGAGTTATGACTGCGTTAACCAGTATTGCGCAGGCCGGTAGCCATTCCAGTCTTGATCCACGTTTAATCCATGAGGCGAAATTGACCTTACAACACTATGGCGGCCTGAATACAAAAAATAATCATGTCCAGCTAATACCAACCGCATATGTGAGTCCCTGGCTTCTACCAGAGCAGCGGCATGCTGTGCATAACCTGGATATCAATTTTACGGATCATGCTGGTAAGAAAAAAATATTAAGTAATATTGTTGATCGTCCCACACTGGTCGCATTTTTTTATACACGTTGTCAGAATGCGGGTAAATGTTCGATGACTTTGACTAAATTGGCAAGCCTGCAAAAGGAATTACAGAAACAGGGACTGGATAAATTTGTTCGATTATTAGCTATTACCTACGAACCGCAATATGATAATAGTTTACGCTTACGACGTTACGCGATCGATCGAGGATTTAAGTTGAGTGATAATGCTCTTACCGTGCGACTTGATCCTGATCGGCATGTAAAATTTGTTAAAGAAATAGAGAATCCGGTTGGTTATAATGCCGGTTGGGTTAATTCACATGGAGTTGAGGCGACATTACTCGATTCACATGGGCGTTTAGTACGTAAATATACATCACAATACTGGTTAAACGAAACGGTCACTTCCGATCTGAAACGATTATTATTAGACAGTTAACTCGTATTTTAATTAGCTGGGTATGATCTATTTTTTCCGGTGTCATATTTGTTTTGCCCTCCATGGGTTTAGTGGATTTTCTTATTCAGTTTGAGTATTCTGCATTTATACCTATCAGATAGCGTGCGTGTTTGGTGTCTTTCATAAGCGCGATCAAAAAGACTCTGTATTATAAAAATCAAATATAGTTTGCCTTCACCGCTCATAAATAAGCATTGAGATGGTATGGTATTGGTTGCGAGAATGAAGCAAAATCGCTTAAATATGATCTGAGTTGCATTTTTCACAAAATAAAGATTCATTCAAGGAGTACGCATGTTTCGTCAAGTGTTCTTTATTGTTTCAGCACTGGCTCTTTTGTTAATCACAGGCCTTGGGATCATCTGGCCGCAGAGCTGGTGGGTGATGATTGTCATACTCCCCGTGATTTTGTTAGGTTTGATTGATGTCTATCAGAAAAAACAAACCATTTTACGGATCTACCCGATCGTTGGGCGTCTGCGTTATTTATTTGAGTCTATTCGGCCAGAGATACAGCAATATTTTGTTGAGTCGGACACTAACGGTCAGCCGGTAAACCGTGAATTTCGCTCACTGGTATATCAGCGTGCGAAAGGTGTGCGCGATACTCGTCCATTTGGGACCCTGTTCGATGTTTATCGTCCGGGATCTGAATGGATCAATCAAAGTCTTTCACCAACACCGGTATCCGAGGTACCTCGGGTTCAGGTCGGTGGGCCGCAATGCACTCAACCTTATGATGCTTCATATCTAAATATATCGGCAATGAGTTTTGGTGCGCTAAGCAAACATGCAATATTAGCGTTGAATCAGGGTGCGAAGTTGGGTGGTTTTGCGCATAACACCGGAGAGGGCGGTCTGAGTCCTTATCATCAGCAACCAGATGGTGACTTGATCTGGCAGATTGGCACCGGTTACTTTGGATGCCGAAGTAACGATGGTCGATTTAACCCCGAGGCCTTCGCCGAAAAAGCCGGCCAGCAACAGGTGAAAATGATCGAGATCAAATTATCGCAGGGAGCCAAACCTGGCCATGGGGGTATCTTGCCTGCGGCCAAACTGACAGCAGAAATTGCCGCTATCCGCGGTGTGCCGATGGGGCAAGATGTGATTTCACCATCAGCTCACAGTGCTTTTTCTTCACCCATCGGTCTGCTGGAATTTGTTGGTCAATTGCGTGACTTGTCTAGCGGTAAACCGGTTGGCTTCAAGCTCTGTGTTGGAATTAAATCAGAGTTTCTGGCTATTTGTAAGGCCATGTTACAAACTGGAATCTATCCCGATTTTATTACCGTCGATGGTAGTGAGGGTGGTACTGGTGCCGCCCCCATTGAGCTGACAAATTCTGTCGGGATGCCGATGCGAGATGGCCTGTCGTTTATACATAGCTCACTACAGGGCATAGGAATACGACAACACATTCGTCTTATTGCTGCCGGTAAAGTTTTGTCGGCATTTCATATCTTACGTGAACTTGCGCTTGGCGCCGACATGGTCAACTCGGCACGTGCGATGATGTTTGCGCTGGGCTGTATTCAATCGCGTAGCTGTAATACCAATCGTTGTCCAACCGGAGTGGCGACTCAGGATCCCGCTCGTTACCAACAACTCAACATAAATGACAAGGCGCGGCGGGTGGCCCAATATCATACTGCCACCATGCGTGCGTTGATGGAGTTGATAGCGAGTGCTGGTTTGCATTCTCCGTCAGATATTCGCCCGCAGCATATTATGCGCAGGGTCAACGGACCGAATATTCAAAGCTATGCAGAATTGTATCCCGGCATCGAATGCGATTGTTTAAAAGAAAATGGACATGTACCGGAGATCTGGCAAAAGGATTGGCAGCATGCCGATCCAGAAAAGTGGAATTAAATTAATGGGGGGCAGAGACGTATTTTTTTACCAATTTAAGTCTATTAAAAAAATACGTCTCTGCCCGCCATGAATTTTAAGCAAAAAAAACGCCGTCATACTGACGGCGTTTTAGATCGAGAATAAATTTCTCGTATTAACTTAACGTGTTGCGCAATTTTTTCATCGCGTTATTTTCCAGTTGACGAATGCGTTCTGCTGAAATGCCATATTTGTCAGCGAGATCCTGTAACGTGGTCTTGCTTTCATTTAACCAGCGTTGTTGCACGATATCCTGACTGCGTTCGTCCAGGGTGGCCAATGCATTAAGCAAACGTTCTTTGTTATGAGCCTGCCATTGACTGTTTTCATTTTCTTCGGCCGGGCCATCTGAGTTGTCCTGTAAAAACATCGCGGGTGCGGTAGCCGGAGCATCATCATCACCGTCATCACGCAGGTCAAAACCAATGTCCATACCGCTCATACGCGATTCCATCTCGACCACGTCTTTGGTGCTGACGCCAAGGTCTTTCGCCACCTGTTGTACTTCCTGATGACTAAACCAGCCCAGTTGTTTTTTGGAGCTGCGAATGTTGAAAAACAGTTTGCGTTGGGCTTTTGTCGTCGCCACTTTCACAATGCGCCAGTTGCGTAAAATAAATTCGTGAATTTCTGCGCGTATCCAGTAGACAGCGAACGAAACCAGACGCACACCCACGTTCGGGTCAAATCGTTTAACCGCTTTCATCAAACCGATGTTGCCTTCCTGGATTAAATCCGCCTGTGGTAAACCATAACCAGAATAACTGCGGGCAATGTGTGCGACAAAGCGTAAATGCGACATAATTAACTGTCGCGCAGCCTCAAGATCGCCATTTTCATGCAGTTTGATGGCAAGGGCTTTTTCTGCTTCAGCACTTAAAACATCGATAGCTCGAATGGTCTGCATATAGGCATCTAAGCTACCGGCAGGTACGGGCATTTGCATGGTGGTTGACTTGCTCATAGTTTGTATCTACCTCGTCTATTAGGGTTGATTAATACTAGCACTCTGAAGGATAGAGTGCCAATAATAGCAAAAGTTCAGACAAAAATAGACTGTATTTCAGGCATTTAACCTTATAAATTACTAGGTATATGTGGGAACCGGTTCCGAAAAATTAGGTTCTTCATTCCATGGGGAGGGGCTAGAACCTTCCAGGGTGTAAATGTAGATACGGTTACGCCCAGCCTCTTTAGCGGAATACAGGGCCTTGTCCGCCATGCCAAGAAAGCGGGTGAGGGTTTCATCTGGGTGGTCGGCGGTCGAGGCCAGGCCGATGCTCACGGTAATACTGACCCCGGCCGGTTTCAGGTTGGCGATGTCGTTGCGCAGCTGTTCAGCCCGTTCCAGCATCTGATCGGCATTGAGGTTCGGCACCAGAATGCTAAATTCCTCACCGCCAAAACGCACGACCATGCCATCAGCAAAGGCACTGTTTAATTTCTCACCCAATTCGGCCAGGACGTGATCGCCGGTAATATGTCCCAGGGTATCGTTTATATTTTTGAAATAGTCGATGTCGATCAACATCCCCCAGACCGGCTGGTAGTCATTGTTGCTGATATAAGCTTCACCATTATCAACCAGATAGCGTTTGGAGCGGACGCCGGTCAGGCTGTCGGTGACCGCAATCCAGCGCATGTCCTCGGCCTGTTGTTTTAAGGCATCGTATTGATGTTTAATTAATAACAGCGCACGCACCCGGGCGATCATCACTTCTTCAATAATAGGTTTGGCAACGAAGTCATTGGCGCCGGCATGGAAAACCTCCACCTGAGTGGATTGATCGTCGCTGCTGGTCAGGACCAGAACTGGACATTCCTGCTGTGACATGTGCATTTTGGCTCGAATGGCATGCAGCAGGTCGCCCCCGGTCATTTCGCCTTCCAGGATGAAATCCGTGATCACCAGGTCGTATTCAGATCGTTCTTCTTCATTTGCATGTTGTTCTTCTAACAACACCAATGCCTCTTCTGCCGTGGCGAGCTGGGTCACCTTGAGTCCATGTTTCTCCAGAATCTTGGTAATGACCGCGGCGGCGGTGGCACTGTCTTCAACAAACAGAATATGACCGATTAGCCCGGAATGACGTTGCACGAAGGAACGGACAAAGCCGCCGAAGGCTTTATAGCCCTGGGATTTATCAAAATAATCGGTGACCCCGGCCTCAAACCCTTCGCGTAACAGGCGGCTATCGGCATCGCCGGAGACAACAATAATCGGGATATAGCTATGGGTTTTTGAACCTCGAACGTCCCGGCTAAGGGCCAGACCATCCATATCAGGCAGCATGAGTGCCGTGGAGACAAGGTCATACTTGCTGTGGTTGAGTAGAGTAAGTGCTTCCTTACCGGTTGCACAGGGGTATATCTCAGCGTTGCTGACTTCTTCCTGCAGGATTCGGGTCAGGATAGCGCGTGTCACGGAGGATCCGTCTACGACAATAATGCGTGTTTTGTGTTCGTTCATGCTGGTTAAATATACACCTTTAATTGTGTGTTTATAGCGGTGTTACGTCCAAGTTGCAAATTTAGCTCTTAATTTTTAATAAAGAGTCGTTTCAGCGTGGCTCGATTTCACGTAAATGCCGACTAACGGCAATCCATGAGCCCCCCAAGCCAAGCCCAATACTTAAGACTAGTATGGTCAATATCGTACTAAAATCCATTTTATGCAGGGCAAATTCACTCTGGTAGAGGCCGGCCAGATTTTCAACCGGGCCGCTGATTAACAGCAGACTGATAAAGACCAGGATTAGTGCGATTAATCCACCAATGAGGCCATACCAGAATCCGGTATACAGGAAGGGGCGGCGGATGAAGCCATTGGTGCCGCCAATCAGTTTCACGATAACGATCTCATCGCGGCGATTCTGGATGGCCAGTCGAATGGTGTTGCCGACCACCAGCAGCACGCCGATCGATAACATCAGGCCGAGTACAGTAACGCCACGGCGTACGATGTCCATGATGGCATACAGACGCTGCACCCATTCACTGTCGAGCTGGACCAGTTCAACCTGCTGGTATTTATTCAATTTGGCCGCCAGTTGCTCAACCTGCTGAGCATCATTGTGTTGCAAGTTCGGGGTGATCACCAGCGTAGCCGGAATCGGGTTTTCATCGAGGGCCTTGATCGCGGCGGTGTAGCCGCTGCGCTGTCTGAATTCCTCCAGGCCTTTTTGTTTTGAGATGTATTCCACTTCAGCTATTTCGGGCAGTTTGCGCAGCGTGTTGGCCAGTGACTGGGCCTGTTTTGCTGAGATTTTCTGTTTCAAAAACAACGAGACCTTGGCTGCACCTTCCCAGCCACCGCTGATCTGCTGGGCGTTATTCAATAGTATGTGCATGCCGGTCGGCAGGGCCAGGGCGATACCGATAACGGCCGCGGTCATGAACAGGTTGAACGGGGCACGCCACAATAAACCGAGGCTATAAAAAAACACCTGGGCGTGGCGCATAAAATAGGTTTTGATGCTGGTTGCAAGGCCTGGCCGGTCGCGGCCCTCGACGTCTTCAAATAAGGTTTCGTTACGATCGTTCATGGCTGCGCCGAGTCCCTGATCAGTTGACCATCCTTCAGTACCAGAATGCGTTGGTTAAGGCGTCTGATCATATCCAGATCATGACTGGCGACCATCACGGTGACGCCAACCTGACGAAACTGCTCAAAAATCTGCATGATCTCCCAGGATAAATCAGGATCAAGGTTGCCGGTGGGTTCATCGGCAAGTAATAGCGGTGGCTTGTTGACCACAGCGCGGGCAATGCCGACGCGTTGTTGCTCTCCACCGGACAGGGTAATTGGAAAGCTTTTCTCTTTCGTTAACAGGCCGACTTTGTCGAGCGCGGCACGCGTGCGGCGAGCGATCTCGCGCGGGGGTTGTCCGGCGATAATCAGCGGCAGGGCGACGTTGTCATAAACGGTGCGGTCGAACAGCAGCTGGTGATCCTGGAAGATAATGCCAATATTGCGGCGAAACAGCGGGATGCGTCGTGGTTTGATCTTGGTGGTGTTCTCGCCATTGATCAGCACCTGGCCGCGTGAGGTGCGTTCGATTAGTGCGATTAACTTCAATAGAGTGCTTTTGCCGGCACCAGAATGGCCGGTCAGGAAGGCCATCTCACCCTGCTGTAACTCAAAACTGACGTTGAGCAGGGCATCGTGCCCACTTTCGTAGCGTTTACAGGCCTGGATAAACTGGATCATATATTACCCACACTATGAAACGGTGTGGTCCCCTCCCTTTTTTGTGTATTCTAATTATTCAGGTCAAGCAGCGCGTCGACAAAAGTCTCAGCATCAAATACCTGTAAATCGTCCACCCCTTCACCGATTCCGATAAATCGAATCGGGATATTCAGCTGTTTGGCGATGGCAAATACAATACCACCTTTTGCGGTACCATCAAGCTTAGTGAGGGTAATACCAGTGACCTTTACCGCCTCACTAAATTGTGTGGCCTGCACCAGCGCATTCTGGCCGGTGCTGGCGTCGAGCACCAGCATTACCTCATGCGGAGCACTTGCATCATGTTTCTGCATCACGCGTTTGACCTTTTTTAACTCATCCATTAAATGCGACTGAGTCTGCAGGCGTCCGGCGGTATCGGCTATTAATACGTCAATCTTGCGCGCGCTGGCGGCCTGCATGGCATCGAATACCACTGCCGCGCAGTCACTGCCGGTTTGCTGTGAAATCACGGTCACTTCGTTGCGTTCGCCCCAGGTTTGCAGTTGTTCAATCGCCGCCGCGCGAAAGGTATCGCCGGCGGCGAGCAGGATTTTTTCCCCGCCATTTTGCAGGTGTTTGGCCAGCTTGCCGATGGTGGTGGTTTTTCCGGCACCATTAACACCCACCACTAGAATGCTATAAGGGTTGTCCTGTTCGGGGATGGTCAGCGGCTGGCTAATGGGTGCCAGCATACCAACTAGCTGTACGCGCAGGGCTTTGAGCAAGGCCTCGCCATCGGCTAATTCTTTGCGGCTGGTTTGTTGGGTGAGGGACTGGATGATGTCCTGAGTGGCCTCGACCCCCACGTCGGCCATTAATAACGCCGTCTCGATCTCTTCGAATAAATCATCATCAATCTGGCGTTGGCCGAGAACCAGATCGCCAAGACCGGAGGAAAGCTGTTTGCGGGTATTGGCCAGCCCGGCCTTGAGCCGGTTAAACCATGATTTTTGTTCGGGGGTATTGTCTTTTGGTTTTTTGAAACTAAATAAAGCCATGCTAGTCTAGATGCTACGGTTACGTGCATGGCGTGATTGCCAGCAAGTGCGTTATCCTACCATTTGCGGGACTTGCGCGTTAGTAAAAAACGAATCGATTAAAAAATGGAACCATTATGCAACGTTATAAATTAGTATTATTTTCCGGTTTAGTTAGCGGCTGTCTATTCGGCTTTTCTCTTTTTGCTCAGGCAGAATCAAGCGTTCACGAATACGAACTCAGCAATGGTCTGAAACTTCTGGTTAAGGAAGATCATCGAGCCCCGGTGGTGGTCTCGCAGGTCTGGTACAAGGTCGGCGCGAGTTCAGAGTACAACGGCATTACCGGCGTATCACATGTGCTCGAGCACATGATGTTCAAGGGTACCGAAAAAATTAAACCTGGCGATTTTTCCAAAATCATCAAGGAAAACGGCGGGCGAGATAATGCCTTCACCGGCCGCGACTATACCGCTTATTTTCAGTTACTGGAAAAAAGTCGGCTTGAGGTCAGTTTCAAAATGGAAGCGGATCGAATGCGTAATCTGATTTTGCCTGAAAAAGAATTTAGCAAAGAGATCGAAGTCGTTAAAGAAGAGCGACGCATGCGCACCGACGACAAACCCCGTTCATTAACCTATGAACAGTTTAATTCGGCCGCCTACGACAATAGCCCATATAAAAATCCAATCATTGGCTGGATGAATGATCTGGATAACATGAATGTCGCTGATTTACGCCAGTGGTATGAGATGTGGTACACGCCCAATAACGCCACGGTGGTAGTGGCCGGGGATGTGGATGCCGAAGAAGTGTATGAATTAGCTAAAAAACACTTTGGTCCGATTGCACGACATAAAGTGGCCACTCTCAAACCTCGCAAAGAGCGGGCACAACTAGGTCCACGCCGGGTTGTGGTCAGAACGCCGGCGCAGGTGCCTTATATGCTAATGGGTTATAAAGTACCGGTGTTGCGTACAGTAGAAGAAGATTGGGAACCGTATGCACTGGAAGTGCTGGCCGGGGTGTTAAGTGGCAGTGGTAGTTCACGCTTACCTAAAATCCTGGTACGCGAAAAACAAATCGTGGTCAATGCAGACGTAGGTTACAACATGCATGCAAAGTACGATGAGATGTTTTTGTTTGATGCTACGCCGGCCCAGGGTAAAACCGTGAAACAGGCCGAGCTGGCGATTATTGAGCAGATCGAAGAATTAAAAAAGAACAAGGTCAGTGATGCGGAACTGGATAGAATCAAGGCGCAGGTCATTGCCAGCGATGTTTATGAGAAAGATTCGGTTTTTTATCAGGCCATGACATTAGGCACCCTGGAAACGGTTGGACTTAAATGGCAATTAGCAGATGAATACCTGAAACGAATAAAGTTAGTTACTGCAGAGCAAGTGCAACTGGTCGCGCAAAAGTATCTAGTTGACGATCAGTTAACGGTTGCGGTACTCGAACCGCAAAATACCGCGAGCAAAGCGGCTCATCAACCTGAATCAAATTAAAGTCGGCGCAAATTATTATGTTTAATCAAAAAAACTTTTTTATATTTTTTATTCTTGTCGTCATTGTGGGTGGTCTGTATGCCTTATCCAGTCGTGACGATTCAAATTCATCGGCTCGCTCGCAAGGGCTTAACATAGAAAGCTGGCAGTCTGATAAAGGCGCAAAAGTTTTATATGTTCATGCACCTGAGTTACCGATGGTGGATGTGCGCATCGTATTTGATGCCGGTAGTGCACGGGATGGTGGCAAACCCGGATTAGCGAGCCTGACTAATCTATTACTGGATCATGGTGCAGGTGAGTGGAATACCAACCAAATTGTTGAACGCTTTGATAGTGTTGGTGCTCAGTTCGGCAGTAGTGCACTGCGCGATATGGCGATAGTAAGCCTACGCAGTTTAACGGACAAGTCCTGGTTAGAGAAAGCACTGGATACTACCGCGACAATTTTACAAAAACCCAAATTTATATCAGATGAATTAGAGCGTGAACGAAAACGTATATTAGTCGCTTTGAAGAATCAAAAAGAATCTGCTGGTGCTCTTGCCTCAATTGCTTTTTATAAAGCGTTATATGGCGATCACCCCTATGCTACTCCAACCTCTGGTGACGAGGACTCGGTTAAAGAGATCAGTCGTGATGATGTTGCGGCATTTTATAAAAAATATTATGTCGCCAAAAATGCCACGGTTGTAATTGTCGGTGCAATAGAAAAATCGCAGGCGAAAAAGATTGTTGCACAGCTGGTCGATGGGCTGGAGGCTGGCGAGAAAGCGCCACAGTTACCTGATGTTAAGGCCATAACGAAAACAGAAACGATCAAACAGGTTCATCCTTCTAAACAGACCCACATTATGGTTGGTCAGGAAGGCAAGCTTCGCGGGGACGTAGATTATTTTGCCCTGTATGTTGGTAACCATATTCTTGGTGGGAGTGGTTTTGGTTCACGCATTGTCGAGGAGATTCGTGAGAATCGTGGTCTTGCTTATAGCAGTTACAGTTATTTTTCAGCGATGCGTAAAAAAGGCCCGTTTGTGATGGGACTGCAAACCAAAAACGAACAGGCAGAAGAGGCCTTGAAAGTTTTGTTTGAGACAGTACGCAAATTTATCGAAAACGGTCCAACTGAAGAAGAGTTAATCTCAGCGAAGAAAAATATTACCGGTGGATTTCCGTTACGCATTGATTCAAATCGAGATATTACAGAGTACGTCGCCATGATCGGATTTTATGATCTGCCGCTGGATTATTTAACGAATTTTAATGCTAAGGTCGAACAGGTTACCGTTGAGCAGATTAAAGACGCCTTTGAGCGCCGTGTGCATCCTGACAAAATGGTAGTGGTTATGGTGGGTGGCGAAGCGAAAACTGGCCAGACTGAAGAATCTAAAACGAATTCTAAATCAGCTGAGTAAGTGGCGTCTGTTGTCGAAAATAGATAACAAGCGATAGATGGTGGCGGCACGAAGCAAACAAATCCTGCGTATTATTGGTGGTGAATGGCGGGGGCGAAAATTTCAGTTCCCTGATGTCGAGCATTTACGACCGACTCCGGATCGAGTGCGCGAAACGCTGTTTAACTGGTTGATGCCGGTTATCAAGGGTGCCAATTGTCTTGATTTATTCTGTGGCAGCGGCGCGCTTGGTCTGGAAGCTTTATCGCGTGGGGCTGCGCAGGTGGCCTTTGTTGATAAAAACAAACAGGCGATCGATGTTTTAAAAGAAACCTGCCGAACGGTAAATTGCGATAAGGCCGATTTTTATCTGGCTGATGCGCAGAGCTGTTTAACGAATTCATTTGCTGGTAATGAAAGCGTCGATATTGCCTTTATTGATCCACCCTACGAGCTGCAGCTACAGGCTCAAATTGCCAATACGCTCCATGATCTGGACTGCTTAAGCCAGCATGCCTGGATTTATATAGAGCATGATGGCCAGTTTGATCATCAACAATTGCCTGATAATTGGGTTAAACATAGAGAAAAAGTGGCCGGTCAGGTTCATTACTCCTTATATAAGAATCACTAAGCCGTATCTATCCTGCTGATAACTAAAATACTTGCTCCCATGCTTTTGCTTAAGTATCGTTAGCCTCATGTCAAAAATTACGGCCATATACCCTGGAACCTTCGATCCAATTACCAACGGGCATACCGATCTGGTACAGCGTGCCTGCCTGCTGTTTGACAAACTAATCGTGGCAGTGGCCGTGAATGCGGATAAGACCCCGTTTTTTGACCTGGATGACCGTATTAAGCTGGCCAGGGAATCGTTAGACGCAATGGACTTGCAGGATAATGTCGAAGTGTGTGGTTTTGATAGCCTGCTGGTCGAGTTTATGCGTGAGAAGGACGCCACGGTTATTATTCGAGGTTTGCGTGCGGTCTCTGACTTTGAATACGAGTTTCAACTGGCCAGTATGAATCGCCATCTGCGCGATGATATTGAAACCGTGTTTTTGACTCCGGCCGAACAATATTCCTATATCTCGTCCACTCTTGTTCGCGAAATTGCCAACCTGGGCGGCGATATCAGCCCATTTGTGCCGGCTAATGTAGTAGCTGCTATTAACAGAATGCGCTAATATTCGTTTCCCAAGTAATTTTGTCGGATATTTTGTAGGTCAGCGGTATGTCTTTGTTAATCCACGATGAATGCATCAATTGCGATGTCTGTGAGCCAGAGTGCCCCAATAATGCGATCTCGCAGGGCGATGAGATCTATGACATCGATCCCAGCCTGTGTACCGAGTGCGTGGGTCATTTTGATGAACCACAGTGCATCGAGGTCTGCCCGGTTGATTGCATCGTAAAAGATCCTGATAACGAAGAAGGTGATGATAGCCTGAAATTAAAATATGAAAAACTGACCGGGCGAAAAGCCTCGTAAGATTTTAGCTGGATTCACGTCTGCCGATTTAATTTCTGATAAGATTAAATTTCATTTACAATTTTTAAAGTTTGGGTATCAGATGTTAAAAATTCTTTTCGTATTTTTATTCTCATTAACCCTGTTGGCCTGTGATGGTTCTGGATCGTCAGAACCTCAGCATGCCGTCGCCAGTGCGCATCCGATCGCAACTCAGGCCGGTATCGATATATTAAATCAGGGCGGTAATGCCTTTGATGCCGCGGTCGCGGTAAGTGCGACTCTGGCCGTGGTTGAACCCTATAGCTCTGGAATGGGCGGCGGTGGTTTCTGGTTATTGCATTCGGCAAAAAATAATGTAGATGTGATGATCGATGGTCGTGAAGTTGCTCCGCAAAAAGCGCATCGAGATATGTACCTGGACAAGTCCGGCAATGTTATTCCGATGTTATCGATAACCGGCCCATTGTCAGCCGGTATACCCGGGCAACCCGCGGCGTTGGTAAAAATTAATAAAGAATATGGAAACTTACCGTTAAAAGAAGTGTTGGCGCCTGCGATTAAAGCTGCGCAACAAGGTTTCAAGGTCAGTAAGCATTATCAAACGATGGCACGTTTTCGGTTGGAAGCATTACAGGCCTCTCCGGCGGCTGCTGAAATATTTTTACAGGATAATAAAGTACCAACCATTGGTTATACGGTTAAACAATCCGATTTAGCGAATACGCTCATAGCGATTGCCGAGCAGGGCATGCCTGGATTTTATCAGGGCAAGGTGGCGCAAGCGCTAGTTAATGGGACTCAGGCGGCAGGCGGTATCTGGACGTTAAAGGATCTTGCTGAATATAAGGTTGCGGTACGACAACCGCTAGTAGGGCAGTTTGGCAAATTTAAAGTGACCTCGGTCGCGCCACCTTCGTCCGGTGGCGTTGCATTAATTACAATGCTGAATATTTTAGAAGAACGTAAATGGTTTACAAAAAATCTGGCGGATCGTAAGCATTTAATAATCGAATCCATGCGCAGGGCTTATCGAGATCGAGCGATGTTTCTGGGTGACAGTGATTTTGTTTCTATTCCGATCACCCGATTGACCAGTAAAACCTATGCGAAACAACTTGCTGCCGAGATAGATATGAGCATGGCAACACCGAGTAATATGCTGCCTGGACTCGATGTAGAAGCAAAAGGAAATCACACTACGCACTTTTCCATTATAGACAAACAGGGCAACTGGGTAGCAGCGACCTTAAGTGTCAATTATCCATTCGGTTCGTGTTTTGTTCCGCCAGGTACGGGCATTTTGTTAAATGATGAGATGGATGATTTTTCTGCCAAACCGGGAAAACCCAACGCCTATGGTCTGGTCGGAGCCAAAGCGAATGAGATTCAGCCAGGTAAACGCATGTTATCTAGCATGAGTCCGACCTTTATCGAGAGCGATGATAAACTGGCGATATTAGGTACACCAGGCGGTAGTCGGATTATTACAATGGTGCTGCATAGTATTTTAAATATTGCCGATGGCAAAACGGCTACCGAGGTGGTTGCCGCCCCTCGCTTTCACCATCAATATTTACCTGATGAAGTCCAATATGAAAATGGCAGTTTTAGTGCGGAGGAGGCCAACGTGCTGGTATCCCGCGGTCATCGATTAAAGAATCTAAAATCAGCATATGGAAACATGCAGGTTATTATTGTAGATAAAACGAAAAAATCTATTACGGCTGCTAGTGACCCGCGTGGTGAAGGGATGTCAAT
>UOFR01000003.1_pt1 | contig 124865 bp, 117 predicted proteins | sample 1988501 | NCBI WGS metagenome assembly UOFR01 (sample SAMEA4712194, study PRJEB27164) | hydrothermal vent metagenome | biome: marine basaltic hydrothermal vent biome; feature: marine hydrothermal vent; material: mineral | place: Pacific Ocean | collected 2011-06-14/2011-07-23 | depth 1689 m | reverse complement strand
GTCCAGCCATCTGACTGGTTGTTCAATGGAGCAGATGTAGTTCGGGTTCAGGTGGTGCTGCGTTTACAGCGAGATCTTGAAATAAATACTCCTGGGGCTGCGCTGGCTTTACAGTTACTGGATGAAATTGCCAGCCTGCAAAAACAATTAAAACGTTTCGAATGATGCATCTCTTCAGGTATCCTATTTGCTAGGATTAATTGTTCTTATCTCTGTTACTACTGAATTCTATTACGTAAGAAAACCGGGCGGTATAGTAAGGAAACGTCATATTTGCAGTGACAATTCTAATGGAATTGAAAATCGAGAAAATCAAACCTGGCGGAGCTTTATTTTGTATAATGCTGCCAAAATTCTTACCATAATGTTTTCTACTAACAAGAAACATTAAGTTTTCTTACAAAATATACTTTCGGCCGCAACGAAGTCTTCCTTGGTGTCAATTTCGATCCATTTTAATCCGGTAATATCCAAGGCGTAAAAAGGAACGTTAGTTTCGATTAATCGCTCATACGCACCTTCGTAATATTCTTGATGGTTGCGTTCATCTTTCATCATGATTTCCAGTTCAGCAAATAAAAGCCTGGCTGTCTCACTGCTGATCTTTTCAATTCCGATTGACTCACCTGCTGCCTCTTTCGGGTTGACGGTTTTACTGGCTTTCATAACCCTGCAACCATCCTTAATAATAACTTTAATTTCCTCAGCATCAAGGTTGATATTCTTATCAATGCACAAACAATTGGGGTATTCAGATTCGATCAGTTTTTTCAGAATTTCTTTATCAAACACCACATCTGCATCGAATTTAATAAAGACGGATTCTTTAATTAAATCTTTGGCCAACATAAGAGAAAATCCGGTATTGGTCTCAGCATAGCGTTCATTGGTAACGTAATGAGCTTTTATGCCGGGAAAGTTTGTTGTTACAAAATCTTTTATCTGTTCTTTTAGGTATCCTAATACAAATATAACTTCATTGATGCCGCAATCCTGAATGTGCGACAGCATCATTTCAAGAATGGTTTTATCGCCCACTTTTAACAGGCTTTTAGGACAGTTATCCGTGAGCGGTCTGATTCTGGAGCCGACACCAGCCGCTAATATAATCGCTTTCATATTTTAGATGTACCTTTAATTTTACCTGGCTGTTACTTTCGCATGGGATCAAGCAGCTGGTCTTTTGCTTTGTGTGTCTGATAACCTCGTTCAAATAATCTCCAAAGAGCGATTAAAAATTGACTGATCGCTAACACCCATAAAACCAGTTCAATTTGATTAAACACGGCACCTACACTGGTAAAAACAACGAACTCGGCCTCATCAACCCAAAAAATACTTCGGTGCTTAAGCCAGATTAATTTTATTTTCCCAGAAAAACGATTTGAAAGTTGCTCATATTCTGTTTTCTTTGAATGATATAAGGCTTTTCTTCTTTCTCGGCATTTGTCCAGGTATTGAGGATCATGGTTAAATTGGCTGAAGATAGTCTCAAGTTTAAGGTAATATCTGAAATTAAAGAAAAAACAGGCCGTAAAGCCAAGGAAGATATAAATCACATCATTCGTTGTTAGATAGGCGCCATAAGCAAGAGACAGTGTAATAATATATATTTTTAAAACATCAACCACTTTATCCAGATAGTTGCCGAGATCAGACGATAACTTTTTTGTTCGCGCTAATTGCCCATCCAGACAATCGCCTATGTATGCGACGGGCAAAAAAATGGCGGTAACAATTAGGTGCCCAGGAATATCAATAAAGATAAATAAACACCCCACTACGTACAAAAAGAAAGAAAACAGGGTTACGATATTGGGGGTAATCCAATTGTATCTCGAAACGAAGGGCAATAGCCTGTTTGCTATGAGGGGGAAAAATAAATCGGCCCAATTGCTATAATAAGGTGGTTCGATCACATTTTTTTGTGTCGGCGTGCTATCGCTCATGTTGCGTACATTATCCTGATATGGGGTTCGGAATTATCCCGTAGCGGTGAGTTATTCATTTAATAGTCAACTTGCCGTTGCCAGATCTCCACTCTCTGTACCCCCATTCACATAAACGACCATCGATTTAAGACTTCGGGTAAACGGGATTATTTTTACTTTCACTTTCTCAAAGCTGTGCAATATGTTTTCCAGTGAATCTAAAAAGAATTGAATATCCGCATATGATAATTCACCGATGTTACCTACTTGAAACACTTTATTTTTAAAGCGCCCTTTTCCTTCATAAATAATAATCGATTTGTCACGTAATTTTTGACGAAAAAGAGTCACGTCAATATGCGAGGGTAGATGAACGGTGGTTAAAACAGAGCACATATCTTTTTCATCAACCAGAAACGTCAAGCCTAAATGTGACATGCCGTCTCTTAAGATCCTTGCTTTGTCTTTAAGTACTGCGTAATGATGGGCAATCCCCATGTTGAATATATTATCCAGCGCTTGCTCCAGCGCATAAAACAAATGAACCGCTGGTGTATTCGGTGTCTGTGAATAATCTTTAATGAACTCGTAAAATTTGTACAAGTTTAGATAGGTGGTTTTTACCGGGAGTTCTCGTAGGCGATCAAATTCGTTTGTCTTTCCAATCACAAAGGATAACCCGGAATAAGAACAAATTGCCTTTGAGCTCGAGCTTGAACAAAAGGCGATATGACATTTTTCCATATCGATCATTTCGGCGCCGGCACTACTTACGCAGTCTACAATAAACATCGCTCTATTTTTTTTGCATAACGTGCCGATTTTTTCCAGCGGATTTAGCATTCCCGAGCTTGTTTCATGATGAACCATTGCAACGATGTCAATTTCATGTGTTTGAAGGTAGGCTTGAATTTTTTCCAGATCAAAATCTTCTCCCCATCCAAATTCCAGCCTAAACGTATTTTTGTTATGAACCTTTGAAATGTTGTACAGTCGTTCGCCAAACTCGCCATTGGATAATATTAATATTCGTTTATGGCCAACAACCGAAGAAAGCATCGATTCATTTGCAGCGGTACCGGAGCCGGTGATCACCACAGCTCGATAATCCGCAGTATTTTTTATTGCAAAGAGTTTGAGTAATTTAGTTTCAATACGTTGCAGCAAATAGTCAAAATCAGACTCTCGATGACAAATATCGTCTTTACAAATGGCCCTACGTACGTTTTCTGCCACATTGACCGGGCCAGGCGTAAATAATAAATATTTTTTCATCTCTGTTTTATGTTTCCTTATTCTCTATTTACGTTTAATGAATGAATTGTTCCCTGGAAAAATGCCATTGTTCTCTTTTGTAGCCTTAAACAACGTTCTTTCGGAGGTGTCATGTCATTACTCATCCTTTTCGCATCTCCACCGCCATTATCGGGATGCTTGTTCGCACCGGATCTTTGGTTTTTCGTCTATCCGTCGATGTCATGACGATCAAAAGGCCATTGGGACGTGACCCTGGATGCAGGAATTTCTCCATCCTGCGTCATCCGACACAATTTATCAGGGAAAGCATTTTGTAGACAAAGCGAGCGCCAGTAAATGGCAATGAGCACCAACAGGTGACAAGAAATGCCGCTATAGTGTACTGAAAACTGGACTAGTTATCAATGCTGTTCTCAAAATGCGAGGGGTTTGATTCGCTGATAGGTCGTTTACAAAGAATATACCCATATACCCTATTATAAAAAGTGGTGCGGCATTGACTGATTTGCCCTGATATTCGTTGATCACAGTAACTTTACAAGCTGCTACTTTTGAGTCTCATGTAATAATGTACATAAAGATAAAGTAAAATCTAACAAAGCCTATTATGTCATTGTTTTATATGTGATTTATAAAGTATCGCTATATGTGTTCTGGTGCATTGAAACAGGAAAGACTGAATGTTTTCTTATACTTGATTTGACTCTCTTTTCAGCTAAATACGCTCATTATATAGGCATATGTACACATTTGTGTATATGTGATAGATATACGAATATTAGCGCCCAGAGGACATGAAATGCCTACTTCACAAAATAAAGTTGCAGCAATTAATATCCGTGCCCAAAAAGAGCAACGAGCATTGATTGATAAAGCTGCCTCGAGTCTGAACAAAACACGTTCAGACTTTATGCTGGAAGTGGCCTGCCAGGCAGCAGAGAATGTATTACTCGATCAACGCCTTTTTCTCGTTGATGATGAAGCTTTAAATGCTTTTCAGGATCAATTAGATGCACCCGTCGCGGATAATGAACGCTTACATTATTTACTAAACCGTAATTCGCCCTGGGAAAATTAATTCAATGGCAGACCTGTCTGCGCCAAGCCCCTGTTAATAACCCATGTAGCCGATGAATTTGATTACGGTGAATCAGTACTTATAAAAAAGCGAGCGTTAAAGAACGAGAGCCCAGGTGCTTCGCGCACCTTTGTTGTTTGCCGTGATAATAATGTCGTCGGGTATTACGTGCTTGCTACTGCGGCGTGACCCATAAACATGCACCCCGCAAGGTTCGTCGCAATATGCCTGAGTTTTTTCCCGTGATGATATTAGGACGTTTAGCTGTGAGTAAACACATGTAGTCTGCCGGTCTCGGTCGAGGCTTGCTTAAAGACGCTATTCTAAGAACATTGGGTGTTTCCAAACAGGCAGGCATCAGAACCTTATTGGTTCACGCACTTTCGGATACGGCTCATAAATTCTATATTCAATGTGGTTTTATAGAATCACCCATCGACCCGATGATTTTAATGATTACGCTCAAGGATGCTGCGAACCATATTTAAAATAAACAGGTTATGCCCCCTCTCCTCCTGCAATTGGTATTCTGATTACATACCATGACAAATTTGCAACTTATATGATAGAAAATGACTCCACTTTACTCTATAATTTAAAGTCACATAGAGAAAGACACTTGGCAACCATGCTAAATTATCTTCGACATCACATTCTACGCAAAAGCCTGTGGCTGATGGTTCTGTTGGGTAGCCTTCTTACTCAGACACAAAATCTGTATGCTTGTGAGTTAATGGGTGGCGATCCTCAAGCCACCTGTTGTTGTGTCGAGGACATGAGCAAGGGTTGTCCTATGAGTATAGATGGGGGCGCGGGTTGTGAAATACCCGACTCTGGCATGCGCACCGGTTGCTGTGATGTCAGCACCGATATCTCTGTTGGATTAGCTGATGCCGCGTTGACCGATACCCATCACTATAAGCAGCTTCTCGCACTGGATGTACCTCAGCCACCTCTCGCACTTATCCCGATACCAGATTTCACAATACCGTCATCTGATGTATTTGATAAATTTTCTGTATACGAATTTGCCTTATCTGAACGCCCTCTCGGTACACATACCTACCTTATAACCAGCCGCTTCCGTATTTAAACACCGTTCAATACATTTAATTGATGCTCAGTAATATTTTTTGCTGAATATGACGTTTTGTTGTTTTGTTGTTTTGTTTGAGAGGTGTGCTGTGTTTCATAATATTTATATATGGTTCATAAATCTATTCTTGTTTAATCATTTTTTTAAACGATTGTTGCTGCTAAATCATTATTTATCTTCTGCGGCGGTGGTTGCTCCCCTCCTCCCGTTCCTGAATTTGGTCAATGTTGAAAGAAACCTCATTCATACTCAATATATTACAATAGGTGCCCCCAAATGATTTCGTTGATATCTCGACCACGTTTAATCACGTTGGTTTCTTTGATGTTGGTACCTGTAATTTTGTTCTGGTTTTTTTTCACTGGAACAAACAACGATAACACGATATTTGATGAACGGACGGCCCACTTCGCTGGCCCCTTCAAAGTGCACGTACAACTTAATCCACAACAACCCAAAGTGGGTGACAACATGCTGACGATTATCTTGTACGGCAAAGATAATCAACCGGTAACTGATGCCAACATTGTATCCGTCGCAGAAATGCCGGCGATGGGTTCCATGCCAGCTATGCAAGCTCCGGCTACGATGAAGCATAACGGTGCTGGTGTCTATGTGGGTTCGTTTGAACTATCCATGACTGGAGCATGGCCGTTATCATTGAAGATCAATTCTGTGTCTAGTGGTTTAGCCGCACTTAGTTTCGATCTGACGACAAGTCGTGAGGGTCTACGGTTAACCGATGCCACGCCCAGTATGCTATCGCCCATTTCGAAACAGATGAACGCCGGAATAAGTGCTGAATCCGGTTTTACAACAGCGGGTCCGTATCGGATCAGGGTCATCATCAACCCGGATCCCCCGCAAGTTGGTAAGAATACTATAATCGTTACGATAACTGATAAAAATAAACAACCCATCAGTGGCGCGAAAGTCCGTGCCGTTGCGCAAATGCCCGCTATGGGCAGCATGGCAACAATGAACTCACCGGCTGAGATCATTGAAACAACTCAGGGAAAGTATGAAGGCAGCTTCGAACTGGGTAAACGTGGCGAATGGTCCATGGCTGTTGATATAGAAACGGCTCAACTGGGCCATGGCGATTTAACCTTTGATATGGCTACTGGACGCGAAGGTATAACTTTGGCCACTGCGACCCCCGGTGATATTTCTCATTACACCTGCTCCATGCACCCTTCGGTAAAATCCGCTACACCGGGTACCTGTCCGATATGCGCGATGAACCTGGTGTCGGTCACTAAAAAAGAAATGCGATCAGGTAGTATTCGTATGGATGCACGACGCCGACAACTCATCGGCGTCACGACGGAGATCGCTGAAAACAAACCGATGAATCAAATTATACGTGCCGCGGGTCGAGTCACTTATGATGAAACCCGGTTGACGGACATCACCCTTAAATTTGATGGCTGGATTGGCTCCCTGTATGCGAATTTTTTAGGTGTCTCCATCGAAAAAAACCAGCCTTTGTTCGAAGTGTATGGCCCGGATCTTCTGTCAGCTCAACAGGAATATCTGGAGACACGGCGACATAAAAAAAATAAACACGATACATTATTAAAAGCCGCACGTGATCGCCTGTTGCTTTGGGATATTCGCCCAGCTCAAATTCGCCAGCTCGAAAAACGCGGTCGCACGGTAGACTACCTGCCCATTCTTGCCCCGATCAGCGGCACAGTAATCGAAAAAAACATTGTCGCCGGTAGTGCCGTTAAAGCAGGTCAAAGATTGCTGCGTATCGCTGATTTGTCCCGGGTCTGGGTGGAAGGCCAGATTTATGAATATGAAATTCCATTGGTAAAAGTGGGTATGGCAGTTGATGTGGTACTACCTGATTTAAGCGATCGTAAGATTACTGGCAAGGTGGCTTTTATTAATCCGTATCTTGAAGGCGAGACTCGTACCGCAAAGGTGCGCGTCGAGCTGGATAATTCAAATGGCGAATTACGACCGGACATGTATGCCCATCTGCATCTGGACATTGACCTGGGTAAACGGCTGGTTGTACCCGAGAGTGCAGTGTTATACGCCGGTGACAGTCGTATTGTGTTCGTGGACCTTGGTGACGGCGCATTGCAACCGCGTAAGATCAAAGCCGGGTTACGTAATGCCAACGTGATAGAAGTACTGGATGGCATTGAGCCGGGCGACAAGGTGGTGACGTCCGGAAATTTCCTGATAGCGGCAGAAAGTAAACTCAAGGCGGGGATCGATCAATGGTAAACAACAACCAACATACCGGCCCCATTGAACGCTTAATTCGTTATTGCGCACTCAACCCATTACTGACCTTGTTGATTATTGCAGCGGCCGCATTCTGGGGATATCGCAGCCTGAGTACGACACCGTTAGATGCAATACCTGATCTATCGGATGTGCAGGTCATTATTTTTACCGAGTGGCAAGGTCGCAGCCCGGACCTGGTGGAAGATCAAATCACCTATCCGTTAACCACGACCCTGCTCGCCGCACCCAATGTAGAATTTGTGCGCGGGCAAAGTTTTATGGGCCTGAGTTTTGTCTATGTGATTTTTAAAGATGGGACGGATATCTACTGGGCACGTTCACGGGTACTTGAATACCTCAATAGCGCGGTAGCAGAATTACCGGAAGGCGTTCGTCCCACATTAGGGCCCGATGCCACCGGTGTCGGTTGGGTTTTTCAATATGCATTGGTCGATAAAACCGGCAATACCAACCTGGCCGAACTGCGTAGCCTGCAGGACTTTACCCTGCGTTACTGGCTTGAGTCAGTGGAAGGTGTGGCCGAAGTCGCCTCGGTGGGTGGATTTGTCAAGGAATACCAGGTTAGTGTCGATCCCAATAAACTCGCCTCCTATGGCATATCATTACAAAAAGTTGCGCAGGCTATACGCCGCTCCAATAATGATGTGGGTGGCCGAGTGTTGGAGATCGCGGGACACGAACACTTTATCCGCGGCCGTGGGTATATTAAATCCTTAGATGACATCAGAGTCATCAGCCTGGGGGTAAGTAAAACCGGTGTTCCCATTCGTGTACAGGATGTTGCACAGGTGAGTCTCGGACCTGCGATGCGAAGGGGCATTGCCGAACTCGATGGTGAGGGTGAGGTCGTGGGCGGGATTGTGGTCATGCGTTATGGTGAAGATGCGTTAACCGTAATCGAGCGTGTTAAACAACGCATTGAGGATGCTCGGGAGGCCTTGCCCGAGGGGGTTGAGATCGTGACGACCTATGATCGCTCGGAGTTAATCAACCGCGCCATCGATACGTTAAAAGTCACATTGACAGAAGAAATGATCGTGGTGTCACTGATCATTATGATTTTTTTACTGCACTTTCGCTCTGCCCTGATCGCGATCCTGACTATACCAATTGCGATCCTGTTATCGTTTATCCCGATGTCTCAACAAAATCTCACCGCCAACATCATGTCGCTAGGCGGTATCGCCGTCGCAATTGGCGCCATGGTCGATGCCAGTATTGTAATCATCGAGAATATCCATAAACGACTGGAGGAAGCGGATGAATCCGGTGATGGCGTCAAACGAAGCGAGGTGATCATTCTGGCTATGCAGGAAGTCGGGCCTAGTATTTTCTTTTCGTTATTGATTATTACTGTGTCGTTTATGCCGGTATTTGCACTGGAAGGAACGGAAGGCCGACTGTTTAAACCATTGGCATTCACCAAGACGTACTCGATGGGGTTTTCTGCCCTGTTAGCGATCACCTTCACCCCGGCCCTGGCGTTGATTTTAATTCGCGGCAAGATCCGCGGCGACAAGAGTCCGTTAAACAAATGGCTAGTTAGGATCTATACCCCTGTAGTACGAAATGCCGTGCGCTTTCGTTACGGGGTGATCGGTGTGGCCATCATCGCAATGCTGGCTACGGTACCGGTATTTTTAAAACTGGGCAATGAGTTTATGCCACCGTTAAACGAAGGCAGCATTCTTTACATGCCCACCGCCCTGCCCGGCATGTCAATTACCGAGGCAGGCATTGTATTGCAATCCATGGATCGGGAGCTAAAAAAATTCCCCGAGGTGGAACGCGTGTTCGGCAAGATTGGACGCTCAACCAGCCCGACCGACCCCGCTCCTTTATCAATGGTCGAAACGGTGATTACTCTAAAACCCAAAGACCAATGGCGCGAGGGGCTGGAATGGGACGATCTGATTGCCGAGATGGATGAAAAGTTACGCTATCCGGGTATGCCCAATATCTGGTGGATGCCAATCCAGACCCGCACCGAGATGCTGGCCACTGGGATACGCTCCAGCCTGGGCATTAAAGTCTTCGGCACCGATCTCGCCGAGATCGAAGCGACCGCCGTCCAAATAGAAAAAGCTTTACAGGAAGATGAGCGCACCAAAGTTTACACACGCAGCGCCTTTGCTGAACGCCTCACCGGCGGTTATTTTCTCGATTTTAATATCAAACGTGACATGATCGCCCGTTACGGCCTGACCGTTGGCGATGTCGAAGATGCCCTTCTTGCCGCGGTGGGTGGAAAAACCGTATCGGAAACCATCGAAGGTCGCGAACGGTATGCTATTAATCTACGCTATGCACGTGACTATCGTGACAATCCCGAGGCATTAAAACGTGTGTTGGTGTCAACGCCGACCGGCGTTCAGGTACCCATCACCCAATTGGCCGAGCTAAAATTTTTAACCGGACCGCCCATGTTACGTAATGAAGACGGTCAACTGGTCGGGTTTGTGTTTGTTGATGTTAAGGACATTGGTATTGCCGACTATGTCGACCTGGCGCGTCAGGCGGTAAAAGATAAGGTCGACATACCCAAAGGCTATCGTCTTGCCTGGGCGGGACAATTTAAATATTTTGAACGCGCCAAGGCCAAGTTGCAGATACTCGTCCCACTTACCTTGTTCATCGTTTTTTTCATGCTCTATGTCAATCGCAAGTCCATCACCGAGGCCTTGATTATTCTGATTGCGATTCCGTTTTCACTGGTGGGCGCGATATGGTTGTTGTACCTGCTGGATTACAATCTTAGCATCGCCGTATGGGTGGGTATGATCGCCCTGGCTGGGCTGGACGCGGAAATGGGCATCTTGATGATGTTGTATCTGGGTATGAATTACCAACAACGACTCAAGCAAGGCCAGTTACGGAACCATCAGGATCTCACCGAAGCCATTATCGAAGGCGCAGGTCGGCGCATACGCCCGATGCTCATGACCGGAATGGCACTGTTTATGGGATTGATACCTATCTTGTGGAGCACCGGTGCCGGTGCCGATGTTATGAAACGCATCGCTGCACCCATGGTAGGAGGTATCACCACGGCATTACTGATGGTGTTGATTGTTTTCCCGGCCATATTTGCCATATGGAAAGAACGAACTATTAAGCTGTAATGATGATTATGTTCGCTGCTGCGGCTGTTCATACCAGCCCTGGGTGCGATTAACGATCTTGACTACCGACAGCATCACCGGGACTTCAATCAAAACACCCACCACGGTGGCCAGGGCGGCACCGGATTGAAATCCGAACAAACTAATGGCGACAGCAACGGACAATTCAAAAAAATTACTGGCACCAATCAGTGCCGAGGGACCGGCCACACAATGGGCGACTTTGAATTGACGGTTAAGTAAATAGGCCAGCCCCGAATTGAAATATACCTGGATGAGGATCGGTACCGCAATCAATACGATGACAAGTGGCTGCGCCAGTATCTGTTCACCCTGAAAGCCGAATAGTAAAACAATCGTCAGCAATAAAGCCAGTAACGAGACCGGATGCAAACGTTTAAGGATGGTATCCAGTAACTGGTAATGGTGAGGCCGGGTAAAGATTAAGCGGCGCCAAAGTTGTGCGACGATAACGGGAAATACTATATATATAAGTACAGATAGCAATAACGTATCCCAGGGAACCGTAATCGCTGATATACCCAGTAGCAATCCCACGATCGGTGCAAAGGCAAAGATCATGATGATATCATTCAAGGCAACCTGGGTTAAGGTGAAATGCGGTTCGCCTTTGGTGAGATTACTCCAGACAAAGACCATCGCGGTGCACGGTGCAGCGGCTAGTAGAATCAATCCAGCAATATAACTATCAAGTTGATTTGCCGGTAGCCAGTCGGCAAACAGGATGCGGATAAACAGCCAGCCTAACAAGGCCATCGAAAAAGGTTTTACGGCCCAGTTGACAAACAAGGTAACGCCTACGCCTTTCCAGTGTTCTTTCACATGGTGCAATGCATGGAAATCGATCTTAAGCAGCATCGGAATAATCATTAACCAGACAAGTACTGCCACGGGTAAATTCACTTTCGAAATTTCCAGATGGCCTATGGTCTGAAAGGTATCGGGCAGTAAATGGCCAAGGGCAATCCCCACGACGATACACAGAAATACCCAGAGCGTAAGATAGCGCTCGAACAAACCCATTGACTCACCGGCCGTTTCTTTTGCGATGACTTCACACTGAACGGACATATTTTTTACCTATATGGATTGCATGCTGAATTGTTCAAGTAATGCCTGCACCCGATCGCGAATCTCATCACGGCTGGCACTAAATACATTCATAATTTCTTCTTCGCTGCCAGTGGCTTTGGCCGGATCATCCAGCAGCCAGTGGAATTTTTGTTTACCGGCTGGCACGGCCGGACAATGTTCATCCGCATGACCACAGACCGTGACCAGCACATCGGCCCACTCCAACATCCCGTCGGTCAGCTTGGTCGATTCCTGCTGCGAGATATCCACGCCGGCTTCGGCCATCACGGCAATGGCGCGCGGGTTTTTACCGTGCGCCTCAATGCCAGCGGACTGTACTTCAATATCGCCAGTTGAAAAATATTTCGCCCAGCCTTCGGCCATTTGCGATCGGCAGGAGTTACCTGTGCACAAAAACAGTAAATACATTTTTTATTTTCCTTTAAATACTCAGGCACAACATGCTGCACCGGGGCGGTTTGGCATATCACACAATGCACGCTTGTTGGCCGCAAACGGGGCCTGGCGGACATTAGCCTGTGCAGTGGTTTTCAGTATGTCGTGCATCCAATCGGGTAAGAAAGGATTGATTTGATAATAAATCCACTGGCCTTCACGCCGGTCGGCCACCAGACCGCTATCACGCAGCAGGGCGAGATGGCGGGAGATCATCGGCTGTGATAAGTCCAGCGCATGGGTCAGCTCACAGACACACAGCTCGCCCTGGTTCTGCAACAATACCAGGCAACGCAGGCGTACCTCGTTGGCCAGGGCTGAAAAAAAAGTATTGGCGTGGATAGTCATACGTAAGAATATATGATAATTAATATATATGGTCAAGCATATATATATTAATTAATACTAATCAATGAAACGAGGTGTTTCATGCATTATCCAATCCGGGTTTTATTCTTGTGTACCGGCAATTCCGCCCGATCACAAATGGCGGAGGCCTTACTGCGTTCTTTATTGATGTGTCGTCTCATACCAGCAAACATCTGGATAAATTTCTCGATCATTCCTTTGGCGGAGATGATTTTGAGGTATGCAGTGCCGGTCTCGAACCCAAAGGCCTGCATCCAATGACCAAAAGAGTCATGCATGAGAACAACATTGATGTGTCGTCTCATACCAGCAAACACCTGGATAAATTTCTCGATCAATCCTTTGACTACATCATCACGGTCTGTAATCAGGCCAACGATAACTGTCCCACTTTCCCCGGTGACAATGTACGCATTCACTGGTGCTTTGAAGATCCGGCGGTCATTACCAATGACATTGAAGCACAGTATCAACTGTTTAAGCGAGTGCGTAGCGAAATCAGTGAGCGCATCCGGGTTTGGGTGACCGTGCAGCGCAAGAAGCTAAAAGATATGGGGTTAGTGTTCGACACTGGTGGAACCGTAATTGCAAAATATTCGAACCACCAGACAGGATCTCGTGCACACGGAATGTGTGCCTATGCAGCTTGAAGCTGCATAGAACAAGGAAAGTTAATCGATAGATTTAAAAAACAAGGCTGAATTATTCAGCTAAAATGGGCGGGGTCGCTCTAAATTCGAGTTAAATAATTAACTTGTTATATAATTCTTGCATGTCAATACTATTATGTTTAACTGGCGCTCTTTTGTTATAAGCAGATTCCTGTTCCGTGCTCGGCTTTGATAGATCAAGCTTAGATCGATCCTGATAAAATAACCCTACCGGAATATGTTCATCCCATTCCTGCGCCTTCAGAATGCATTGGGCTATTTTTTTCTCAAAAACGGATTGTTCTGTGTCGGTGTCGACATAGGGGTCATAGTCTTCATCCTCTAACGAGTACAGGCGCGGTTGACTGGTTGCCTCGCAGTGTTCATACCATTGTTGGTCATTGACATCATTGTAGACAGGACATGGCTGTAGAATTTCGAGAAACGCACTGCCTTTATGAGTAATGGCATTTTGTATGAGGGTACGAAGATGGTGAGCATTGTAGGCATAACCACGGCCAATCCAGGTGAAACCCGCTGTCATCGCCATCATAATCGGGTTGAGGTGACTCTGAAGATTGGCCTGTATCATTCTTCGAGTTTTTTCACCGCGGCGCAAAGTAGGTGCAGCCTGCCCCTTTGTTAAACCATATACGCCGTTGTTGAATAGCAAATAAGTAATATCAAGATCACGGCGGCCTGCATTAAGAAAGTGACCAGCGCCGATGCCCAGACCATCGCCGTCTCCTCCAACAGCAACAACGGTAAGTTCTGGCTTTGCGAGTTTAGCCCCGGCGGCAAAGGGTAATACACGACCATGTAAGGTATGAATGCCGTTTGCAGCCAGATAATAAGGTGTCTTGCCGGAACAACCGATGCCAGCAAACACAGCGACCTGATGTACAGGCAACCCAAGTTCCAGCAATGCTTTTTCTAACGCGGTTAAAATACCGTAATCACCGCAACCGGCACACCAGTCGTTATGAACATCAATAGAATAATCTTTTGGACTCATATTAATTAGCCCTATTCAAATGGGTTTTGATGTGTGATGACATTATCAGCCTGTCCAGCCATTATGTCCTGCATGGATTGAGAAATCTCTTCGAGCGTAAAAGGTCTACCGGTATATTTTAAGATCAGGTGATCAGCTTGATGATGCAGTTGTTCTTTTAGTAATCTGTTGAATTGTCCAGTTTGATTGCATTCAATGACGATCACAGTATCGTTTTTATCGACTATTTTTTTGAGCTCTTCTGTTGGAAACGGCCAAAGCAACTTAACCATGATGGCGCGCACTGAGTTACCCTGGTTGATGAGTCGTTCCACAGTTTCAACAATAACACCCTTGTTCGAACCCCAGCTGATGATCGTCAGGCTTGCTTTTTTATCACCATAGATAGCCAGCTTTTCATCAAGCGGTATCTCTTTGGCGGCCAGTTCAAGTTTATGCGCTCGCTTCTCCATCATTGCAGCACGCTGTATGGGATCCTCACTGACCTGCCCCCATTCTGAATGTTCAACTCCCGTGGTCCAGAACATGGTATCGGGTGTACCCAGATAGGTGCGAGGTGATATGCCTGTGTCAGATAGCTGAAAACGAGATACTCTTTTATCTTTGCGTTTAATCGATGAATCCGCTTCGACTCTTTGTATTTTGAGTTTGTTGCTATCAAACGGTGTCAGTGTTTGCGAGGTACTGGATAGCGTTTTATCGAGCATATGAATTACGGGTAACTGATAACGATCGGCATAATTAAATGCATTAAAGGCATCATAGAAGCACTCGTTAACATCACCCGATGCCAGTACAATTCGCGGAAACTCACCATGGCCGGCATTAATGACAAATTGCAGATCGCCCTGCTCTGTTCGAGTTGGCATGCCTGTTGAAGGCCCCCCGCGTTGATACAAGCTAATAACAAGCGGTACTTCATTCATGCCGGCCCAGCCCAGCCCTTCGACCATCAGGGAAAAACCCGGCCCGGAAGTAGATGTTGCTACCCTCGCCCCGGTCAATGCGGCACCACAGGCCATGCTAATGGCCGCAATCTCATCCTCGGTCTGAACAAGGCTTGTATCTGTACTGTTATTTCCAACCAGGATTGATTCAAGATACAGCGACTCATCGGTGGCCGGGCTAATTGGATAATAAGTTTGCAAATTCAAACCTGCCGCCAGCTTGCCTAATGCAACACTTTGATAGCCATTAACCCATAATCGAGGCTCTTTTGTTTTGACATTATTTTGCAATGTCCGTTGAAGCTGAAAATCAGTTGTTTTTACATATTCATAGGCTAACTGAATGGCCATCTGGCCAAGTTCAATAACACTTTGTTTACCAGGAAATAATTGTGTGACTCTATCGCGAAGAACATTTTCCGGAATATCTAATAATGCCGCTGAAACAGCTACGATGGCGATGTTTTTGCTGCGTGCAGCAACACTTCGTGATACGGAAAATTTATCTTTTAGTGCATCTCGAAACAGGCCAAATGGAACATTGGCGATCGTTATATTTTTATCTGCGATGCTGGCAAGAAACACCGCATAAGAGGAATTTTGATCAGATTGTGACAGTTGCGTGGCCAGTCGATTTTTGAGACGCTCATCAAGTAATTTCAGTTTGGAAAATTCAAACTTCGTGTCGGCCTCGTCAATAACAATACAACCATCGGAATTGACAAGGTTGATATGTCGACACAAGGATTCAGCGTCGAGGCACACCAGCATGTCGGGTGTTGCACTATGTCCACTTACAGGCAATGATGATACTCGTGCGTCTGAGTAACTATGCCGCCCCATTATATTTGAATGAAACTCACGTCGACTGAGCACGTTAAAACCTAATTTGGCACAACCACGTGCAAACAATAAAGCCGCGCTGTCGATGCCGTGTCCCTGCGCACCACCTATACGCCAAAGTAAGGATTGTTCAGCTATTTCATTCAAGAGATTGAATTTATTTTTTTGTCAAAAAATAAGGCATAACACTACTATAACGTATTTAGAACTGTCTGTAATGAATCCGCTTAATGAATTTTGATAGTATTCTGGATGGCTCAAGATACAGGCTCGCTAATCTCACCCAGCCCATCGCCGTGATGCGTAGTTTAATTGTCATCAAGATCTTCAATAATTGGGCAGCCATCTTTACTGCCGCGACATAGGTTTAATAACAATGTAAGTTCATTTCGTAACGTGGTTAAGTCATCGAGGTGTGATTCAATATCTGCAAGCTTTTCCGCAGTTATGGTTCGAATTTCATCTTTGGCATGTTGTGGGTCTGCACGCATATGAAGCAGGTTTTTGATTTCGTCCAGACTGAAATTCATGCGTTGCGCACGTTTAATAAATTTTATCCGCGAGATATCTTTATCGTCATATTGACGAATACCCGATGCTGTGCGTGCAATATTAGTTAGCAAACCAAATTTTTCATAATAACGTAATGTATCTGCGCTCAGGCCGAGTTGTTTGGTGATGTCACCGATTCGATGTAAACTCATATTATGATAAACCTCATTTTTTCAGCCTATTCCCATTCCAGTTCCATGTAGACATGCAGCGCATTTCGTCCCAGTAACATATCATAGCCTATCAGTCGCTCGTAGGGCGACAGGGGATATTCTTTTAAAGAACTTACATTTTCAATTTGACCACCCTGCTCGATGAATGTTTTAACGGATTTACGCAAAAGTTGTAAAAAAGTATAGGTATCGGCTCGTGCGGTTTTGATGTCGGTCGCATGCCCATGTCCGGGGATAATATACCGTGGATTGAGGTCCTCTATCTCGCGAAAGACATTCATCCATGATGAGGTGTTTGACTCTCTAGCCACGGCCAACATGCGTTCAGTGGAGATGATATTACCGCTGAAAACCACTTTTTGGTCTGGTAGCCAGACATAAAAATCACCCGGCATGTACGCAGGACCCGCATAGTTTAAGATCAGCGTCGTTGACCCAACGACCAGCTTTTTTTGCTGGGTAAATGTTTCATCTGCATACGTATCTGTCGTGCCGGCCGAGAATTCTGGAAAAATAAAAGTATCCAGACGTGATAATAATTCGCTGGAGCGTGCATGCTGATGCTCGAGTGCACGCTGACTGGTAATAATCTTTGCGCCGAGTGATTTAAAATAGGTATTACCCAGCCAGCGAAGATCTTCACTGCCGGTATTGATCACCAGCACAACCGGCTTGTCGGTAATTTCCTGAATTGATTGATGGATATAACGCGCGGCCTTATCACTCGCGCCCGAGTCAATCAACACCACACCCTGATCCGTCACCACTACGCCAAACGTGGCATTGGTACCAAAATTCCATTTTGACATTGGCCCACGTTGCCCGACCAGGGCATAGACATTGTCGGTGACTTTTTGTATGTCAATTCGTTTTGATGGCGCACTGCTTGCGAGCGGCATCAAACTGATTAATAAAATAAATAACATACTACGCATATTTATACCTTCATCTATATTAATTCATATCTTCCCTGGTGACTTTGAGCAGATTCCATGACCGAGAATAATTTCGTGGTTAGTTAATCGCGGCCTGAGGCATCCCTGCATAAATCTCCTCTGTCATTAACAAGGCTTTTAGTATTCTATGATAAAGAAATATTCATTTAGTAAATACAGACCAGTCAGGATCAATACAATGCCCGCGCTGATCTCCAGTCCCTTTTGATGGCGGGAAAGCATTTTTAATGATTCCAGCCAACCCATACTCCAGGCGCCCAATATGATCGGTATACTCCGTCCCAACGCAAATGCAAACAGCAGGGCAAAACCAAAACCTACCGAGCCGATTGCGGCACTGGCGGTTAACGTGACCAATAAGGCCGGGGTACAAAACGGGCACACGGCGACCGAGAATGGAATGCCCAATAAAAAGGCGCCCCATATCCCGGTTACCTTACGGCCTTTCATACCAAACCAGCGAGTACGGAAATTCAACACACCGGCCCACATCAGACCCATTACGATCAGCAGCGGCCCAAGGAACAAACCCCATTCCCGCCCCATGACACCTTGTACCCATTCACCACCGAGCGCGGCCGCGACTCCGAGTACCACATGAGTAACCAGCATGCCGACAACAAATGCACTGCCCATTAAAATCGCACGTCGTTCTTCATGCGCTTTGGTTACATACGCGAGCATGACTGGCACCGAGGCGAATGAAACCGGATTAAAGCTGAACACAAAACCAGCCAGAAACGCGATACCAATCCCGGCCCAACTGGCGGTCTGCAATGTTTGCTTAAGAGTTTCGGTATTAATGTCCAGCGAAGGGATGAGTAAGAATAGTGCGGTACCAAATAATAAAACGGCGGTCAGGTAGGGGCTACCCTTTGCTGCACGATTGAGTAATTGTCTGGCATCGTCATGAACACCTTTATACGAGGCGATGGCCATCGGTAAAGTAAACAGGGTTGCAAATAAAAAACCGGCCAGTATGGCAAACCCGATTGAGTGTACCGTAACGGCCATACCGGCCGTGACAAGAACCAGTGGCAAGGTGCAGGCAGGCAGGCTCAAACCAAGTTGCATTGCAAATGGGAGTTTTTTTCCACCCGGGATCAATTTGAAAAATTCCAGATGTGGTACAGGTATATAGACAAAGCGCGAAATCAAATACAATACAGCCATTGCGGATAATATGACGCTAGGCAAGTAAGGCCCCCACTCCGGCGCATCAAATATAATGACGCTAAGAACAAACAATCCGATCAATAAAATTGTCCGATTGAGCCAGACGGTTAACAAACTTTGGCAACAGGCCCGGTTATCGTTTGATTGGTGGGCCCTGACCGAAAACAAGGTGTGAGTTGCTATGGTACAGGGCTCGAAAAAAGCTAGAAGTCCTAATATTGCTGCCGTAAATAGTAATAACATAATCATGTCGTTGATCCTGCGTCACTCAGATTGTTACCATCCCGTTCTAATCGACTCTCAAGCTCTGTGCGAAGTTTTTGAGCCGAAGGCAGACTGGTAAAGATCAATTCGCCGTCAATCGCAATCGAGGGTGTGGACATCACGCCTAACTCAACCGCATGATCAATTTCTTCGAGTATATCCACTTCTCGCCAGTGGATTTTATCATCGCCCAGCTTGTTGTTTAAATCGTCCGCCAGTTTACGTAAGGCCTCTTTAGCATGCCCGCACTTACCGCAACCGGGTGAGGAAAATATTTCTATATTCATGCTCGTAAACTGGCTCCAGTCAAAAGACTTTTATTCGCGAGTACTGATGGTCACTTTCACCGGGACAAAACCGGAATCACTGATTTTCTTTTTCAACAATTCAATATTGGCCTGTTTGCCTGGCGCCATGACGATATGTGCCTTCTTGTCGTCTATGTTAACACTGGCTTTTTCGACACCGGGTAACTTGTTAATATTTTTCTGTACACTGTGGGCGCAAAATTCGCAACTCATACCTTCAATATCGATATCCACAATCTGTTCACCTGCAGCATACAGCGATAAGGGCAATATAAATAAACCGGTTATGGTGATAAGTAATTTTTTCATTAAGGGTCCTTTAAAAATAAGAGTTAAATATTGATTCGGAAACCGGCTCTTAAAATATAGTCGTTTTCAAGCGCGCTACCATTTAAATTCTGATTAATCGGGATCTGTACAGCTGTTTCGGCTATCCAGCGTTTGGTGACGTACTGAAGGCCCGGACTTATAAACAGTCGAGTGCCATTAGTATTTGGATCGTCGATTCCATTAACACGGTTTTTATCCTGATTAATCAGGTTTACTTCCAGCACACCATACAGATAATCTGGAACTCCGCCGCTCATATCACTGTGCCAAAAGCGATACTGAAATGAACCGTCCAGACGTGCGATGTCACCGGCCTGAAAACCATTGGCCTCGTTGTTAATGCGGTAGCTTATTTGTGCATCGGCCTGATATTTCAGGGTTTGCCAGGTCAGTACTACGCCGCCAAATACATCCCATGAACCGGTGGCGACCTGAACGGGGGGCGGCAATGTACCAATATTGTCACTGGCATTATCCTTACCAGTTGGGGCCTTGAGTCCGATAAACGGAGCAACGCGAAAGGTTTGACCGGGTTGATCTTTCTTATAAGCGGTGTAACGAGTGAATACATTGAGATCACCGAAACCATTATTGTTTCGATTTACTCTCTGGCCACCCGAATCCAGATTCAGGTCAATGTCGCGATACGGTATGATTCCGAACACAGCCCAGCGTCGATTAATACCATAACCCAGTGCGGTGACAGCAGCCGTTTCGGTTCGGTCCCGATTGGCCCCACTCGGATCATCACCGGATTGATTAATAATGACTTGCTCGCGAATCAAAAACTGACCTTTCGCTACCGGCAAGGCCGTGTTAAATGTGATCGGCGCAGCGTTCAAATACGTTGGCCACAAGAAAACGCTCAGGGATAAACCGAATATGGTTTGCCTACGTGTGCTTAGTTTTATATGCATGATTATCCTTCGTCTTCTTAGGGCACCAGAACGTAATTTGATACGAATTAACCCGTATTTAAACATCCAGCCAGATACGTATCGGCAACAATAAATACGCAGCCGTAAAACCAACAGCCCAGATGATCACCGAGGTCCAGTAAATACGTTTATTCCATTTGTGTGCTGTGCTGCAGGCTCTGGCCAGCGCAACATCGGCCGGACAGCTGCGCCCAGAACGAAACATCAACCAGCCCGATACGGCGAGCATAATTCCCGAGAAGGCAAACACCCATATTTTGTATTTGGTCAGCGTAATCAAAAAGGGAAAAGCGCTGGTCATCGCGACAACCGTTGCACCCAGACCAAAGGTCACCAGGAGTATGGGCAATGCGCAGCAAATTAATGTTCCTGTCGTTGTGAACAGGGTAAAAACCGTTACGCCTTTGTCTTTTAAATCGGAATGCTTAACCGATGTTATATCGTTCATTCTGCTTTCTCCGTCATACCCTTAAAGTCAAAACCATTTTCCAGTAACAGGCTTTTAACGCGGGCTTCATCTAACTTAAGTGAGCTATCTGTTTTAACGTAAAATATTCCGTCTATATCAACATCAAATTCGTTAACCCCCTCTATTCCCATAAACTTTAGCTCCAGATCATAGGCACAGAAGTCACAGGTAAGCGGGCTGGTCTGGATGACATAAACCTTGCCCCCAGCCCAGGCCGATAAGGACAGCGAGGCGGTTAACATAATAAACAGTAAAAAATGTTTCATGAATTTTACTGTTTACTTTCGATCGGCGTAGTTTTCATGCTGCGATAAGTGAAGCCAGAATCGTTAAACAACGTGGTCATCTGTTCTTCTGTCAATGTTTGACCTTCCGCCATATTGACCTTGACTAGACCTTTATCAAGATCAACGCTGATGTCGCTCGAACCTTCCAGGGCTTTTAATTTTTTTTCGATACCAAAGGCACAGAAAGGACAGGCCAGGCCGTCGACGCGCATTTCATAATGTGTGCCTGCGGCAATAGCCGGTGAGAGCAACAGCATGCTAAATATTATTACTAAAATTTGTTTTTTCATTTCTAATACTCCTGTTTACTTGCTTTCTACATATGCCATTCAAAAGATAATTTGGCCCTGTAATCAGATTCCTGCTGTATTTCATTAAGGCTACTGTAAATCGGAATCTGAACACCAGCCTTGATGGCAAAATTACGTTTGGTCCAGAAAATGCCTGGTGAAATAAACCACTCTGCCCCACCGGTATTTGCTAACTCGGCACCGCCGAACTCAGCGCGTTGACTGTATTCACCATTGAGTTCGAGTAACCAGACCGTATCGGGTTCCATATAATTTGTTGGCGTGGGACGAATGCCACCGACAAAATCGATCAGAATTTTATCGCCACGATCAATCCCGGCATCGTTAGTGCCGTTGAAACGATAACGGGCGCTGGCCCAGCGATACCATTTACGACCTTCTGAACCGTAAGTCAGCCCCATTATTGTATCGGTCGAGCCTTTATCCAGTGATGGATTTTTATTACTGGCGGCAGTGTCGGTGATCACCTTGAGCAAAACCGCAGCCGAGTCCTGGCGACCTAATGAATCTTCCCGCCAGAAACGGTACTTGGTAAACAGCGCGACATCGCCATTACCATTACTGCTATTAGTGCCGTTGTCCTTAAAAGTATACGGGAGGTCAAAACCGGCCACCCAGTCACCCGTCAATCCATATCGAACATCCAGAACACTAGCCTGTGCTTTATTGGTTCCCGCCTTACCCGATTGCACCTCCGCGGTAACATCCATACCGCCTTTAAATAGCACATGCGGGCCGACACCAAACACAGGATCATGGGCAAGCACCGGGCTACTGATGAGACCTGCCATTAGACCAGTGGCCATCGCCATACTAAAACCTTTAAACTGAATAACTTTCATTTTGACCTCGTGTACCTGTTCGTTTGTCTGACAACCTGGAGGGGGCTCCAGGTTCAATGTTATTTACGTCTTGTTTCATTGAGGTAAAGCTTACAAGCTGGAGTTAACTCCAGATCAAGGGTTATTTTAGTTTTTTTTGATGACATTAGCGTGATCTTGTGCAAATACCCCCAGAAAAGCGGTATTGTTCAGGCTTCAAACTGCGGCAATCGCATTTCGGCTTGCTTTTGATGGATATTACTCAGGAATTCGTATTATGAAATTAGTTATAAGTTTGTTATTTCTCTCACTATTAAGCGCCCCGACTCTAGCCAAAGAGTATATTTATCAGGGTAAAGTTCAGGGAATGGTCTGTGCATTCTGTGTTTATAGTGTCAGCAAGAAAATAGCGCAACTACCGCAAGTCGATGCTCAAAGCATAAACGTCGATCTTAAATCTGGTACCATTAGTTTTCGCAGCAAGGCAAAGATGGGCTTTAAAAAAGTGTCCCGTCTATTTGCAGAGACTGGCTTCAAACTTACTGTGTTTAATGAAGTCAAACAGGCGGCCTTAAAAACCGTTGCGTATCAGGCAAAACCCATTATGAGTTTTAAGCTTGAAAACCTCGACGTAGAAAAATACGAAGCCATCCTGTCCAGTATTGGTGATATTGCGGCATCCAGTCTAGGTAAACTGGTTATCATCGCACCCTCCTCGGTGGAGATCGCCATATTAAAACCTATGATTATGGGCAAGCAAAAAATTGCCCGGGTTCAGTATCAAACTGAAAAACAGCTAAACTCGATTGAGATTAAATTATTTTTACGGGCTAACTGAAACTTCGAGCATTCGTGCAAAAGAAGAATCCGCTGTTTAAAGGTCTGATATCAAATAACTTGAAATACTCAATCTCAATATGACCAAACCATTATTACACTATTAAATTCTGGACAGCTAGATAAACTATGAAGCAGTTTTTCTCATTTTATTCTGCAGTCGTTTATCACATTGTTGTTCCATATCTATGATGCCATTTTTACCCCACTCTGATTCACTTAACCATTTTTCAAGCTCATGAGCCGGCATCGGTTTGGCCATATAATATCCCTGAGCGATATCACACTGTAGCAATTCCAGCTTTTCAAGCATTTCCAGCGACTCGACACCTTCAGCAACAACAGCTCGACCCATATTGTGTGCAAGTTCTATAATAGATCGCACAATCACGGCATCGTCGTTATTAGACAACATACTCATTACAAAACTTTTATCTATTTTAAGAGTATCTATCGGCAATTCTTTTAAATAGGATAATGAACTAAATCCTGTGCCAAAATCATCAATTGATAAACCCACCCCCAATTCTTTTAAATCATGCATTGTCGTCAGGGAAGATTCTGTTTCGGTCATAATTGCGCTTTCAGTGATCTCAAGCTCTAGATGGCAACTCCGTATATTGATTCTATCAAGCAGATCAGAAATCTGCGTGGCAAGTTGCCGACCAGGTAAAGAGCGTTGTGAAATATTGATTGCTATTTGCAGATTGATGCCCTGTTTATTCCAAAGCTTGAGCTGTTGAATGGCTTCTTCCAGCACCCAGGTAGTAAGGGGTTTAATAAGGCCAACTTGTTCAGCTTTAGGTATAAACTCATCAGGTGGAATAAATCCCCGTTCCCGGTGATGCCAGCGAACTAGTGCCTCAACACCAACAACCTGTTTCGATGCGATATCAATTTGTGGTTGGTAATACAAATCAAGCCCGTTATATTCAATCGCATATCTCAGTTCTGCCATTAAAGTAAGTCGATCAATTGTATGAGGATCTGAATCCTGAGTATAAACTATAAATTCTCGCCCCTTTTCTTTTGCTTGATGCAGTGCAACCTCTGAAAGACGAGATAGTATGTCGGGCTCGTGGCTATGATCAGGAAAAATGGCGATACCAAGTGTGACGCCGGTCTGGATATCGAGCGCACCAATCGTGAAAGGCGCCTCGAATGCTGTAATAATTTTATTTGCGACAACGGTCAAATTTTCAAGTTTAATATTCGATAATAAAATCGCAAATTCGCCACCGCTTAACCGGGCAATAGTATCCGGCTCACAAAGCGTATCCTGTAATCTAGGGGCTATTTTTCTTAAAAGAATATCGCCACTTTTGTGACCTAAAGTATCGTTGATTTCCTTCACGCGACTAAGGCTTAGAGTGATTAATGCGAGAGTTTTTCCTTCTTGGCGACAATAATTAACTGCCTGTTGTAATCTTTCTATCAACAATGTCCGGTTGGGTAACTCGGTCAGCGAATCATGTAGCGACTGATGTAGTAATTCCGCATTTTTTTTTCGTATACGTTTGCTAATGATAGAGGAAACTATAAGGGCACCCCAGATAGCAACCCAGAACACAATTGCGCCAGTGATTATAAGCCTTACGCTAACTATCTTTTTTAGTGCGGCCTGATCATTCACCTGATGCATAAGAATAAGTGAATTTCCTGTTTCTGGTATCTCGGCCATTCCCCATAAATATTTCTGATCGTTTAATGTTAATGCGCCACTGGGCTTTTTTTTAGTCCGTTTTTGCATACCGAAACGGTTTAAAAACTCTGTTATATCGTTATTGAACGGACTGTGTGCGACAAGATCGTTGCTGCTATTGAGCACGATGTAATAGTTTAAGCTATTACCATTATCAGAAAGGATAAAAGGCGATTGTTCTGTAGGCTTTAAGTTACCTAATATAGATCTAAGTTCATTTGCTTTGCTTTTCGCATAGGAAAGTATGACGCGAGTTTCATTATTATGAGTGGATTCAGTGGTGATACGGTAGGCAACGGTACCAAATATCAAAACGATAAGTAACGAAATAAATGAAAATGATATCAGCAGCCTGGTACGCAGGATCATAATTTCAGCCTAACAATCATCTTCCGATGTACAGGTGTTTATTCCAGCAATATAATAAACTGGACAAAAACCGATAAGCGCAGCAACAATATTAAAGACTCCGAACACTCCAACCAGCACATTGATGACAGCATGATCAATAATGGTCGTTTCGATAAAGCCAACATAAATGCTGCCGGCTCCAATGCCGAGCCTTAATATTTTGTCAACGAGATTAACATTACGGACGAGTTTCATAACCATTCTCTTTGTTAATTTATTTTAACGCTCGCATATCGGGATGATGCAAGATTATTAGCATATGTTAATTTACTGGTGTTGCCTGTAATATATTGTTAGAAGTATCGGCATATAGACAGCGGCCTTTAGCTATGACGTCTCTAAACAGCTTTAAGTTCCAATATTTGAACGGAGGAAATTTGACTTATAACTGATCCCCTTAAATAACAAATTTTAAGGTTGCTTGCTACCATACGATCACTATTGAAAAACGCGACACACAACATCTAGAGGTCGGTATAGAGGAATTAGTGAAGCGAAAGACAGCACGCTGTCCTGCCTGGTTGAACTGGTTTAAAAAGTAGACATGTTCAGATAACAAGGCTCACCGAATACAATAGACCTGATTGAACTGAGGTAATTGACAAATTGAAATATTTATCGCTTTGATCTGATAAATGGATCGCTCTAGACTGCCAAAAACGGCCTATGAATTAAAGATAACCGTATCGAGGTTGTGGGGAAGGATATGATCGGGGTCACGGATGATTTTAAGATCCAGGAATGAGGTGAGCTGGGACGAACTACCGAAGATCGAGCACCCTTCACACGCCTTCCGTGAAGTTGAAAGAGCAGTATTGTGTAAAAATCTTTACGATCCTATCGGTTATTTAGAAAAACATTTGATTGCGATAGCCATTGGTTGCATTCACCATTGATGCTGAACTTTTTGTAATTCTGAAAGTCTGTACTTAACAACAGTGTTTTAGTTCAGGTATTAGATATGAATAAGCCACTCACAATTGGTTATCTGGCCCGTGCGGCTAGCGTTAATATAGAAACAGTACGTTACTATCAGCGTATTGGCCTCATTGAGGAACCAAAAAAACCTTCGAGCGGCTACAGGATTTACTCGACAGAGACCGTGGATCGGATCAAATTCATTAAAAGCGCACAACCATTGGGCTTCAGCCTGCAGGAAATTGCCGAATTACTGGATTTGGGCGATGGCCAGTGCGATGATGTGCGGCTACACGCAGAACAAAAACGTAGCAATATTGATCAACAAATCAAGGAGTTAACAAAATTGCGGAAAACCCTGGATAAACTTATCAAGTCATGTAATGCCGATAACGCACAGTGCCCAATAATAAAATCACTGGCAGGCCAATTATGAGAAATAATGTGCTTAATATATTTGTATATTTTGGATGGCTTCGGTAGTCTTGTCAGATGCATAGGCTATTACACATCTTCCTGGCGATAAGCATGCTGGTTTCCCAGTCGGCAATGGCAATCCATGTCGATGAGCTTGATGCTGGGAACAAGGATCGGCACTATTCCCAGCCTGCTGATCAACACGATGAAGTGGCTGATTCCTGCAATCATTTCTGCCATGCCAGCGCGCATCTGGTCGGACTTTTTTCCGATAATCTGGTTAAATTACACGTTAACCGTGAAAGTTACATCGCAACATCGGCTGATATAATCGATTCCCATAACGATCAACCTTCCATACCCCCTCCTATTTTCTGAAACCTGTACGTTAGTTAACAATGTGACGACACATGTGTTTTATGCTCTGTGTTATTGAATATCCATTTTGATTAAGGTTTAAGAACTATGTTATTCACCAACACGCAAGTTGTGCGAGGCGTATTCGTTGTTGTGGTATCCGCTTGGCTCGGTTTATCAGGCAAATTTGCATACGCAGAAAATGAAATTCAACTGGTAGCCGCACCGGGTGAAATTCAAAATTTTATTAAACAGATTTTACCTAACCATCCCCGGTTCATTGCCGCTCAGGCAGAGCTGGATTCAGTAAAAGCCAATCTCAATGCTGCTGATAAAGCTATTTATAACCCCGAACTGGAACTGGATACAGAAAAAACTAATATCAATACTTCGTATATAGGCTTAAGTCAAACCATTGACTGGGGCGATCAACGTGGAGCTAAAACACAGATTGCAACAAACCAGCTTGATGCATCGAAAGCTAATTTCCAAAGTGAACGCCAACTTTTAGTTCGGGATTTACTGATGGCCCTGAGTGACTATCAGAATACAACCAGATTAGCCGACCTGTCTAACCAGCGGTTAAAATTGATGAAAGATTTTTATTCTGTTGCCAGGCAAAAATACGCGGCGGGTGATATCAATCAGGTTGAACTTGATCTAGCTCAACTGGCTTACAACGAAACCGTATTAAAAAATGCGCAGGTTTTAGCTGAGCAGGTAGATGCTGAACAGTCCTTCTATGCAATATACGGTATAACGCCTACAAACAAAAAACGATTACTCCCTGATTTATCCGTTGATTTCCAGGCAGTCAATATACCGGCTAACCTTGATGCTTTTGTCATGACCCTGCCGCAAATGCGTCTGGTTCGCGCTAACGTCGAGGCCAGTAAAAATCTCATTGCCTTGCGAGAAAGCGAGAGTAGTGCCGATCCAACTATTGCAATCCGTGGCGGCAAAGAAGATACCGAATCACTGGCGGGTTTAACTCTTACCATCCCCCTTAATATTCGTAATAACTTTAGTGCTGAAATTGACGCGGCCAGGAAAGATTATTTACAGGCTGAACATCTCGCTCAACTGGCTTATCGAAATCTGCGTGGCAATATTACTAGTCGTACTCGCCAGTACCAGTTAACTCGCAAAGCCTGGAAGCAATGGCTGGCTACCGGCAAGGTCAGTATGAACAGGCAACTCAAATTACTTAAACGTCTATGGCAAGCAGGTGATCTGAGCACAACAGATTATCTGGTACAGATAAAACAAAATCTCGATACTCATTCAGCAGGAATAGAACTGCAAACCACTTTATGGTCCAGCTGGCTTAACTGGCTGGATACTACCGCCCAGATAGAATCCTGGTTACAACTTAACAATACAAGGAATAAATAATATGTCTAAGATTACTCTAATGTTCATTATCGCTATTTCTCTAACTGCATTTAATCAGCAAGCGATTGCTGAACAGAATAATTCTTCTGCTAAAACGACAAAATCTGAATCGCATAGCGAGCACAAAGAACACGATGGTCATGATGGTAAAGAAGCGGAAGGCGAACACAAAGATCATGGCTCTGAAAAAAAGGAACCGAATGAAAAGAATCACAAATCAGGCGATGACCACGGCCATAAACATTGAGGCATAGAATTGAAGTTATTCTGTTGGCAACACCTCTCATAGCATAAGGAATTATTTAGATGTTACGTATTATTTTAGTGAGCACTGTCCTGCTAGCGCTTGTTGCGTGTGGGCAGGACAATAGTGCAAAACAACAAGATACAGCACAAACTGTCCCGAAAGATAAAGCACATAGCCAGGTTAACCACAAGGACATGGAGCATCATGATGCCCAGCAGGAAGACGGTCATGAGCCACATGCGGATCATGGTGACAAGGAACATCATTCGTCTACCACAAGTGATTCTCATGAACATGGTGCTGAACATAAAGATGACGAACACCATTCTTCGGGAAAATCTCCTGAACATACTGAGCATGAAGAACATAAAGACGAAGAACATCATGCCTCGGGCATTGAAGCCAGTCATGCTGACCACAATGATCATGAAGACAAAGAGCATCATGTTTCCGGTAATAACGCTGACCATTCCGAGCACGCTGAACATGGCGACAAAGAACACCATGCCAAAGATCAAAAGGAGAGCCATTCTGGTCATGGTCATGAAGGTGAAGAATCAGGGCATGAAGAGGAAGGAACCGTACATCTCAAACCAGAGCAACTAAAAGCGGCCAATATTGTTGTCAAGCCTCTTGCTTTAACCGAAGTGGCCGCTCGTATCCGTGCTCCAGGCGAAATAAAGCTTAATGCTTATCGTACTGTTAATGTTTCTCCCCGCATTAATGCGCAAGTGATTGCACGTCATGCCCGGCTTGGTGATGAAGTCATACAGGGACAGGCATTGGTCACGTTATCGAGTGTTGAAATGGCTGAAGCTCAAGGTCTTCTTTTATTGGCAGATAAAGAATGGAAACGCGTAAAAAAATTGGGACGAAAAGTTGTTTCTGAGCGCCGCTATATTACTTCGAAAGTCGAGTATGAAAAAAGCTATGCCAATGCCAAAGCCTATGGTATGACCGAGAGTGAAATTAAGGATCTTCTTAACCAGAAACGCAGTGCGGACGGTTCATTCAAACTTGTCGCGCAACAGGCTGGCCGAGTTTTACATGACGAGTTTATTATTGGTCAGCGCGTTGAAGCGGGCTTTAAACTAATGACAATTTCTGATGAATCCGTAATGTGGGTTGAGGCACATGTTAATCCGGTTGATGCAGGCAAAATTTCGATTGGCAATTCCGCCGAGGTTTTATTTAATGAACAACGAACACCTGCGAAAGTAATTCAGTTACACCATACTCTTGATGAAATAACGCGAACTACGGCTATTCGTCTCGAGATAGATAATAAAGAAGATCGTCTGCATGGGGGTATGTTTGTAACGGTTTTCATCACTACGCATGATAAAAGCAAAGCTATTCAAATACCTGAAGCCGCCGTCTTGCGCAGTCCGGATGGCGATTGGCAGGTCATGGTCGAACAGGATGAAGCTGGTGAATTTAAAGCAGTGGAAGTTAAGTTGGTCGGCGTCAGTGAAGGCGTTGCGGTTATACAGGGCCTAAAACCCGGAACTCGTGTTATCACCCAGGGCGCGTTTTTTGTCCAGTCGGAACTTGCCAAAAGCGGTTTCGATATACACAACCATTAAGGGCTAGATAACATGTTAAATAAAATCATTGATATTGCCGTCGGCAGTCGATTGTTGGTGGTGCTTGCCCTTGTCTCGACTATGTTCGGTGCCTTTTTAATATTACCTAAGCTAAATCTGGACGCTTTTCCTGATGTAACTAATGTACAGGTTACCGTAAATACTGAAGCGCCTGGACTGGCCGCAGAAGAACTCGAGCAACTGGTCACCTTCCCTATTGAAGCGGTCATGTACAGTTTACCCGATGTCGAAGAAGTGCGTTCTATTTCAAAAACCGGCCTGTCAGTTATAACCATTGTTTTCAAGGAAGGCACCGATATCTATTTTGCCCGCCAACTGGTTTTTGAACGACTACAAACGGCGCGAGAGCAAATTCCTAATGGGGTTGGTATACCAGCGATGGGACCAAATACATCGGGTTTAGGCCAGGTCTTTCAGTACATGATACGTACGGAAAAAGTGAAGCCCGGGCAAAAACAACAATACGATGCACTAACCTTACGTAGCCTCAATGACTGGGTTGTCAAATTATTATTAATGCCAGTTGATGGCGTCACCGAGGTGCTTTCCTTTGGTGGCGAAGTTCGTCAATACCAGGTACAACTTCAGCCACAACGGTTGTTAAGTTTTAACTTAAGCCCAAAAGATGTGGCCGAAGCATTAGAAGCTAATAACCGTAATGCGGGTGGCTGGTACATGGATCGCGGTGCCGAGCAATTGATTATTCGAGGAGTTGGCTGGGTACGCAGTGGCACTGATGGTTTGCGTGATATCGGCAACATCCCTCTCAAACAACACGAAGGCAATGTTGTTAAAGTAAGTGATGTCGCCAATGTACGTTTTGGTGCAGAGATACGTCAGGGTGCCGTCACCATGACCTTGCGCGATAAAGAAGGCAAGCCTCAACAACTAGGTGAAGTTGTTGTCGGTATTGTTATGAAACGTATGGGAGCCAACACCAAAGCCACCATCGATGGAATTAAAGAACGTTTACCGGTTATTCAACAGGCCCTGCCTGAAGGTGTAATCCTGGATCCGTTTTATGATCAGTCTGATCTTGTTAGTAAAGCGGTTACTACCGTTACTACAGCACTGCTACAGGCTTTTGTGTTAATCGTAATCATCCTTATGCTATTTTTGATGAATTTCCGTGCTACTTTTCTGGTGCTGTTATCAATACCCATCTCGATTGGCCTTGCCCTGATGGCTATGGCGTATTGGGGGATGTCAGCTAACCTGATGTCACTGGGTGGATTGGCGATCGCCATCGGTATGCTGGTCGATGGCTCAGTGGTGATGATGGAACATATATTTTCTCATTTAAGTCGCCCCGATGCAGATCATGAGGCACACATAAAAAAATCCGTTGCACTGAATGACCCGGAACCGTTTGATTCTAGCCATGATACACATGGTATACCGCTTCGAATTCAGGAAGCGGCAAAAGAAGTTGGGCGCCCGGTCTTTTTCGCAGTATTGATTGTAGCCATTGTTTTTGCACCTTTGTTCAGCCTGGAAGGTGTAGAAGGCAAGCTTTTCCAACCTATGGCCGTTTCGATTTTACTTGCCATGTTTGCTGCATTGCTCGTCGCGCTGGTTGTCATTCCAGCCTTGGCTACTTATTTTTTCAAGCGTGGCGTAGTTGAAAAAGAAAGCCCGGTACTAAAACCCATTGAAAAAACATATCGTAAATTACTAAAGATAAGTTTGCGGAAAAAATCGACAGTAGTTATCTCGTCAATACTGCTGTTCCTGGCTTCGCTGGGGCTTACGCCCTTTCTGGGTACCGAGTTCGTACCCGAACTGGAAGAAGGAACTATCAATGTTCGGGTGACGCTCGCACCTTCGACTAGTCTGAATAATGCTCTGATGGTCGCAGAGAAACTGGAACAGCAGCTCATGGTTTTCCCTGAAGTGCTTTACGCATCAAGTCGTATTGGTCGAGCCGAAGTCGGTGGAGATCCTGAACCGGTTTCAAATATCGAAATTTTTATCGGTCTCAAACCCGTTCCGGAATGGGAGACTGCGTCAGATCGTAAATCTCTACAATTAATCATGGAAGAAAGAATGGCCATTGTCCCCGGTTTATTGTTTAACTTCTCGCAACCGATCGCGACACGGGTCGACGAATTACTATCCGGTGTGAAGGCGCAATTGGCTATTAAGTTATTTGGCCCCGATCTGGGAGTGCTAGTCAAAAAAGGTAAAGAGATTGAGGCCTTAGTTAAAGGCGTCGACGGTACCCGTGGTGTTGCTCTGGAACAAACTGAAGGTGAAGCGCAGTTAGTGGTGAGACCTGATCGAGATAAGTTAGCACGATATGGTATTCCCGTTGATCAAGTGATGAGCCTTGTCAGTGATGCCATCGGTGGTCAGGAAGCGGGTCAGGTTATCCGCGGCAATGAACGTTACGATATATATGTACGACTGGCAGAAGAGCATCGAAACAGTATTGAAGCGATTCGCGGCCTGATCTTGCAAGCCGTTGACGGTGCCTGGGTGCGCGTTGGTGATGTTGCTAATGTTGAAATTGAGTCAGGGCCACCACAAATTCGACGTGATGACGTACAACGACGGGTGGTTATTCAGAGTAATGTTGAAGGCCGTGATATGGGTGGTCTGGTGGCAGAGATCGATCAACGTATACGCTCTGAGATTGATTTACCCGTAGGTTACAGCGTTGTTTTTGGCGGTCAATTTGAAAATCAACAACGTGCCCAGGCACGATTAATGATCGTAGTGCCGCTTTCACTTGGCCTTATTTTTCTGCTGTTGTATTTCGCCTTTAATTCGGTTGGGCAAGCTTTGTTGATTATGTTGAATGTCCCTTTGGCCCTGATCGGAGGTATCGCCGCATTATTTATTTCTGGCATCTACCTTTCCGTACCTGGATCTATTGGGTTTATTACCTTATTGGGTGTCGCGGTGTTAAATGGTGTGGTGATGGTAAGCTCGATCAATCAGCGTGTTGAAGGTGGCTTAGCTATTGCGGATAGTATTTTTGAGGGTGCTCTATCTCGATTACGTCCAGTACTGATGACTGCGATAACCTCAGCCCTAGGTTTGATTCCATTGTTATTATCAAATGGGGTCGGATCAGAAATACAAAAACCGTTAGCAGCAGTGGTCGTCGGTGGCCTGTTTTCTTCAACCCTACTCACTCTGTTTGTCGTACCAGTTTTATTCGAAACATTTTCACGGCGAAAATATACCAATGAATAGATATCATCAGATTAACAAGCGGAAATAAAACATCTAATGAGGTCGCCAAGTTTAATAATGACGCTATTGTTTACAGTGTTTCTTACGGGCTGTGACAATGGTAGTGACTTCGGCGGAGAAACTGATACGACATTGCCTGGTACGCAAAGCGAAGAAGCGCATAATGAAAATGCGCTTAAAATGAATGCGGCTCAGAGAAAAGAAGCCGGAATAGAAACGGCTCTGGTAACACTTAGGGGAATGAGCAAAACAGTGGAGGCGCCCGGAGAAGTACATGTTAATGCCTATCGTTCTTCGCAAATCACCTCACGTATCAGCGCACAGATAGTGGCCCGCCATGCTCGCCTGGGTGAAATAGTTAAAGAGGGACGACCTATGGTGACGCTCTCCAGTGTAGAAGTTGCCCAAGCTCAAGGCGAACTATTTGAAACAGATAGGGAATGGCGACGAGTTGCCGCACTCGGACGCAAAGTAGTATCAGAGAAACGTTTTATCAAAAGTCAGGTTGCACGCCAACGTGCTTATGCGGCGGTACGAGCTTACGGCATGACAGAAAAACAGATCAAACGTTTGCTTAGTGGGGGTGATGCCTCACGCGCCACCGGGAATTTTGATCTATTAAGCCCACAGGATGGTGTCGTGATTAGTGATGATTTCCAGATGGGCGAAGTGGTGGAATCGGGCCGCACACTCTTCGAAGTGAGTGATGAATCACGTCTATGGGTTGAGGCACGGCTTCGGCCTGAAGATGCCAAAGGTATCACAGTCGATTTGTTAGTGGAGGTTAGTTCAGATGGCCAAAATTGGCTTCCAGGGAAAGTAGTACAACAATATCACCGTCTTAATATAACTACTCGCACCCTGAGCGTGCGAATTGAAGTAGAAAACCACGCTAAAACGCTACACCCGGGCGAATATGTGCAGGTGCGACTTCAAACCTCAGTCACCAAGCCTGTTCTCGCAGTTCCAAATGAAGCCCTGATACTGATGCAAGGTTCACCTACTGTTATCAAACTCACCACGGATAATCTGCATCCAGAACCGGTAGTAACAGGAATAACTCTTTCGGGCTGGACTGAAATTAAAGCGGGTTTATCTGCTGGCGACGAAATCGCAGTGAAAGGCACATTTGTAATAAAATCACTGATCCTCAAATCACAAATTGGCGATGCTCATTAGAGGTTGCATGTTACTATGCTGAATAAACTCGTAGAAACATCGTTGCGATATAAATTTCTGGTTATTATCCTGTTTTTTGTCGTTGGCTTCCTGGGATGGAGAGCGATAACCAATATCCCTATCGATGCCTTTCCTGACGTGACCCCTGTTCAAGTCAATATCTACACCGAATCACCCGGATTAGCCGCTGAAGATGTCGAACAGTTATTGTCTTTCCCGGTTGAATCCGGTATGGCTGGTCTGCCCGGTGTGACAGCGATCCGCTCTACCAGCCTGTTTGGATTGTCCTATGTATCCGTGTATTTCGAAGACAGTATGGATATTTATTTTGCCCGCCGTCTGGTGATGGAACGCTTGCAAGAGGTTAGCAACCGAATTCCCGCCGAATACGGAAAACCCGAGATGGGACCCAATACATCCGGGCTTGGCCAGGTGTTCTGGTATACGGTAGAACGCGCCGATAAAAATCTCAATTCCGACCTCAACAATATGGATCTACGTACCTTGCAGGATTGGTCAGTAAGATTGATTTTGCGTACTGCACCTGGGGTTGATGATGTTATGTCGTGGGGCGGACAGGAGCGCCAGTTTCAGATAGTTATCGATCCGCTACGCTTGATTAAATATAATCTTGGTTACAAGGATATCATGGAAGTCATTAAGGCAAACAACCGTCAGGTTGGTGGACAATATGTCAATTTAGGCCTGGAACAATACCTGGTGCGTGGCCTGGGACTGGTTGCAAACGAAGATGATATTGGCAATATCATGGTTAAAGTTCTTGATGGTACACCCATTTATCTACGTGACGTCGCAGACATCAAGCAAAGTCCTGCGCTACGATTTGGTGCAGTGACCCGAGACGGTGAAGAAGTTGTTTTGGGTATGGCATTATCCCGTATCGGTAGTAATGCGGCTGACGTAGTTGATGCGGTAAAACAAAAAGTTGCCATAGCTCAGGCAGCCTTACCTGAGGGCGTAGAAATTAATCCTGTTTATGAGCGTACCGAGTTGGTCGACAAAGCCGTGTCGACAGCTGAACGAGCATTGATCGAAGGCTCTATTCTGGTCGCCATCGTGTTATTTTTGTTTCTTGGGGAGTTCCGTTCGGCAATTGTAGTTATAGCCGCCCTGCCACTGGCAATGCTGATTGCTTTTATTTTTATGGAACAAGCTGGCTTATCAGCAAATCTAATGTCACTTGCTGGTCTGGCCATAGGTATTGGCATGATGGTTGATGGTGCTGTTGTCATAACTGAAAATGCTTTTCGCATCATGGCTGAACGGCATAAAAAAGATGAAAAAGTTGATCGTACTGCCGCCGTGCTTACTGCAGCACGCGAGGTCGCCAATCCAATTGCCTTCGCGATACTTATTATAATTGTTGTTTTTTTGCCGCTTTTTAGTTTAGAGGGACTGGAAGGGAAATTATTCAAGCCCATGGCCTTTAATATCAGTTTTGCCATGGCAGGCTCGCTATTACTGACTTTGACGATCATTCCGGTACTCGCAGCATTAATCCTTAAACCTAAAGAAGAGCGCGACACGTTGCTGGTACGCTGGATTAAACGTGGTTACCTACCTTTGCTCAACTGGGCACTTGCAAACAAGAAAAAGGTTATTATTTCTGCCTCGGTAGCACTCATTGCGAGTCTCGCCCTGTTTCCATTTCTCGGAAAAGAATTTATGCCGCAATTGCAGGAAGGTTCTATTATGTGGCGTGTCACCTCGATTCCTTCAACCTCTTTAGAGCAATCCATTGTTATTTCCAAAAAAATAGAAAACACACTCAGTAATTTTCCAGAGGTCAGTACTACAATTGCCATGATTGGCCGCGCCGAAAAAGGTGAAACGGCCGATGTCAATTATATGGAAATCTATACTGGGCTAAAACCGAAAGACACCTGGACTCGTAGCATAAAAGATCTGGCCGATGCCATGCGCGAAGAGCTTGAAAAAGCGGTGCCTACTGCCGTCATCGCGTTTACCCAACCCATTCAAATGCGCGTCGAGGAATTGATCTCTGGTGTGCGCGCTACTCTTGCCGTGAAACTTTATGGAGAAAATTTAGCTGAGCTTGATCGCATTAGTGCTGACATAAAAAATGCGATTGCAAACGTACCTGGTGTCGCCGATTTATCATTGGAGGCCAACATTGGAAAGCCACAGATCCGTATTCAGGTTAACCGTAAAGCCCTCGCCCGTTACGGCCTCAATGCTGACGATGTATTAACGGTAGTAAGAACAGGTATTGGCAACCAACCGGTGTCAACACTAATTGATGGCGTAAAGCGCTTTGATATCACCGCACGTCTTGATAATGAATCCAAAGCCTCGGTCGAAGCGATCCGTAATATTCCATTGCGTTCAGCCAGTGGTGCAATCGTGCCACTTGAACGAGTCGCCGATGTGACCACATCTGAGGGTTACTCTTTTATACGTCGTGAACAACTCCAGCGCTACGCGGTGATCCAGATGGATGTACGTGACCGAGATGTGGATGGCTTTGTTCAGGAAGCAAATGCGGTAATCGCCGATAAAGTAAACATACCTGCCGGGTACTGGATTGAATGGGGTGGTGCCTTTGCAAATCAACAACGCGCTATGCAACGATTGTCCACTATTGTACCTTTGACTATCTTTTTTATTTTTGTACTGCTTTATACTGCCTTCCAGTCTATTAAGTACGCGACTTTGATTATTGCCAACGTACCATTTGCAACCATCGGCGGATTGATCGCCTTATTTGTAAGTGGCCAATACCTGTCTGTACCTTCTGCTATCGGCTTTATTGCCGTGTTCGGTGTTGCTATGTTAAATGGTATCGTGCTGGTCAGTTTCATTAATGAATTACGTGACAAAGGTATGTCGGTTGCCGATGCTGTGCGCCTCGGCACTGAACTCAGGCTACGACCGGTAATGATGACGGCCAGTGTTGCCATCCTGGGTTTGGTACCAATGCTTCTATCGAGCGGAGTTGGCGCAGAAACACAACGACCACTTGCTTCTGTTGTCGTGGGTGGGCTTATTACCTCGACACTACTGACTCTGGTCTTACTACCTGTAATTTACGAGTGGATGGAGACCAGAAAGGAGAACCATCATGAAAGAGATTAAAGCCTTTATTCATCGCAACCGTGTTGCAGATATAATTCGCGCATTACGCGAAGCAGGATACCGTAACGTGTCGATTATCGACGTTACTGGTATGCTCAAAGCTATCGATAATAAGGAACAGGGATATTCTATTGAAATTGGTGACAAGGCCATTACAGAAGTGAAACTCGAACTTGTTTGCGAGGATGAGAATCGTACTACCGAAGCCATTCATATCATCCAGAAACATGCCCGTACTGGTCAACCGGACGCCGGCTGGATTTACATCAGCGAAATTCAGGCCGCACTTCCCATCGGAGGTTGATTCTGCTTCCATATTGGTGTGTTTTAATTGTTAATCGCTAAGGTAACGTATAATGCATCGGGCATATTGAAAATATGAATAAGCCTCATCATCATGATATAAAAGCGCTCGGCGATTATCGACTTGGGCTTGCTATCATTATCAATATGCTACTTACCATAGCACAAGTTGCGGGTGGCCTGATTTCTGGAAGTTTGTCACTAATCGCTGATGCCCTGCATAATTTCAGCGATGCCGCATCCTTGTTGATTGCCTGGGCAGCTAGAAAGATCGGGCGGTTACCTGCTGATCAGTTTAAAACCTTTGGCTACAAACGTGCTGAAGTCATCGCAACCTTAATCAACCTGGTTACCCTGGTAATAATTGGCCTTTATTTGATCTACGAAGCACTGTGGAGAATTTATCAGCCACAGGTAATTGAAGGCTGGATGGTGGTTTTGGTCGCAATGGTAGCATTAGTCATCGATGTGGCTACAGCCCTGTTAACTTATAGTATGTCAAAACATAGCATGAATATACGCGCTGCATTCCTGCACAATGTTTCCGATGCCCTTGCTTCTTTTGGTGTTATTATTGTTGGTACACTCATTTTGTTGTACGAGTGGTACTGGAGTGACATAGTCATCACTTTGATGATAGCCGGCTATGTACTTTATCAGGCCGCCACGATGCTACCAAAAACCATTCACATTCTAATGCAGGGGACACCAGAGGGCATCTCTATTGATGAGGTGATTAGAGCGATGGAAGCAGTCGATGAGGTGGTTAATGTACATCATATTCATATCTGGCAACTGGACGAACATCGTAACGCATTAGAAGCGCATGTTGTCGTTAATGATCATAGTCAAATAGAGATGATTAAAACAACTTTAAAAAAAGAATTAAAACATGCTTTCTGTATTGAACATTCAACACTCGAATTCGAGGTTTCCAGTTGTAATCAAGACAGCTGCCAGATGTACGATTTACCTAAATAATATTTACCAAAATTAACGTATTACATACATAGTAGGGATTGAAAATGAAAAACGCTATATTAATCATCGCCTTAAGCTTTATGGCTGAATCCATTGTGTTCGCAAAAGATATCATCTCAAAAGAGATTACGGTCTATAAGAATCCGGAATGCGGATGCTGTAAAAAATGGGTAAGTTATCTAAAAGAGAATAACTATAAGGTAATCGAAAAAGATACACACAATGTGCTTGCCGTTAAAAAACGCCTTGGTGTCCCTGAAAAAGTCGCTGCCTGTCACACTGCAGTTATTGATGGATATGTTATTGAAGGTCATGTGACCAATCGAGATATAAAGCGCCTATTATTATTTCGGCCTGAGGTAAAAGGTATAGCTGTTCCTGGTATGCCAATTGGCACGCCGGGGATGGAGCAAGGAAATACCAAAGAGTCGTACAATGTGATGAGCTTCGACAAAGATGGCAATACCAAGGTATACATTAAGCATTAATCTTACGATTTTATTGTTCTATACATAATAGTAGAATAATAATGCGCGCTACTGCGAAATGGACATTAACACACCCTGCTCCTGGGCTGCGTGCTAATGCACGAGCATTATAATTATTATTTTGCTTAAAGCTTGCTTGGTTTAAATCCGATCTTACCCATCAACCATGTTGACGGACAAAATCCGACTATGCCGGCAACTAACAACATCGCAGCAGGAATGTATGCTAGCCAGTGAATATTCCAGTCTGACAACCAAAAACTTATCCATAACATAACGGATGCTAAAATCATTGTGGCACGAACAGCAGACATATCTATCTTCCCCTTTAGAGTTTATTTAGTAATAGTAGCATGGTTTAATAATTTATTTCAGCTTAATAATTTAAAATATTAGTCTTCGCCACATACGCCTTTATCAAGCTTTAATGTGGATGTCGATAGCTTGCGATATACCCATACTCCAAAAAAAATACCCAGCACAGTAAACAGGGCAGCCATCTTCCCCTCCCCTATCTGTACAAGTGCAATGCTGGGACAGGCTCCTGTCAGGGCCCATCCAATACCGAACATAATACTACCGGGGACAGTCCCACTGGTAACTGGTTTTTTGTTTAATTTTATTTGCCGGGTTAAAATAGCAAAGCCAAGAGCGGATAACATCAAGGTAGCAATAAACAAGTAGAGTAACCGTAAATCTGAAAATATAAACATGTTATGAATGGATTCAAAATCACTAAAGCCGGTAAAGCTAAGAACCAGCCCCATCAAGAGCCCAAAACTGGCATAACAAGTATGTTGATATAAGTTTCTGTTCATAATCTTAACCCATTAGAGGTAATGTATTAATAGTGACGCTATGCTGGCGCTGGTAAAGAATGTTGCCGTAGCGATCAGACTGGCTGGAACCAGTCGTGGTACTCCGCTCAAAGCGTGCCCGGATGTACATCCTCCTGCCAGCTGGGTACCAAAACCAACTAATGCACCGCCGGTAAATAATATGATTAAATACCCAAAACCAGCACCGAAAAATTCGCTGTGCATTTCACCCAGCGTTAATTGAAAGGTAAAGTCACCGCTTAATAATTTTGCTAACGCACCACCTACCATAAGCATAAACAAGAAACTAAAATGCGCCGTCCATTTGACTCGTATCGGCATTAATGTAAGGTCGGCGGGAGGTGATACGGTTGCTCTATTGCCTCCTCCCAGATGCATGGCATTTATTACTGCGGCTTGACCAAATTCATCAATAGTCGCGCGCATTAATGCATCTTTTAGCAAGCCCGGATTTTTTCTAAATGGTAATTCAGCTGCGTCTACCTTTTTATCATGGCTTCGTAATACAATACGTGCCCAGCTACCCGATACCCCCAGAGGTTGTTTTCGCACCAAACTAAACCCGACCGTTACAGCCGATAAAGCCAGCGCACCTACCCACCAGTCCCAATAAGTCATAATTAAGATAACCTCGCGATTATTTCATTGTATTTATACTGCAACCAGCCGGTTGCAATGTGGCCGTAAAAAAGCGGCAACCTCAGCATTCCCTTTTTTTATGGCCAGGTCGTATGCCGTCTGATTTTGCAGGTTACGCGCATGGCTATCTGCATTTTTCTTTATCAGGAGTTCAACTATTTCAATAGAATTTAGCTCGGCAGCTACCATTAATGGTGTTTTGCCTTCAATATTTTGGGCGTTGATATTCGCGCCGGCCTTTAACAGGGAGCTGACCATATGGGCGCGCCCTTTCGTGATGGCATTAAAAATAGCCACTGCTCCCATTTCTTCAGACGAATGCACAACACTGACCATCGTACCGTTGGGAAGCAAAGTCAGCGGTACGGCAAGACCTTTGCTTGAATTCTGGAAACGAACACAACGGATAAATTCATTTTTGCAATAGTGTTCTTTCCATAAATCTAACGCTGGATTTAAGGCGAACTGAGCAAACAAGTCGCAATTTTCGATGTGACTACAAGGCATAGTTTTACCCCCCAAAACCTGTTGCACGAAAAGATTGATTAAATTGTGACAAGGTTGGAGATTTTAGTCTGTAACCTTTCGTACAAATAGTGTGGAATTGCGCGACTGCGCAGTTTTTATGTGCGTTTAGTTACATAAACTGGAAGAATGTATCGATGATAGTTAATTTAGATGTGTGTAAACCATTCCAGCATATCTTTTGAAATCAGGTGAATTTTACCTCGTGCTAATTTAATACACTGTTTTACCTCGAACTCTTTGAGCAGACGGCTAACCATTTCACGAGTTGTTCCGAGCTCATGTGCAAGTTTTTCATGGGTGATTACTACCGAGTTACTAGCTTCGTTAGTGAATAACTTCCAAAGTAGACAGGCGAGCCGGAGTTCAAGGCGTTGAAAGGTAACCTCTGAAATAAGCTGCATCACATCACCCAGCCGCTGTGATATATATCTCAACAAATAACGGCTAAAGTCCTTTGATTCATCAAAGGCGTGGTCAAATTCGAGTTTATTCATGACCAGCCCCACCAGGTCGGTCTCTGCTACTGCGCTCGCTGGAACTTTGTGGTCACCCATTAGAGATTGAATGCTCAACACACACAGCTCTCCTGGATTAACTCGATACAATGTGATCTCACGCCCACTCGGTGAATGCTTAAGAACCCTAACAGTGCCTTCAAGTAACCACATAAAATTACTACGCTGCTCTGTTTCCCTGAACAGGCAGGTATGTTCAGGTATGTTTTGTGTATGCGAGTACTTCAGGATATCAAACCAGAGGGGTTCCTGAAAATTTAATACATCAGGATACTGATGCGACAGGTTACTATACAGCTCAACAGTATTCATAAGCCAACAATCTACCTTCTATGATTATGTCATTAATTTAAGACTCTACCGCATCTTATTTCATATTACTGTACTGAAAGTAACATACATTTGCTTATCTGTTTCATATGATGGCGCTGGGTCTAATATCGTCCTTGCCTCACTGAATTTTATAAGAATACAATAATATAGTAAATTTGCTCGGGTTTATGACGACAATTCAGGTGTTGATGCTTTCTCTTGAATACCTGATGATTGCTGCTTTTTCAAGAAAGTCTGGTAACGGTCTACTGCGGTAAGAGCCGCTCAATAAATTCTAAACAGAACATAAAGCGGGTAATTTTCGATGATGAAAACAAATACTCACAAACTATATTTATCGCTAGTTTTTATGTTGGTTTCTTTTCAGTCGGTTGCCATAATCAATGATGAATTTCCAGTTAGAAAACTATACCCGGCTGTTCCAGTCATTAGTCTGGAGGATTTTCACAACCAGTTTAACAAAGTAATTGTCGTCGATGTGCGTTCTGCGTATGAGTTCGAGACGTTACGAATCGTTGGCGCAATAAATATTCCCCTGGCCTCAAGTTCTTTTATCGATGACATGAAAAAGCTGCGTAATGCCAACCCTAATCGTAAAATCATTGTGTATTGTAATGGTAAGACCTGTAAAAAATCTTACAAGGCGACACAGCGATGCAGAGACAAAAACATTGGAAACGTTATTGCTTTTGACGCCGGCATTTTTGACTGGACGAAAAAATATCCGGGCAAGGCTGTCTTGTTGGGTAAAACGCCGGCTGATCCTGCAAAATTGATATCTAAAAGTGATTTTAGAAAAAAATTACGAGCGCCTGATGATTTTGAAAAGCTGATGCTTAATGACAATACTCTTGTGCTTGATATTCGCGATGGTTTTCAACGGGAAGCCATATCTCTTTTTCCAGGGGTTGAACGAAGGGTATCCCTTGATGATCGAGTTAAATTAAATAATTATATAACCAAGGCTGCTAGACAGAACCAAACTCTGTTGATTTATGATGCAGCTGGCAAACAGGTGCGCTGGTTGATGTACTATCTGGAAAGCAAAGGTGTCAAAAATTACAAGTTTATGAAGGGGGGAGCAAACGCTTATTTCAAGAATCTCAGGAAGCAATTCGTACAATAAAGTACCCCTGTAAACACTCAAACGTTATAAAGCAAGTTGCGGTTTTGTTCTGCAAAAGCGCAATTCCACGTACTGTCCACCGCACTTTAAGGATTCATGTTCTTCCGGCTTATCAATAGATAAACTAACAGGAAAATGGCACAAGCACACCGGGATTGTTTACCTAACCTATTTCATTTCGATCGCGACAGTCAGTATGTATCCGAAGAAATTGAAGATGTGTTGGCCGGTGTTGCCATTCACAGCCCGTAGTGGTACCCGCGATTGATGCGATGGCATTGCTGGCATCAGCGGAGTAATTACGGTTAGTGATAACCACATTATCAACATCACTCCGTATACGGCAACGGTGAACCGTCGTGGCACCATTCAGTTTAGTGCCCATGGAGGACCGGCGCCTTACACCTGGACGTTAAGTAATCCTCGTCCGGGTCTTATTGACCCGGCCACTGGTTTATTCTGTGCTGGGCGCTTCCCTACAACAACAACGGTAATTGCCGACGATGCGGATAAACACAGCGGAGAATCTGGAACTATCGTAGTCACTCGTGGTGAACATTAAATAAGAATGCAGGAGAATCGTCAGGAAGATCGGGTAACGTATTACGTTGCCCGATTTTCTCTAAACAAAATTGTTTTATATGTTGCGGCGGTAATACTTAATTGTTGTTTATAATAATTAATTCCGCAACACAAGGGCAGAATTAATCATGCTCTGCAACGCCTGCTCTACTTCTGGCCATTGACGAGTTTTCAATCCACAGTCCGGGTTGATCCAGAGACGTTCCGCAGGAATTCGCAGTGCTGCTTTTTTCATTAGCCTGACAATATCTTCCGTGCTAGGAATATTTTCAGAATGAATATCGTAAACCCCAGGCCCAATTTCATTTGGATAATTAAAATTCTCGAATGCGTCAAGTAATTCCATGTCTGAACGTGATGTCTCAATAGTGATTACATCAGCATCCATGTTAGCGATAGCATCGATGATGTCGTTAAACTCCGAATAACACATGTGAGTATGGATTTGTGTCTCATCACGAACACCACAAGCTGTAATTCGAAAAGATTTTATTGAGCTGGCCAGGTACTCAGGCCATTGAATCCTCCGTAAGGGTAGTCCTTCCCGTAGTGCTGCTTCATCTATCTGTATAATACGAATGCCTGCGTTCTCCAGATCCAGCACTTCATCACGTAATGCCAGAGCAATTTGCTCGGCTGTTTGAGCCCGTGATTGATCGTCTCGAACAAATGACCAGTTAAGAATTGTCACTGGCCCCGTGAGCATACCTTTTACGGGTTTATCGGTACATGATTGTGCGAATTGCGCCCAGTCAATGGTCATGGGTGCGGAACGATATATATCACCATAAATAATTGGTGGTTTAACACAGCGCGAACCATAGGATTGCACCCAACCATTTTGAGTAAATACAAAACCCTCTAACATTTCACCGAAATATTCAACCATGTCGTTACGTTCAGGCTCGCCGTGAACTAGTACATCCAGCCCGAGTTGTTCCTGTTTTTTTACCACCCGAGAAATTTCATCCTGCATGAACTGTATATAATCACTTTCTGTCATATTTCCCTGTTTAAATTTATGTCTGACTGAACGAATATCGGCTGTTTGCGGAAATGAACCTATGGTCGTGGTGGGATACAAAGGTAACTTCAGCTTTTGCTTTTGAATTATACTTCGTTGTGTATAGTCGCTGTGACGGTTGATCATATCGTCATTTATAGACAATACGCGTTGTTTTACAGATTCATTATGTATTCTGCTGGAATTTTTTCTTACTCGTCTTGCTGTTCTCGCGGCCTGGAGCTGGCTTTGAATGATCGAACTGTCACTAAACGCCAGTTTAAGTATATTTAATTCCTGTAATTTCTGTTTAGCAAATGCCAGCCAGCTTTTAATTTCTTCATCCAGCTGTGGTTCATTATCAAGATCAACGGGGACATGCAATAATGAACAGGACGGTGCCAACCATATGTCACCTGAGTATTTAATCTTTGCTGCACTGATTGTTGCGACGATCGCATCCAGATCGCTGCGCCATATATTTCGCCCGTCTATGACGCCAAGTGATAATACTTTATAGCTGGGTAAAACATCGAGCACCCGGGTTAACTGACTTGCTCCACGAACCAGATCAATATGCAAACCAGCAACGGGCAGTTTGCTGGTGAATTGCAGATTGTCTTGTAGCTCACCAAAATAGGTAGTTAACAATATTTTTAAAGTTTTAAATTGTAATCGGCTATATGTTGACGTAAACGCTACTTGCCATGATTGAGGCAAATCTAACACCAGCACAGGTTCATCAACTTGCACCCACTCAATGCCTTGCTGTTGCAGCTTATTTAATATGTCACCATAAATACTAACCAGTTGTTCGAGTAGTTCAAGTTTGTCAAAAGTTTCACCTTTTATTTTTGCCAGCCACAACCACGTTAGTGGACCAAGGATGACTGGTTTAACGTTAAAACCTGCGGCCTGAGCCTCTGCAACCTCATCAAACAGTTTATTAAAGCTTATTTTAAATTCCTGGCCTTTGTGTATTTCTGGTACCAGGTAGTGATAGTTAGTGTCAAACCATTTGGTCATCTCACAGGCCGCGATGGAGTCGGTTTCATCTTGCAGGCCACGGGCCATTGCAAAATAGGTATCAGATGTGATGGCATTTCCCTGCCAGTTAAACCGCGGAGGCACAACGCCCAGTAAACAGGTGGTATCAAGCACCTGATCATAGAGTGAGAAATCACCGACCGGGATTAAGTCTATACCGGCATCCTGTTGGCAGTGCCAGTGACTCAGTCGCAACTCTTTTGCCGTTTGCTCTACCGAGGACAGCTCAAGCTTGCCCTGCCAGTAGGCTTCAATGGCTTTTTTAAGCTCACGATTTGAACCGATACGGGGATAACCCAGGTTATGTGTTTTGATCATGCTGCCATCTCTTTGTGATAAATTGGTTGAAACGCAGTATGAATCCAGTCTAGAATTGAATCAATTTCATGTTTTTAATATATATGTTGAATTATATTCATAATGTTTGTCGAATTACGTCATTTACGTAGCCTGAAAACCATCAATGAGACTGGGAATTTGTCTCAGGCGGCGGCCCGCTTGCATCTGACTCAATCTGCCCTGTCACATCAAATTAAGGCGGTGGAATCCTATTTTGGTATTTCTCTCTATTTACGAAAGAATAAACCGTTGAAATTAACGCCTGCCGGGCGACATTTACTACGTCTGGCCGAGCAGTTACTGCCCCAGGTCGAGGCCACAGAATATGAATTAAAACGTATGGCTGGTATGGAAGCAGGACGGCTGCATATCACGATTGAATGTCACAGCTGTTTTGAATGGCTGATACCGACACTGGATACCTACCGTCAACGCTGGCCAGATGTTGAGGTAGACATCCGCATGGGTAATAACTTTGCTCCCCTGCCCTCGTTGATTCAGGGCGATGTTGACCTGGTGATCAGCTCTGATCGTATCGTAAACGACGCCCTGTATTTTGCGCCCCTGTTTGATTTTGAGGCCCTGGCCATCATGCCGAATGATCACATCCTGAGCCAAAAACACTGGCTGGAACCTGTCGATTTTGCTGACCAGGTGTTAATTACCTATCCCGTTGCAACGAATCGACTGGATATATTCAATCATTTCCTCAACCCGGCCAAAATTCTTCCTAAAGAAGTCCGCCAGTCGGAGCTAACCGCAATGTTGCTGCAGCTGGTCGCGAGTCGCCGGGGTATTGCGGTGTTACCCGACTGGGTATTAACTGAGTATCTGCACGCAAACTATGTCACGGCTAGATCGCTCGGTGAATCAGGCCTGTACGGGACAGTTTTTGCGGCCATTCGCAAGAGAGAAGCCTCACAGGCCTACCTGCTCGACTTTATTCAACTGGCCCAGCAGGCCATGCTGGAAAAACGAACAGGCAGCAAAGCCTGACCATTAAATAATAAGCCGGTTAAAAGGCTTGTCATCCTGATGAAACTACACTATCTTGTGCTCAAATAGCTTTGAGCCACTATATCTTGTGGTTATCATATAGCTAACAGGGAAATCCGGTGCAATTCCGGTACTGTCGCGCAACGGTGATAGAAGCCAGCCTTCTTAAGTCCGATTACCTGTCGTCTGATTTTCAGACATCCCATTAACCAAGAGTCTCGCGTCAAGGCTCAGGGTGGAAAGCCTCATATGTGCCCTTTCCTTCCCTGGCCAATAGACCAGGAGCAAAGGAAATTATATGCATACTTATTCAAGCTTACCGGATCGTAAATCTGTCTCTAATCCTCAACTCGGCCACTCAGATTGCAGCTCGTCTCCAGCACAATCGACTTCAGGCTATCGAGTCATTCGTCGTAACGATAAATCGACTCACTTTGATCGGGATAAAATCCTGGTTGCGGTGACCAAGGCCTTTCTTGCCGTGGAAGGTGGTACTGCCGCGGCCTCTAGTCGAGTGCATGAGAAGGTTAATCAAATAACAGATGCTGTGATTAATGCGCTATTCAGGCATATGCCGGAAAACGGTACGGTTCATATAGAAAACATTCAGGATCAGGTTGAATTAGCATTGATGCGTAACGGTGATCACAAAGTGGCTCGCGCTTATGTTTTATATAGAGAACAACATGCTCAACAACGGGCTTCGGCCACGAGCGAAAAGTGCCCGCCAGTAAGTACAATAGAAATCATCTCAAATGATGGCAGTCGCCAGCCTCTAGATACTCAACGTCTGCAACAAATAATACAGGAATCGGTAATCCAGCTCGATGATGTCAGCGTCGAAAAAATCACAAAAGTCATCATGAGCGCATTGTATGACGGCATGAAAGAAGAAGACCTGTACGCATCTGTGGTAATGAGCGTACGGAGTCTAATTGAACAGGATCCTGACTATTCTCAGGTAGCAGCTCGTTTGTTGCTGGATAATTGTCGTCGCGAAGCATTGAGCTTTGTCTTCGCTCAGAACCAGCAAGCTACGCAGGACGAAATGTCGGTCTTATATGGTGATTATTTTAAAGCATATCTTAAACGAGCAGTTGAACTTGAACTGATCGACAGTGAATTACTTCGTTTTGATCTCGATAAATTAGCCTCGGCTTTGTTACCCGAGCGTGACCTGCAATTCACCTATCTGGGATTGCAGACGCTTTATGATCGTTATTTCATACATAGTCATCAGCAACGGATGGAGTTACCTCAGACATTTTTTATGCGGGTCGCCATGGGCTTGGCGATAAATGAAGTTGATCGTGAATCACGCTGCATTGAGTTTTACCAGTTGCTATCGTCATTTAATTTCATGAGCTCAACCCCTACCCTGTTTAATGCAGGCACATTACGACCGCAATTGTCTTCCTGTTATCTCACCACCATCCCGGATGAACTGGGCGGCATATATTCTTCCTTAAAAGATAATGCGCTGTTATCCAAGTATGCCGGTGGGCTGGGTAATGACTGGACTCGAGTACGAGGTTTGGGCGCACACATTAAAGGTACGAATGGTCAGTCGCAGGGTGTGGTGCCGTTTTTAAAAGTGGCGAACGATACTGCGGTTGCGGTTAACCAGGGCGGGAAACGCAAAGGCGCTATGTGCGCCTATCTTGAAACCTGGCATATTGATATAGAGGAATTTTTAGAACTTAGAAAAAACACTGGCGATGATCGGCGACGAACTCATGACATGAATACCGCCAACTGGGTTCCAGATCTATTTATGAAACGGGTTGCCGAAGAAGGATCATGGACCCTGTTTTCACCAGAAGAGACCCCTGACCTGCATGAACTTTATGGAATTGCATTTGAAGAGGCCTATAACCGTTATGAAGAAAAAGCGCAACGCGGGGAAATAAATAATTTTAAAACCATCAATGCCGTTGAACTTTGGCGAAAAATGCTGGGCATGTTATTTGAGACCGGTCATCCCTGGATTACGTTTAAAGATCCCTGCAATATACGTTACACCAACCAACATGTTGGCACAGTACACAGCTCCAATTTATGCACTGAAATCACCTTGCATACCAATGATAATGAGATTGCGGTATGCAATTTAGGCTCAGTAAATCTGGCTGCTCATGTTGATGAGAATGGTTTAAACCAGGAGAAACTTGAGATAACCATCACCACGGCGATGCGGATGCTCGACAATGTGATTGATTATAATTATTACAGTGTTCCTCAGGCGCGCAACTCTAACCTAAGGCACCGTCCTGTTGGACTGGGTATTATGGGATTTCAGGATGCACTGTACAAACTCAATATAGCCTATAGCGATCAACTGGCCGTAGACTTTGCCGACCGTTCAATGGAGGCAGTCAGTTATTATGCCATCCAGGCTTCATCGGATCTGGCCAGGGAACGTGGTAGTTACTCCAGCTATCAAGGTTCTTTGTGGAGTCAGGGCATTTTGCCTCTGGATTCTAATCAACTGCTAATTGAGCAACGACAAAACTACATACAATGCGATAACAGCAGCAGCATGGACTGGGATAGCCTGCGCGATAAAATAAAACAGCAAGGCATGCGAAACAGTAACTGTCTTGCTATTGCGCCAACAGCCACCATCTCTAATATTTGTGGCGTGAGCCAGTCGATTGAACCCACATATCAAAACTTGTACGTGAAATCTAATTTATCCGGTGAATTTACGGTGGTCAATCCTTATCTGGTCAAGCGTTTAAAACTAAATCATCTGTGGGATGAGGTGATGGTAAATGATCTTAAATATTATGATGGTTCAGTATTGCAGATTGATCGCATACCGGACGAAATCAAGTCGCTCTATGCTACGGCGTTTGAAGTCGATACCCGCTGGTTGATAGAGGCGGCAGCTCGCAGGCAGAAATGGATCGATCAGGCGCAAAGTCTGAATTTATATATGGCCGAGCCTTCAGGAAAAAAACTTGATCAATTATACAAGCTGGCCTGGGTGCGAGGTTTAAAGACAACCTACTACCTTCGTTCTATTGGCGCAACGCACATGGAAAAGGCGGCCAGTCAAACCAGTCCTGGGAATGCGAGCGATTCTGAAGATATAAAAATGTGTTCTATTCTTGACCCGGACTGCGAAGCCTGCCAATAAATAATTAAAGGATTTGAATCATGATGAACTGGGATGACCCGTTAGCTAACTTTAAAAATGACACCGAGAATGATCCTGTGCTCAATGAAAACACCCTGAATTCGTCAGTTATTGATCAGGATGAAATAATAATGACGAATAGCGAACCAGTACAAATTGCCATACAACCTGTCAATGCCGATGATAAACGCGTAGTCAACGGATTGACCGATATAAACCAGTTGGCGCCGTTTAAGTATCCCTGGGCCTGGGAGTTTTTTTTGAACGCCAACAAAAATCACTGGACCCCACTGGACATAAACATGTCCAAAGATGTACATGACTACCAACGTCGGTTGACAATAGAAGAAAAGCACGTATATGAAAATGTACTATCCTATCTAACCACATCCGATATACTCGCCATGCGTAATGTAGGACTCGCGGTGATGGAAAAAATGACCGCACCGGAGTTACAGATCTATCAGGCACGCCAGGTCTATGAAGAAGCGTTACACACCTGGACGTATCAGCATTGCATTGAATCTATCGGGCTCGACCAGGGTGAGATTTATAACCGTTATCGCGTAGTACCCGCAATCAACAACAAGATTCAAATGGCCAACACGAAAATTAATTCTGTACTAAGACCTGATATTGATCTAAATGACAAGGATGAGCTGGAAAACTTCGTTATGTCCTATATGTTTTTTGCTGGCGTCTTCGAAGGTTGTTGGTTTTACAACGGTTTTAGTCCCATATTTTCGCTGCAACGTCGCGGCTTGATGACCGGCACCGCCGAACAGTTCCAGTATATTATGCGTGATGAAGTACTACATTGTGCGTTCGGAATTCGCACGGTTAAACAAATTATCAGTGAAAATAATGTCTCATTAAATCCAGCTCACATTCGAGATATGTGGCTGGAAGCTGATGCGTGCGAAACCGAGTATGCGCACTATATTTTACCCGATCCCATTCTCGGTTATAGTGCAGACGAACATATAAGTCAGTTTAGATTTATAGCCAATCGCCGAGCAAAACAATTACATCAGGCAGAACCCTTTCCGGGTGCGGAAAATACCCTTGGCTGGTTAGATGAGCAGGCAAATTTACGCAAAGAAAAAAACTTCTTTGAGACTCGGGTGACGGAATACCAGACCGGTGGTGCATTGAAATGGGAGTAACCGGCTATAGCTATTAATCGATTTAACCGCGCTTCTTACGGTCATGCGTTAATATATAACGCGATAAAAACCAGTAAGGCACAGATTAATCACGCATTAATGCCCTTTGGCCAGGATTAAATAATTCTCAGGATGACTTGACTCTGTACCCTTGTACAGAGTTTATGCTTATCTTATATATAACGCAATTTAAGGTAAACATGCATGTCAGATCACTCGCAAACTAAAACCAGTAACCATTCGATGCTGGCCGCTGGTCTGGGGGCCATTGGTGCGTCAGCTTGTTGTGTGGGTCCGTTAATTTTGATCTCGTTAGGTATTGGAGGTAGCTGGATCGCTACATTGACTGAGCTGGAGCCCTATCGGCCACTATTCATTGGTATTACCCTGGTCTTCCTGGGTCTGGCCTTTTACTCACTCTATTTGAAACCCCGAGCGTGTGCCCCTGATGAATCCTGTGCCATTCCAGGTGTGGTGCGCAATCAACGCATCATTTTCTGGATCGTCAGCATTCTGTTGGTCGCATTAATGACTTTTCCTTATTACGGTACGATTTTTTTTGAATAAAATAATTTATTAGATCAGGAGTAAATCATGTTGCGCACTATTTTATTTTCAGGCCTGCTGATGTTATCTGCAGTGATGCACTCATCGGTTGCCGTTGCCGCCGAATCGAAAACTATAACATTAGATGTTCCTGGCATGACCTGCAAGTTCTGCCCTATCACCATCCGCAAAGCCCTGCAGAACGTACCCGGGGTGATAGAAGCAAAGGCCGAGTACCAATCCAAAACAGCAACAGTCACTTTTGATCCGAGTAAAACAAACGTCGAGGCCTTAACTAAAGCTACTGAAAATGCAGGGTATCCATCCACATTAAAGACACAGCCGTAAACAGAGAAACCATGCGTTGGGCCTATAACTGGAGTACGTATTTATTGTATGTCGGTATTACCCTGATGCTGGCTGTTTCGATCTAGGACATGCTTTCACCACCACATAAAATATGTAGCCGTTGCGAAGTTCCCGACAACATAAATCTTGATCATGAAAGTGAAGCCAGTTGATTTTGAACATAAGACAGATCAGCGATTATTTTATAAAGGCCTTTCCGGCGGCCAATCTGAATGAGCAGCAGCTCTCGCTTACTTTGTATCAACAGTTAGCACTGGGCAAACCGGTTGAGATCGAGCAGCTACAAACTATGAGCCAGTTAACGAAGCAGCAGATTAAACATCTTCTGCATACCTGGCCGGGTGTATTTTTTGATGATAACAATAATGTGAATGGTTTCTGGGGGATGACTACTGAAAAGATGCCGCACCAATTAAACATCAACGAAAATATAATTTACACCTGGTGCGCATGGGATACTTTGTTCATTCCAGGATTAATTAATATTACGGTCAACGTGATATCAACCTGCCCGGTTACGGCCCGACGTATTGAACTGACGGTATCGCCCTCGCAGGCATACCCCATAAATAACCAGCCAGTCTTTCTTTCCTTTGTAAACCCAGATGAAGGCAGGCTTAATGACGATGTGATCGCCAGTTTTTGTCACTTTGTACATTATTTTGATTCGAGATCAGTGGCCGAGCAATGGACAGACGAACACCCTGATACCTTTCTGTTGACACTTGACGATGCTTTTATGGTGGCCAAACAAGTCAATGCGGCCCGCTATCACCTCGCACTTCATTAAAAGGATCATAACGATGAAAAAGACAAACATAAAAATCACCGGCATGACCTGTGGCCACTGTGCTACCAGCGCACAGGACGCGTTAAATGCTTTGCCGGGAGTCACTGCATCCGTTTCCTTTTCTGAAAGCCTGGCTCATGTGCAATCACAGGACGAAGTTGATAGTGTGCAATTAGTCAAGGCAATTGAAAGCAAAGGCTACGGTGCGACGTTTATCAAGAATGATGACTCAGTCAACAATGGCGGTAGTAATAGAAGATTACATATTGCTATCGTCGGTACCGGCTCAGGTGCGTTTGCTGCCGCGATCAAGGCAGTAGAACAAGGTGCAACGGTTACTATAATAGAAGGGGGTGACGTCATTGGCGGAACCTGCGTGAACATCGGCTGTGTACCCTCTAAATTATTGATTCGAGGTGCCAGTATTGCGCATCTACAGGGTCATCATGTTGTAGAAGGTCTTACCTTAAATACTCCTGCGATAGATCGCAAAAAGATGGTGGCCCAACAGCAGGATCTGGTTGAAAAATTACGCTATGCCAAATATGAAAGCATCCTCGAAAATAATCCCGATATAAATCTGTTGCGGGGCGCGGCACGATTCAAAGATGCGAACACACTTACTATCACCAAAGAAGATGGCAGTGAAAAGAATATTCACGCTGACCGTATTTTGTTGGCGGTCGGGGCAAGTCCGTCCATACCGGAAATAACAGGATTAAAGGATACTCCTTACTGGACTTCCACCGACGCTCTCATCGCCGAACAGATCCCACAACATTTGATCATACTAGGTGCTTCCGTGGTCGCGCTTGAGTTGGCACAGGCATTTCGTCATTTAGGCGCTGAGGTAACGGTATTAGCGCGCTCAACCTTATTATCGAGCGAAGACCCTGCGATTGGTGCTGGCCTCACTGCTGTCTTTGAAGACGAAGGTATCAAGGTCTTGCTCAATACAGCAACAAACTCAATTGGTTATGATGGACGTCAATTTAAATTAGAAACCAGTAAAGGTGATATAAACGGCGATCAGTTACTGATTGCGACCGGTCGAATCGCGAATACGGTATCACTCGATCTTGATAAAGCCGGTGTGTTGATGGATAACCGGGGTAGTATTGTGATTGATAATCACATGCGCACTAATATTAAAAATATTTATGCGGCCGGCGACTGCACTGATCAACCACAATTTGTTTATGTTGCAGCGGCTGCCGGTACTCGTGCAGCGCTTAATATGACCAACACCAATGAAATTAATGATGTCACACTGGATTTATCTGTCATGCCAGCCGTAATATTTACCAATCCGCAAGCTGCGACGGTAGGCTTAACTGAACATCTAGCCAGATATAAAGGATTAGAAGTGGATAGCCGAACACTGGATCTGGAAAATGTCCCCCGGGCATTAGCTAACATGGATACTCGTGGTTTTATCAAATTAGTAACCGATAAAACGAGTGGATGTATCATAGGTTGTCAGGTGTTAGCGCTTGAAGGTGGGGAGATTATCCAGACGGCCGCACTCGCTATTAGCAACAAGATGACGGTTCAAATGCTGGCAGACCAGTTATTCCCTTACTTAACCATGGTTGAAGGCCTTAAGCTCACTGCACAGACCTTTACTAAAGACGTGTCGCAATTGTCCTGTTGTGCTGGGTAGTCTATATTTCCAGGTATCTCTCCATAGCGCTATAGCTTTTAGGTAAATAGTTCAATTATTTCAACCAACATCAGTATTTTTAACTTCTAAATTGTTTCTCTGTCTTTACCTTAGCTCAGTGATGTACCAAAATACCAATGATGGAAATTTTAAATATAACTAAATGATACTTGGAAAATATACCGCATTAATAGTATTTCTATTAAGCCTGTTTTTAGGGTTATTAGTCGCTAAAGGTAGCTGGGAAACCTACCGTGAGAGTACAGAATCAACAGCAACTACATTCAGAGCAGAACTAATAAATAAAATCACACATAATATTTCCGAGGCAGAACAAAGTTTAAATCAGCTTAATGCCCTCTTTTCAACATTTTATACGTTAGATGAAAATCAATTTCTGTCTATTTCAGAACAAATATTAAAACAACAACCGTATATTCGAAAAATAGCCTATATCCCTAGAGTAACAAAAGAGGATCTACGTGGCTTTGAATTTGAAATGAATGAACAGCACTTTGTTGAATTCACGGTAAAAGAATATGGCAGTAATGGTAAATTAATCGCGGTATCTGGAAATAATGATATATATTACCCAATCCTGTATATAGAACCACAAACAGTCAGAAATGTGATACTAATTGGGTTTAATGTTTATTCTATTAAGAAATTTTCCAGCAGCATAGATCAATCAAATATAACTTTTGATACTACACCATTATTTATTAATTTAAGCCCAAGTAACAAAGGAACTGCTGAATACTGGATTCTCAAGGCCCTTTATAGTGGTTTTTCCACTCCGGAAGCAGATGAGCTTCACCAAAAACCAGCCTCTGGTGTACTAGGCTATAGCCTGGATATGACCGAACTTTTTCCTCAGAAATTATTGCAACATAATTTTAGTGAATTTAATCTTTCTTTTACTGATCATAAGGGAAATCTTGAAACGGTTTATTCATTCTCGAATAATCGAAAAGAATCGATGTATGATTATTTGTCAGTTACATCTGGTAACTCTTTAATAGAGACCCAGGGGCAACAGTTAACGCTGCACTATAAACAGTTTCTGTTTGACAACGATGCCGATCGATACCAGTTGTTTGTGATTATGATTTCAATATTGTTCATTATTATTATGGTGACCGCTTTCAGCCATCGAATTGTTAAGGGCCTTAAGCATCAGATGAGCTTGTATCATAAAATAAAAATAAATGAAAATAATTTATTGCGCGCGCAGAAAATAGCCCACCTTGGCAGCTGGGACTTTAATATTATCGACAATAAGTTTAAATGGTCTGCGGAAGTTTTTAACATGTTTGATCTAGACAGCGATATTATTGAACCTTCATATGACGCATTTATTGCGTCAGCGCACCCAGATGATCGAGATTACGTTAATAAAAGTTATCTTGATTCTGTTAAATGGAATACAAGTTTTGACATCGAGTACCGTTTACTCCTGAATAAAAAAACAATTAAGCACGTACATGCTCGATGCGAGACTATATATGGGATTAGAAACGAGCCGATAAGCTCGAGCGGCACTATTCATGATATAACTACACGTAAACTTCATGAAGAAAAAATTACACACCAGGCACATTTTGATTCGCTAACTGGGCTACCAAATCGTTTCTTGTCAATGGATAGGTTGTCACAACTCTTGAGCGATGCGCAACGTCATAATGACAAAGTGGCTGTACTATTTTTAGATCTTGATAATTTTAAAACTATCAACGATACATTAGGGCATGATGTTGGTGATAATTTTTTAATTAAGGCTGCAGAACGATTGCTTGCGGTTATCCGCAGCGGTGACACCGTAGGTCGACTTGGTGGTGATGAGTTTATAATCTTACTTGGAGGTTTAAATTCTATAAGTGGTGCGCAGCCAGTTGCTGAAGGAATATTGAGTGAATTTCGAAAGGTGTTTGTTGTTGATGGACGCGAGTTTATGCTTACAACAAGTATAGGGATATCTGTTTATCCTGATGACAGCGACAATCCGTCAGAGCTTCTTCGTAATGCGGATTCAGCTATGTATCACTCTAAAGATCTTGGCCGAAATATATATTCCTATTTTACCGAGAGCATGAACAGTGCAGTTTCTCGAAAACTGAACCTTGAAGAGCAGCTTCATGGTGCGTTAAATCGTGGTGAGTTTAGCGTGCTTTACCAACCTAAAATTGACATTTCTAATAACAGAATTGTTGGTGCTGAAGCCCTGCTGCGTTGGTATAACCCCGTTCTTGGAAATGTTTCACCAGCTGAATTTATACCTATTGCGGAGCAAACAGGGTTAATAGTCCCATTAGGTATCTATGTACTTAATGAAGCCTTGAAAAATACGTGTCACTGGAAAAGCATGTATAGCTATAAATTTAATATCGCCGTGAATATATCTCCTGTTCAGTTTAGAGATCCAGGCCTTGTGCAGAATATTAAAACGGCGATAAGCCTGGCTTATATTCCAGCAGAATGCCTGGAGTTGGAAATTACAGAAGGGGTGTTAATGAGCGGACATTCATATATCAATAAAGCAATCATCAACTTGAATGAATTAGGCGTCACCATTGCGATGGATGATTTCGGCACCGGTTACTCATCACTTAGTTACTTACGTAAATATCCATTTGATGTAATAAAAATTGATCGTAGCTTTGTAAGCGATATTACCAACGACCAAAAAGACAGAGAGCTCATTAATGCTACTATAGTGATGGCGCATGCATTACGTCTTAAAGTGGTTGCCGAAGGAGTAGAAACAAAAGAACAGTTGAAATACCTGAAAGAATTAAGTTGTGATTATGCGCAAGGTTATTATTTTAATAAACCACTTTCTGCAGAACATATGTGTTCGTTATTAAAGGATTTTTCGCAATGAAAAAACAATTATTACTTGCTCTGCTCTTATTCTCTCAGTTGTATAATATTTATGCCGAAGAAGATAAAAAGAAATGCCTATTAGTTATGTCCTATCATCAGGGTTATGAGTGGAACGATGGAATCGAAAAAGGTGTGGTAAATACATTATATAATGTCTGCGAACTTAAAATAGTATACATGGATACAAAAAGAAATCCGTCTACCGAGTTTGGTCAAGAGTCCGCACTTAAGGCCAAGTCAACAATTGAAGAATTCAAGCCAGATGTAGTTATAGCTTCAGATGACAATGCAAGCCTCTATTTAATAGAACCTTATTATAAGAATAGCAAGATCCCTGTTGTTTTTTGCGGTATTAATTGGTCAGCCAAAGAATATGGCTATCCATATATTAATGCTACCGGCATGGTTGAGGTTGCACCTATAGTCCCTTTATTGAAAATTGTTTTATTGTCACGCCCATATTTAAAAAAAGGAATTTATCTTTCGTCAGATGTGGTTTCTGAGCATAAAGACTTTAATCGCTACAAACATGAATATAAAAAACGGGGAGTTAGACTTACACCTGTTTTTGTTTCGTCACTAATAGAATGGAAGCGCGAATACAAAATGGCTCAAAAGGCAGATTTCATTATTCTGAATAATTATTCAGGCATCAACGACTGGAATCAGGGTGAGGCGATAAAATTTGTAAAAAATAACAGCAAAGTACTAACGGTTACAAACTATCAATGGATGATGCCCTACTCTATGCTCGGTATGACAAAAAGTGCAGAAGAACAAGGTAATTGGGCAGGTCAGGTTGCTAAATCTATAATTGAAGGGATTCCAGTTAACGAAATCCCCATCACAATAAATAAAACCTGGAGTCTTTTTGTTAATACAGAATTATTAGATAGCGCGGGCGTTAAATTAAGTAACAGCGTTATGAGTAGAGCATACCGAAAATGGTAACCATTCGAATAAAAACCATCAACGCATAATTATCGTTAATTAAGTATGTTTTATCGCTGACACCAGTACTTTACATTTTGCGAATCAAGAAATTCTTCCGCATCCTCTCCTTTTAACATAGCCAATGTTGCGATAATACCAGCATCCGTGCAAGAACTGGCTACTACGGTTACAGAATGAGGTGCATCAAGCAGTGGCCAGCCTGTACGTGGATCTAAAATATGGCTATATCGAATACCATTCTTTATCAAAAATCGGCGAGTATCGCCGCTAGTGGCGATACCTCCACGTTCCAGGTTAAACTCCTTTATGCTATGAGAATCCAGTTCTTTACTATTATTTGAAGCCAGCTTATTTGTGCTCTCAATACCTACAACCCAGGATTGTCCAGATTTTCGTACACCATTGGCAAATAGGTCACCGCCATAATTGACTAATATGCTTATGGAATAGTCACCCAGCAATAAAGATGTTTTATCTACCGCATACTCTTTTCCAATCCCACCCAGGTCAATTTCCATCTTTTTGGGGACCGTTATATAAGGTCGTTCCCAGGTAAGATTTTGCCAGCCAATCCTGGGCAGCAAATTATTGAGTATTTTTTTGGTTGGGATATTATTTTTTCCATCGAAACGCCACGCCTCGCGTAACACACCTGAAGTAATATCGAAGCTTCCATTGCTTATGTCGTAACAATGTTTCGCATAATCCAGCAAAGCGGCTGTTTCTTCGTCCACTTTTACCGGTTTATTATTTGAGTTATTTATACGATAAATAATATTATCATTTCGATAGCGACTAAATTTATGCTCAATACGTCGCGCTTCTTGCTGAGCAATGGATAGCAATTTACCAGCCAGTTTTTTGTCTGTGGTATCGACGAGAAGCTGACAGGGACTTGCCATAGCATTAAAGCTTCCAACACAGTAGTCTTCTCGCGATTCGAGTCTAGCTTCTATATTATCCATGAATAACTGACCGTAGCATAACTAATTACTGGCTACCATCGGTTACATTATAGAACTAGAATATTATAGAGTAATTAAGCTGAAAAAATACCGCATTTACATCAGGTACTAAATCCTGATTGCTTTGGTTTCCAATTACCCTGGATGGATCTGCCTGTTGGGAAATAGCTTCGGCTCGAAAACTTATCTCGCTACTATCTCCAATCTCAATACCATATTTAATCCCGAGTGTTGTGGATATCATATCTGCTAACCGATAATCTGCGCTAGCAATTGTTGTTGGAGAGACCTCTGTATCAATCAGGCTGGTATTGTAAAAATCGGCTGCGCTTTGTACGTAATAACGGGCATGGGGTTCCAGGTATTGCCCTTTAGTAAATTCCCATCGATAGCGTGAATCTACTGTGTGCGAAGTAATGCCCCAGTCATCCCAGAAATACCGGTATGAAAGCCTGAATACATCTGTAGTGAATTGATGCGACCATCTCCAATAAGCAGCCTGCCTTGTACGGCTATCAGGCCGTTTTTCGTATACATAGCGCTGATTCAGATTGGCACTCAAATCGCCAGTCGCTCCATCTACAACACTTAATATTTTATAGCCGTCATCCAGATATCCGCTTTCATTTCCATAATTAAAATTAAATTGCATTAGATCCTTTCGGCTAATGACTTGTGTCCAACCTATAAGGATATCATAGACATTCTTATCTTCAGCTCCGCTTTTAACCGCCTTTGATGGCCCGTTAACATCCATAAAGGTCATAGCAAAAGGTATGCCACCTATCGGGTTCACCGAATCGGCATTATAGGAAAGACCCAACGTTAACGTGCTATTTTTTTGATTAAAATCACGATTGAATGCAGTAGAAACACCAATGGATTCATAATTTATTTCATTCGAGTAATTTAAACCGTAGCTTGCGCGCCAGTTTTTTGCTAATGAATGTTCCCAGTCAACACTAATTGCAACACGGTTATCTCGGAAATTAGGATCGAGAGGCGCCTCACTAGCTGGCGTGGAATATGTACTATTACCTGAGGCTGAAGTAAATGTTTGCGCCTCAGTGGTTGGAATTGCACCATTTGCAGACGATCCAGTTAAGGTATCTATTACCAGTTTAAAATTCAGAAATGATTCATCGCCAAAATCTTTTCTTGCTCTAATTATTGGCTCTACCAGACTAACTCGCCCTGTTTCTGAATAATACAGAACAGAGGTATCAATCTCCCAATCTTCTTCAGCACTTACCAGGGTCGAATGAGATACACAGCCTAGCAATGATGCGGTAGCAATCGCTAACGAGCCAGAAATATTTTTATGCTTAGTCTTCATTGGTTTTTTATTTAGTTGCATCCGCATCCTCCTCCACCTGCGCCTGCACCACCACGTGACGCTTCTTTGCTGAAGTAGATATGGTCATCCAGAAAAGCGTCATTGGGATAGGGTTCAAGTTGCATCTTTTTTTGCGCAAGAACATCTCTTTCCCACGGTTTCACGGGTTGCATAGAACATGCTGATAAAAAAATAACAAAAATCAACATTGGAATTATTCGTCCCATATTCATATTATTTACTCCGAATTATTTTATCGAGGTTTTAATTAATTCTTCCATGATAACGGCTTCTTTTTCAGTGAAACCAATATTCGACGATAGAATATGTCCATGCCTATCGATTAGATAACTACTGGGCATGCCTTTAACCTCAAACTGTTTAGCGGCAAGACCGCCAGGATCAAATGCAATAGTGAAGTTAGCAGGATATTTTTCCAGGAATATTTTTGCAAGAGATTGATCCCGGTCAACGTTGACCGCAATTATTTTAAATCCCTGCTTTCCGTAGCGGGCTTGCATTTTATTCATCCAGGGAAAGGATTTCCGGCAGGGTCCACACCAGGATGCCCAGAAATCGAGATACACAACTTGTCCGTTAAGGCTCTTAAGCGATAAATCGCCTTCAACGGTGTTGAAAGTCAGATTAGGAACGGTAGTTTCAGCCGCAAAACTAAATTGAATTGATAATAATGCCACTAAAATAACAATAAGTGACCAGCCAGTAATACGCATTTAAAAACATCTCCTGTCGATGACCTAACCTCACTATTGAAAAAATGTGTACCAGGAGTGGCTGGTACACTTAACAGAGAGATATATCTATAATTTAAAACATTTATCTGACCCTATCCTAATGTGTTAGCAATGAAATCAAATGCTTAGTAGTCAGGTAGATTATTGACAAAGAATAACAACAGCAACATCAAGATAACGTTAAGACTGGGATGGGATAGGTGGAAATGTGACACGCTTGACGTATCTTCAGTTAGAGCTAAAATTAGTTAGCAGGATCAAAATTCCAGGTTATACGGGTACCTTTATTCATGCGACTCTCTATTTCCAGCTTCCAGTTAAATCGATCGCAAATTCGTTTGACAATGGAAAGACCCAGGCCAATCCCCGCTTGCAAGTTATTTTCGCCTCGAAATCCGCGTTCGTAGATGTAAGGCAAATCCTTTTCGGATATGCCAATTCCTGTATCCTCAATAATGATGTTATTCGTATTAATAACGATGGTAATTGAACCAGCTTCACAATAATTCATTGCATTGCGTAACAAATTACCTAGTAGAACCTGAATAAGTGCTTCAGGAGCAGCGACCATTGGCCGGGCCTGCTCTTTGATTATAATCTGCACGGCAGGATTAAGCTGGTTAGGCGTTAAGACTTCCAGTGCACTATCGATAATCATAACCAGGTCGGTTGATCCAACTATACTTTCTTCAATTGGAATCTCACGCGCCAGATACAATAGCGCTGAAAGACTGTGTTGCATTTCATTTGCTGCACGCTCTATGCGTAACAGTGGTTTTTTTGAATGCTCAGGTAAAACATCGCTAGATGCTAGCATTAATTCAACGGCGCCAAGAATAACAGCCAAAGGCGTACGTAATTCATGGCTGGTATCCGCAGTGAAATTATGTTCACGTTCCAGAAACTGATTAATACGTGCCAGGTAACTATCGAAGGCATTCGCAAGCTCACCGACCTCGTCATTCGCATAACCAGTTGCAATATTATCCTCAGGGTTGTTGACAGCAAGACCACGCACCTGTTCGGCAAGATTGGTCACCGGGGCGATTAATTTCCTGGAAATTATTGTTCCGTACCAGATAATCCCCAATGCAGCACCCAGGGTAATAAATATAAAAATACTAATTAACAGTTTTTCCTGGTTTTCAAAATGGGTAATATCATAAAGTAAGTAATATGAGCTGTTGTTTGCTTTTTCCACACCAACAACAAAATTGGTATTATTATGCGTTATATGATTTAAACCAGATTTTAAGTCATTCAAGAAAGGATAGTCGTAATTTTTCTCATTAAATTCAAGTTTGTAGCCATGTAGAATATTTGTATGCAGTTCGGTTGTGGAGCTGTTTTTTTCAGTTAAAGTCCGGAAATAAGCCAACTCATCAAGAACATGCTCATTAATCAGTTGTTCTTCGATGGACTCAAGACTAACAAATAATATAGCGAGCAAAAGACTGGCTACAGCACCACTCAGGGCAAGATAGGAAAATATAAGCCTGAAACGAAGACTTCGTCTATACGGCACTTTGACTAACCAGACGATAGCCGACGCCACGGACGGTATGCAGCAGTTGCGAAGAAAAAGGTTTGTCGATTGCGCTACGTAAGCTATGGATATGTGAGCGTAAAGCGTCACTATCAGGTGGTATATCCCCCCATATTTCTCGTTCTATAGCTTCACGCTTTACAACATCTGGAGATTTTTTCATTAGCAGCATAAGCAATTGCAATTCTATGGGTGTCAACTCTATCTTTTGGTTTTTACGACTCACTTCCCGCGTGCCAGTATTTAAGACAAGATCGCCAATTTCGAGAATAATTTTTACATGGCTTCCCTTGTTACGAAGATGTAACGCCGTAAGTCGAGCATGCAATTCACGTAACGAAAACGGTTTAACCAGGTAGTCATCTGCACCGCTTTTAAATCCCTCGAGCTTATCTTCTACAGTGTCACGTGCAGTTAACATTAATACTGGCGTCCCAACCAGTGATTTTCCTCGAAGTTTCTGACACACTTCCAGGCCATCCATTCCTGGGAGCATTAAATCAAGGATAATGACATCATAGTCATTCTGGGTCGCCAGGTTAAATCCCTTATTACCGTCATTTGCTGTATCAATAATATCGCCCTGTTGTTCCAGAAACTCGGCCAGGTTCGCGGTTAGATCCATGTTGTCTTCAATGATTAATACATTCATTCACTGCTGTTCCACTAAAATTATCATGAGGGTACATTATCGGTAAGTCTACATGGAGATTAGTTAATTTTGTGTGAAATGAAAAACCACTAAACATTCCATGAGGGAATATTAAGAGACCATAATTCAATAGTATTTGGTGAAAAAACAGACGATACTATTATTTGATATAGGCAATCTGTTCAATAATTCCAAACTATTCGAACTTTATTAAGTATTGCACTGTTGTTCAGCATGGAATATAGCTCTACAGATCTGGAGCACATAATTCCCGCTTATCTTAATCCCGTTTAGATCTAAACCCTGGAGAAGACTGAAATGCGTTCCATTGCCAATCGTTATCTTGATGAGGTAAAAAAGCCAGCACATTCGATAAGACAAGACTTGCACAATTTAAAGCATCACATCATAACAAACCGTAATACGTTTGCCCTGGGGTTGGTAAGTATTGCTCTGTATACACTGCTGTATTTTTATAGCTCGGATCTTACTCATATTGCTGAAGAGACCAATCATGGTCATAAAGCGTTGTTCTTTGTGCCGATTGTTATTGCGTTACTTTTTTCATTCGTGCACGGTAGTTTTACATCGCAATTTTGGGACAGCATTGGCGTTAAAGCTAAAAAACCCTGAAAACTCTGTCCTGCTGGCTATGCTGAATTAAAAAACCAGCCTGGCATTAACATATGGGCCTTCAATTTTGACATCAGCAAATTGGTCGCCATCCGCATAGTCAATTGTAAAACTACGGTACCCTGCTTCGATACCTAGTAAAAAACTAGACACCCAACGTACATTCACAAAATAATCACTAAAAGAGTCACTGTTGTAGTTAATATAACTTATATCTCCGCCTATGCTGAATCCAGCGACGAGCGGAATACCGATGCTACCATATAGCATTGGGATGGTTTCACTAAAGGTGCTGCTGGCGTTGACGGTTGCGCCATCGCTGAGAGAGACGGTACCATCAAACAATTTCACATTCACGCCTAAATCTAGATCAAAACCTGTGTCAATTATTTCATAATAAAGACCAATTTCAGTATGCGATAAATCAATGTCAGAGATAATATTGGTGTCACCAAGTATTGATGTGCCATTCCATAATTTAGTGCCGACAGTATTGCCATTACCCGTTAGTTTTAAACTGGTTATCCCCACTCGGACATTAGGGATGATTGGTACTGGGTGTTCAAAATACACAAATCCCTGGAATTCTTCGGTATCTTTTATTCCAAAATCATCCTTCAGGTTAAAAGTGTCAGTTGCAGTGGCTGAATCACGTATATCCCCAGAGGCTTCATAGCTCCATAGGCCGCCTGAAACCCTAACCCCTAACGCATCTGCATTAGACAGTGAAGCGACGCTCAACAATATTAGTGATATATATATTTTCATTTTACTAGTCCGTTGGTTTATTGACGATTATTTATTAATAGCAGAAATTGTGCCAATAGAAACAGTAACAAGAATATATACAACAGTCTGAGAAACCAACCACACTCAAAAGCATAAATTTGAGTACATCCTGAAATAATTAAAGAAACCCGTCACCAATTGGTTGCAATATAGCCACATAATAAACTTAAAACTATTACTGTGCATAAAAATACGGCACGAAGGTAGTCTGTGTCTACTAGCCACTACTAGACTGTTATCGTACTGCAATCAGCATATTGCCATTTTTATAATAATGGCCATATGCTGGTAGTATAATAACTCATCGAAAGCTTGTTATCTCATTTGCATACCCTACACCTTGTTATAAGCGTAGATGATCTTGCATTAATCAGGGGATTTTTACTCTACTACTATTATTATTAAACCTGCAACTAGTATGCAGACTCAAGGTGAATAGCAAAATGCCGACATTTAACGTAAGGTCATGATAAAGTGAGTAATGAAAATATCGCTTCCAGATAATAATACAGGTTGGCGTGACTGGCATGTCCCGTTTTCCCATGATCAATTTACCCTTGAGGATATTCTGGCAAGTGCAATGCATCAGCAAGCTGCCCAGGATGACGTGCCCTTGATTGTGCAATTAATTGAAAATCCAAAGTTTGATGTGCCGTGGATAACGCTTTTTAATGGCGCTGTTAATCTGACTGATCACGACTGCATTCACGCATTGCTTGGAAGAGGGTTTCTACCAAAAGATGAGGCCTTTGTTATTGGGTTTACCATGGGCAGCACCAATCGCACTAATACCTTGGAACAAAAATTATATACCTGGGCATCAAAATACCTGTATCCAGGGCCATATAAATTTAGTGATGAGGATGCCCAGGTCTTTAAGGATGCGGTTCATTTAGGCTATGTATCAGACTGCACTCCACTTAATACGATAGATTTTTCAAAATATCTATCGAAACCAGTCAATATGATTCGTGATGAGCTTGGTATTGAAACCGACTTAATCGAATCATATTTTCGTATCGAAAAACGTCGCTACCTGAAATCCAAAGCCAGTCAACGTTTATTGTAACGCCGAGATTTGAATGTACTATAACTGTCATCAATTATCAGAATGAATATTCGAACTCTTTCTACAGCATTTAAACTGGTATCGGTTTCTTTGTTGCTACTGTTATTAGGTTTTAATTTTCTGATAGGTTGGTTTGTGCTTGATCAAAAACAGCGTTTTTATGCCGAACACAAAAATATTGCAGATACCACCGTTAAAATTGTTAGTAAGGAAATCAGTAATTTTATAAACGAAAAACAATATCTCGTTAATATCTTCGCAGAAGATCACTCGGCCGAAATTCACCAGCTGGTCAATGAACCTGAAAATGATGTTCTTAAAAACAAATTATCGGCAATAATTCAACGTGCCCTGCCCGATTCATTTGCCTTTACACTGGCCAATGAAATTGGTGAGCCTGTATTAGATGACTTTTCGGGGAATATCGGTCAAACCTGTATATCCGATATGCAGTTATTCCTGAAATCAAATAAAAAACGGATACGCATTCACCCAAATATTAATTTGTATCATTTTGATCTCATTTCTCCCTGGAAATGGGAAAATAATAACGGTATTTTCTTTGTGAATTTTAAAGTCGGAAAAATAGCCAACATCTTAAAAACAACCAGCCCAAACGGTCATGAACTTATTATTGCAGATAAAAGTAGAGACTATTTAATTGAAATTTTTGAGAATGGGCCACGCAATATCAGTATCCGAGAAGATTACAGGATGAAACAAAAAAATAAATCCAGGATATTATCTGAATTTAAAATCCCGAATACACAATGGACCTTATTAGATATGCATGAGCCTGTTTTATTTTCATCATATTTCTCTGGCATATATTTCAGGCTTGGTCTTGTGGCACTTGGTTTTAATTTATTTTTTATAGTCGTGTTTCTAGTTTTGATTTATCTGGAAAGAAGGAGAGTTAAATCGGACCGATTTAAAGACGAAATGTTTTCCTTATTCAGTCATGATTTACGTTCACCGTTGGTCTCAATTTTAGGTGGGATTGGCGTATTAGTAAAACATCCGCTCTATAATGAACAGGATAGAAAGTTGATACATCTTGTCGAAGAAAATGCAAAAGTTATGAGCAATATTGTGAATGACATATTAGATATCCAGAAACTTGAGTCTAACACTATGCAATACCATTTTGAATGTCACAACATTGTCGCCTTAACCAAAAAAACATGTGAGCTTAATCATGCGTATGCTGATAAATTCGACGTAAGCATAGAGTTTAAAAACATCGATAATTCCCTGTTGGTTGATTGCGACAGTCAACGGTTTATCCAGGCATTAACTAACTTGATTACCAACGCAATTAAACATTCCCCTAAACATGAAATTATTACACTTGACGTAACAAAAGAAGATCGAACGATTATAATTTCAGTGACGGATAAAGGCGCAGGAATCCCAGTCGGTTTTCAACCGCACTTGTTTAAAAAATTCTCACAGTCACGCAAAGGGCATCGGCATTCAATTAATGGAACAGGGTTAGGCTTGGTAATAGTAAAAAATATTATTCAAGCACATAAAGGGCTCGTTCATTTTACTACTAAACCAGGTGAAACGACCTTTGTCATTGAGCTTCCTGTTAGCCTGACGGTTCAATAACATGAACATCACGCTGCGGAAAAGGAATAACAATTCCATTTTCTTTGAATTTTTTCCAAATCGATATATTAATTTCTGAACGTACACTATTAATTCCGTTGTGCGGATCGTTGATCCATACCCTCAATTCAAGATTGATGCCATTATCACCAAAGTTTAATAGTCGTGTAGCAACCTCAGGTGTCGTTATCACCCGCTCCATTTCCTGTGCAGCATCTTTCATCAGTTGCATAGCAATTTCAGGATCATTCTGATAGCTAATCTGCACTGGAATTTTTATACGTATATTTTTATCGGTGTAACTCCAGTTAATCACTTCAGATGTAACCAGATTTTCATTTGGTATTAGCCTTTCAACGCCATTACGATCGCGAATAACCACATAACGCGCTCTTAATTCCTTTACCCAACCAAAGTTTTCACCAATTGAAATCACGTCATTTGGTCGAATTGAACGATCAAATAATAAAATAAACCCACTTATAAAATTGCTGGCAATCCGCTGTAATCCGAAGCCGATTCCGACTCCTAGTGCTCCACCGAGCACAGTTAATGTAGTGAGATCAAACCCAATAACATCCAGGGCGACTAAAAATGCAATAATTAATATAACTACTCGAATCGTCTTGGCGATTCCTAATTGCAGGTAGCCTGGAAGATTTTGCGTTTTAGCAAGTTTCTTTTCTATAACATTTGAGAGCCACAATGCAAACAATATAAATATAACTACAGATCCGAGTACTTTTATGACATTTAAAAGTGTTATTTTATTTTCACCGAAATTAATAGCTATTTTATCCAGAATTAATACAACATCCGGTAGCCAGCCCAACAAATGAAGTGCGAAGGTTGACCATACCAGAACTACAAATACATTTTCCCATGTGTGTAAAAACGGCGTCTTAGGGAAAACTTTATGTAAGATATACAGTGAGAGCCGGATTACAGCAAGTGACATAGCAAGTGGTACAGCTATATTTAAAAGATTATGTGCCAGATTGAAATGATCTAGTAGTGAGCGGGCTATCAGAAAGAGGAATAAAGCCAGTAGTGGTGCATAGACACGTTGCACCGCATTTAAAGATATACGCTTAATTTGTTTTTCGGAAGCTGTTAATTTGGAATTAATATGCCTGGTAACATAGTGGTGTGTAAACCAAACTAACAGTACAATCGATAACGTGATGCCCACCTGCCACCACGTAGCAGAATTGGATAATTCAATCGACAACCAGTCGAGCACTTTCTTGATGTCCATAAAATCCCTGTTCAATTTTGCAAGCGTTGACCTATTCTACGACGACTGTGAATCTACTCACAACCTGGTTGATTTCTAAGCACGTCAGAAATGCAAATCTACAACATATAATTAACGTTTTATCTTGTTTGAATTAATCTTGCTGTTAGAATGCTATATAAATCAAATAATAACAATAAGTTATCCAGATTAGCTTCTTTTCATGCGAGGGAATGATGTATCAAATCACTACAATATTAGCTCTACTAGTCTATTCGCTAACTATAATTCAGCCGGCTTTATCAGAAGAAACTAAAACGAGCAATGACTCGCCTGAAAAACCAAAATGGGAATTTGGTGTTGGTATGGGCAGTTTAAGCCTTCCTCATTATCGAGGATCAGACCAGCGTGATGAATATTTCGCACCGTTACCCTATGTTCGATTTAATGGTGACAGATTAAAAGTTGATCGTGAAGGTGGACGTTACTATTTTCATAATGATCCTGTCTTTAAAATTGATTTAAGTGCAGCCTTCTCATTCCCCGTTGACAGTGAAGATAATAGAGCTCGTCAAGGAATGCCCGACCTCGACGCTCTGCTTGAAGTTGGGCCAAGGTTTCACTGGTTTTTGTATGAAAGTGATGATCACCGCCTTCGCTTTCGATTCGGTGCGCCGGTTCGTATGGCGATTAATTTATCAAATGCTGACAATGAAGGCTGGATTTTTGCTCCCTATTTTCAGGTTAGATATTTCTCAGTTATGGAAACAGCCTTTTCGATTGGCCCCATGTGGGCATCGGAAAAATACCACGACTTTTTTTATCAGATAGACGATCAGTTCGCAACTGCAAATCGTTCTGCCTATGATGCAAAAGCGGGTTATAGTGGGTTTCGATTCACATTAACAAACAGTCACCGCTTTAGTGAACATTATTGGTGGGGAGGATTTCTTCGTTACGATTCTTTATCCGGCGCCACATTCCAGAACAGTCCATTAATAAAACAAAATGATGCATTCATGATGGGGCTGGTCTTTTCTTACATTTTTAACCCGGTTAAAGACTATTATCAAACTCCGGTATTTGATTGACAAAGATCATACTAATACAACAATAAACGATAAGCTTTATTAATCAGATTTTATCGTAACACTTGAACAATCGACGCTATGTTCTTGAATGTATAGATTTTCCTATAACTTTTATTTATCAACCAACCATACGCATTCTTTCAAATAAAAAATATTAATTAGCCTGTCCGTCTACAGGGAGTACTCTTTAAATATTAAAGTAAAACTAATTAAAGAGGGACTTGATATGGCAACAGAATTAAATCCAGTAATCGGCTCCTGGTATCAAGACAAAGAACTGGGGCGTGTCTTTGAGATTGTTGCCATGGATGAAGATGATGGAACAATCGAAATCCAGTACTTTGAAGGCGAAATCGAAGAGCTAGATATAGATACATGGTATGAATCAAGTTTGAATACTATTGCAGCACCTGAAGACTGGTCAGGACCTTATGATGATCTTGTGCCAGATGATTTCGGCGATACAGAGAATCCTGTTCATCCAGAAACCTGGGCGAGTCCACTGGATGATATTGACGGAGACGCCGCTTTTGAATATGGAGACTAATGTCTAGTGTTCGCCTTTAGTGCGCAATAAGCCGGCTAAACGATTTCCCTGTTTTTGTGGCCCCCCGCGCGGAAAGATTCGGTGTAAGTAAGTGCTTGAGCCGCGTTCAGTATCCCATTGAACTTTAAAATGCTTAACCATTTTACGCACTTCGCATTGCACACCATGTTTTTCATAATAGCCACGCAGAAAATGAACCACATCCCAATGCTCTTCAGTTAGTTCTAAATTCTCACGTTCTGCCTGTGCCGATACAAACCCTTCAGTCCAGTCATCCGTGTTGACAATATAACCTTCGCTGTCGGTTAAAATGGTTTTATCATCAACCATCAGTTCTTTTGTTTGCATATTGGGATACATTTTAAAATACCTTATTAAATAATTAATGATTATCGGGCAATACACCCGTTTGAGGCATATCCGCTAATCCGGTTTCCCTTGCGTGCTCTTCAAAACCTTTATTTCGCCAGAAAAAAGCCCCCGGCATAGTTGTAGGAATAACAAGCACATAGAATAATGCCCGACCTATAATGGTAAATGTAATGCTAGTTATCGCCAGTAAGGCGATCGACACACTTAACATATTACCAGTGACATTAAATTGATAACTGAGGTAGGCAATCGTAATACTAACTACAACTAATACGTTCCTGAATAAATAACTCTTTCCATATTTAGTCTTTTGTTCGAAATGCGATAATGCGCCTTCATGTTGGGCGTGTTTCATTGCACGAGCATGCGCAAGCAAACCAATACCTTCTAGCAACATGCCCACCAAAGTAATTATTAATAAATTATGTGCTATCGTTGAGAAAACAGTGCGATCAAGTGTTATCAGTGCGACAAGCAATATGAGTAGCCCACCCATACTCATGGTGCTACCAATAAAACTGGTAGCCGTTTGCCAATGATCCCAAAAGGGTCTTGCCGGGATACGGTAAAGTTTGTACATATAGTACGTGCCCGCCAGGGCTCCGATGATGGCTGCGGCAGCCGATAATCCTGCCATAAACCGGGTAAAGGCATTATCAAAAATACCAAAAAAGATAAACCCACTCAGTCCAGCAAAAAATAAAGACACTCCGGCAATCTCACGGCTGACCGGCGAGTGTCTCAGATTATAAAAACCTCGATAGAATCGTTCTGGGCGGCCTAAATGTAAATTCAGTTTAAGCATACCGGTACTCATTAATACAAAGCTTATAATTAAAACAGGGTATCGTACCTGTTCAGCAATAATAGAAAGTTTGTTATCAGCCATATACTGGCTGAATAAAAATATCATAAAAGCACCAATAACGGTCTGCGTGCATAATGTGAAGGCAATATGTGCGTTTTCATGTGAAGACAGTAGTTTCTTAAGATTCCAGTGTCTGGTTTTATTAGCGCGAGTTTCATTGATAACAGGAACAAATGCATCTTTTTTGTCATTCAGTAGATATTTAATATCAGTCGAGTCAGTTCGAGACATTTCCTTTGGTAACGTTTTAGTTTGCTGAAAACGTATATTAGGATGAGTAATCTCTGGATTAGGGAAACCTGGTATTTGAGTTTTTAATTGATCACGATTTTCAGGTGTTGTTTCGATAACACCAAAATCAAGTGCGCCAGCCAGGCACGCCGAGGTACACGCGGGTTTTAATCCGACCTCTAAACGATCCACACACATATTACACTTATGTACATGGCCTTTTTCCATATCTAACTGCGGAGCATTATATGGGCAGACCCAGGTACAATAACCACAGCCAAAACAAATATCAGGATCCTGTAGTACCGCGCCGTATTCAGCAAATTTTGTATAGGCTCGAGTTGGACAACCTTTCAGACATACCGGGTTATCACAGTGGTTACAGGCCATAGATATATTTAGACGTGTATAACTGGGATAAGTCCCCCCTTCTACATACCCTACCGCCCTGTAAGCAAGGTATGGTGGAAGATCATTTTTTTCACTGCAGGCAGATTCACAGGCATGACAGGAAATGCAATTGTCGGCGTTAAAGTAAAAGCCATGTTGTTTGTAACGATCCGGATAGTCACTTATTCCGCTGTCACCATTGATATTAAGACTTTTACCTGCGAGCTTGTCACCTGCTTTGGCTAATTCGATATCATCGCCGTATTGATTTTTCCGCGGCGACTTTATATCCGGTAAAAAAACATAATCAGGTTCATCATCACGTACTTTAAACATCTTGACCTCTAGAAAGAACGGGCGTCTTTGTTACGTTCAGCCGCAGATTGTTGATCGACTGACGATTCAATCTTAACTGAGCATTGTTTAAATGCTGGTTGTCTTGAATGTGGATCAAGCAATCCGAGGGTTAATCGATTTACACAATCATGAAAGTGGAATGGGATAAATACCATATTGGGAGCAACTCGTTGTGTTAACTGCACCATGACCACCGCATCCCCACGTCGTGAGGTTAAACGCGCATAACTACCGTGCTCTATACCCAGTTCCTTGGCAGAATCAGGATTCATTTCCATGTACGGCGTTGGGCTAAATTTATTTATGTTGCCTACTTTTCCGGTACGGGTACGGGTATGAAAATGTTCAACGACACGGCCACTGTTCATCCAGAATGGATATTCATCATCGGGGACTTCGTTATTATCGACAAAGGGCAATGCCAACAATTTTGCTTTACCGTCAGGATATTGGAACTTACCATCAGTGTATAAACGAGGTGCGCCCTGCTCATCACCTTCAGTACAGGGCCATTGAATTCCACGTTGCTGTTCAATCTTGTCGTGTGACATACCGGAATAATCCAGCATACGTCCTTTTGAAAGCTCACGTAATTCATCAAACACACCTGAAGATGTTTCAGGAAATTTGATTTTTTGACCTTGCTCAAAGCGTTTTGCGATTTGATTAAAAATCCACAAATCGGGTTTTGAATCAGCGTAGGGCTTAATCACACTGCGAATTAAATTCACGCGTCGTTCGGTATTGGTAAAACAACCTTCTTTTTCTGCCCAGACACCTGCAGGTAGATATACATTGGCATACTGATTTGATTCACAGTCCTGATAGGCATCCTGTACAACCAGAAAGTCGAGTTTTTCGAGCGTTTTACGGATGCGAGCGGTATTTGACATTGAGGTCATTGGATTGGTCGCGATTATCCATAAGCCTTTAATTTCACCAGTCTCAATCGCTGGAAATATATCAGTCTGAAAGAGCCCTCTCTTTTTAGGAAAAAACGCTTTATCGATTCCCCAAAAATTGGCGATTTCTTCCCGGTCTTCTTCTTTTTCTAATGCACGATAGCCCGGTAAACCTGAGCAAGATGACCACTCCCGTGTACCCATTGCATTACACTGGCCGGTGATTGATAAACTGGTACTACCCGGTTTACCGATATTTCCCGTGACCAGGTTTAAATTATTTATTGCACACACACCATCCGAACCATGGGTGCTCTGGTTAATTCCCATAGTCCATATAGTCATCGCTGCGCCTGCTTTGGCGTAGGTACGTGCAACGTGGCGAATCGTATCTTCATCAATGCCACAGATCTTAGAGGCACTAACCGGATCATATTGTTTTACGGTCTCATGGAAATCATCGAAGCCATTAGTATGTGCTTCTATATAGGTTTTATCCTCCAGACCTTCATCCAGTATTACATAGGCCAGACTGTTCAGTAAGGCCAGGTCAGTACCAGGCGTTACAGCCAAATGAATGTCAGCCATTTGTGCAAACATGGTGACACGCGGATCAATTACAATAAGCGGAAACTTCCGTTTCTCCAATGCCTGTTTTAACCGCCAGAAAATAATTGGATGCTGCTCAGGTAAATTTGATCCTATGGCTAACAGGCATTCGGTGTGCTCAAAGTCTTCATAACACCCAGGGGGTCCGTCAGAACCAAACGAACGTTTGTAACCTGATGCAGCAGACGACATACACAGTGTGGTGTTGCCATCGTAATTATTTGTACCGATGACACCACGCGCAAGTTTGCCTAAGGTATAAAACTCTTCCGTCATTATCTGACCAGTTGATACAATAGCAAAGGCGTCTCGGCCATGCGTTTCCTGAATTCGTTTTATTTCACCAGAAACTTTATCTAATGCTGTGTCCCAGTCTGTTTTTTCAAAGGCCTCATAATACTTGTCACGAATTAACGGTGATTCGCCGCGGCCTTCCAGCTTAAATAATTCGTGTTCGAAAATACCTTTCAGACAAAGCTTGCCTCGATTAACATCGGCGCTGCTCACACCACGGGTGGCTACGGCTTCGCCCTTCTCGTCCAGACCAACTTCAATTGAACAACCCGTTGAACAATAGCCACAGGTAGTATACTTCCAGTCAACGACGCCTTTGTCCGCTATCTTTATCGGGTTTTTTTGTTTTCGACCAAACAGCATAATTTACACTCTAGTTATTTGGACAACCTTCATTCGGAACCAGTGACAACATAATTTTGTCGCCATCCATTTTAACCGGGTACGTAGCTGCGCAGCCTTCATCTGGTGCAACGGCTACCCCCGAATCAAGTTGAATTTTCCAGTCGTGCAAAGGACAGGCAACTTTATTGCCATGTACGATACCCTGCGACAAGGGTCCCTGTTTATGAGGGCATTCGTCCTTAATCGCGAAAATTTCATCTTTGGCTGTCCGAAAAACAGCTATGTCATGATCCTTAGTAGCAACGACACGGGCACCCAATTTGGGAATATCGTTTAGTGTTCCAATCTCAATCCAGTCACTCATATTATTTTAACCTGTTGCTCTTACGCGTTAATTTGTTTGATGGCCGTGAACTCATGCTTCTCAGCACCTTTTACTCGCGCTTGCCATGGATCATCCTGCATAAACTGTTGCGAGTAATTAAAGCGCTCAGCCAAGGCTTTGCGATTTTCTTCATTCTCAACAATATTATCTTTGATGTGAGTTAGTCCAACACGCTCAATCCAGGGCGCAGTACGTTCTAAATAATGAGCCTCTTCACGATATAACTGCATATAGGCCGCCGAATACTCCAGCACGTCTTCTTCTGTAACAACGGCACATAAGAAGTCCGTCGCACGCACTTTAATACCACCATTACCACCGACGTGTAGCTCATAACCGGAATCAACGCAAACTACACCAAAGTCTTTAATGGTGGCTTCTGCACAATTACGTGGGCAACCGGACGCCGCCATCTTGAATTTATGCGGCATCCAGGATCCCCAGGATAATTTTTCCAGTGCGACACCAAGCTGGGTTGAGTCCTGTGTGCCAAAACGGCACCACTCTTTACCCACACAGGTCTTAACCGTACGCAATGCTTTACCGTAAGCATGACCTGATACCAGGCCCGCATCGTTCAGATCTTTCCAGATAACCGGCAGTTCATCTTTTTTCAAACCATATAAGCCAATGCGTTGGCCGCCGGTAACGTGAACGGTTTTAATCTTAAATTTTTCAGCAGCATCAGCAATCGCACGTAACTCAGTTGGCGTAGTGCCACCACCCCACATACGAGGAATCACTGAATAGGTACCGTCCTTTTGAATATTGGCATGTGCACGTTCATTAATAAAACGTGACTGGGAATCATCAGCAGAATGTATATCCGGCCACTGGCAAACCATATAATAGTTCATTGCGGTCCGGCATTTAGGACAACCATCCGGGGTTTTCCATTCAAGAAATTTATGCACATCGGGTATAGCTTTGAGTTCGTGATCACGAATTGCTTTACGAACTTCGTCATGGGTATGGTCGGTACACTGGCACATGGGTTTAAGGTGTGGTGCGACAGAGTAGTCTCCACCAACGGTATGCGCTATCAGTGCTTCGACTAATGCCGTACACGAACCACATGAGCTTGATGCCTTGGTATGCGCACGAACATCATCAAGCGTAAACAATTTTTTCTCGGTAATGGCATTAACAATATCTCCCTTACAAACGCCATTACAACCACAAATTTCTGCAGAATTAGACATGGCTGCGACTCGATTATCATCACCATGACCTGAATCGCCTAAATGTGCCTGGCCAAACAAAATAGTAGAACGAAAATCGGTAATATCCGTTTCGTCACGCATCAAATCAAAATACCAGGTACCGTCGATGGTATCCCCGTACATGACTGTGCCTTTTATTATATTATCTTTAACCACCAGTTTACGGTAAACACCTTGAGCCGCATCCTGAAATACCAACGATTCAGTACTCTCATCACCGGTGAAATCACCTGCCGAGAATAAATCAATTCCCGTTACTTTTAGTTTCGTTGAAGTAACCGAACCTTCGTAACGACCAATACCATGCAAGGCAAGATGATTGGCACAGACTTTACCCATCTCAAATAAGGGGGCAACAAGTCCATAGGTTTCGTTACGGTGTTGTACACATTCACCTACTGAATAAATTCGAGGATCAAATGTTTGCATTGTATCGTTAACAACAATGCCACGTTCACAATGAATACCTGCTTTTTCGGCCAGTTCAATATTGGGGCGTATGCCAACCGCCATTACAACGAGACCGACATCTACTGAGCTACCGTCTTTAAAACAAACCTGTTCGACTTTACCGTCACCTTTAATGGATTCAGTCTGTGCACCCATTAAAAATTCCATACCACGCTCTTCTAACGATTTACTGAGCATTTTCGCAGCAGGTGCATCGAGCTGACGCTCCATCAAGATATCCATGATATGCACAACTTTTACATTCATACCCTGCTGCATGAGTCCATTGGCGGCTTCCAGACCTAACAGGCCACCACCGATGACAATGGCATTCTTTTTATTTTTAGCGGCTTCGAGCATTTTATCGACGTCAGCAATATCTCTAAACGCAACGACACCTGGAAGATCGTGCCCAGGGAGAGGAATAATAAAAGGTTTTGAGCCTGTCGCGATCAATAAGCGGTCATACTTTGCGGTCGTCCCATCATCAGCCGTGACGGTGCGGGCTTTACGATCGATATGAACAATCTTTTTACCTTTTTCGAGTTTGATCTTGTTGTCGTCGTACCATTGAAGATCGTTAAGCATGATTTCATTAATGGTCTTTTCACCCGCCAACACAGGTGAAAGCATAATTCGATTATAATTCCCATAGGGCTCTTCACCAAAAACGGTGATTTCATATAAATCGGGAGCAATTTTGAGTAATTCCTCGACCGTGCGCATGCCGGCCATACCATTACCGATGACAACTAACTTTTCTTTCATATTCACTCCTGCGGTAGAGCTGACTGTATAATTTATTGTGCTCAATTAAACATGTTGGCTACGTTCAGTAGAGCAAACGCCGTGCCATTCATTAGGAAACACTTAAATAAACTATAACTGACTGTTTTTCTTAGATAAATATCCATTCTTGGAGAGATCGGATGGTGCAATACCCGTTCATCCTGCACCAATATTGTGCGCATTCTACGTTTATTTGCATTTAACCGAAACATTATAGATGCAAGAAAAATATACGCACTAAATAAGCTCTTATTAATATACTAAAATGTTTTTTACGCACTCATTTGGAGCATTTTAACCAAAGTGTAATACAATATCTTTATTATTCAGCAACTTAGATATTGGCACACACATTGCTCTATTAGCTTGATTTTAAACAATTTAAATACGGACGCCAGGAGTACATAAGTGGGATCGACAGATACGAAATTTAGTATTTTTTCATTTGATGAGAAGACGCGCATTCTCCATTTATCATGGGTTGCCTTCTTTCTCACCTTTTTTGTCTGGTTCAATCACGCTCCTTTGAAAGATCCGATCATGGCAAGCATGTCGATGGCGCTCGCTGACTGGAAAACCCTGCTACTTTTAAACGTCGCATTAACCATTCCGGCACGAATCATTGTCGGTATGTTAGTTGATAAATATGGGCCAAAACGAATTTTTACCGGTTTACTTGTTTTTGGAAGCATCCCCTGTTTCATGTTTGCCGTCGCCGATGATTTTCAACAAATGGCGCTGGCGCGTTTTCTGCTCGGAGGCGTGGGTGCCGGATTTGTAATTGGAATCCGCTTAATTAGCGAATGGTTTCCCGCCAAACAGGCCGGTGTAGCCTCGGGTATTTATGCAGGTTGGGGTAACTTTGGATCATCCGCGGCCGCCATGACTATCCCATTGATAGCCTTTTTATTCGGTGGAGATGATGGTTGGCGATATGCCATTGCCTTAACGGGTGTCATTGCCCTGTTTTATGCATTTATCTTTTATCGGTTTATTTCAGATACACCTAAAGGCTCGACCTACTTTAAGCCTAAAAAATCGGGGGCGATGGAGGTTACCAGCAAGCGTGACTTATGGTTATACATATTACTCAACTTACCCATGTATTTAGCCCTGGCAGTGATAGCGTTGCGACTGGCCCCCATCGGTGCGGAAATTTTTCCTGAAAATGTGCTTGGTACACCCCTTATAACCAATAGTGCTGTCTACATGATCTGTGCAGGTTTGATTGCACTCTATATTTATAACATTAAAAAAATTCTGCATATTAATTTAAAACCATTATCTCAGCCTGTCCCGGAGATACATCAATATAAATTCAAGCAAGTTGTATTGCTATCATTTACCTACATGGTGACTTTTGGTTCAGAATTAGCGGTTATCTCAATGTTACCCAGCTTTTTTATTGATAACTACCAACTATCTCCTGCCGTTGGCGCAGCCATTGCCGGAGCCGTCTTTGCTTCGTTTAACCTGTTTGCAAGACCATTAGGCGGGTTACTAAGTGATAAGGTAGGTCGTAAACGCGCATTATCAATACTGCTAGCGGGCTCAGCAATTGGGTATTTCCTTATGTCTAACCTGGATTCAGGTACACCTCTGATGATCGCAATATTAGCCACAATGACGGCATCACTCTTTGTTCACGCCGGCAATGGTGCGGTATATGCGGTGGTTCCACTTATTCGCCGTAGAATGACCGGTCAAATAGCTGGAATGGTCGGTGCCTTTGGTAATGTCGGCGCTGTAGTATTTTTGCTCATCTATTCGGTAAGTTCACCCTCTGTCTTTTTTATCAGTTTATCGGTATTTGCGGTGGCGATGTTTTTATTGATACAGCTATTAGAGGAACCTAAAGGCTCAATGGCTGAAGTATTGCCAGACGGTACTGTGCAGATGATTGAAGTTGAATAAGCTTCTAATTGCGCTCAAACTCATAAGGCCGTAGTATTAATTCAATATTACGGCCTTTTTCTTCCAGATTAATACATCAAACCATGCCAAACAGTCTTAAAATTAATTATGCCAGCGAATGCCTGGCCGGTGGTAAAGAGATTAATGAAGATGCTTGTGGCGTTCAAATCCCAACCGGACAAACATTAACAACCAAAGGTATAGCAATCGCTATTGCTGATGGAATGAGTGGCAGTGATGCGGGTAAAGAAGCCAGCCGGGTCTGTACTGATGGTTTTCTGAATGATTACTTTAGCACCCCCGATAGCTGGACGGTAAAAACTTCAGCACACAAAATAATGTCGGCACTCAATCACTGGTTGCATGGGAACGGTCAACGCCAGTATAAATCACATAAAGGTATGGTGACTACGCTGAGCGCGTTGGTGTTAAAGTCTAATACTGGATATTTATTTCATGTCGGTGATACTCGGATTTATCGTTTACGTGGTACTGAGCTCAAACAGTTAACCTATGATCATCGGGTTGAGATTAATGAAAACCGTTCTCTATTAACGCGCGCAATGGGCATTGATGTACGCCTTGATATAGATTACCGCACCATTCCATTGGAAGTGGATGACCTATACCTGTTGTTAACTGATGGCGTGCATGAGTTCGTTACTGACAAAGTCCTTAAAGATCTCTTGATTGCAAACAAACAAGACCTTGATAAAGCCGTTCACGACATTATCCAGACGGCAATTGATCATAACACCAACGACAACATCACGGTGCAACTCGTAAAAATCGAAGATCTGCCCGGTGAAAACGAAGAAGAATTTTATCAGAAATTAACCGAACTCCCCTTCCCTCCGCCATTAGAAGCAAACATGATCCTGGATGGTTATAAGATCCTGCGTCATATGTTTTCCAATAAACGAACCGAAGTTTATCTGGCGCAAGACACTGAGACTAATCAAAACGTAATTCTCAAGGCACCTTCAGTCAATTATGATGATGATATAGAGTATATAAATCGTTTTCTGCATGAAGAATGGGCAGGACGACGAATAAATGAATCACATGTAATGAAAGTGCTTGAAATTACTCGTACACGTACTGCTCTTTATTATATAGCTGAACATATTGAAGGACGCACATTAAGACAATGGATGGAAGACGAGCCTCGCCCCACTATTACCGTGGTTCGAGATTTCATAAAACAGATTGCCAGCGGCCTACGTGCCTTTCATCGTCTGGAAATGATACATCAGGATTTAAAGCCTGAGAACATTATAATTGATGAACACGGCACACTTAAAATAATCGATTTCGGTTCGACTAAAATATCTGGTATTGATGAAATAACCACGCCAATTGTAGAAAATAATTTGCTCGGCACTATAAATTATACCGCACCCGAATATCATACCGGCAGCTCTGGCAGTAACCGATCGGACATTTTTTCATTAGGTGTCATCGCTTACGAGTTACTAACGGGTCATTTACCCTACGGTAAAGAACTGTCCGCAAAAAATATTCGCCGCGTTAGTTATCGCCCGCTTAAAAACTTCAATCCGGAAACGCCATTGTGGGTCGACAAGGCGGTAGAAAAAGCCGTACAGATTAACCCAGAGTATCGTTATGGAAAACTGTCGGAATTTGTAGCCGCATTATCAAAACCAGACAAAGAGGTACTGAAAAATGAGTTTGTTCCTTTAATACAAAGGAGTCCAGCTTATTTCTGGAGAATGACGACCATAGCTATGCTGCTGATAAATCTTTATCTATTCTATTTATTAAGCAAATAAAACAGGGGTTTATTATGCTTTCGCAAGATCTAATTAACGCTGAATTCCCTCTTGATCCGTCGCTGATATATTTAAATCATGCGGCGGTCTCTCCCTGGCCCGCCCGTACTCAGTCAGCAGTCACCCGCTTCGCAAATGAAAATACTCACTTTGGAGCAACTAATTACCTGGAGTGGCTAAAGATAGAAGAAAACTTGAAGCTGCAATTATCCCGCTTAATTAATGCGCCATGCGCGAATGATATTGCCTTATTAAAAAATACATCTGAGGCATTATCGTTTGTCGCGGCCGGATTAAAATGGCATTCTGGTGATAATATTGTTATCAGCAATCAGGAGTTTCCGTCAAATAAAATTGTCTGGCAACAATTGCAACATCAGGGCGTTGAATTGCGTGAAGTGGATCTTAATAAAGACTCCAGCCCGGAAGCAGCATTAATTAGTGCGATCGATAATAAAACCCGGTTACTTTCTATTAGTTCAGTACAGTATGCATCTGGTCTACGAACGAATCTTAATCAGCTAGGGGACTTTTGCAGAAAGCGACAAGTTCTTTTTTGTGTCGATGCGATTCAAAGCCTTGGCGCATTAGAGTTTGATGTGGATGCAATTCAGGCCGATTTTGTGATGGCGGATACGCATAAATGGATGTTAGGCCCGGAAGGCATTGCCCTGTTTTACTGCCGTGAGGAAATTAGAGAACAATTAGAACTCACCGAGTTTGGCTGGCATATGGTCGAAGATATGCATAACTTCACCCAGGAAAGCTGGCAAGTGGCAAGCAGTGCGCGCCGTTTTGAATGTGGCAGCCCAAATATGCTGGGTATTCACGCTGCAAATGCAAGTATTTCATTACTTCTGGAAGTAGGTTTGGCTAAAATCGAATCAGCGATACTTGAGCGCGCTCAATTTACAGTTGATTGCATTAAAGCCACTGAAAATCTGGAGCTGATTTCGTCTACTGATCCACGCCATCTGTCCGGAATCGTCACTTTTCGCTCGACTAAAGTAGCAAGCGAGTCTCTTTATCAATCTTTGATGAAAAACAAGGTGATATGTGCCAATCGAGGTGGCGGTATTCGCTTTTCTCCTCACTTTTACACTTCTAAAGACCTGATTAATGATGCAGTGCAACTTTCAAACCAGTCTGATTAATATATAAACAGAAATTCAGGTTTATTTAAGCAAACTCCCTGATTTACCGCTATATATATAAGTACGGTAACAACACTAAATTTGTATTCAGGTATATTTTAGTTGAATGTTACCGGCTCATTATGGTCTTACATATAGTATCGATTTAAATACTATTATCTTTGAGCGTAATAATTCGATGCTACGATATTAATGAAGAGAAAAGGAAAGTCTCCCTATGGTTAGATATATTACATATTTCACTCTGAGCCTTTCAATATTGGTGCTGGTGCTATTTACCACCTTGCCAATTGAAATCTCCATTATTTTATTCGGCGTGATTTTGTTTGACTTTGTTTCCCAGGTTCGACTCTATGCGGCAGTAAGTGAACAGGAGTATGGCTGGCGTATCCGATATATTACCGCCCCAATATTAAAATTATTCCGAAAAGTAAGCCCGGATATGTCCCAGACAGAACGTGAGGCGATTAATGCAGGTACGGTCTGGTGGGATGGTGAATTGTTTAGCGGTAAACCGCGGTGGAAAAAACTACGCAAGTTACAATTGCCGCGGCTCAGCGAAGAGGAGCAGGCATTTTTAGATGGTCCCGTCAATGAATTGTGTTCAATGCTCGATGACTGGCAAATCACACATGAACAAAACGATCTATCGAAAAAAGTATGGGCGTTCATAAAAGAAAAAAAATTCCTCAGCATGATTATTCCAAAAGCCTATGGCGGTCTTGAGTATTCAGCACTAGCACACTCCGCTGTAGTAATGAAAATATCAACTCGAAGCGTTTCTGCTGCCGTTTCGGTTATGGTTCCCAACTCACTCGGTCCTGGCAAGTTATTGCTTGAATATGGCACACAGGAACAAAAAGATTACTACCTGCCCCGCCTCGCCGTTGGTAAGGAAATTCCCTGCTTTGGCTTAACCAATCCTGAGGCTGGCAGTGACGCGGGTGCGATACCCGATTATGGAATAGTTTGCCGCGGCAATTATCAGGATCAAAAAGATGTTCTAGGAATAAAGTTAACCTGGAATAAACGTTATATTACCTTAGGCCCTGTTTCTACTTTACTTGGCCTCGCCGTCAAGCTTTTCGATCCGGACCATTTGTTAGGTGATACCGAAGAACTTGGCGTGACTCTGGCCATGGTACCTACAGAAACTCCCGGAGTTAATATTGGAAGACGGCATGCCCCGCTGAACATTGTATTTATGAATGGCCCTAACAGTGGTAAAGATGTGTTTTTACCCATGGAGTTCATCATCGGTGGCCAGGAACGCATCGGACAAGGATGGCGTATGCTGATGGAGTGTCTTGCTGATGGCCGATCAATATCATTGCCCGCATTAAGTGTGGGGTCCGGTAAGTTAGCCAGCCGCTACGTCGGCTCCTACGCAAGAGTTCGTCGCCAGTTCCGTATGCCAATTGGACGATTTGAAGGTGTAGAGGAAGCCCTTGCACGTATAGGCGGGTACACCTATATGATGGATGCGGCAAGAGTACTAACAGCTGGGGCATTAGACATAGGCGAAAAGCCTTCCGTTATTTCGGCAATCGTAAAATATCACCTGACAGAACATATGCGCCAGGTTATCAATGACGCGATGGATGTGGTCGGTGGCGCAGGCATCTGCCTTGGCCCGAAAAACATTCTAGGGCGAGCCTATCAGGCTGTCCCCATTAGTATAACGGTTGAAGGTGCCAATATATTAACTCGCAGCATGATTATATTTGGACAAGGGGCAATAAGAAGTCATCCTTATATTTTTCAGGAAATGTCAGCGCTTGATGAAGAAGACTGGGATGAATCTGTTAAGAAATTTGATTCGGCATTTACGGGCCATATTCGCTTCTTTATCAGTAATTTTGCCCGTAGCCTGTTACATGGCTTAACCGGATCAGTTTTTGTTTATACCGGAGCCAAACGGCCGGCCAGCAAGTATTATAAAAAACTGACCCGAATTAGCGCCGCATTCGGTATGCTTGCTGATGTATCACTATTAACATTAGGGGCAAGTCTAAAGCGAAAAGAAATGATCTCAGCCAGATTAGGCGACATTTTAAGTTATATGTATCTGGCAACTGCGGTGTTAAAACGATTTGAAATGCAAGGTTGTATAAAAGAAGACATTCCGTTATTAAAATGGAATTGCGATATGCTTTTGTATAAAACACAGCTTGCTATCGAAGGTTTATTGCAGAATCTGCCAAATCGTTTTGCTGCAATACTGTTGCGTATAGTTATATTTCCGATTGGACGTTGGTTTAAACCACCATCAGATAAGCTTGGACAACAGATTGCACAATTATTGTTGACGCCCTCTCAAGCCAGAGACCGGCTCACAAAAGGAATGTATATGCCGCTGGCGGATTCAACCGATACCATAGCGGCTCTGGAAGATGCGTTAGTCAAGGTGATAAAAGCAGAACACATCGAAAAACGACTTAAAAAGGAATTAAAAGGTTATCAACCTGGCTATCAGGTTATGGACGATATGCTTAAACAGGCATTAGAACAAAACACAATTAGCGAGGATGAAGCTAACGTTATTCGCGAAGCTGAGACGGCTCGATGGGGAGTTATCCAGGTTGATGATTTTTCGCCTGATTTGAAATAGGAGGAGTTTGTGGCGGCAAGTAAGAAGAAGACCGTAAAAAAGAAAGCGGTTAGCACAACCAAAAAGAAGGCAACAACACCAGTAAGGAAAAAAAATACGGGTACTGGTGGCAAATTTATTCGTCCAGTTTATATCGTGGATGGCAGCCGAACACCCTTCTTAAAAGCCAGGGGTAAATTAGGTCCGTTTGCGGCAGCAGACTATGCCGTTGCCTCTGGCCGCGCCTTACTCTCAAGACAAGTTTTCGCGCCTGACGCTATTGATGAAGTCATTATGGGGTGTGTTATGCCAAGCCCCGATGAAGCCAATATTGCCCGTTTACTGGCATTGCGTTTAGGCATAGGTAATGATGTCCCCGCCTGGACCGTACAACGACAATGCGCGTCAGGTATGCAGGCTCTCGATTGTGCTGCGCTGGAAATATCAAATAAAAGAGCAGACATAATATTAGCTGGCGGCATAGAGTGCATGAGTCATGCACCAATCCTTTACAATGATCATATGGTTAACTGGTTAGCCGCGCTTAATGGTGCTAAAACACTGTCTCAGCGATTGAAAGTGATTAGTAAAATTCGTCCAGGACACTTTAAACCCATCATTAGTTTAATGCGTGGCCTTACCGATCCTTATGTTGGCCTCTCAATGGGGCAAACGGCAGAAAATCTAGCCTATCGTTTTAATATCACTCGTGAACAAATGGATCAGTACGCAGCTCGTAGTCATCATCGGCTGGCCGCTGCTCAGGACGAAAATCACCTCACTGAAATAGAACCAATGTACGATATCAATGGACGTGTTTATGAGCATGACGACGGTTTACGTCGAGATTCATCTGTTGAATCATTAGCCAAACTCAGACCGGTATTTGATCGCCCATTTGGCCTGGTAACGGCCGGAAATAGTGCTCAGATAACCGATGGTGCCGCTACTTTAATTTTAGCCAGTGAAAAAGCGGTCGTAGATTACGATCTACCCGTATTAGGCCAGCTCATTGATGCTCAATGGTCCGCCCTGGAGCCTGCTCAAATGGGTTTAGGGCCGGTGCATGCTATTACACCCTTGTTAAAACGACACAAATTTAATCTTGATGACATAAATTACTGGGAGATTAATGAAGCCTTCGCATGCCAGGTGCTCGCCTGTATAGCCGCATGGCAGGATGAAGACTATTGCCAAAACGAACTTGGCAGTAATACGATAATTGGCGAACTTGATCAGGAAAAACTGAATGTCGATGGCGGCGGCGTTAGTCTCGGACACCCGGTCGGTGCAAGTGGCGCCCGCATTGTATTACACCTTCTGGATGTATTAAAAAGAAATAACGCGCAACGTGGCATTGCCAGCCTGTGTATTGGTGGTGGCCAGGGTGGCGCAATGTTAGTAGAACGAGTGTAAAGGATAACTATGTCAAACGAGTATAAACACTGGCAAGTCAAACGCGATGAAAATGATATCGCCTGGTTACATATAAACAAGGCAGACTCAAAAACCAACGTTCTGTCTGCAGAGTTGTTGACGGAATTTGATCAGATACTGGATAACCTGACCACGACGCCACCAAAAGGTGTGGCTATTCTGTCTGATAAAGAATCTGGATTCATTGCCGGCGCCGATGTAAACGAGTTCACCCAATTCAAAAATGAGAATGAAGCCTTAATCGCCATTCAACGCGGCCATACTATATTTAATAAACTGGAACAATTACCCTGCCCGACAGTAGCGCTTATTCATGGGTTTTGTCTGGGCGGTGGTATGGAGCTCGCACTGGCCTGTAAGTACCGTGTTGCTGACGACGACCCTAAAACAAAACTGGGACTGCCCGAGGTAAAACTAGGTATTCACCCCGGATTCGGAGGCAGTGTTCGTTCTATCAAAGTTATGGGGGCCCCTGCAGCATTGAATTTTATGTTGTCCGGAAGAAATATGAGCGCGCGAATTGCTAAACGTCAGGGTTTGATTAACTATGCAACACCCCGGCGCCATTTTGTAAACGCCGCAATCACTATAATTAATAAACCACCTAAAATTAAACCTTTGCCTGTCTGGATTAGAATGGCATCCTTTAAATATGTCAGGCCACTACTGGCAAAAATAATTACCCGAAAAGTCGCCAAACGCGCGCCCCGTTCACACTACCCTGCTCCATATGCTTTAATCGACCTATGGGTTCATTATCATGACGACCCAACAGAAATGCTTAATAAAGAGGCCCAATCCGTTGCAAATCTTATAACAGGTCGTACTGCGCAAAATTTAATTCGTGTATTCACCTTGCAGGATGAATTGAAATCGCTTGGACATTTCGATAATTATCAGCCTAAACATGTACATGTTATTGGTGGCGGTGTTATGGGAGGTGATATTGCAGCCTGGTGTGCATTTAGTGGTTTCACCGTGACTATTCAGGATCAAAAGAAAGAAGCCCTGGCTAATGTCTCTAAACGTGCCTATGGTTTGTATAAAAAGCGGCTTAAAATTAAACGCCTAATTACCTCGGCAATGGATAGATTAATACCTGATCCTAAAGGTAATGGTCTGAAGCGCGCCGATATCATTATTGAGGCAATATTTGAAGACGCCAAGGTGAAACAGGATTTATTTAAATCGATTGAACCCATCGTGAAACCAGACGCTATCCTGGCAACCAACACATCCAGTATCCCGCTCGATGAAATCAATATTTCGCTTAAAAATCCCTCCCGTTTAGTTGGCCTGCATTTTTTTAATCCGGTGGCAATGATGCCGCTTGTTGAAATAGTTAAAAGTCCTACCACAGATGAAGACGTGGCCAGAAAAGCGGCCGCGTTTACAAAACAGATTGGCAAGCTACCATTACCCGTCACCAGTACTCCGGGTTTTCTGGTGAACCGGGTATTAATGCCCTACTTAATGGAAGCGATGGTATTAGCAAATGAGGGAGTGCCATTAGCGGTCATTGATAAGGAAGCAACCGATTACGGTATGCCGATGGGGCCTATAGAGCTGGCTGATACGGTCGGCCTGGACATTTGTCTGCATGTCGCCGAAAATCTATCGAAAAGCATGTCCATAGAAGTTCCTGAGAAACTAAAAGACATGGTCGAAAAAGGAATGTTAGGCAAAAAAACTGGACAAGGTTTTTATACTTTTACCAAAGGAAAACCTGTCAAAGCTAAACCAAACAAAGATTACACTCCGCCGAATGATGTACAGGATCGATTAATATTGAAATTATTAAATGAAGCGGTCGCCTGCCTGCGTGACAAGGTTGTAGAAACCGATCGCCAGGCTGATGCTGGAATCATATTTGGTACTGGTTTTGCTCCTTTTCGAGGAGGCCCATTTAATTACATAGAATTTCGTGGGTATGAACAATTAACTAAAATGTTAGAAAAGTTACAGTCACGCCATGGACCACGTTTTACCGCCGATGCAGGCTGGCAAAAACTAAACTATAAATGAGTTAACTATGTCTAAAAAATTAATTAATAGAATCAACATATCAGAAATTGATAATTTGTATCATTTATTTTGCACCCGTGTCAGACAAAGCCCAAACAAAATCGCCTATCAATACTGTGAGGGAGAGACTCCCGAGCGAACATCAATCAGCTGGTCAGAGATGGCCAATCATGTTGCTATATGGCAGTCTGCACTCAAAGGTGAAGATTTAAACCCAGGCGATCGTGTTGCGCTAATGTTAAATAATTGTCCGCAATGGGTTATGTTTGAACAGGCCGCACTTGGATTAGGCCTGATCGTTATTCCAATGTATACCAACGATCGCGCCGAGAACGTTGCTTACATGATCGATGATGCACAAATTAAATTACTTCTCATTGAAACCAATGAACAATGGCAGGAACTAAAAGACGCCTGCACTAATCGCGACTCACTTAAACGGGTAATACTTAAAGAAAAAGCAGATGACCATACTGAGATTCTCAGGCACCTTTCAGAATGGTTACCTGATGGAGACATGCGATACCCATTAGCAGAACTTAGTATACACAAGAGCAGCCTTGCTACCATTGTTTATACTTCAGGAACAACCGGTAAACCAAAAGGTGTCATGTTAAGCCATCAAAATATCCTCTGGAATGCAGACAGCGCGCTTGATCATGTAAATGTTTACGAAACGGATACTTTCTTGTCCTTCCTGCCGTTGTCGCATATGTTTGAACGTACGGTCGGCCATTATTTAGCCATGTTAAGCAACAGTACGGTTAATTATGCGCGTTCGATTGAACATCTTGCCGAAGATTTACAATGCACACACCCCACCTTATTGGTAACCGTACCAAGAATATTCGAACGTGTTTACAACAAAATACAATCTCAGCTTAAAGATAAATCATCCTTTGCCCGTTTTTTATTTAATGCTGCAATTTCAACAGGATGGCGTCGCTTTTTATGGCAACAAGGACGGGGCGCCTGGCATCCCTCTTTACTTGCCTGGCCGATATTATTTTTTTTAGTGGGGCGTAAGGTTATGGCCAAGCTCGGCGGTAATATGCGATTGGCTGTAAGCGGTGGCGCACCTTTGTCAGCTGAGATCGCAAAAACATTTATCGGACTTGGATTACCAATAACGCAGGGATATGGTCTTACCGAAACCAGTCCGATTATCAGCACTAATAAACTGGACGATAATTATCCTGACAGCGTGGGCAGTCCGATTCGTGATGTAACAATCAAACTGGGTGATAATGATGAGCTACTGGTTCGCTCCCCTGGCGTAATGCTGGGTTACTGGAATAATGAAAGCGCTACAAAAAAAGCAATAAACGAAGATGGCTGGCTACATACTGGCGATAAAGCCAGGATTGAAAATAACCATATTTACATCACCGGTCGAATAAAGGAGATTCTGGTCTTGTCGAATGGCGAAAAAGTCCCTCCGGCTGATATCGAAATGGCCATTGCCAATGATCCCTTGTTTGATCAGATAATGGTGTTAGGCGAACAAAAAGCCTACCTGGCAGCAATAATAGTCTTCAATCCAGATGAATGGATAAAACTCGCCACTGAACTAAATATCAGCCCTGATATTTCACAGGTCAATAATGAAACGGTAATCAATATTGTAAATGATAAAATAAAATCTCATATGCATAACTTTCCAGGCTATGCCAACATTTACAATTTTTATATTACTTTAGACCCATGGACTGTTGAAAATGGTTTAATTACTCCAACACTTAAATTAAAACGTACTGAAATCACTAACGTTTATCAGGAGATAATCGACGGATTATATGAAGGACACTGATATAACTATGCCTGTTTCTCCGACCCTTTTACCACAGGACAAACAACCATCCATTCGAGTTTTAGCGATGCCAGCGGACACTAATGCGGCTGGAGACATATTTGGCGGCTGGTTAATGTCACAGATAGATATTGCCGGTAGTATAATTGCTTATCGACGGGCGGCAGGCCGTATCGTAACCGTAGCGGTCAATAATTTCGAATTTATAAAACCTGTTTTCGTAGGTGATCTGGTTAGTATTTTTGCCGATCCAGTTAAAGTAGGAAATTCTTCAATAACGATAGAAGTAAGCGCCTATGCCGAAAGAAATCGTGGTCAGAATGAATGTCACCTCGTTGCCCAGGCCATATTAACCTATGTTGCTATTGATGAGAATCGCAAGCCGAGATCAATTGATAGCTAACAATCAAGAATAACTTAATAATTGTGTTGGTAAATATAAAGTTTAAGTCTGACGCGATTTCTCCGATAATTACTCCTGTACAAATCAAAAGATACCAAGATGAGATTAGCTCAAAAAACAACATTATTATCGCGGCCAAGAACTGACCAATTGGCCAGGTTTGTGCCGTTAAAAACATTAGACGCAGATCGTTTATATGATCTATCGCAGCATGCACGGATGATCACTTTGCCAGAAAGATCTCGAATATTTCTTCATGGTGACCTTGATAGTAACGTCATATTTCTTTTAAAAGGAACGGTCACATTAAAAAATAAAAATGAAGAGATCGTAATTCATGCCGGCGAAGCAAATGCCTTTATGTCGCTCGACCCGCATCAGCCACGATCTTTTACTGCAAAAGCAAATACCGAAATTACTCTCATTTACATTGAACGCAATTTACTGGACATTCTATTAACCTGGGATCCCTATGCGGGTTATCAAGTCAATGAGATTAACGATCAAACGACTTATTATGATAAAAATGACTGGATGTTGACCATACTGAAATCATCGATATTCCAGAAAATTCCCCCGATCAAGATACAGGTGATGTTTCAAAAAGTAGAAACTATCGTAAAAAAAGCGGACGATATCGTATTCTCACAAGGTGACGAGGGAGATTATTTTTATTTAATCAAATCAGGACGCTGCCAGGTTATCCGTGATACAGGTTATGAAAAAGAAAAAAAGATTGAGCTCGCGGCGGGTAGTAGTTTTGGAGAAGAAGCCTTATTAAGCAAATCTCCTCGCAACGCTACCGTAAAAATGCTTGATGATAGTGTTTTGTTGCGACTGACTAAAGAAGATTTCGACGACTTATTTGTCTCACCCGTTATCGAATCACTGGATTTTGCCCAGGCAGAAGCCTTACATGCTCACGGGGCTCAATGGATCGATGTTCGGCAAGCAGAAGAATACAACACAAACTTTATTCCGGAAAGCATAAATATTCCACTCAACCGAATTCGTGAGTCTCTGGATAAAATATCAATTGGCGATCCATGTATTGTCTACTGTGATACAGGTCAACGTAGCGCTTGTGCTGCCTATCTACTTAATGCTTATGGATATGAAGCCTATGTGCTCGATGGTGGCATCCAGAAACTTGATGAGTTATTAATTTAGATAAACCATTAAAGCCGTTAAAGTGTAGCCGTCTTGAATAAGTTGAAAAAGTTTTCGGTTGTCACTTCCCCGATTTCTTCAAGTCGAACATTTCTTAATTCGGCGACATGCTCGGCAACATGTTTAACATAAGCAGGTTGATTAGATTTACCCCGGTACGGTACCGGCGCCAGATAAGGTGAATCTGTTTCGATCAGAATTTTTTCAATAGGAAGTTTTTTGGCAACAACTTTCAGATCCTGCGCATTTTTAAACGTCACAATACCTGAAAAAGAAATATGGAAATTTAAATCCAGTGCGCGTTTGGCCGTTTTCCAGTCTTCCACGAAACAATGCATTACCCCCCCTGCTTCGCCCGCGTCTTCTTCCTTTAGAACTCGCAAGGTGTCCTCAGTCGAGTCACGCATATGAATAATAAGTGGTTTATCACATTGTTTTGCAGCAGAAATATGGTTTCGAAAGCGATTTCGCTGCCATTCTAAATCACCTTCACTTCGAAAGTAATCCAGCCCAGTTTCTCCAATGGCAACAACCTTTTCGTGATCGGCAAGCTTAATCAGAATTTCAGTTGAAGGTTCCTGCCCATCCGTTTCATTAGGATGAACGCCTACGGAGGCAAAAATATTTTGATGTTGCTCGGCCGGTTCCAGTACATCGTTTAAATGTTCTAAATCAATACAAACACATAAGAAATGACTTACGCCATGCTTGTGTGCATTTTCAAGAGCGCCTGCTAATTTCCCATCAAATGGGGTTAGATCAAGTCGATCTAAATGGCAATGCGAATCTACTAACATGGGAATACTTCAATCAATAAGGTGGGTTACATGGTATGCGTTTGGCGATCGGACTTTAATGCTCCGGCAAGATAGGTTTCAATTTTCGTTCGAGCACTGCCACCATCCTGTTCACTAAATTGAACACCAATACCTGCCGCACGGTTACCCTGAGCGCCCTTAGGGGTAACCCAGACTATTTTGCCGGCAACCGGTAGTTTTTCTTTTTCATCCATGAGGGTTAATAACATAAACACCTCATCACCCAGGGAGTAAGCTTTATTGGTGGGAATAAACAATCCACCGTTTCGAATGAAAGGCATGTAAGCTGCGTATAAGGCGCTTTTATCTTTAATGGTTAAAGATAAAATACCCTGGCGCCCGCCAGCTGGCATACCTTTAGGAAGATTACTCATATATATCCATTCTCCTGATGAGTTATTATTACCTAACGCGTACTGACAGAACTTATTTTCTGCCACTCTAACATTAGTTCATCCATCACCATTTGCGAATTTAGCGGCGCCCGTTGTAACCGCAGCGCGTCTATTAATTGATCTAAATATCGAAATAGGCCTTCTAATTCTACCTTCTTGACCAGGATCTGCAACTGCTCAAGTTTGTCATCATTGGTAATTGATCGAACTCGCTGGATTTTCATTTTTATTAAATCACTAACCCAGCTGTATAGCCATTGTATCGGCGCCGCTATGCCCTGCTTTAATTGTTGATTTTCAATGGAAAGTGGCGATTGCGTACCTGAACCGATGGCACAAAATGTCGTAAACAAGGTCTCTCGTAACGCAAGCAGTTCTGAATTCGCATAATTCAGGGCCTTTAACGGTGCCCCGTTAGCCGCTGACAGTAATGCATTGACATTGATAGCATCATCCATCTGTTGATTATTTAACCATGTTAACGCCATATCATGGCTAGGTGTAGCAAAATGAAGATGCTGGCAACGACTTTTGATAGTGGCTGGCAAATTAGATATTCGTGCAGAGATCAAGACTATAAGTGTCTGCTCTGGGGGTTCTTCGAGCGATTTAAGTAAGCTGTTAGCCGCTGACAGGTTCATCGCATCAGCAGGAGATATGATGGCAATGCGATGACTATTATGGTGTCGGGCCAGACTGAAACCATTAATAAGTGCCCTGATTTGATCGACTTTAATCTGTTTCCCAGTCTCCTCAGGTTCAATGGTATTGAAATCCGGATGCGTTCTCGCATTAAATTGGACGCAAGATCGACATTGGTTACAGGCTGAATTATTGACCGGTGAATCACACAACAGAAAATGTGCAAAGGCATTGGCTGTTTTTAATTTACCCAAACCATCATGGCCACTAAAAATTATAGCATGCGGCAGACGATCGTCTGCTGCTGTTTGTATTAACCGATGCCAGTGCGAATGTGTCCAAGGATAGATCATAACTTTTTTGCTTCAGGTATTTGCCGTTAATTGTTCAAGAACATGAGAAAGTTCCTGTTGAACGTCTTCCAGTTCAGGTTCAGCATTTATTACCGCGTATTTATCCGGATTCTGTCTGGCGCGTTCGAGATATGTATTACGCACGCGTTTAAAAAAATCAATATTTTCCAGTTCGAAACGGTCTGGTTCACTTCGTTTCCCTGCCCGCTCCAGTCCAACTTCTATTGGCAGGTCAAAAATCAAGGTTAGATCCGGCCGAAGATTACCTTGCACCCAGGTCTCCAGCTTTTCTATTCGATGAATATCAATACCCCGGCCACCACCTTGATAAGCAAAAGTCGCATCTGTAAAACGATCGCAAACGATCCATTTACCATTTTTAATTGCAGGAAGTATAACTTCGTTTAAATGCTGCGCGCGTGCAGCAAACATTAATAATAATTCGGTATCACTGTGAATGCTCGTTTCAGTTTTATCTAATAGTATCTCTCTAATTCGCTCAGCTAATGGGGTACCTCCCGGCTCTCGGGTTTGAATTACGTTAATACCTTTATGTTCCAGAAAATCTACAATAAATTTAATGTTTGTACTTTTTCCTGCCCCTTCTCCACCCTCAATGGTAATAAATTTTCCACTTGTAGATACCGACATTAATTTCCCCCGCCATTAAAGGAGGAAAACGATTTTTTTCTGCCTTTTAATTGGTATTTAATCACTGCCCGATTGTGCTCATCCAATGTTGAAGAAAAATAATGGCTTCCATCACCTCGCGCAACAAAATATAGTGCATCACCCTCTTGCGGTCGTAAAACGGCATTAATAGCCTCTCGCCCCGGCATTGCGATTGGTGTCGGCGGCAAACCAAAGATTCGATAGGTATTGTACGCTGTTTTCTCTTTTAGATCTGAACGCCGGATATTGCCTTTGTAGCGTGCCCCCATGCCATAAATTACGGTTGGGTCACTTTGTAGTCGCATTCTTTTTATGAGCCGCCGAGAAAATACACCGGCAATCGTTGCACGCTCAGTAGCCAGGCCCGTTTCTTTTTCGACAATAGATGCCAAAATTAAGACTTCGTATGGATTTTTTATAGGTATACCAACATCTCTATCGCCCCAGCTTTTCGCCAGATAATTTTTCATAGAACGAAAAGCGCGCTTAAGGACGTCCACATCTTTTTCGCCACGTGGAAAATGATACGTGTCCGGCATAAATCGTCCTTCAGGATGCAATCCAGGCTGGTCTAATGCCTGCATAATCTGCTCATTGGTTTTATCAGTAATAGTATGAGTTAAATGATGATTAGATTTTAGTGTTTCTCGAACCTGTTTAAAATTCCAACCTTCAACAATAGTAACGGAATATTGAACGACATCACCCATGGCAATTTTTGTTAAAAACGTTTCCGGAGTTGCGCTTGCCTCAAGCTTATATTCACCAATATGGATTTTAGTTGCCTGACTGGTCCAGCGTGCATACCAGATGAGGTAGCGCGGCTGTGTAATAACATTTATTCTATCAAGATGATTTGCTATACGAGTTAGATTACTACCGGATTTGACTTTTATAATTAATCCATCTGCCGGAATAGACATCGACGTCGACATGAACTGTTTAATATCATAGGCCAGCCACGTTATTCCCATACCAATAACAACGAAAACCAACCCGATACTGTAGTAAATCTTCCTAATCACAATACGGTATCACTTCCATAACTCTTGTTCGTAATCTAGACGTTATCTCGCCTACTGGTATGATGGTACTATCTAGTTCACAAATCGGCCAGATTCCATGGATACTATTGGTTAAAAATAGCTCATTTGTAGATAATAACTCATCCTTGGAGACTTCTTTTATGTTAACAGGGATATTCGCATCATGAGCCAGACCGATCACGAACTCACGCATAACCCCTGCGACACCAGAATAAGTTAAATCAGGTGTTATTATTGCCCCATCTTTGACCAGAAACAGATTATGCATGGTTGCCGAGATAACATTTCCCATTTGATCCAGCATAATACCTTCATCTAGACCTGATTGAACAATTTCGCTTCTTGCCAGTATTTGTTCGAGGCGATTTAAATGTTTTATTCCGGCGAGTTTGGCCTGCCGAGAATAACAGGTAACACAAAATGATACTTTAACGCCAGCATTTATATTCCCATCAAGATCTGGTTCTCGATCCATTATTGTAATTATTGTTGTGGGTTTGATATGGGCTGGCGGTGCATATCCTCTGGGCCCAACTCCACGGGTAATTGTTATTTTTATAATCTGATGACAAGAACTGTCTGTATGTTTTTTCAGAATACCCGGTAATAGACTTGAGTCGAATGGTTTTATGTCAAGCTGTGTAAGCGAACGTTCTAACCGTGCTAGATGATAATTCCATAGAGGGATCTCACCAAAAATAGTTAGCAGAGTTTCAAATACACCATCACCATAAGCCAGACCACGATCATGGACTGATATCTGATCGGTTTGACGTCCATTCACCAATGTAATCATATGCACTTAACCTTCTAGTGCCATTAACAGGCCTTTGGCCTTGGAACGAGTTTCTTCCAGTTCTTTTTCGGGGCTTGAATCGGCAACGATACCCGCACCAGCACGAAAATGTATATCATCGGCATGTTTAGTGAAAGTCCGAATTAAAATATTCAAATCCATATTACCATTAGAGAGTTTTCGAATTTTTTGATTTCTAATTTAGGCTCAATTTCATTCACTAGTTCGTAGCCTAGATATACAAACCATCCCCCACAAAAGGGTAAGTTATGCTTTGTATCAATGCGGTTTTTCTTATAAATACGATCAAGCTCAGTTAGAAAACAGGTATTTTCCAGAATTTCACCATCAATACTTACATGTTGTTCGACATCTTTGATTAAGTATTCCTGCGGAAATGCAAACAAAATATCAAAGTCAGTATTATGAGCTGCGTTATCAGCATTTAGCGACGATGACTCAATGTAAAAGGGATAATCAGAAGATTTATCTCCGCACAAAGACAATAAATCTAAACGACCTGTCAGTGTCGTAATTTTATAGGGTTGATTATCTGACAACCTGAGGATTACTCATAGGATATAATTATAAGTTTTAGTTGTTCTATATTTTTCTGAATACCAGAGTTCCATTAGTACCGCCAAAACCAAACGAATTAGATAAGGCCGTATCAATCTTCATTTCACGAGCCGTATCCGGCACAAAATCAAGATCACATTCAGGATCCGGGGTAATAATGTTTATCGTAGGAGGGGCAACTTGATCACGTATTGCCAGGGAAGTGAATATAGCCTCAACACCTCCTGCCGCACCTAACAAATGTCCGGTCATCGATTTCGTTGAACTCATAGCAATACTATTCGCCTTATCACCAAAAGCACCTTTAACAGCATGGACTTCGGCGACGTCACCTGCCGACGTTGAGGTTCCATGTGCATTGATGTAATTAACGTCATCAGAATTAACTTTGGCATTACGCAGCGCATACTGCATACAACGTTTCGCACCATCGCCACCTTCAGATGGCGAGGTCATATGATAGGCATCACCACTCATACCATAGCCAACTATTTCAGCATAAATTTTTGCGCCGCGTTTTTTGGCAAACTCGTATTCTTCTAAAACGACAATACCTGCACCGTCAGATAAAACAAAACCATCACGATCTTTATCCCATGGGCGGCTGGCTGTTAATGGATCATCATTGCGTGTCGATAAGGCGCGTGCTGACGCAAAACCACCCAGACCAGAAGGCGTTGTAGCCATTTCAGTACCACCGGCAATCATCACATCCGCATCGCCGTATTCAATAATCCTGGACGCATCACCAATGCTATGGGTTGCCGTAGCACACGCAGTAACCAGCGCAATATTCGGGCCCTTCATGCCATAACGAATGGAAACATGACCAGAGACCATATTGATAATCGACGCGGGAATTAGAAAAGGTGAAACCTTACGCGGACCTTTATTTAGAATGATGTCATAGTTTTTTTCGATAATGCCTAAACCACCAATCCCCGAACCAATCGCAACGCCGATACGTTCAGCGTTTTCATCTGTCACTTCAAGCCCGGAATCTTTAATAGCTTCATCAGCCGCAACAATACCGTATTGAATAAAGGTATCCATTTTTCGGGCATCTTTGCTGGTAACCAGTTCGCCACCATCAAAGTTTTTTACTGAGCCACCAAAACGCACGGAATACGCGCTGGTATCAAAATGTTCAATCGGAGCGATCCCGCTTTTGCCAGCCAGCACGCTTTCCCAGGACGTTTTTACATTTAAACCAACGGGTGAAACCATTCCCAGACCGGTAACAACAACTCGACGATCAGACACTCTTAGCTCCAGGTATTAAAACAAGATAAAATCACAGACAATTAAAAAAGCCGCAGCCACAGCGACGTGGATGCGGCCAGAAATTCGATTTATTAAACTTAGCTGTTGTGAGAGTTTATGTAATCGATAGCTTGTCGAACGGTGGTAATCTTTTCAGCTTCATCATCAGGAATTTCAGTTTCAAATTCTTCTTCTAAAGCCATTACCAATTCCACTGTATCGAGAGAATCAGCCCCAAGGTCGTCTACAAAAGATGCATCTTCTTTAACTTCGTCATCTTTCACGCCTAATTGTTCAATCACAATCTTTCTGACGCGTTCATCTACACTGCTCATGCGTTTACTTCCTCTAAGTTTTTCGTTCTTGTTGAACGTTGGGCGGGTATTGTATTGGAAACCTTGCTCTGATGCTACAGTTTTACTCGCAAAATTCGCTCATCCCGCCATCAAAATAACCATATCAATCAAAGACTTAGCTTATACTAAGTCATATACATTCCACCATTGACGTGTAGGGTCTCGCCCGTTATATACGCGGCCCCTTCAGAGGCTAAAAAAGATACAGCTTTGGCGATTTCAGTCGCATCCCCCAGACGATTAAGCGGTACCTGAGTCAATAGCGCGGTTTTCTGCTCATCAGCCAGGGCTCTGGTCATATCAGTATCGATGAAGCCGGGGGCGACGACATTAACAGTTATTCCTCGAGAACCCACTTCACGCGCAACTGATTTGCTAAAACCAATTACCCCCGCCTTTGCCGCACCGTAATTGCACTGACCTGCATTGCCGGATACGCCGACGACTGATGCGATACTAATAATGCGGCCTTTTCGAGCCTTCATCATGGATCTCATACAGGCGCGGGTAACACGAAATAATGAGGTTAAATTGGTTTGTATGATCGCATCCCACTCCTCATCTTTCATTCTCATTAACAGGTTGTCGCGGGTAATACCGGCATTGTTTACAAGAATACTCGGAGCACCAACAAGGTCGATCATCTGTTTGATCACACCATCTATACTGGACTGATCAGTCACATCTAACTTCAATCCCTGCCCCAAGCCATTGGCTGCTTTTAAATAATCGGTTATAGACTGCGCGCCGCTGTCAGAGGTCGCGGTACCAATGACACTCGCACCTTGAGCAGCAAGCTCCAATGCAATAGCCTGACCAATACCACGACTGGCACCGGTGACCAATGCAATTTCATTTGTTAAAGACATATACTTTCCTTATCAAGCTATCTGTAAAAAGGTTCATGAATTAGCTAGCTGCGCGTTAATGGCATCAGGGGAATTAAATGCGGCATGGCTCAATGATTTATCAATTCGTTTATTCAAGCCCAGCAATACTTTACCCGGTCCACATTCTATTATGGTATCAACACCTCTGGAAGCCATCGCCTGAATAACTTCAACCCAACGAACAGGCTGGTATAGTTGCTTAATTAAAGCCTGTTTAATTTCATCAGGGTTGCTAGTCGCTTCTACGCTAACATTATTAATCACAGGAATTTCTGGCTGTCTAATTTCGATATCATTTAAATCAGCCGCCAGCATTTCCGCGGCTGGTTTCATAAGCTGGCAATGCGATGGTACACTGACGGGAAGAATTACGGCGCGTTTCGCACCGGCTTCCTTTGCTATTTCTGTAGCATTTTGTACTGCAGAAGCTTCGCCTGCTATCACAACCTGACTGGGTGAATTAAAGTTCACGGCTTCGACGATTCCATTAGTACTGGATTCAGAACAAACTCTGCGTACTGCATCATCATCTAAACCAAGTATCGCAGCCATTGCCCCGCTGCCAGGTGGTACGGCTGCTTGCATATATCGGCCACGTGCTGAAACCAGCTTGATGGCCTGTTTAAAATCAAGTGCACCCGCACAAACCAGAGCGGTGTATTCACCTAAACTATGACCAGCCATTAACGCTGGCTGTATACCACCCTTATCCAGCCATACCTGCCAGATGGCAAAACCTGCCGCCAGCATTACCGGTTGAGTGATATCGGTTGAGTTAATTTTTTCGTCCGGGCCATTGCTAACGATATCCCAAAGATCATAATCCAGCACCGATGAGGCTTCATCATATACTGTTTTAATCGAAGGGTAAGCAGTAAACATGTCGGACAACATGCCAATTTTTTGCGAGCCTTGTCCAGGAAAAACAAACGCTAAATTCATTACACACCAGAAATAATTACATTATTAATATATTTAGTTTAACTGTTTCAGGAAACTATCTTAATCCAGGATTCTATTCCAAGTCTAATATTTTAAAAGAGCAGAGCCCCAGGTAAATCCTCCACCAAACGCCTCAAGCAAAAGAGTTTCACCACGCTTAATACAATTTGTTCTAACTGCCACATCTAAGGCTAGAGGAATTGATGCTGCTGAAGTATTACCGTGTTCATGTACAGTAACAACAACATTATCCATGCCCATTTTTAGTTTCTTCGCTGTGGCTTGAATAATGCGAATATTCGCCTGGTGCGGGACTAACCAGTCAATATCAGATTTTTGCATATTGTTTTTTGCCAATGTTTCATCGACAATTCGACCCAGCGTATTTACCGCCATCTTGAAAACTTCGTTGCCCAGCATAACCACTTTGGCTTCACCCTGCATAACCAGCTCCGGATGTTCCGATATTCCTGCCGGTACAGTAAGTAGATCTTTATAACTACCGTCCGCATGTAAATGGGTGGATAGAATTCCGGGCTCTTCGCTTTCCTGTAGAATTACCGCACCGGCACCATCACCAAATAATACACAGGTAGAACGGTCTTTCCAGTTTATTATGCGCGACAAGGTTTCGGCGCCCACTACTAGAGCGGTTTTTGCTTCACCGGTTTTAATGAATTTTTCCGCAACGGATAATGCATATACAAATCCGGTGCATACGGCCTGCACATCAAATGCGGCACAACCATGAATATCCAGGCGTTCCTGCAGCAGGCATGCCGTACTTGGAAAAATACGATCGGGTGTAGTGGTGGCTACTATGATTAAATCTATATCGGTAATATCGATGCCCGCCGCTTCGATCGCCGATCGAGATGCCTTCTCAGCTAAATCACAGGTAGTCTCACCTTCAGCAGCTATATGGCGTTTTTTAATACCCGTTCGATCTGTGATCCACTCATCTGTGGTATCAACTATTTTTTCCAGATCATGGTTGGTTAATACTTTTTCAGGCAAGTAAGAGCCGGTACCGATAATACGTGCGTAACTCAATTTTCTTCCTTTGCCTGGTCAAGCTGACTTTCAAGTTCTTTTCGAATCATGTTTGGAACATCTTTGATGACTTCTTGTCGTGCTTCAAGAATGGCTTTACCAAAGGCATAGTCATCAGCACCACCATGACTTTTAACTACAATACCATTCAGTCCTAACAAGCTGGCACCATTGTATACTCGCGGGTCAAGACGTTTACCAAATGCTTTTAAAACTGGCATTGCGATCATGGCAATTAACTTGGTAAGTACGTTGCGTTTAAATTCTGCTTTGAGATAAGTCGCAAACATCTTGGCTACCCCTTCACTGGCCTTCAACATCACATTGCCAATAAAACCATCGCAAACAACTACATCGGTGGGGTTCATATAGATACCATCACCCTCAATAAATCCAACATAGTTGAGGCTGCAGTCTTTAAATAAACGTGAAGCCTCTTTAACTCGCTCATTACCTTTAATTTCTTCTTCACCAATATTCAATAAACTAACAGTCGGGTTTGGGTTGTCATCAACAGCACTCGTTAGCACCGAGCCCATTACGGCAAATTCCAGCAGATGCTCTGCCGAAGAGTCCACATTCGCTCCCAGATCCAGAACATGAGTATGGCCGGTAACCGTTGGCAACGTCGTACAAATAGCAGGGCGATCGATTCCCGGTAATGTTTTCAGAACAAATCTGGCTGTTGCCATTAAAGCTCCCGTGTTGCCAGCACTAACAGCAGCCTGGGCTAACCCATCTTTAACCAGATTGATTGCCACGCGCATAGATGAATCTTTCTTCTTCCGCAAGGCGTGCGAGGGTTTGTCATCCATTTCAACTGTTTGCGAGGCATGCTCGACAAGCATACGTTCATTGACACTAGTGCCAAGGGATATTAATTTAGCTTCAAGTTGGGCTTTATCGCCAACCAGGATCAACTTCAGATCCGGATGGCGCTTTAAAATATGAACTGCCGCAGAAACCGTAACATCAGGCCCAAAATCGCCACCCATCGCATCGAGTGCGATCACGATATAATTTTTATTATTATTGTTCGACATAAATTTTGTCTTTGTATAAAGCACTACGGGACATGAAATTCATGTCCCGTAGCAATTTATTAAGGTTATAAATATCGCTTAATCGTTGTTATCAGTTTCAATAACTTTACGACCACGGTAATAACCATCAGCACTTACATGGTGACGCAAATGCGTTTCACCTGAAGTGGGTTCAATTGAGAGTGTACGTTCTGATAAGGAATCATGAGAACGTCGCATTCCGCGTCTTGAAGGGGTTACTTTACTTTTTTGCACTGCCATAATGTTGCCTCACTACGTAAAAATTAATGGTCTTTCTTTAACTCAGCCAATACCGCAAATGGATTGGGCTTCTCTTTTTCTATCTCAGCTGCCTTGTCATTCGTAACAAATTTTGCAGCATTACATTCATCTAACTCATGCATGGCTATGATCGGTAATGCCAGCAGCAGTTCATCCTCAATCACGTCATTAAGCTTAAGCGGTATGGATTCCACTAATAATGGCTCATAACGGAGCGGTAATTTCTTCGCGTCCTGTTCAGATTTTACCCAGTTCAACTTAAGCTCTACCTCAACCGGTATGTCATAACGCTCTAAACAACGTTGGCAGATAAGCGCCAGGTCCGTTTTGAGCTGGCCTACCACCTGTGGTACCCCAAATTCATCCAGATCGAAGTCTAACATAACCGATACTTTACCAGAATCCACTTTCAAAAGCGGCTGTAACCGCTTGAATTGTTTGAGTGGAATCTCCCCTTCGAGATGAGCCCTGGTTTCGCTTAACCGAAAAGGGTCGATTTCATGGGGCAATCGCACAGTATGCTTTGACATAGGCCGCGAATTCTAACGATCCACCTGATCCCTGTCAAAAATATGTAGTGTTTCTGGGTATTTCCGTTCTTTTTATTACACTTGACACAACCCCCATCCCATTAGGCAAAATAGACCCAGAAGGGAGCTCAAATGATTAAAAAGATACTGATTGCGAATCGAGGCGAAATTGCCGTCCGTATTGTACGTGCCTGTGCCGAAATGGGCATAAAATCGGTCGCCGTATATGCCGAGCCGGATCGGTATGCCTTACACGTCAAAAAAGCCGACGAGGCCTACAGCCTGGGCCCCGACACCGTCGCCGGTTACCTCAATGCACATCGTCTGGTCAATATGGCCAAGGCGGCGGGCTGTGACGCCCTGCACCCGGGTTATGGCTTTCTGTCTGAAAACCCGGAGTTGGCTGAAATCTGTGAGCGACGCGGCATCTATTTTATTGGCCCAACGCCTGACGTCATTCGCAAAATGGGTGATAAAACCCAGGCCAGAAAAGCCATGGGCGCGGCCGGTATCCCGGTCACCCCCGGCAGTGAAGATAATTTAGCCGATCTAGATGAGGCTCTAAAGATAGCCGATGAAGTTGGCTATCCGATTATGCTTAAAGCGACCTCCGGCGGCGGTGGGCGCGGCATTCGACGTTGTGAATCAGCTGAAGATCTAAGACGCAACTATGATCGCGTGATCTCGGAGGCTACCAAGGCCTTTGGCCAGTCCGAGGTCTTTATTGAAAAATTCATCGCCAACCCACGTCATATCGAGGTGCAGATACTCGCAGACAAGTATGGCAACACCATTAGCCTGTTTGAACGTGATTGTTCAATCCAGCGTCGACACCAGAAATTGATAGAAATCGCCCCCTCGCCCCAATTATCAGAAGACCAGCGACAGATGCTCGGTAAACTCGCCGTGAATGCGTCCAAAGCCGTCGGCTACAGCAATGCCGGCACCGTTGAGTTTTTACTCGATGAAAATGAGAATTTTTATTTCATGGAAATGAATACCCGTCTGCAGGTCGAGCACCCGATTACCGAGGTAATTACCGGCATCGACATCGTGCAGGAACAAATTCGAATCGCCTCTGGCTTGAAATTACAATACCAACAGGAAGATATTCAAAAACGCGGTTATGCGATTGAATTTCGTATCAATGCGGAAGACCCTAAAAATGATTTCCTGCCGAGCTTCGGCAAGATCACTCGGTACTTTGCCGCCGGTGGACCGGGGGTGCGAACCGATGGAGCAATTTATTCAGGCTATATGATCCCGCCCTACTATGATTCAATGTGCGCAAAACTTATTGTCTGGGCGCTGGACTGGGGTGCGGTGCTAGATCGAGCCGAGCGTGCACTCAATGATATTACCGTGGCCGGGGTAAAAACGACAATTCCCTATCAACTGGAAATTTTAAAGACCGCTGAATTTCAATCGGGAAAATTTACGACCGGATTTATCGAAGAGCACCCCGAACTCATTAATTATTCTGTACGAATTTCAAACCGTGAACTCGCCGCGGCTATCGGTGCGGCCGTAGCCGCCAGCATGGGCCTATAGCGATAAGAGACAACTCATGACAAAAATAAATATCACCGACACCATTTTACGTGACGCACATCAATCCCTGATCGCAACACGCATGCGCACCGAAGACATGTTACCCATCTGTGAAAAACTGGATCAGGTTGGTTACTGGTCACTCGAGGCATGGGGTGGTGCAACCTTTGATGCCTGCATCCGTTTTTTGAAAGAAGATCCCTGGGAACGTTTACGTAAATTAAAAGACGCCCTGCCTAATACGCCATTACAAATGTTATTGCGTGGACAAAACCTGTTAGGTTATCGTCATTACGCCGACGATGTTGTAAAAAGTTTTGTTCAGAAATCTGCAGATAACGGCATGGACATATTTCGCATCTTTGATGCCTTAAATGATCTACGTAATCTACAGGTCGCGATTGATGCTGTTAACAAAGCTAATAAACATGCCCAAGGGGCAATCTGTTATACCACCAGCCCAGTTCATGGTGTTAAACAGTTCGTGCAAATGGGAAAACAGATGCAGGAGATGGGCTGTGACAGTGTGGTTATCAAAGATATGGCTGGCCTGCTTACCCCGCACGTTACCGGTGAACTTGTTTCTGAATTAGTTAGTCATTTATCGGTCCCTGTCCATATCCACTCGCACGCCACTTCCGGCCTTGCTGATATGTGCCAGTTAAAAGCGATAGAAAATGGTGCCAGTGGAATCGATACCGCAATTTCTTCATTTGCTGGCGGCACCAGTCATCCCCCAACTGAAAGTATGGTCGCCGCATTGCGTGGAACGAAATTTGATAGCAAACTGGATCTGGAATTATTACAAACGATAGGCTTCTATTTTTACGATGTTAGAAAAAAATATCATCAATTTGAGAGTGATTACACTGGCGTAGATACCCGAGTGCAAATAAACCAGGTACCAGGTGGAATGATTTCAAACCTTGCCCACCAGCTGAAAGAACAGGACGCACTAAACCGCATGCAGGAAGTGCTGGTGGAAATCCCGAAAGTACGTGAAGAACTCGGCTACCCACCGCTTGTCACCCCCACCTCTCAAATCGTAGGCACCCAGGCGGTTATGAATGTCATTGCCGGTGAACGTTATAAAACCATCACCAATGAAGTTAAGCTCTATTTGAAAGGACGTTATGGCAAGGCGCCCGGCAAAGTAAATGAAAACGTTCGTCGCCAGGCTATAGGCAATGAAGAAGTTATTGATGTGCGCCCCGCCGATCTGCTCCCTCCCGAATACACCAAACTCAAAAAAGAAATCGGCGAACTAGCCTTAAATGAAGAAGATGTCTTAATCTTCTCGATGTTTCCCGATATTGGTCGGGAATATCTACAACAACGCAAAGATGACTGTTTAGTACCCGAATCGCTAGATGCCTTTAGCGAAGATACTAACGCAATGTGTATGGCCGCAACTGAATTTAATGTTGCCATTCATGGTGAGACTTATCATATCAAAATTAATGGCACGGGTTACCGTAACCAGCCAAGTCGTCCCTATTATATAAGCATCGATGGAGTTCCAGAAGAAATCATTGTTGAGCCACTCGATAGTATTGTTATGGGTGCAGAAATCAATGGCAATAACGGATCCGATAACACTGCGCCTGCTACAAATGGTCGCCCTCGAGCGACTCAACCTGGCCACGTAACCACGTCGATGCCAGGCACAATTGTTGAGGTGATCGTTTCTGAAGGCGACACAGTGAAGGCCGGTGATCCAGTGCTGATTACCGAAGCTATGAAAATGGAAACCGAAGTACAGGCCCCTATCACAGGAACCATTAAATCCATTTTGGTAATAAAAGGGGATACCGTAACGCCGGATGAAATGTTAATTGAAATTGTCGAATAAATAATAAGGTGGCGCCACGAATTAACGGTTATAATGCATCCTTGTTGAAACCCCAGCCGGAAAAAGAAAGTAATACCTGACATGAACATGCAACTAGTATTAGCCTCTACGTCACCTTTTCGTAAAACCATACTCGAAAAGCTTAATGTCAAGTTTGCGACAATTGCTCCTGAAAATATCGATGAGACTCCAATGCCGGGTGAAATACCTGAACAACTCGTCTCACGCCTGGCCGAAACCAAAGCCAGAGCAGTAGGCGAATCATTATCGAATGCGTTAGTAATTGGTTCCGATCAGATTGCTGTAGTTGATGGTCAGATAGTTGGCAAACCCGGCGACCATGAAAATGCCATTAAACAACTTAAACGTGCATCCGGAAAACGAGTTAGTTTTTTAACCGGCTTATGTTTGTATAATACGGAGTCAAAACGTGTTCAGGTTGAAGTTGTCCCATTTAATGTCATCTTCCGCCAGCTAACCGATGAGCAAATTGAAAATTATTTAAATACTGAACAACCTTATAACTGTGCAGGAAGCTTTAAGTCTGAAGGCATGGGGATTGTATTATTTAAAAGATTAGAAGGTGACGATCCAAACACCTTAATCGGGTTGCCATTAATTAGACTGGTTCGAATGTTAGAGAGCGAAGGCTTTACCGTTCTATAAACTAATTTAATTGTATCCGTTGTCCCCAGGGGATCGGGTGTTTACCTTTGACCAACCAGATAACCGGATAAAATGGTTCGGACTCAGGAAACCTGCCTTCGGCATCCGTAAAGTAAATTAACAAATCCGGAGTTTGATCCAGCGTTTCTGTCCATTTAAAAATGGGCCGGAAATCAGTACCCCCTCCACCTTTAATATCTTCAGGCAGTTCAAACTCCTCCCAGGGCTCAAACGTCCACGGCCCCTGCTCTGCTAAATTTGCATCACAGGCATGTAATACAATACGTGCTCTCATCTGACCTTTAATCGAATCAATTTCACTAACAAATTCCTTCATCTCGGTCTGGGAAATCGAACCACTGGTATCTAACGCAATGATTACATCAACCTGACTACTGCGTAAACTGGGGAATATGGCCGGATCACCCCGCCGAGTCGATGGTCTTGTATAATTGTAATCATCGCGCGCTAATGACGTCATATAACGAGCCAGCAACATTCGCCAGGGTAATTGTGGCTGGATAAGGAAATCGACCAACCTGGCCATATCGCCAGACAATTTACCGGCCTGCATAGCCTGTTGGGCGGCACCGGCTAAACGTTGCTGCCACTGTACACTTAAATTATCCTGTTCGTCCTGCGATAAAGGTGGGGGTTGTGGTGCGCCTTGTGTATTCTCATCGGGCTGCTGTTGTGGACTCGCACCATTATCACTGTCGTCCTGATCCTCCGGTTTAGGCGGCGGAGGCTCTGGAGAGGAATCCTGGTTACGCTTTTGATCTTCGGGTTGATCGTAGAGATGTTGATCCAGTGTTTGTTCATTTTCGCTATCATCAAGACACGGGTAGATTTCTTCCGCGGTCATTCCATCAAATTCACGCAGCAGCAATGATCCCGGCGGTGCCTGTAAGCCGTCTTTCGTTAACAATGGATTGATCGCATAGTCGCAGGCAATATCCCACCGATGTTTAATACGATGTTCACGTCGAGCAAAATGCGACAAGGCACAGTGTAATGCCTCATGCGCCAAAATAAATTGTGCCTCCGACAAACTTAGTTGTTCTATATATCCAGGGTTATAAAAAAACTGACGAGCATCGGTTGCCGTGGTCTTACACCAACCAGGATCAGCCATGATCATTGGCAGGCGTAAAACTAATGCGCCTAGAAAAGGTTTATCGATAATCAATCGAGTCCTTGCCGCGGCAAGTTTGTTTTCTATATCAAGGTTTTCCATATAGCAATACAGTGAAGTCTGAATAGCCGAGGTTATATATTAACTTTCATACAACATCAAATCAGCAACGTCATTAGACCACCTGGCAAACTCCGGCACTGAAAATATATCTTCGCCAATAGCCCGATGCATATCGGTCACCAACATCACGCCCATTTCTTTTAACGGAAAACGACTGGCATAATTTAATATATGCCCATGAACAGTTTGTGAATTGTCACTGTCTTTTGCTCGTATTGATCGCCCTACCAGAGCCGTTGCAACGGCATACTGAAGATCTATTTCTTTCGGAGCTGGCACGTCTTCGCCATTAACAATTGCATCCAGATCAGGAAGTTGATCCAGGTTATCAATAAAGGCCTTTAACTCAATTCCAGCGGCCGGACCGATGCAGGCCTGCAATGTACCTAACAATAAGTCATTATTGTTTTCAAATTTTTGCAAAGCTCGATGGGCAAACTCCCATGACCTTGGCGATGGAAATGCCGTTGGATTATGCGTAGGATCAAAATCAAATAATAATTCTGGACGAAAACGCACGAAGGCAATAATGCGATCATCAATGTTATTTTTGTAAGCCCAGGCCACCCAGTCATCGGTATTAATATCAACATCAAAATGTGAAAATCGATTGGCTAGCGGTGCCGGCATGGTATAGGTCACACCGCGATCACCTTGTCGATTACCGGCCGCAAAGATCGCCCAGCCATCTGGTACACAGTAGTTCCCCAGACGACGATCTAAAATAAGCTGGTAAGCCGCTGCAGACACACTCGGCGGCGCAGAAGTAATCTCGTCTAAAAATAAAATGCCCTGTTCACCATGACGTTTTGCATCGGGCAACATGGCCGGCACCGCCCATTCGACCATATCCGTATCTCTAAAGGGAATTCCACGCAAATCTGATGGCTCCATTTGTGATAATCGGATATCGATAATGGGAACCGATTGCCGATCTGCAACTTGTGCAATTATCTGTGATTTACCAACACCCGGCGGGCCCCATAACATGACAGGGGTGTGATGCCCTTCCAGGGTACTTTTAAATTCAACTTCCAGGATAGTTTGCAGATGAGCTGGTCTCATAATTCTCTCTTAATTACAGCAGGGAACGGCAATGAATAATTATTGTAATCGACGCATTTAGTTAATATACCAATAATTACTGGCTGCATATTATAAAGCAAATAAACTCAAATTAAATGCCGATTATAGACGAAAATAACCTTGCCTTCTGTGTGAAAACCGTCAAAACCTAAAAATTAGGTTAGCAAGTATACCTGTCGATAGAATTGCTATTTATTTGTGCTCGGTATATTTTTCTAACCTTTTTAATATAGTTGCTCGCAACAATGAAACGAATATTACAATTTCTCATCTATACTCTCGTATTTTTCTCAACGCTCGCTTCTGCAGAAGAAAAACCAGTAGACAAATTTCGTATAGCATTGAGCGGATATTTCATTAGTGTATATGAGTCAACAGTTTCTTTAACCGAGCCGAACCTGGGTGCAGGAGTTTCAATCAGTCCTGAAGACACGCTTGGCCTGGATACCCGCCAGAACGTATTTCGGCTGGATGGTTATTATCGATTTAACAATGAGCATGGTCTAACCTATTCCTGATTTCGGATTACTTCAGAGGGTTCGAAAACATTAGACAAAAGTATTGAGTGGACCGATAGCGATGGCACTACGATTGTCATCCCGGTTGGAGCTCAGGTAGATAGCGTGCTTAAATACGACACATACAAGATTGGTTATTTATGGTCCTTCTATCATACAAAAAAAGTCGAGCTTTCCGCCGGGGCTGGATTGCACATCACCAGGTTAAGCCTGGAAGTCGCTGCCAGTACAACCTCTTCCGGACTTGATGCTACGGACGTAAGTGTCACCGCACCCTTGCCGGTACTGTCTATAGCACTAAAATACAACGTCACACCAAAATTCAGCTGGTATCTCAAGTCAGAAGTGTTCTCACTTTCCTTCGATGAATACGACGGAACCTACACCGATGGTACGGTTGGAATGGAATACCAGGCATGGAAAAATGTTGGCCTCGGTAGCGGCATAGGAAGTAATTCATTAGATGTAACTCAAACAACAAGTGACTATAAATTTAATTACACCAACCGAATTACTGGTTTACATGCCTATCTTGCTGATTATTTTTAATTGAGCCGCGGTTCTTTTTTAAATAAAACAGAAATATCAGCTGAATTGTTTTGCAATTACAAGGCTATCAGTCACTTCCGTATGTCGATACCTGATGTTGATAATCTAACTATTTATTCTGATAGGTGAATTTTCTATTTACATAGCATCGCTATAAACTATCGTAGACAAAACGCACAGAATGCTGACAGCTTAAAATCCTGCCTTCGCATACCACTCTTTTGCTTTGTCTGCGTCTTGCTCGACACCGTTACCCTGTTCATACATCTGTGCAAGGGTAGTTTGAGAACCAGCCAGATCCTGTTTGGCTGCCATTTCAAACCAATTTGCAGCAGCAATAGAATCCTGCTCAGCACATTCGCCCTCAAGATACATAAAACCCAGGCCATGTTGAGCGATGGCATAACCCTGCTCTGCGGAAGCTTTCATCCATTTGAATGCATTTTCACAGCTTTTAACCACACCTAAACCATTTTGGTAGATAATCGCGATACGGTGTTGGGCATCCGCATCACCTTCGACCGCAAAGGGCATAAACAGCCGCAAGGCATCCGCAAACTGCTTCGATTCAAAGGCCGCCATTGCGCTCGCCAGGTTAATATCGTCTGAATCGGCCATATTTTTCTCCACTATTTGGTTTAATATGAAGGCTAAGTCCTTCACTATACTAAGATTTTCTAACATTAACTCTATCCACGACAGGTTAGAATATCCCAATCGGGGCAGTCAGGTATTAACGAATCAACTTTCCCTATTGGGATATACAGCTAAGTGATTGTCATCGCTATACTTCAGCCCTTTTCGAGAAAGAGGTTTTGCCTGTGAGTGCGGTTTCCGCCACATCGCTATCCGATTCAGAACTGGCCTTACGGTCCAGTATCCAGAAAGTAGCGACTGGCCCAGAATACAGCAAGGACTTGTCCTATGAGGAAGCCTACGCGGCGATGTCTCATATCCTGTCTGATACCGCGGATCCGGTGCAGGCAGCCGTCTTTTTCATTGCCTTACGCATGAAACGTGAGACCGACGATGAAAACAAGGGCGTTTTACAGGCCATTATCGATACGGCTACCATCAACACGGCTGAAGTACCGGAAGTGCTTGATATTGCAGACCCCTATGATGGTCATACTCGTGGCCTGCCGATGGCGGCGTTTATCGCACCGGTTATGGCCTCATTAGGTATGCCTTCGGTATGTCATGGATTAGAAGATGTTGGTCCAAAATTTGGCATAACCCACCGCAAAGTCTTACGTGCAGCGGGTAAAAATGTCGATATGACGGTTGAACAGGCCACGGCACAACTTGCCCAAAGCGATTCAGCCTGGGCCTATGTCGATCAAGCCGCTTACGCGCCAAAATTACATGATTTGGTCGGTTTGCGGACACGAATCGTTAAAAGACCGGTGCTGACGACGGTTGAGGTGTTAGTTGGCCCCATTCGCGGTCAAAAACAAACCCATCTGCTAACAGGATATGTGCATAAGGCATACCCACCAATTTATGCAGAATTAGCGCGCTTTGTCGGGTTTGATAATGCCATGATCGTGCGCGGTGTAGAAGGTGGTGTGATTGCGTCTATGCAACAACCGGCTAAGCTATTTAGTTATCAGAACAAAGGGGAGGAATCGGATATAGCGATTAATCCCGCCGACATGGGCATCGAACAGACTTCGCGCGCCGTCCCCATGCCGAAAGAGTTTACGAATACCGACAGCGAACTGGATGTTGAAGCTGCCGCTACACGAGCGGCCGAACTCGGAATTGAAGCCCTAAATGGCACACAAGGCCCTGCTTTCGACGCATTAGTATATTCAGCCTCCATTTGCTTAACGCAATTAGGTCGGGCTGATGATTTTGCATCCGCAGCAAAACAGGCTCGTGATGTACTGACTTCAGGTAAGGCGCTTGCGCATTTTAATGCAGGTTGATTTACCTAAAACGAATTTAAAATTTATTTAGATTTTAAATACTTAAAGTATCGATACTTAAGAGGAGATAACGATGAACTCACAAGACCTGAAAGTCTATCATGACCACGTAGATGCAATGGAAAAAGCCAATGTTGACCCTGAATACGTACAAGGTTGGCAAGGTGGTTTTCTGATTAACCCAATTCGCGAAGAGCAGCGTGTAAACGATGCCTACAGCAGCGGTTATGATGATGGCACTGCACGCAACATGGATAACTTCAAAAAATTTGCCAAATAATTAGCTTTTTAATAGTTATCTATATAAAAAGGCGGGTCGCTCCCGCCTTTTTATATTATTCAAAATAAGTTCCTGCCAATCGTGTTCAAGCCAGTAAAGCAACACTCTTGGCCTGTGCGTACACTTGCTTGCCCGGTTTTAAATCAAGTATCGAAGCCGATTTTCGTGTAATTCGCGACAACATAGGAACCCCACCTACTAACAGCCTGATAATAACCTGTGCCGTGCCCTCATTTTTTATTTCATCTACTACCGCTGGAAAAATATTTAAGATGCTGGTATCTGCCTGGTGTTGAAGAGTGATGCTTACATCACACGCTAATACCCTCAATCGAGCCATTTTACCAATTGCCAGGTCATGGCGCGTTACCGTGAAACGACTACCTGCGAGCTCAAGATAGGTCAGATTAAATTCGCCATCATGTCCTACTACCTTTGCTTCGATAAGCGTCTCTGCATCAGTACCCTGGGCAAGCGGGAGATCAAGACGAGTCAGCATATCACCAATTGGGCCTGATGCTGTTACCTTACCCTCTTCGAGTAAGACAAGATGATCAGCAAGACGGGCCACTTCATCTGAAGAATGACTTATATAGATGATTGGGATATCAAGTTCAGTATGTACTGACTCCAGGTAAACAAGAATCTCCTGTTTACTTTTTTGATCCAGTGCCGCGAGTGGTTCATCCATTAATAACAATTTTGGGCTAACAACTAATGCGCGCGCAATTGCAATTCGTTGTCGCTCTCCACCGGACAAATTAACCGGCTTTCGATCCAGCAGGTGTTTTATACCTAATAATTCAATTGCTTTATCAAGTTTAATTTTTCTTTCAGAAGCTGGAATACGCTTATAACCATACTCAAGATTAGCTCGCACGTTGAGATGTGCAAATAAACTGGCTTCCTGAAAAACATAAGCAAGCGATCGTCGATGAGTTGCTATAAACTGGCCTGTTGACTGCCATTTCATGTTACCCACTTGCATAAACCCATTTTTATGATGATCAAGTCCCGCCATTGCCCGCATTAATGTTGTCTTGCCGCAACCTGACGGGCCATATAATGCAGTAATACCACTCGCAGGAATACTTAGATCTGCATTCATGATAAAGTCACCCCGGTTAATATTAAACTTGGCGACAATCATAATTGCACCACTCTGAAACGACGATTAAGAGCATATACAAATATTAACATCAGAAAAGACAACAATAATAAACCGCCTGATAACCAATGCGCATTTACATATTCAAGACTTTCAACATGATCATATATTGCTATTGATACTACCTGTGTTTCACCGGGTATATTGCCACCAATCATTAACACCACGCCAAATTCACCCAGAGTGTGTGCGAAGCCAAGAACCGTAGCCGTTAAAAAACCCTGGCGTGCTAACGGTATAGCAACGGTAAAAAAACGATCGAGAGGTGATGCACGCAATGTTGCCGCCACCTCTAAAGGACGCTGACCAATAGAAGAAAATGCATTTTGAAGTGGCTGCACCACAAACGGCAAAGAATATATAACTGAGCCAATGACCAGCCCGGTAAACGTAAAGGCCAACGGGCGACCACCCAGTGATTCCATCAAGCCACCTATCGGGCCATGGGGGCCAAGGGCCACTAATAAATAGAATCCTAAAACCGTGGGTGGTAACACCAACGGTAAGGCAACCACGGCTTCAAGTAAATATTTGTATCGCCAGCGAGTACGTGCCAGCCACCAGGCGAAAGGCGTTCCTAGCACTAATAAAATAAGCGTGGTAATAAGTGCCAGCTTCAGAGTAATGGCAAGAGCAACAAGATCGGGCTGACTAAACATTAAGGTACACCGTAGCCATAATCACGGATGATCTTCAGTGCCTGTTCGTTGCGAATAAAGGCAATAAATTCATGTGCCGCCTTGTTATCTTTCAGTATGACAGCCTGCTGTTCAATCGGCGAGTAAAGTGACTGGGGCACTTCCCAGTAAGACCCCTCAATTCTTTTCTGCTGATTATTTTTCATCAGCGAAACAAGTTGAGAATAAGCAACGAAGCCCATTTCGGCATTACTGCTTTTCACGAACTGGAAGGTCTGATTAATATTTTCACCACGTACCATTTTATTCGCCAGGCTATCCCAAAGTTTAAGCCTGGTTAAGACTTCTTTTGCGGCCTTACCATACGGTGCAAGCCTTGGGTTGGCTACCGCTAGATAACGAAACTCGCTTTTCTTCAAAATGGTTGCAGTCGAATCAATATAACCCGCCGCTGGACTCCACAACACAATTTTACCTCGCGCATAGGTAAACCGGCTATTTGCTAGCGCTATTCCCTCTTCTTCTAATCGCTGTGGCCGCTGAGAATCAGCTGCTAAAAAAACATCATAGGGAGCGCCATTTTTGATTTGCGCGTAGTGCTTGCCTGTTGAACCAAAGATCAGCGTAACTTTGTGATCCGAGGTAGCTTCAAAATGACTGGTGACCGAGGTTATTGCAGCCTTAAAGTTGCTAGCCACCGCCACGCGTATTTCTTTAGCCAGTAAATAACCAGGCTCAACGAATAATAATAAAATAAAAATTGCCGTAGAAATCCTCATATAATTTTTTTTCGGCCTTCCAATAAAATCAGACTGATTCCGCAAAAGTTAATGCTGCCCCTGTCGAACTCAAATATCTCCATTTGAACTCGATTACATACAAGCAAAGGAGTTAGACGTTTTGAAGATATATCGCGATTACTTTAATAAAGTAGTCGACTTCTCGTTTCCCGGGTCTTTTTCAGCAATCTGGTTAACCAAATGAGATATACGTCCAACCAATTCCGTATGCTTGAGAATAAAATTAAACCTATAGTACTCACTTGCTCACTGTATTCACAAGTTAATTTGTTTAGTGTTTTGCCAGGCTAGCCTGACAACCGTAAATATTCTGTAATAGTTAATCCTGCCGCGCCAAATACAATAATCGTCGCTCGAACAAATGGTTGATCTCTAAGTGGCTGGAAAGCTCCAATATTCACATTATTAATATCTTTTATTAGCATTTCAATGAGCTTGATTTTTTGCTCAGATGTAACAATAGATTTAGGTTCGTGCGTGACTGGTGCTGTGACAGGTTCTCCATCATCAGAACCCTGAGACTTAAATGTAATAGCCTTCGGTGCGACCTCCTTGCTTGTTAGTCCAATTATATGTGCAGTCAATTTAGCCAGCGCTTCAGATCGCGCCTTCTCGGCAACCTGTCTTAAACGGATAGAACAAAAGATGGCGATCAGGACAATACCACCAAAAATAATAACTAAAGGTAGCGGGAATGACCAGTTATCGAAGTAAGTGCTGCGTGACAACAACATTAATACTATGATGAAAAAGGGATAATAAAGAAGCCTCCCGACCGTCTGTGTTCTATCTGCTATTAATTGCACATTCAACCACTCCGACACATAAGAGTGATAAGCAGCATCGTAATGCTTGAGTTTCTTTTGACCATCTTGAGTCCAGACTATTTTCTGATTGACAAATTTATATATCCAGGTCGTGCATAACCTGGTTTCATCGACTATCAAAAAAAGTAACAACATAAGGCTAACCACTGCAGGAACTAAAATTAATTTATCGATTATAAAAACATATTCTCCACGAGCGGGTGCATTTGGCGCACCCAATAACATAAATAATATGCAGGAGAAACTTAGATATAACATAGTGAATGCCAGGCTTCGATAAACGCGATCACTGGGTTGACCGTATTCACCATATTGACACCAATGACTTGACACCGGCAATACTTCCTTACTGTCAGCATCTTCCTCGCTGCCAGTCTTATCCTCGGCCCAATAACCGATATTCCTGATTTTTAGCCTAAAACTAATGACATAGAAATAAACACCAATGAGTACAGACCAGGCAGCTATACTCTCTAAAAGTATATGGCGGTCAATGAAATACATGCATGAAACAAATATGCCGACCGCCGCCAGGAGAAAATACCAGATATGTTTTGTGTTATCCCACTCATAACCTGGACAGTCTGTTTCGTTAAAATAATTATTTGACAGCATCGAATAATTATTTTTTAATTTTCTGATCGCATGGAAAAATAGATATATGGATAAAATTGTCGCAAGGCTGCGGATATAGATCGTCGGCCAGATGCTCACTCCATCGGTAAAACTAAAAGGTTCCTGATTGAAGCTTAACCAATATGCCAGCACGGTTAACAGAGCAAGGAATATCCAGCCTACAGAAAACCATCTCGTATACCTGGCTCGACGTTTTTTTAAAGTGCTATGGTAATAAGCAAAAATTCCGGCTGCAAATATAAAAAATATTGACGCAAGAGCTTCTTTATTGGGTCGTGTAAATTCTTCAGGATTTATATCATCAAGATATGCGTTATCAGTTAATTTTAAATCGATCCTAACAGCCCCTTTTCGCCCAACCTCATAAATTAGTGGTCGATATTTCCGACTGAATCGTTCTTTATCCAAACGCCCATTCCATGATCTTAATGCTAATAGTACCGTGTGAAATATCGATGTTTGGTAGCTATCTCGAAACGGGGGTATTTTCCCTTGCCGTTTTTTATTAAGACTTAACCCAAAGCTCGATGCGACAACCAAATTACGTGTCCATTTATATTCACTATCCTGCAAAAGACGTGCATCAAGATCAGTTGTAAAATATACCGCTCCTGGAAAGTACGAGCGTATCGCCTGCAAAATAAGCAGCTTGTCATATACATCATTGCCAAATATACCGATAAATCGCAAGCCACCTTTCCCTGCTACTATGTTTTCACGTTCATCAGCCCTCATCCGGATCGCCATACGACGTAGATAATCGTATTGCGATGATCCTACCGGCTGGCGTTTAAGATTTTTTTGTCCAGCCAGGTCTTTTGAATTCTTTTTAGGTGTAAGCGAAGATTTATCGTGTGTTTGGCCATCGATTCCTCGTAGATAACTATATTGTCGTACTTGCTCACATGTACTTGAGTCATCGCTCTTGTCGTCATTGCTTCCAAGTTTATCAGCAATCAAATGAGGCATGGTTCGCCCGAACACCGTATCATGCTCTGAAATTAATACGAGTTGACACTTATTGAATGTATAATCTTCCGGGTTATCTGATTCTATTTTGTCAGATTTTTTATTCCTTTTTTGTTTTGGCTGCCTTATCTGCAACTCTCTGACCAGATACATGGCAACCTGATCATCGGTTGCAATCGTTCGAACGATATTTGCTGGTAAGCTTCCACCTAATTGTTCTTCAGGCACTGTCGCCGTAGGCGATAAAAACGAATAAGGGAATTCCTTATTATTCAGCCTGACCATCTTTTTTAATAAAGTGGATGTGGAAGGGCCAATAAATTTAATATCAAATCGCTTTCGGTGTCCTTTAAAGGTTTCCACCAGATTATCAAAGGCTTCTCCTGGCTTATGGATGAACGATTCATCCTGTAACCATAAAACCATCAGATACTCATCTTTTCCACTATTATAAAACCATTCATAAGGGACAAATTCATACATATCAATATTGGTTGACTTGCCGGGGTGCCAGTGAAAATAATTTATAAAATTTGAATCGTCTGGTATAAACCCTCCCTCCGCAAGCCCTGAAATCACGGCATAGCGCCTGCGTATACGGCGCTCGACTATTTCAGAATATGGGCCACTATTGACCATAACCCCCAGGATTTTTATTGTCCCTTTAAATCGTTCAGAAGTTGAATCTGGTATAAGAAAAGGATGTACAGGATCAACCTTGTCATGATTAGTATGCACATTAAATAGATCAATTTTTTTAATTTTATTCTGGATAGTTTTACGGTGTTTTAAAATCGATTCGAATGGGTCTTCCCACAACCTGGCAGGAGCGACGGTAAGCTGGGAGATGTATTGTCTGCCGGTATTATCTTGCACCGGCCTGTCACTATCTAATGGGCCCGTATTGAATACCAATGCACCAAATAGAATTAATAGTATATAACTAGTAAAACCCCACTGGGGTGATCCGCGTTCAAATCCGGCCATGGTTTGCTCTCCTGCACCATCGAATCGTATTGTTATACGTTATTGTTTTTGCTATTTACATTAGTCTTAATAACTAAAAAGTCGAGTATGACAGGGTTTGACACTATATTAGTTTAAATCAACATCGCGCTGACTAAGAATGTAAGGTATTTGTAAGTTTTAGATTATTTATAGAAGATATGGATCTATCTATCAGGAACAAATTTAAAACATCTTCTGCTAGTATAAGTATTGACAGCTTAATAGTTAATTATTTTTTAAATTACATGAAAATAATTATTTAAATAAATTAGGAATACCTTTATGTAAAGACTCTAATAACTCCGGGACTTCGACATCCATAACTTGTTGGGCAACCCACTTTTTATTTTTCTCTCCCATTTGCTCTGTCATTAGGTCACCAAAAAAACGACGCATTGGAAAACTCGGGCCACCATCTTCATCATCATAACTAAATTCGGAATAATCATTCATACGTTGATTAAGTCGATCAACAAAATCCTGACGATAGTCGCCAGGCCCAATCAAATCTCGCTTATTATCTTCAATGTGTTTAGCACACTTAATCGATAATTCAGTCATAAATCGTTGGCGTTCATTATCATCAAATTTTTCGATAGTCATACGATCGATCATGTGTACAGTAAAACAAAGGTACTCGGTCATTATCTCAAGTCGTTGTGCAACCGTATCGGTCTGGAAATCGTTGTTTTCCAGGTTTAATGTTCCATTTTGAGCAATTCGAACCGCAATAAAGGCCAGCGCGCCCCCTAACTCTTCAACCGAATGGGTTTTATCTTTGTTATGCCATTTACTTTTTACTCTCACAAAATCACCTCTATATTCACATGCAAAACAGTGGGTTATACCAGTAGAATCTATTTTAAACCAGGTGGCATAGCCATAATGGGCATGCTAGGATTAAATTAATACTATTTTACTTTGTTATCTAGACGACTCCAAGGTCTAAATTGATTATCACCGATGCCAATGAATCTTGACCTCTCCAGCCTGAAGCACACTGTGCAAAACAACTGCCATATCGCCGATTCTAATGCTGCGGGGAATTATACGCTGTGTATTTATTTACTTAAAATGCGAGAATTTTACCGTTGGGAAAGTGGCTACGATTTTGGTGACAATCTACCGAATGAAGAAGTTGGTGTATGGTTACGTAAGCGCGAAGACTTATGGCAAAATATGGTTGATGATGATTTTACAAAACTTTCCATCAATGGAAATGACTATGACCCATTTGATTCTGACTCAATCAATAAAACCCTGAAGCCACAACATCTGGTTTATAGCGCGGGCTATGGCCGTAACACCAACGCCCATTTTGTACTTGGCGTTCTAGAACGTAATGAACATCACAATGGTTTCGAGATCATCGTCGTCGCCGATGAATATGCCCGCGACCTGACCGCACCACCCGCCATGAGTCAGGGCACCACCATATATATACGGCGTGAAGCCATGCGCCGAATGATCTGGGAGAAATACGAACAATGGCTCTGGGATAAACCCAATAATGCCATGGCACGGGCATTAAATTTTTATGATTTCGAAAATGACCTTGATAGTGCACTGACTAAAATGACCGACGCAGAATTAAATAGTGCTGTATTACACGAGATTGGTGAGGTCAAAGCTTTTGAACTTCTTGGTGAAAGTTGGGAAAAAATGCTGTTCGAGATGCCACATTCTAAACTTGAAATGATGTTACGTGCGATAAGGGATCAGCTGGCCGATTGTCTCTCAACTTTACCTGTTTTGCTTGCACAAAATAATCCTGCCTCGTTGCATTTTTATTTTTCTAACCTTACACATATGCGCAAGACTCTATCGCCCGGTCTTATGCCAGCCTACGAAGCCTGGTTTACCAACAATGATATATCCGTGCTAACAGATTATGTTAATAAAGGAACTGTACATTGGCAAAAAATTTGCCGAACAGTGCTAGAGCTCTGGAAGGCGGACCATAAAGTTCATGCTAACAAGCAAATTGGATTCATTGAAAACAATAAACTCTAACCTATAAAGTAATCCCCAATGGAAAAAACCATCACGCCACTTTCAAGTATAATGGAAGTTAAACCGAATACATTTATTTTTGAAAAGCCTAACTCCATCCCGGCTCAGGCATGCGAGCAAATGATAGAACGTTTCGAACTCCATAAAGAAGATCAATACCAGGGCCGCATAGGACAACTGGCACAGCAAGATCAAAGTATAAAAAAATCTACTGATATCGTCGTCAGCGACAAAGAACACTGGAAAGATGTTGATCGCGGTTTGTTCTCCTCACTTGGTGTAGCGATTAAAGAATTCCGTGAAACCTACCCTTATTTTAAAGGGCCATTTAAAGATATGGGGTACGCCATTCAGCGCACAGAACCGGGTGAACACTATCACTGGCACATTGATGGTGGATCGCATGAATTTAGCCAACGCCAACTGGTGGCATTGTGGTATTTAAATGATGTGTCCGGCCCCGGCGGCGAAACTGAGTTTTTATTCCAGGATGTCAAAATAAAACCTGAACAGGGAAAACTCATTTTATTCCCGCCTTTCTGGACGCATGAACATCGCGGTGTCACCCTTGAAAAAGGCATAAAATATATTGCCACTACCTGGATTGTATTTGCCTGAGTTTATTCACTTTATTTCTACTATGAATACTCATGTATATCTATCAAGCCCTCAACACCAGAGCGAATGGGATCATTATTACAACTTGAGATGGGCCTTGTTGCGCAAAGATTGGCAGCAACCACCTGGCAGTGAACGCGATGAATATGAAACCGATGCCTTTCATCTAACTCAACAGGAACGGTGTTAGGTGTGGGGAGAATTCATAAATTAGATACCGCTATCGCGCAAATACGCTTCATGGCTGTAAAAGAAAACCAGCAACGATCGGGGATTGGAAGTAAGCTACTCTTTGCGCTGGAAACGCAAGCTTCTGACTGGCAGGTTGAGTCTATAATATTAAATGCACGCGATACTTACCTCGCCTTCTATCTTAAATATCACTACGAAGTCATACAGCCAGCTGACACATTATTTAATGTCATAAAACACACGAAAATGCGTAAGGTAATCTGAGTCGTATCAAGGTAAGCAACAAATTTAGGTGAGTTGTGTTTGAGTGATATCGCCATCGGTTGATATCTCAACGTTGGCTATACCGGGCATACGCGACATAATGTAACCCGCCATTAACATCGAAGTGGGCTCATTTTCATTTTCAATGGCCGTAAGTAAACGGTTAGCAATAATCTGGCAACGTTGCTGCTGATTCAGATCATCAACCCAGTCACGATACATCTGGCCACCCTTATCCATCTCTTTATCCATTTTTGAAAAAATCGCTTCCGCATCATCCAGCATATCAACCGGCACTTCGATGGGACTGCTATTTTCACCTATAATAATATTCAGTTTCATTGACTTAACCTGCTAATCAGAGACATCATTATACCTCGCCCAAACCAGTAGATGTAGCGCAATATGTTAATTGAAATACCGGCCCTCTTATCTAAAAAGAAAATCACTGAAATTCAGCAGCTACTTGCCCAGGCTCAGTTTGTCGATGGAAAACTTTCTGCCGGTATGGCGGCAAAGCGGGTTAAAAACAATGTCGAGCTGCCACAGGATGGCGAACAACTCGAACGGCTTAATACTTTGGTGATGTCGACGCTCGTGCAGCATCCCTTATTTCAGAATGCCACTTTGCCGCATCGAATAGCTTCGCCGTTTTATGCCCGTTATGAACAGGGGCAGTCCTATGGTGAGCATATTGATGATCCAGTCATGGGTCCCGCAGGCCAGCGATATCGATCTGATATTTCCTGCACGGTATTTTTAAACGCACCTGAAGATTATCAGGGCGGAGAACTGCAAATTCGAACCCAATATGGCTCACAAGCTATTAAGTTAACTGCCGGTTCGGCCATTTTATACCCTTCAACCAGCCTGCATCAGGTCAGCCCGGTAACGTCCGGGACTCGTTTGGTCGCCGTCACCTGGGTACAAAGCATGATTCGTCAGGCCGAACGTCGAGAGCTGTTGTTTGAGCTTAACCAGGCCAGGGAAAAATTGATGCGTGAACAACCGGATGCCGAGGTGACGCACCAGGTGGATCATAGCTATGTGAACCTGATTCGAATGTGGTCGGAAGTATAGTTAAAACAACATCATACAACAGAAAGTTAATGTGTTATTAAAGTGATTTCTTAAGTTTGTATGAAGCATACATAAAAACATCAGGCACAAAAAAGGCCGCGCAAGCGACCTTTTTTAAGGAACTCTAATTAGAAAAGCACTAATCGCCTATCTTACGGAACCTTTATCTTCATGTGCCATATTGATTACTTCTTCCGCCAGAGCCATGTATTCATCACGATAAC